>Ga0256404_1000708_pt1 | contig 85184 bp, 82 predicted proteins | sample RumenRJG_01DNA_FD_185990 | JGI IMG/M metagenome (GOLD analysis project Ga0256404, IMG submission 185990) | Bovine rumen microbial communities from Lethbridge, Alberta, Canada - RJG_01 | ecosystem: Host-associated > Mammals > Digestive system > Stomach > Rumen | place: Canada: Alberta | collected...
CTGAAGTCATCTGTCATATCAGAAAACTTCAATCCTACAATTTCGCTTACTCGGCAACCGGAAGAATACATCATCTCAAAAAGAGCCCTATCCCTGGTTGACCAAAGCAGTTCCTTTTTTTCTGGCTGCTCACAAAGCTCGTCAATTTCCGGGCTTGTAAGAAATCGCGGCATATATTTCGGAAGTTTTACCGATGCCAAATTTACAGACGGATTTATTCTAATATACTCAAATTTTCTGCAATAGGCAAAAAAAGTTCGCACAGCGGCAATAAATCTATTTATGCTCGCAGCCGCCATCTTCTGCTGGGAAAGTTTCGCGATACAAAGACGCAAATCTTCTGTTGTAATATCGTTTACAGGGCAATCAGAGCCAAGAACTTTTTCAAGATGAGAAAAATCGTTTTTATACGCAATAATCGAATTTTCAGAAAGTTCGCGGACAGAAGAAAGATAAATAAAAAATTCCTCGCCCGCCTCCTTCAATGAAAGAGTTTTATTCATCTTCTTCACCGGCTGAATGCAGATAATCGCAGTCAGGATTTATGCAGGACTTGTATGTGCCGTTTTTCTTGTCAAATTTTTCAACAAGAAACCATCCGCATTTCGGGCAATATTGATCAATCGGTTTAAAGTGACTGATAAAACTGCATGAAGGATAATTCGTACAGCCATAAAATTCTTTTCCACGGCCTTTTGTTTTTCTGGCAACAATTTCACCGTTGCAGCCCGGCATTGGGCATTTTGCAAGCGGAATAGATTTTGTGTTGTGACATTCCGGGAATCCTGAGCAGGCAAGAAAATATCCAAAGCGGCCAAGTTTTTTCACCATCGGCTTTCCACATTTCTCGCAGATTTTGTCAGTCGGCTCATCTAGGCTTCCCTTTATGCTCTGAACAGATTTCATCACTTCATCAACCCGATTTCTAAAAGGACCGAAAAAGTCTGAAATCATATTGTTCCATACAAGTTTATCCTCTTCAACTTTATCAAGATTTGTTTCAACTTCCGCCGTAAAATGCTCATTGATTACATCCGGGAACGATTCCACAAGAATCTTGCATATAATGCGACCAAGTTGAGTTGGAACAAGCTGCTTATTGCTGCGGGTAACATAATATCGGTCAAGAAGAACTGAAATTATCGGTGCATAAGTTGAAGGGCGGCCGATTCCTTTTTCTTCAAGAGTACGGACAATAGAAGCATCTGTATAGCGCGCCGGTCCTTGAGTAAAATGCTGCTCCGGATAAAATTTATCGGATTTCAAGACTTCATCAACTTTTAATGATGGAAGAGTTCCAGTCTTTTCTTCTTTTGAAGAAAGCAATTTTATCACCTTGTAAAAACCTTTTTCTGTAATTTTTGAGGCGCTTACTCGGAACAAGGCATCTCCAGCTGTAATTTCCGCAGAAGTTGTTGTCGTTTTTGCATTTTTCATCTGGCTTGAAACAAACCGTTCCCAAATTATTGTGTAAAGCCTAAGCTGGTCGCGCGTAAGATATTCCTTTACAGAATCCGGTGTGTATTCAACATAAGTCGGGCGGATTCCTTCATGGGCATCCTGGGCACTTTTTCCAACCGCATAATGGATTGGCTCTTCAGGAAGTTCATCGGCAAAATTCTTTGCAAGCCAGCCGCGCACATCATCAAGAGCTGTCTGGGAAATACGCACAGAGTCTGTTCGCATATAAGTTATAAGACCAACACGGTTCTGCCCGATATTTATTCCTTCATAAAGTTGCTGCGCAATCTGCATTGTCTTTTTTGAGGTAAAACCAAGCCGGTTCGCCGCTTCCTGCTGCATTTTTGAAGTTGTGAAAGGAGCTTTTGGCCGCACAGTTTTTTCAGACTGCTTTATGTTCGCAACCTTACATTCAGAATTTTGAATTTCCGAAATAATTTCATTTACAGCCTTTTCATTTTTAAGCTCAGGGTTTTCACCTTTATATTTTACAAGACGAGCTGTAAATTTTGTTTTTCCTTTTACAAAATCAGCATCCAAAGTCCAGTATTCTTCAGGAATAAAATCTTCAACTTCTTTTTCACGTTCGCAGATAAGCCTTAACGCAACAGATTGAACTCGTCCCGCAGAAAGTCCGTTCTTAACTTTTGCCCACAAAATAGGACTAAGATTATAACCAACAAGACGGTCAAGAACTCGGCGCGCTTTTTGAGCATTAACTTTTGACTCAACAATTTCACCAGGATTCTGAACCGCATCTTTTATTGCAACCGGAGTGATTTCATTAAAAACAATTCTGTTGATTTTCGCTTCTGTCTTGTCTTTTAAAGCATTGTTCAAATGCCAGGCAATCGCCTCTCCTTCACGGTCGTTATCGGAAGCAAGCAGAACAGCATCTGATTTTTTTGCGTCTTTCTGAAGCTCCTTTAAAAGCTTTGCACGTCCCCGGACAGTAATATATTCCGGCTGAAAACCATGCTCCACATCAATTGCAAGCCGCGATTTTGGCAAATCAATAAGATGCCCCATAGATGCCTTAACCGTATAGCCAGGTCCAAGATATTTTTCAATAGTATGAGCCTTAGCTGGAGACTCCACAATAACAAGAGTCTGCGTTTTTTTTGCTTTAGATTTTTTTGATGTAGATTTTTTTTCAGCCATAAAATCCTCACAATGCTGTATTTTAAAAACGGAACTAAATGCTCAGTTCAAGCTGAATATTTTTTCCGCCTGCATATCTGCGCATACCCGGCATTTCTGTCATGCACTTGCAGAAATCCTGATAATTTTCTATCACAGGTGCTCCTGCCTCAAGATATTTTTCAGGTGTATTTTCAAGTTTCGTTCTGCTCGCTTTTCCTAAAGCAAAACGGGCCTGCAATTCTGACTCTGTAAAATTCCTGACAACCGCAGCATTTTCTGAAAAAGCCGCTTTATGAAACAGAACATCCCGTCCACATTCAAGCGCAAAATCAGCAGTTATTAAAGAACCGCTTCCGCTTGGAGCCTGAACCACCACAGTTGCCGGCGACAAAGCCGCGATAATCCTGTTTCTTTGCACAAAACGCCAACGTTCTGCAGGAACTCCAGGAACATACTCGCTGACAATAACTCCACCCGACCTTAAAATATTTTCGGCAAGTTTTCTGTTTGCATAAGGCACAATTGTATCAATGCCACAAGGAAGAACCGCACAAGTTTTTCCGAGCAAAGAAGAATTTTCCGCCTCAAGATTAGCTTCAACCGCACCTGTATGAGCGGCAGAATCAACTCCGCAAGCAAGTCCACTTATAACAGTAACACCGTCTTTCGCGGCATCCTTTGCAAATTGAACAGCAGCTTTTTTAGCTTCCGGTGCAATCCGTCTTGTTCCGACAACAGAAACTGTTTTTCCAGAAAGACAGGAAATATCCCCGATACAAAACAAGGCAAACGGAGCATTCACAGTTTCCCTAAGCAGCGCCGGATATTCAGAAGAAGTGTAAAGTACCATCCGAATATTTTTCGCGCGGAGAACAGCTTCCTCTTTTTTTGCAGCCCGAAGATTTTCTGCGCCATCCCAAATTGCTTTTTTCAAAGACCTTCCGCAAATTCCAGATAAGTCTGTTAAAGACAGTAATGCAAGGTCATTAAAACTGTCAAGTTTTTTCAATAAATTTAGTTTTTCTGCCAAAGAAAGAAAGGTAATTCTTGCCAGAGAAATCATTAAAAGCTGATTTTTCTGATTAAGCTCCATAAATTGCGTCAAGCACCACCTTTTTTTTAGATTCAGCGTCAGCCTTTCGTTCAGCAGACTTTGTGATGGAAATAATCTTATCGTACATAGCCACGGCTTTTTCAAATTCTGAAGTCATATAATACGCGCTTGCAAGAACCATCATTCCATCTGTGTCACGTTTTTCAATGTCAACATAACGTTCAAGATATTTTACAGCCTGCTTTCCATCATCTAAATCGTAGACATAAAGAACTCCAAGCGAATAAAGAGCCTTTGAGTAACGTTCATCAATTTTTATAGCCTGCTTGAATGCACTTTCAGAAAGTTTAAGATAATTCATCTTTGTGTCAGTTTCTCCACGGCCATTAAAATCCAGCGAGGAATGGCTTACAAATGCGGCAGAAACTCCCACATAATAATAAAGATTCGGATTTTCCGGATAGAATTCCAGCGCTTTCTGAAAACTTTCCAGCGCTTTTCCGTACATCTTCTTATCAAGATAACGTGTTCCAAGAATTTTGTACCAGATTCCGATTTTCGCATTTTTTTCAACAAGTTCTTTTGCCTCGGAATCGTATTTTTCAATGCCTTTTTTTATTTCCTCAATATTTCCGGGATTTCCAGAATATTTTTCCATATTCTGCAGACGCTTTTGAAGCAAAGCTTTGTTTGAATAATTACAGCCGCAAAAAATCACCGAAAAAATCAGAGCCAAACAGACCAGCTGCAAGTAAAAAACATTTTTTTTCATTTTTCCTCCGTGGATTCTTTATGATGACCGGGAAAGTACTTCTGATGATATGACGAAAGTTCTTTATCGTCAACATGCGTATAAATCTGTGTAGTAGCAAGATCTGAATGTCCCAGAAGTTCCTGAACAGAACGCAAGTCCGCGCCGCCGGCAAGAAGATGGGTTGCAAACGAATGTCTAAGAGTATGAACTTTTGCATCAACACCAGCTAGAATATTCAATTCCTTGAATTTTTTCCAGACGCCTTTTCTTGAAATCGGCTCGCCACGGTAATTAACAAAAACTTCTGGAACTATTTTACTTCCGACAAGTTCAGGTCGCGCCTCAAAAAGATATTTTTCAAGTTTTTCTTTTGCAGTTTCCCCGAACGGAACAATCCGCTCCTTGTCGCCTTTTCCGTGAACTAAGACAAGATGCTCATTCAAGTGAAGATTTTCCATAAGAAGCCCACACGCTTCGCTGATTCTAAGGCCGCATGAATAAATAAGCTCAAAAAGCGCGCTGTCACGTTTACCAACTTTTGTTGAATCATCAATCGCGGAAAGAATTTTTTCAACCTGCTGAACAGAAAGAACGCGCGGTAATGCACGGGAAGCTTTTGGCCGTTCTATTAAAAGCGCAAGATTTTCAGGCCAAATTCCCATCCTTTCAACATAACTACCAAAAGACCGCAAGGAGGAAATATCTTTTGAAAGCGTAAGAGGCGCATGATCTGTAGTTTTTCGCCACGCAAGAAAATACACAAGATTCTGTACGGTAACATCCACAAGTTTTATCTTGTTTTTTTGAAGCCAATGCAAGAAAATTTCAGCTTCGTAGCGATAAGTTTCCGCAGATTCTTTTGACAAGCGTTCCACAAGAAGTAAATCCGTATGGAATCTTGCCAAAAAATTCTGTAGTTTTTCCTCAGATGAATCCAATTATTTTCGTTTAAGATTAATTGTTCTGTTTCTTAAATAAGCAGGAACAGAAAGATCATCTGATTTTGGAGCCGGATGCTGTTCAACATTCACAGAGCGACCTCCAACTGGCTTAAAAGTTCCCATGGCGCTTGCCGGAACAGAATTTACATTTTCATCTTTCTTTTCGTCATAAGATTCAAAAAGACTTGGAGAATCAGTGTATGGAGCAGAAGAAGTATTTCCGCCAAGGAGACTTGTAAATTCATCTGTGGAAATAACATTTGAGTCAACCGGAACATTTTCCACTTGCGGTTCAGCAATCTCTTCCGCCTCAACACCTGGAAGCGCTGAATTATTAAATCCTGTGGCAATAACTGTAACGCTGATTGCATCGCCCATGTTGTCATCTGGAACAATTCCGTCCTTCAAACTGTAATTTGGACTTGCAGAAGCGCATACAATATTTGAAATTTCATCCAGCTCTTTCTGGCTGAAATTCTGAGAAGCCCTTACTTGAATAACAAAATGTTTTGCACCGTCAAAACTGAAATCTTCCAGCAACGGATTATTTATCGCCTTTGAAGCAGCCTCTACAGCACGGTTCTCGCCGCTTGCCTCTCCGATTCCGAAAATCGCAGCACCTTGACCTTTCATTGCAGATTTTACATCAGCAAAGTCAATATTAGGATAACTGTAATCTGTGATTATACGAGACATTCCCTCAATTCCCTGGCGAAGAACATCATCCGCAAGTCTATACTGTTCAATATAGGAAATATTCTCACCGAAAACTTTTACAATTTTTTCATTAGGAATAACAATTACTGAGTCAACTGCTTCCTGAAGGCGCTTAATTCCTTCCATTGCAAGCTGCATTCGCTGTTTTCCTTCCCGTGCAAAAGGCGTTGTAACAACACCGATTGTCAAAGCGCCCATTTCTTTTGCAATTGAGGCAACAATCGGGGCAGAACCAGTTCCTGTTCCACCGCCCATTCCGGCAGTAACAAAAACCATGTTCGCACCTTTTAAAATATTCGAGATTTTATCTTTATCTTCCTGGGCAGCTTTTTCGCCGATTTCAGGATCTCCGCCGGCACCAAGTCCCTGGGTAAGTTTCTGCCCGATTGCAAGGCGTGTAGCTGCTTTTGAACGTCCAAGCGCCTGCTTATCTGTGTTCAAGGCAATAAATTCAACACCTTTAATATTTGCCTCAATCATGCGGTTTACAGCATTCGAACCACCACCACCGCAACCAATAACTTTGATTATTGTTGGGGAAACGTCTGACAAATCAGAACCTTCACCATTAACAACTTCTACTTCCATCATAAATTCCTCCCAACCCCACTTCTAGAATAAAGATTTTAGTATTTTAATAAATTTATTTTCCGATTTATTTTTTTCTTTGTTCAATTTCAGCATCTTTTTTGTTTTTCTGTCTGGATGCTGGGCAATCTGCTCATTACAGAATTTCACAAGTCCGATTACAGTTGCCCACTCAGGTCCGTCGTAATCCTCTTCGATTCCGCCAAGTTTTTCTGGAAATCCAATTCTTACAGCTGATGTCTCAAAAACTTCCTGCGCTATCTCAATAATTCCATCAAGGTTTGCGCCGCCACCAGTAAGAATTATGTTTCCACTAAGCTGAACAACACTTGTCATATCAATAATTTTGTTCAGAACCATATTGAAAATTTCGCGGATGCGCGCGGAAATTATGTCGCAGATTTCAGACTGGCTTACTTCGCGCGGTGGCTGACCGCCGATTCCATTTATAATCACAGTCCTTGAAGGATCAACATTATCCGCCCAACAGCAACCAGCCTCAAGCTTGATTCTTTCCGCCTCGGCAACATTTATTCCTTCAACAATCGCAATGTCATTTGTAACAAGATTTCCGCCAACAGGAATAGAAGCCGTGCACACAGGAGCTCCGTTAACCAGAACAAAAAAATCAGTTGTGCCTGCGCCAAGATCTACCAAAATCGAGCCAAGCTCCATCTCATCTTCTGTGGCAACAGTCTGCGCGGAAGCTAGCGTTTTCAGGATAACACCATCCATCTCATAGCCTGCGCGGTTAATACATTTCTGAATATTTTGAATTGTAGTTTTTGAAGCAGTAACAATATGAACAGAAGATTCAAGGCATACACCTAGCCTGTGCATCGGATCTTTTATTCCACTTACGTGATCAACTGTATAATCCTGAGTGATTACATGCAACATTTCGCGGTCCAAGGAAATTTGAACTGCCTGAGCGCAATCCCGGACGCGCTGAATATCATCCTGGGAAATTTCGCGCGAAGATTTTCCTTTTGTTGAAACAGCAACTTTTCCGGTTGAATTTATTCCTTCAATCTGCTCGCCGCCAATCGCAGTAAAACAAGAATGAACGTCAACACCGGCATTTTGCTCAGCTTCTTCTATGGCCGTTCGGATTGCGCTGGATGCCGCTTCAATATTTACAATATTTCCATTACGCAGTCCCGCTGATTTTTCGCAAGAAGTTCCCGCAATTTTGAGTTTTTTAGTTTCTTCGTCTATTTCACCGATCGCAACTCTTATGTTGCTAGTTCCAATGTCAAGGCCAACTATCATCTGCTCTAATCCACCCGTTTGTCAACGTTTTCTATATGAAACAGCACCGTAACGCAAATCGATTTCAGCAACATTTGAATCAATAGAATTGACAACATCCAATGCTACCATCATATACTTTAACGCCTCTTCATTCAATGTTCGGTCTGTAAGAACTTTGATTTTAGAGCCTTCTGGAATAAGCATAAGCTCGTAATTTCCATATTCCTTCGGAATAACGCAAATTTCAGAAATTGCCGCAAAATATTTTTGCCCCATCTGGCGAATCGCGGAAATCTGCTCAATAAGAGTCCTGTATTTCTGGGGAATCCTCATTCCTTCTGTCAAATGTTCAACAGGAAGCCCCGAAACAATCGGAACTGTGGAAATATCAACAGAATCAAGCGAATGTTCCGGAAAAAGAACTCCAGTCTTATCAATTTGAACCGCAAGGCTTCTGCCATTTTGATTGATAAAAGTCATTGCAACCGGCTGACGTTCAAAAACATTGATATAAATTTTGTCCGGAAAAACTTTTCGCACAGTAACAGAATCAATTCCGCTTGCAGAAGAAATTATAGAAGCGGCAGAATCAACGTTAAAGCCAAACCAGTTTCTTGCATTCATCGGACGAAGCATCTCAACAATTTCTGTTGAACTGTAATTCATATTTCCATCAACAGAAACTTTTGGATAATTAAGACATGGGCGGATAAAATTATAAAATCCGAATTCCAGGATTCCAAAAACAACAAGAATCGCCATGATTATTTTTATCGCCTTGACAGTTTTATCTTCCGGCTTTTTTGAATTCACACGGAAATTTCCTTCTGAAAACGAGTAATTTTCATTTTCTTCCGTATCTGAATCAAACAAAATACTAATATCACTCATATACATCAACTCCGCTTATTGAATCAACTTTTATAAAACTTTCATTCATACTTTTTACATATTCATTTTCGGAATTACAGCGCGAAGCATTAACAACAAATCCGCACATACAGAGCGTTATTATAATAGAAGAACCGCCCGAAGAAAAAAACGGAAGAGGAATTCCTGTGGAAGGCAAAGCGCCGCCAACTACCGCAATATTCATCAAAGACTGAAGCACAATCATCGAGATAAAACCGAATGACGCATAGGAAGCAAAACGGTTTTTACAGTCAAAAGCGATTTTCAATCCTCTGAACGCAAAAAATGCAAGAATCACAAAATAAATCACAACGCCAAACAATCCCATTGCCTCTGCCCAGGAAGCAAAAATGTAGTCAGTCTGAACCTCTGGAATTTTATTGCTCTGCACAAGACTCGAACCGATTCCCGCTCCCCAAAAACCGCCTGCGCTGATTGCGCGCTTCGAGCTCATCGCCTGATAATTTGAATTCGCCAAATCTTCATCCGGATTCAAAAAAGCGATAATTCGGTCAATTCGGTAAGATTCATTCAAAACATAAAAAACAAAAAAAAGCGCAACCAAAAATGAAACAAACCAGAACCAGCGGACTTTCACATGGCAGCACCAGAACATTCCGCACGCAAAAAAATACAGAAAAACTGAAGTTGAAAAATCTTTCTGCGTAAGGACAAACCCAATCAGAAGAAGCATAACAGCAACCGCGCCAAAGACGTTCTTTTCTTCCTCGGATTTTGCTGAATATTTATCAAAAAAATTCGCAAGAAAAATCACAAGCGTAAATTTAACAACTTCCGAAGTTTGAAGCGTAAAACCGCCAAAAGGAATCTTTAGCCAGCGGCGAGCTCCGTTGCGTTCAACAGAAAGAGGTTTTATATAAGTGCAAATGCAAAGAATAAGCGTAATAAACAGAATCAGCGGAATTGTCTTTCTGATTTTTTCAATAGGAACCAAAGAAAGAAAAAGAAATCCCACTCCGCCAGCAAGAACGCAGATAAGTTGCCGGCGCACAAAATAAAAAGAGTCGTGGAAAAATCTTAATCCGGCAGACTGAGAACAAAAATACAGCGTAAAAAGCCCAAGCCCAAGGATGAAAATAAGAGCAACAAGAAAGCTGTTATCACTTTTGTTGTAACTTTCAACAGTTTTATCAATGCTGAATTTATAGTTTCCCATTATTTTTCCTCTCCACTAATAACAGAAACAATTCTTTCAAGCGCAATTCCTCGGCTAGCTTTTATAAGAACGACATCATCATTTTTTGCCGCCAGAAGAATTTCTTTACCGGCTTGCTCAACCGCATTTTCATCGTGCTGCTTAATATATCTTGCGTTTTTAAAACCATTTTTTTCAACAGCATCAAAGCCGCTTTTCATTTCTTTTCCAATCAGCAAAAGAAGTTTTGGATTTGAATCGGCAGCTTTCAGCGCAACTTTTTCATGTTCTGAAACAGATTTTTCACCAAGCTCAAGCATATCGCCAAGAACATAGATTCTTTCATTCACATTTTTCAATGATGAACAAAAATCAAGAACGCTTAGCATTGAATCAGGATTCGCATTGTAGCAATCTTTGATCAGCGTAACATTTGCGCCATTTTTTAACGAAATTTTGGTTGTTTCCATTCTTCCGTTCACTGAATCAACATTTTCAAGACCATTTTTTATCTGCTCCGTGGAAAGCCCAAGAACTTTTCCAACCGCACAAGCGCCAAGAGCATTCCTATAATTATAAATTCCAGGATTTTTAAGATGAACTTTTATTCCATCAAGCAAGAATTCAGTTCCGCCAAGCCCCAAATCTTCAATATATTTTGCGCCAGATTTTTTTTCTGGAACAGAATTGCCATAATAAATGATTGAACCACGGACATTTTCACCAAGAAATTCGGCAAAATCATCCTCCGCAGGAATAAAAGCAACACCATCCTGAGGAATATATTTGAAAATTTTTCGTTTTTCGATTGCGATATTTTTGCGGCTTCCCAAAATTCCAATGTGAGCCGCTCCAATATTTGTAATCAGCGCGTATTTCGGCTTTAAAACTGCGGCAATCTCGCCGATTTCATCTTTCCGGTTCATTCCCATTTCAAAAACGCCAACTTCGTGTTCTGCCCGGATATTAAAAACTGAAAGAGGAAGTCCGGTTTCTGAATTAAAATTTCCCTGAGTATAAACAACATTAAATTTCTGCTTTAAAACTGAAACAACCATCTCTTTTGTAGTGGTTTTTCCGCTAGAACCTGTAATTCCAACTTTTATAAGTGAAGGAAATTTTTCAACATAAGCCGCAGCCGAATCCTGCAAAGCCTTTAAAGTGTTTTTTACAACAATAAAAGAAAGAAACGGATTTTTTTCTGCAAGAGAATCGTATTTTTCAGGCTCAGAATTGTATTCATTTTCCGCAACAAAAATCACAGAAGCGCCTTTTTCAATCGCAGAAGGAATATATTTGTGCCCATCCTGATTTTGCCCGATAAGAGGAACAAAAAGACTTTCTTTTTTTACATTCCGGCTGTCTGTTGTTACAGAACTAAACGCAAATTCAGCCTTATTTTTTTCATTTCCAACAAATTTTCCGTCCACAGCGGACAAAATTTCATTCAAATTCAACAAAGATATTTTCAAAGCAATCTCCTATTTCTTTGAACCGTTCATTTCCACGCGGACAATATCTTCAGTTTCAGCCTTGTGCATTCCCAGTTCTTCGGAAGCAATTTTTTCAATTCTATCTGTACTCGAAAGCAGACTTATATCGCTCACAAGTTTTTTGTTTTGTTCAATAAGACGTTCTTGTTTTGACTCAAGCTCGGCAATTTCCCGTGAAAGCTCCGCATATCTTCTTGTCTGAACCGCATACGCAAGCAACAGAAGCGGAATAGAAACTGCAAGAAGGCAAACGCCGATTTTATAAAAAACATTTTTCACAATGCTGTTCATCAGTAACCTTCCACTCCCCAAAGATGATATTTTGTAGCGTCACGAAGTTTTTTCACAACACGGAGTTTTGCGCTGCGCGATGGTGAATTTTCCTTGATTTCTTCTTCTGTAGGACCAACTGGTTTTCGCGTAAGAATTTCCGCACAAGGTTCACCACCACAACGGCAGGAAGAAACTTCCGGCGGACAGACACATTTCTTTCCAAGATTGCGGAAATAATTTTTTACAATCCGGTCTTCCAAGGAATGAAATGTTATAACGCCAAGCTTTCCGCCAACATTCAAGTTGTTAAACGCATTGTGCAAAGCATCAGGAATATGCCGAAGCTCGCTGTTCACCGCAATTCTTAACGCCTGAAAAGTTCTTGTTGCCGGATGAATCTGCCCATAACGGTAATTTGCCGGCACTGCGTTAAAAATTATCTCAGCAAGCACTTTAGAAGACTCAATCTTCCCGCCATTCCTTGCTTCCACAATCGCACGAGCAATTCTGCGGCTAAGTTTTTCCTCACCGTAAAGATAAATAAGATTTGCAAGTTCCTCTTCGTTCATGCCGTTTATAATATCCGCCGCCGATTCTTTTTCAGAATTCGGATCAAGGCGCATATCAAGAGGCTCGTCATATCTAAAAGAAAAACCACGGCCGCTACGCTCATAATGAAACACGGAAATTCCCAAATCAAAAAGAATCAAATCCGGTTTCGGAAATTCGGCTGGATACGACGCATAAAAATCGTTGAACCAGCCATTATAAAAATGCATTCTGTTTCCATAAGGCGCAAGCCTTTCCTTTGCGCGCGACTGAATAACAGAATCTGCATCAATACCAATAACATTTAGTGAAGGAAAATTTGAAAGAAAAGCATTTGAATGTCCGCCTTCCCCCAAAGTAGAATCAACCATCCAAGCAGATTTTTCATAAGGCTCGCCAACAGGACTAAGATATTCAAGGCAAGGCTTTAATAAAACCGGAGTATGAACGATTTCCACTTTAATTCCCCACAAAAACTAGAAGCTTATATCTTTAAACTGCTCACTTGCTTCCAGAAGTTTGTCTTCAGTTTCTGCCATATAATTTTCATAGGACTGCGCATCCCAAAGCTCAATGAATTTTTGTTCACCAAGAAAAACACAGTCCTTTGAAAGAGAGGCATACTCCCTTAAACTTTGCGGGATTGAAAGACGACCAGATTTATCAAACTCAATTTCCTGAGCTGGCGCAATAAAACGCCGCATGATAATTCTGTTCTGCTCACTGAACGGAGAAGCGTTTGCCATAAGTTTTGCAGACATATTCTCCCATTCTTCCGTAGTAAAAAGCCACAAACATCGCTCGATTGCCTTTGTAACAATCATGACATTCGAAGAAATTTCGGCACGCAACTTTGAAGGAAACATAATACGTCCCTTTTCATCAAGTGTATTTTTATATTCACCTGTAAGAAGTTTCATGCCATTTTCTTCCACTTTTTACTACTTTTTCCCACTTAATTAACATTTTAGTCAACAAATTCATAAAGTCAATTGCAAAAATTGCCGATAATTGCAAAAAGTTACAAGTTTTAGTATATTTTTCCACATATCCGTATAGCAAACAGAAACAAAGCAAAAAATGATAAACACATACAAAGAAAGCAGCCTTCACCGCACACTAAAAGAACTTTACGCACTCGAAAAAGATTCTAAGACAGAAGTTGAAGCCGACGGTCACATTTATGATATACTTACAAAAGATGGAAATGTGATTGAAATCCAGACGCAAAACCTTGGAAAACTTCTGAGAAAAATTCAGGATGCGCTTTCCAAAAACAGAAGCTGTAAAATAGTTCATCCGCTTGCTGTTTCAAAAACAATAGAAACTTATTCAGAAGACGGAATTATATTAAAAAAAAGCCGAAGTCCCAAAAAACAGAACGAATACACAATGCTAAAAGAACTCACCGGACTTTACCCTATTCTTCTTGAAAAAAACTTTACACTTGAAATTCTTTTTGTTAAAACAACAGAAATCCGCACAAAAACAAAAATTCCTGAACAGTCAGAAAACAAAAGACGCAGATTTAAGAAAGACTGGCAAAAAACAGACAAAAAACTGAATGAAATAATGGAAACAAAAACTTTTTCAAGCGCAAAAAATTATCTGGAACTGCTCCCGGAAAATCTTCCTGAAGAATTCTGCGCAAAAGATATTGCAGTAGCTTTCAAGAACGACAAAACAAAACCCAAAAATGCATCAAATTTTTCAAACCTTATTGCATGGCTTTTTGTAAGAATGAATATTTTTGAACAGACATCTTCAAAAGGAAGGACAAAATTCTATAAAATTTTAGAAAAATTCAAATATTAAAAAGACATAAAAAAAGCTGCCTGAAAATTCAAGCAGCTTTCGCAGTAATTATTCTAAATTACCAAGCATCAGACATATCATCAACATCCTGATTTTCCAAATCATAAAGATCTGTTACACAACGAAGGTCATCAAGATACATATAATATGTACCGCGAGCAAGCATTGGATTACAGTCTACGCGGAAACCAATAATGCGAAGTCCCGGTTTATTTCCGTAATATGCACTGTGCTGAACAATTCCATGTTCACTGTCTGGACTAGGAGGAACTACACAAGTAAGTTTTTTCCAGCCAGAAAAACCAAGATTTCCCATATAAAGCTCATAGCTTCGGCCAAAGTAATCTTCAACCAAAAGATACATATCATGTCCCTGATTACGTCCACAAACCCAAACAGAAACAGTCTTTACAATACCTTCTGTTGCAATCGGACGCTGAGCTGTGATATAGAAAGAGTTTACGCCACGGCGGAAAAATTCAACCTTTACACCAAGAACCTGAGTATCTTCAGCATCTTCATCACCTTTCAAAGGCTCTTTCATTGCCGGTGAACCTTCAAAATTTCGTGCAGAAATCACACCATAATCAGGCGACATATGAACAAACCAAGAACCATCGCGTTCAAATCTGTCCAAAGACTGCTCGCGCAAAGCCTGCATTGCAGAATCATTTCCAACAGTTTCCGGATTAGGATCTTCAACAAGACTATTCTGGGCAAAAACCGCACAAGCAACGGCAGCAATTAAAACTGACAAAAGAAACTTTTTCATTATTATTTAGCCTCCGAAGAAGATGTTGATGAAGAAGAACCAGCATTAGCAGCGTTTGAACCAGTTTCCGCACCGCTAAAATCCTGATCTTTCAATTCATAACCATCATAGATGTATGACAAAGAATTAGACATATACTTAAGGTTGTCAAAATAAATTGTAAAATCATCAACATATTCAGCAGCATCTGATCTAACCCTGAAGCCAACAAAAGAAAGGTTTCTTGGACCAGAACGAAGTCTTGAATGCTGATTTATCCAGCCAGGAATTTTTACAATAACGTTTTTCCAGCCATTGAAGCGAGTATTGCATACAGGCAAAACATGAACACGTCCGTCTGCATCACGAATCATAACTTCAAGATAATAGAGATAATTTGCTCCCCAAACCCAGAAATCAAGATGATCAACATCGCCAATAAACGGCGGCTCAAAAGTCTTTCCGTCTTTCATTGGAATAATTTCAAGCCAGTTATCACCCTTTCTATTGAAAGCAGCGTTGATTCCAAGAACTTTCGGTTCAACATCAGCTGGCTGGAACTGCTTCAAAGAATTAGGAATTCCATTAAAATAACCAAACTTTGGATACCCTTCAGCAACAAATCGGCTGGCATTTACTGTCCAAGTCCATTCTTTTTCCGTGTCAAAGTTATCAATAGTGAATGTTTCAACACTTTTTGAGTTTGGCTGACTGAATGCCGGAATGCAAAGCGCAAAAAGCAGTGCAAGATTTACAAAGACCATCAAGCCCTTTTTCATGTAAAACTCCTTATACCATATTACATTCCGAAAATGGAATGTCTCATTCAAGATTATCGGAATAAATATATTTAATGTTTACAATTTTTACTTGTTCAAAAATTAAGAAATTCAATTCTTGATAAGCCATTACAATTATATTTACAGTATTATTATTTGTCAAATTGTTTACCAATAAAAAAACGCTTCTTACGGATTTTCAATCATCAGAAATTGTGATAGGATAATTGGTGTCTGGAAATATAATTTTTCAGAAAAATCGTGTAAGGTCATGAGTTGCACGATTATTGAAATATTTTTGGAGGTCATAAAATGGCATTGGTTTCAGCAGTAGAAATGGTAAAAAAGGCTCACGCTGGTCACTACGCAATTCCTGCGTTCAACACAAATAACCTTGAATGGACAAAGTCTATTCTTGCTGGTATCCAGGAAGCAAAATCACCTGCAATCATTCAGGTTTCTGAAGGTGCGGCAAAATACATGGGCGGATACAAGACAGTTGTAAATCTTGTAAAAGATCTTTATGAATCAATGGGAATCACAGTTCCTGTAGCTCTTCACCTTGACCATGGAACTTACGAAGGTGCAAAGAAAGTTATTGAAGCTGGCTTTACATCTGTAATGTTCGACGGCTCACACTTTGATTTTGATGAAAACGTTGCTAAATCAAAGGAAATCATTGAACTTGCACACGCAAAAGGAATGTCTGTTGAATGTGAAGTTGGTGGAATCGGCGGTGTTGAAGACGGCGTTGCTTCTAACGGTGAACTTGCAGATCCAGAAGAATGTAAAAAAATCGCTGCTCTTGGAGTAGATTTCCTTGCTGCCGGAATCGGTAACATCCACGGTGTTTATCCAGCTAACTGGGCAGGATTGAATTTTGACCGCCTTGGCGAAATCAACAATGCCGTAGAAGGCAAACCACTTGTTCTTCATGGTGGTTCAGGAATTCCTTTTGATCAGGTTCACAAGGCTGTAACTCTTGGAGTTTCTAAAGTAAACATCAACACAGAACTTCAGCTTGAATTTGCAGCTGCTACACGCAAATACATTGAAGCTGGAAAAGACAAGGAAGGAAAAGGATACGATCCACGAAAACTTCTTAAACCAGGTTTCGATGCAATCACAGCGAAAGTAATTGACCTTTGCAAGGCATTTGGCTCAGCAGGTCAGGCTTAATAGCTTGAAAAACTGATAATTTTCAAAAATCCCGCTGATTCAAAAGATTTTTTGTTTCGGCGGGATTTTTTATTTTTTAGAAGAGATTATGAATCAACTTGTAGGCGATTGAGCCGGGTGGCGGGCTGTCGGGGCAGTTTTCGGGGTCGAACCAGGCGGCGTCGGAGATTTCGTCTTTCTGGAGTTTTAGCTCGCCGCTTTCGTATTCTGCGGAAAAGCCTAGCATTAACTGGTCTGGGAATGGCCAGCTTTGGCTTCCTTTGTAAACGAGATTTTTTATCGATAGGCCTGTTTCTTCAAAAACTTCGCGGCGGCACGCCTGCTCGGCAGACTCCCCTGCTTCTATGAATCCTGCGATACAGGCGTGCATTGAAGTGTTCCTGTATGTGTGCCGCGCCAGCAGGACTTTTCCCTGTCTGTTATGAACCGCAATTATTATACATGGTTCTATCCGCGGAAAATATATTTTTTTGCAGCGCGGACATTCCAACGCAGAAAGTTCCTTGTGGTTCTGCAATTTTTGACCGCAGCTGGAGCAGTATTTTGTGTTTTTTCTCCAGTCAAGGATATGTTTTGCGCGGAACAATGGCGCGCTCAAAAGTTCTTCGTTGGCGGCAAAATACTGACGCAGAGTCTGGAATGAATATTCCGCGGTAATCAGTTCTTTTGAAGGAATAGAAATCGCGCAGAATTCAAGCGGGGGCGTTGCGGGGGCGGCAGCCCCTGCACGGTGGATAGACGAAAACGAAACGGATGTTGAGTTTGAGGCGTAAGGCGGTTGTCCGCCTTCCTTGTTTTTTTCAGTTTCTTCTATAAAATCCGCATTTGGATAGCGGCGCTTAAAATCCAGCAAATCGTTAAAATTAAGCTCCGAGCCGTCCGAGTGAAGAATACATTCTTTTTCGATTATCGCGAAGCAACGCGCTGAGGTTTTTGTGGGATTTTCGGCAAATGGCATTATCTCTCCAATTTTGAGAACGGAATGAACGGCGGCTGATTTTTTTTGTGGTCGCCGAGCATTTTTTCCATCCAGACCATATTGTACCAATGGTCGAATTTATATCCGCAGTTATGGAATTTTCCGACCAAGTGGTAACCTTTTTTTTCATGAAAATATATGCTTGCGTTTGTAAGATGCTCGTCCGGCTCGTCTGTCTGGGCGATACAGGCGTTTGCGTTTAGAATATTTTGCTTTGCAAGGGTTGATTCAAGCTGGTTCAGAAGCGCAGAACCGATTCCTGAGCGGCGAAGATTTTTTTTGATGTAGATGGAAGTTTCCACTGCCCAGTCGTAAGCTTCCCGTTCTTTAAAGGCGCTTGCGTAAGCATAACCGGCGATTTTTCCGTCCAGTTCCGCAATATAATATGGATAATTTTTTAAAGTCTCGCGGATTCTGCCACGGAATTCATCTGCGGTTGGAACTTCATATTCAAATGTGATTGCTGTTTCTTCTACGTATGGCGCGTAAATTTCAAGCAGAGAGTCAGCATCCCCTTCTGTTGCAAGTCTGATATTCATATTGTTTAAATAATACCAAAAAATTTGCGACTGACACAACATTATTTTCTTGTTAAAATAAATTTATGAATGTTTACAAATTTTTTCATCCGGATTTAACAAGGGACAATATTTTAAAATCTTTGCTGGCTTTTACGTTGCCGCTTATGGTTTCTCTTGTTTTTCAGCAGTTTTACAATGCAGTTGATACAATAATCGTCGGGCATTATCTTGGGGAAAATTCTCTTGCCGCGATTGGAGCTTGTGCTTCAATATATGAGCTGCTTGTGGGATTTGGAACTGGTTTTGGAAACGGACTCGGAATTGTTGCGGCGCGGGCTTATGGCGCAAATAATGCTGATAAGCTGAGAAAAGTTGTCGCTTCATCTTTTGTTATAACTGTTTTTGTAACAATATTTATAATGATTTTTGGCCAGCTGACTTTAAAACCAATGCTTTCTTTTTTGGGAACTCCGGCAGAAATTATTGAGGAAGCGTATTCTTACATCTGGTTTATCGCGATTTTTTCTGGTGTTCTGTTTGCGTACAATCTTTTAAGCGGACTTTTGCGTGCAATCGGAGACAGTTTTATGCCTCTGGTTTTTCTGATAATTTCTTCGCTGCTGAACATTTTTCTAGATATTCTGATGATTGTAAAATTCAATCTTGGTGTAAAAGGAACTGCGATTGCAACTGTTGTTGCTCAAGGAATAAGCGCAGTTTTTTGTTTTTTTTATATTCTGGGCAAAGTGAAAATTCTTATTCCGGCAAAAAAGCATTTCAAGGTGGAATCAAAACTTTACCGCGACCTGATTGGACAAGGGCTTTCAATGGCTTTGATGAGCGCAATTGTTAGTTCCGGTTCGGTTGTTCTGCAAGCTCCGATAAACAGTTTTGGAACAATGATTATTGCAGGTCATATTTCTGCCCGGAAAATTTTTGGAATCACAAATATTCCACTGACTGCAATAGGAATTGCCAGCGCGACTTTTGTTTCACAGAATCTTGGCGCGCAAAAAATTGAAAGAATAAAAAACGGCGTCAGAACGGCGAACCTTATGTGTATAATCTGGGGAATTTTGTGCACGATTGCAATTCCGTTGAGCGCAAAAATTCTTATAAGCGCGATAAGTGGCTCTTCAAACCAGGAAGTAATTTCTTACGGTTCAAAATATATAATCTTTATGCAGCCATTTTATTCGGTTCTAGGAATCCTTGTGGTAACGCGAAATAGCCTGCAAGGTCTAGGAAGCAAAATTGTTCCGCTTTTTTCCAGCGTGATTGAATTTTTAGGAAAAGTGCTTTTTACAGTCCTGATTATTCCGAAAACAGGAATTTGGGGAATAATCATGTGCGAGCCGCTAATCTGGTGCGCGATGACGGTTCAGCTTGTGTGGGCATATAAAATCCGGATTGGAAAAATTCAGGTTTATGTGTCTTGATAGAAGATTTGCAAAAATCCCGCTGATTCAAATGCTGATTCAGAAGATTTTTTGTTTCGGCGGGATTTTTTTAAGTTTTCAAAAACGATTTTTCAGCTTCCTGTTGATTCATATTTTCTTACGTTGCGCTTCCATACCAAAAGTGAAATTGCAAAAAGAACAGCTGTAACCACAATAATCCTGACGCAAAGGGAGAAACATCCGTAAGCTCCAAAAAACAGCGTTTCAACAGGCATTGAAATAATAAGTCCGTACGGAAGAACAAAACTTAAAATAAAACGCATTACTTTTGGATAAATTGAAATCGGATAACGCGTATATTCCCTGAAATTATACAGAATCTGAAGGACATAGCCCGAACGCTTAAAAACAAACGCAAAACTTGAGGCAAAAATCTTGATTGAAGTAATTGCAAAAGCGCCAACAAAAGTTGCAACAATCAAAAGAATCACAAGCGGCAACGACCAAAGAATCTGAATTTTACTTCCGCAAAAGGCAAGCATAAAAATTCCCAGAAAAAGCTCCCCGAACGCATCCGGCTGGAACGTTTCCGCAATAACCTGAAAAAGAACGCTCAATGGGCGCAAGAAATACCGGTCAACATCTCCGCGGGCAACCCTAAAATACGCAATCCGCCAAAGTTCATCAGTAAAAAGATGGTCAAAAGCAATCGGCATCATCGTAAAACCGAACAAAAATCCCATCTGGTAAAAATTCCAGCCGTTCAAAGTCGGTACAGAACGCACGATAAAATAAATAGAAAAAAGATACGCAAGGTTTTCAATCAAAAATCCAAGGATTCCAATAAAAAAATCCATGCGGAATTCCATCTTTGCAATAAACGAGCGTTTCAAAAAAATCCAGTAAAGCTTAAAATAATTCCGTTGAAAAATCATATCAACCTCCCTGGACTGTGATTTTTTTGCTGGCAGTATAAAAACTTAGCGCGCAAAAAAGCTCAAAAACCGCAAACCACAAAATATTTTTTCCAAGAATCAGCGTGGACTGAAAAAGCGTAGTTTTTCCCTGAAGAATCAGAACCGGATTCTGGGCAAGCCCTGCAATGGAAGAAAATTCACGATTTTTCCGAAAATTCCCGGAAAAAACGAAATCGGAACAAAAGCACCGGAAAGAAATCCCACAACAACCTGCCTCATCTGATTCAAGCCGAACGCCTGCATTGTATAAAAACAGACTGTTCCCAAAAGAAAATTGATAGAATCGTTCAGAAGCACAGCAAAAATCATCGAGAAAAAGAAGAAAATAATACTTGCAAAAAAATGCGCAAGGCTTGAATAAGTTAAAAATCCAAGAAATTTAAAGAGCAGCAGAGCCACGGTAAGGCTGGGAAGCCCCAGAATCAAAAAAGAAGCGGAAACAGTTCCCAAAACCTGCGCAATAAAACGCCCGCGATAAGAAATCGGCCTGATAAAAGAAATCGCAATTGTTCCGTCTTTTATTTCATCAGAAATCTGATCAAAAGTGTCGCTTATGAACATTGTAAAACTGGAAATATTTATCAGAATGATATAAACAATCATTTCTTGAAAAGTAAAGCCATTTATAACGCTGTTTATTCCGTTTTCTGAACTTTTATAGATTGAAAGCCACAAAAAGACAAGACAAATCCACTGCAGAATCGAAATAAAGAACCAGCTGAAAATATTGAATTTATAAGCCATCATCGACATTGCACCGGCTTTATAGAACGGAAAATATTTTTTTAGCATAAAAAATCGCTCTCCTGTTTAAAAAAATTATTCACCGGATTTTTCCAGCAGACGTTTTACAACATCTTCAATGCCAATCTCGCTGATTTTCATGTCAATTGCGCCAAGTTGATTGAACGCATAGTTTACGACCGTTTCCAGCGTAATTTTTTGCGCATTGAATTTAATTACAAGTTTTTCTTCATTCCAGGAATAATTCAGTTTTCCTTCAAAATCATAAAGTTCATTCTGCTTCTTTTTTTCCTTCAATGTTACAGTCAAAGTTCTAAGGTCGCCAAAACGATATTTTATATTTTCCAGAGTTCCATCATAAATTACAGAACCCTCATCGATTATAATTATCCGCGAGCACAAATCCTCAATATCTTTCATGTCGTGTGTGGTAAGAATTACAGTTGTGTTGAATTTTTCGTTCATCACTTTGATTGCATTGCGGATTTTTTCTTTTACAAGAACATCAAGACCTATTGTCGGTTCATCAAGGAACAGGATTTCCGGGTTATGAATCCAGGCGGCAGCAAGATCCGCACGCATTCTTTGCCCAAGAGACAAAGTCCGCACAGACTGATTTAAAAAATCCGAAATTCCTAAAGTTTCAGAAAGAAATTCCAACCTTTCGTTATAATCGCTGTCATTTATGCGATAAATTTCTTTTAAGACTTTAAAAGATTCTATCAGTGGAATATCCCACCAAAGCTGAGTTTTTTGACCGAACACAACACCGATTTTTTGCGCAACAGTTTTTCGTTTTTTGTACGGCTCAAGCCCTGCGATTTTTACAGTTCCACTCGTCGGAGTCAAAATTCCGCACATCATCTTTATTGTAGTGGACTTTCCTGCTCCATTTGAACCGATGTAGCCAACGATTTCGCCGTCATTTATTTTGAACGAAACATTGTTCACCGCAGTTTTTACATTATATTTTGTAGAAAAAAGCGTCCTGAACATTCCAAGAACGCCTTCTTTCCGAACAGGACTTTTAAATTCCTTTGTAAGATTCTTTACTTCGATCATAGAACTTTCCCCAGCAGAGATTCATTATCTTAGACTAATACAATTAGTTTTGTCAATAAAAAATTTTCTTTTAGAAAAAAAATCAGTCATCCTTACAAAATGAATTCTTAAAATCTTCAGTTTTGCTCCAGTATTTTTTGCCCCAATTTTCAAAATTCCATTCATCGGAATATTCGCTGCATTCATAATCAATGTAAAAAAGTTTTTCATCCTGAACTATAAAATTCGTTGGATAATAATCAAGATTCAAGCCTTTTGCATTGATTTTTTCCGCCATTTCGCGGGCTTGAGAAAGATATTCGTCCTTCATCTTATTATTTTTTATAAGAGAAACAATATCTTCGCCATCAATAAATTCTTTCAGGACAATTTCTTTTTCAAAATCAATCTCATACAATTTTGGAATATTTATGCCGACTTCCAAAAGACGCTGATAATCTCTGGATTCTGCCTCAATTTTGTTTCCAAACTGAAAATAATCGCACGGCTCGTGATGAATTTGCTTTAATGTATATTTTTTTCCGTCTTTTTCCGCAAGATATGAATAACCACCCTTGCCTTTACCCAAAAGTTTTTTTACTGAAAAATTTTTTCCATTTACTTCAATGTTTTCTGGAATTTTCATAAGCTCCTCCACAATTTTTATTAAAGCGAAAAACTTTCAGGAAGAAGTTCCGCCAATGTAAAAATTTTATATTCTGAAACCGATTTTGCAAGAATAATCTTAAAATCCGGCGCGCAGAATTCCCGCATAACTTGACGGCAAACTCCGCATGGTGGGCAAAAATTTTCAACTTTGCCGTTTTTTCCGCCAACAATGCAGATTGCCTCAAAATCTTTTTCACCGTCGCTTACAGCCTTGAAGATTGCTGTCCGTTCAGCGCAATTGCTAGGTCCATACGCAGAATTTTCAACGTTGCATCCGCCATAAATTTTTCCACTTTTTGAAAGCAACGCGGCTCCAACAAAAAAATGCGAATACGGAGCATACGCAAATTTCAGCATTTCCATCGCTTTTTCAATAAGATTTTTTTCTGAGATTTCCATACACTTCCTCACTTTACTTTGAATGTCAAATTTTTATGAATTGTAAAAATCGCTTTCAGCGGATTTTCAATTTGCTCCAGATGGTTGTGCTCGCGCTTCGCTTGTATAAATCAGGGTTGCTACGCAACTTTAATCGTTTTTATCGCACAAAATCTTCACAAATTGTAAATCCGCTTACGCTTTTATTCCTTTTCCCCAAATTTACCATTCATATTATCAAAATCATTAAACTCTTGCAGACTTGATTATTTCAGCGGCTTTTTCTGCTGTTAGTCCGGCTGAAATTTCGCGGTTTGTAAGATTTTTTAGGGAAATTGTGTCAGATTTTATTTCATCTTCGCCAAGCATGATTCCCCATTTTACGCCTTTTGCAGTTGTTACTGCATATTGCTGAGCCATTTTTTTTGCGTCCGGGAAAACTTCAACATTTATTCCAAAAGAGCGGAGTTTTGCTGCAACTTTCTGGTAATAAATTGAATTTTTTGCGTCAAGGCAATAAATTTCCGCGTCAAGATAACTTCCATTCGCCTTAAAAACGCCAAGCTGTTCAAGTCCAGCAATAAGTCTGTCAATTCCGATTGAGGCGCCAACTCCAGGAACTTTTTCTTTCATATAAAGTCCAGCAAGATTATCATAGCGACCGCCCGAACAGACAGAACCGATAGAAGGAAGGTCGTTCAGGAAAGTTTCGTAGACAACTCCTGTGTAATAGTCGAGTCCGCGCGTAATGCTTGGATCAAGGACATAAGTTTTTTCAATTCCAGCAGCTTTCATCATTTCATAAATATCGCGTATTCGCTGTGTGTCTGAATCTGCGCCACCGGCAAGAGTTTCAATTTTTGAAAGAATTTCTTCAAACGAACCTTTGCTTGAAATATATTCAATTATTTTTTCAGCTTTTTTTTCATCGCCTGTAAATTCATTCAACTCTTTTAAAACTTCTTCTTCGCCGACTTTTGCAAGCTTGTCAACAGAACGAAGAATATCCTCGCTTTTTTCGCTTACGCCAAGATTTGCAAGAAATCGGTTAAAAATTCCGCGGTGATTCACGTGGATTGTTATATTTTCAACACCAATTCCATTCAGTGCAGATTTCATTACATTCAGAATTTCAAAATCAGATGCCGCGCTGTCTGAACCGACTGTATCAATATCGCACTGGACAAATTCACGGTAACGACCAGCCTGAGGTTTTTCTCCGCGCCAGACTTTCGCTATATGATAACGCTTGAACGGAAAATAAAGTTCATTTTTATGTTCAGCTGTAAAACGCGCAAACGGAACTGTAAGGTCAAAACGCAATGCAACATCGCGGCCGCCATTATCCTCAAAGCGGAAAACCTGCTTTTCTGTTTCGCCGTTGCTTTTTCTTAAAAGAATTTCAGTGTATTCAAGAACCGGCGTATCAATAGGAACAAATCCAAAAGATCGGTAAACTTGTGTAATTTTTTCTGTAAGATTTGTTCTTCCAATTTCTGCTTCTGGCAAAAAATCCCGGAAGCCTTTTAGAACTCTAGGTTGAATTAAATCGCTCATATCAAACATAATATCACAAAAAACTTGCAAGATACAATAAAATCAATAAAATATAAGATATTATGATTCTTGCATTTGATATTGGAAACACGAATATAAAAGTTGCTATAATTGAAGATGAAAAAATTACGCATCAGTGGCGGCTTTCCACAGATCCAAAACGAACTGGTGATGAATATTTTTCTGCGCTGCGTCCGCTTTTTATTGATGCCAGAATCGATTTTTCAAAAATTGAAGATGCCGTTATCAGTGCTGTTGTTCCTGCGTTGATAGGTCCATTCATTATTGTAACCCAGCATTTTTGCGGAAAGAAACCTCTTATTATCGGACCGGAAATTTATTCAAAACTTCCTGTAAAAATTCCAGAAACCGCAGTTCACGAAATTGGAACTGATTTGCTTAGCGATGCCGTTGCAGCCTGGGAAAAATACAAAACACCGGCAATTGTAATTGATTTTGGAACAGCTCTTTCTTTTACAGCTGTTGATCACAAGGGAAATATCGCTGGAATCGCAATTGCGCCTGGTTTGGGAACAGCAATAAACTCACTTTTTAAAAATACTGCTCAACTTCCCTCTGTTCCGATGGAAGTTCCTGAATCAAGCCTCGGAAAAAACACGGTCTGGGCAATTCAGTCTGGAATATTTTTAGGCTATAAGGGTCTTGTTGAATCAATGGTCAGCAAAATGAAAACTGACCTTTCAAAAGAAAGCATGACAAAAAAAGAAGATATAAAAGTTATTGCAACCGGCGGGCTCAACAGCATGCTTCAACCAATTACAAAATGCTTTAATTTTATAGATAAAGATTTAACAATCACAGGAATGTTGATGATTTTAAAAGCTGTACGAAAATAACGTTTTAAGCACACTCTCAGCAAGGCTTTTCCATAAAATCTTCAAACTGAACGCCTGCGCCATTTTTTACATCTTTTGTCAAAACTGCGCCAACCACAATATCCAAAAATTCTGGTCCAATTCCTGGAGTCAATACTTTTTCTGTGCGTAAAACGCCAATATCAGAAGCTGTGATTTTTTCACCTTTTTTTAGCGCACGCATAAAATGAAGCGAACGATTTGTGCGGCCGTAATTTTTTTCTTCCGCGGAAGCAAGTTTTTTTATTCCAGTTCCTAGACAGGAAAGAATTTTTTCCTCATCAAAAGATTCTTTTAGCTGGGAAAATGCGATTTCCCATCCTTTTTCTTTTCCGTAACGATTTAAAGCAGCTTCAGTCTGATGAACGGCATGAACCATAAGCGCAAACTGCTCGCCTTCCAATGCAACCGGATCATCCAAACCGCTTGTTTTTCGGCTCAGGGTAATGTGTTTTTCAATTATAGTTCCGCCACAAACAATAGAAAGGACCGGCACAAGAATTGGATCTAGACTGTGGTCGCTTATTCCAGTTTCAATACCAAAAATATTTTTCAAATTTGAAACAAGTTTCAGATTATATTCATTTTCTGGAGCCGGATAACTTGTAATGCAATGAAGAAGCGAAATATCTTCAGTTCCCAAAATTGAAAGCGCTTTTTCAATGTCCTTTAATTTTGACACGCCCGAAGAAACAATCACCGGAACTGGAATCTCTCCATTTTTTTTCTGTGCAATGCGATATTCAGCCAATGATTCAAGCATAGGAAAATGGTTCAGTTCTGGAGAAGCTATTTTTACATAATCAGGTTTTATCTTCAAAAGTTCAGCAAGGCTCTTCAGTCCAAACGGAGAACAAACAAATTTCACTTTTTTTGAATGGGCATATTCAAGCATCTCTTTATAAAAAGAAGGAGCACATTCAAGCTGCTTAAAACGGTCGTATAACCTTATATTTCCAGTAGGAAGTTTTACAAATCCTGTTTCCGGGTGAAGAATTTCGTCCGCATAAACCCACTGAAATTTTACAGCATCCGCGCCTGCTTCAACAGCACAATCAACAAGAAGTTTTGCCTTTTGCAAAGAACCTTCGTGGCTTGTTCCAATTTCTGCAATTATAAAAGCCATTATTTTAACATTCCTGCTGCATTTTCAGCCTTAAAACGGTTCGGATAAATATCAATAACTGACTCTGGAAGCCATCCCTCATCAAAATAATACCAGTTTTCAGCATTATTAAAAACAGCATTTCCTTTTATCTGTAAAATGTCGCCTTTTCTGCAATGACCATTTATTTCGCTTGACCAGTCGGTATTTTTTCTAAAAGCCGCATACGGTTCAATAACAACTGCCCACTGAACATCAGGCGCGAGTGCAAGCGGTTCTGAATTATCAAAAACAATTTCCTTTTTTGAAGAACAAGAAACACAACTAAAAAGAGAAATCAAAAAACAAAATTTTAACGGAAGCAACAAAAAGCGACGCATTTATTTTTCCAAAAATTTTAAGACATCAGGATAAATCTTCAAATCCGAATCAACAAAATTCAGATTTTCAATTTCTTTCGGAAAAACCCATTTATATTCAGTGTGCTCTGTAAGAATATAAGGCTTTTCAAGACCATCGTGCTCAAGTTGAACAAGATAAGCGTTCAAAAAACATTTTTTTTCCTTATGAAAAAATGAACATGACGTGATTTTTTCACCGGGAACAGCTTTTACTCCAAATTCCTCGCCCATTTCCCGGACAATCGCCATCTGATCAGTTTCGCCAGCATCAACTTTTCCGCCAGGAAATTCCCAGCGGTTTCCCATGTCGCCCTTGGGAATTCTGTGCGCAACAAGAATCTTTCCATCTTTATAAACAATACATGCAACCGAATTACTCATCTAAAGAAAAAGAACTCCTGGAATTATAAAATGAACAACAGCCGCAACCATGCAAGCCGCGCCAATATATTTTTTATGCTCAACAAAAATATTCTGAAAAAATGAAGGCAACTCCAGATTTGCAGAACTGTTTTCAACATAATATTCAAAAAGCATTGCCGCGCCGCCCAAAAGTCCTGCCAACGCCGGCACAATATCTCCCAAAAACGGAATTCCGTTTACCGCAGACAACAGCTTCATAATTGCAACAAAAATTGAAAGAACACCCAGCACAAGCTGAAAAAGTTTATCGTTCAGCACAGAATTTTTCGCAAACATTCCATTCACAGATTTTTTCTGATGAGGCAGTTTAACGCCGCGATAATCCGTGTCCAAAAATGAAATATCATCATCAGGATTCAATTTTTCTTCCGGCTCTGACTTTTGCTCTTCCTCCTGTTCCGGGGATTTTCCAAAAAAAAGAATAAAACCAACAAGAAGGTTCAAAAAAACTGACAAAAAATAAAACTGTATCATATCCGCCTCTTTTTAACGCTTTACAATATTTGTTGAAAAAGTCTTTTTCTCTTCACCAAGCGTTACGTCCGCAACAACGTTAATTATATCATAATCCTTGAATTGTGTCCGTAGAAAAAGTTCATCGCCATTGTAAGAATCTGAAAGCTCCACGCTCTGAACAATTGTTCCAGAAGAATCAACCGCATTAAAAACACACGTTACCGGAAGAGGAATAAATTCATCGCCATTTTTATATTTTCCAGAAATTTTTTCCGCCTTGAACGTTACATAAATCTCTTCTGTATACGAAAATGCAGTCAGACTTCCATAAGTTTCACCAATTTTTGACTTATTTTTGTTTGCCTGATACGACATAAAATACGCAAATCCGCAAAAAAGCAGAAGAAAAATAAGCATTGTGCGGTTCAATGGATTTTTCAAAAGAATCTTAAACGGATTTCTTGTAAACTGGTTCACTTTTCCTGCATAAAAATCCTGCACAATTTTTGGGGCATTCTTTATGCGTTCCTCGCGATTGTAATAAAAATGCAAAGGCTTTTCACCGTCGGTATATCCTTCATCAATTTTATCAAAATCCATAGCAAACCTATTTAAACATTGTATCCAAAAGTGAATCAGTTCGCCACCAGACAACTCTAGCGTTTTCTTTTTCACAAAGAAGAGCTGAAATAATTCCTTCATCCGAAAGCGAAAGCGAATAGAAAAGCGTATTTTTGTGATTAATCTCAATATTTCGTTTTATAACATTTTGAGTTCCAGGCTGCAGCATAAGTACATTAAACCCTTTTTCCGTAGTGATGATAAAATACATCCAGGTATTTTTTGTAACACCAAGAAAATCATAAGGCAATTTGTACGTAAGTTTTGAAAAATCCTCTGTAACAGATTCCTCATAAGCCGGAATATTTAAAGCTTCGCCAAATTTGCCTGTTGCAATATCAAGCGGATAAACCGAACTTTTTACGTAATCAATTCCAGACTGTGTTTTAGATTCCTCATCAATATGAGAAAAATAATAATCAACCTTAACATAAAGCCGTTCCGCATAATAATCTGGAACAATATTTTCAACAGTAACAAAAAGATCTGACTGTTCAGCATTCACATTCACTGATTCTGGAGCAATGCTAGGCACAACTTTTACTCCAACCGGAATCTGATATTTTAAAAATCCTGATGAGGCGAACCAATATGCCGCAAGCCCATCATTTGTTGAGCAGACAACAACAATCTCATTATTTTCTGTTGTGTAAATATTTTTTATGTCAGGAAAAGGTGTTCCGCTCGGCCCCTGTTGCCCCAGATAATCAATTTCTTTTCCGTCGCTTGAAATACGAAGAACAACCTGGCTGTAAAGAAGACTCAAATCTTCCGCCTGCTCGTTCCGTTCCCTAGGAACATTTCCAACCGCATAAACATATTTACGGGAATCAACCGTAATTTTTCCAGTAAGCGCAAAAGGATACGAAATCGGTTTCCAGATTCCAGAATCCGTATTAATAATAGAAGAAAAATTAGCCTGAGCATAAAAATCTTCACTGTAAAAAAGAGAAAGCAAATCCCCATAAGAATTAAGAGAAACCACTTTTCCGGCATCACCATTCACAATGTAGAAAAAACCATCTCGCATATAAAGCGATGTTGAAACCGGTCCCCTTTCCTGCAATTTGAAAAGATTTATCTGTTCCGCAAAATTTCCGTAATTCAAGGCAAAAAGTTCATTTTCAGAAACCGAAAGAACTTTATTCGACCTTATACATGAAGCAAAAAAAACAGAAATAAATGCAAAAAACAGATAAACAAAAAATTTTCTAAGCATTTCTTCCACAGCAATTTTTATATTTTTTGCCACTTCCACATGGACATGGATCATTTCGCCCGATTTTTGGGGAAGAACGCCTTACTGTTATTGACTGCCCCTGAGTATGCTGAGCTGTAACACTTCCAGCTGCCTGACGGCGAGCCAAAGCACCGTTCATTGAAGAAACCGGTCTAGCCTGCTGCGTAATATTTTCCGCCTCGGAATGTTGCGCATTCATATTACGCTGAGCCTGCATTGCCGCCCGTTTTCTGGCTTCCTGCGCTTCCGGAGAAAGCTGGATGCGAACTTTAAATACTCTTGACATTACAGTATTTCGGATTGAATCAAGCATTTCATCGAACATATTGAATCCGTCAATCTTGTATTCTGTAAGCGGATTTTTTGAGCCATAAGAACGGAGTCCAACAGCCTCTCGCAACGCTTCAAGAGCCTCAAGCTGATCGAGCCATTTTTTGTCAATTATCTGAACATACTGGTAGCGGATAAAAAGATTGAAATTCTCTTTTCCGACCAAAGTTTCTTTTTCTGTAATATCATTTTGCAGCGCGGCAAGAACTGCCTCCTGCGAAATATTTTCACCCAATAAAAGTCCAAAATAATTTGAAACGTCTTCAACAAGCTGCTTTCGAACTTCATCCTTTTTTCCATGAGAATGATCATAATCATAGAAAAGATTCTCAACAATTTCATCAGCATTGTTCAAAACCCGCTGTGCAAGATCTTTGTCCGCAAGAATTGAATCGCGCTGTTCATAAATCACATTTCGCTGCTCGTTAAGAACATCATCATAGTCAAGCAAATGCTTTCGGAGCTCAAAGTTTCTGTCCTCAACTTTTTGCTGTGCTTTGGCGATTCCTTTATTAAGCCACGGATGATTAATCGGTTCACCAGGTTCCATTCCAATTCTCTGCATCATGGCTTTCATTCTGTCGCCACCAAAAAGACGCATCAAATCATCATCCATTGAAATAAAGAATTTTGAACGTCCAGGATCGCCCTGTCGTCCAGAACGTCCGCGGAGCTGATTGTCAATACGGCGTGATTCGTGCCGTTCAGAACCGATTACATATAAACCGCCAGCCTTTTTAACTTCCTCGTTCTCTTTTAGCCAGTTTTCCTTTTCAATTTTGTACGCTGCCTCATACTGCTCTGGAGTAGCATTTGTACCGGCTCGTTTTCTTGCACGGAACTCAGGGTTTCCACCAAGCTTAATATCTGTACCACGACCAGCCATGTTTGTCGCAATTGTTACAGCGCCTTTAGCACCAGCTTCAGCAATAATCATAGCTTCGCGCGCATGGTTTTTTGCGTTCAAAACTTCGTGCCGGATTCCTTTTTTAGTCAAAAGAGCCGAAAGCAATTCTGATTTTTCAACAGAAACTGTACCAACAATCACAGGCTGACCTTTTGCATGAGCCGTCTGAACTTCCTTGCAGATTGCTTCCCATTTATCCTGCTCATTAAGATAAACCTCGTCATTTTCATCAATACGCGCAACCGGACGGTTTGTAGGAATCGCGACAACATCAAGATGATAAATTTTATTAAATTCAACCGCCTCTGTCGCAGCTGTACCAGTCATTCCGGAAAGTTTTGCATACATCCTGAAGAAATTCTGGAAAGTAATTGTGGCAAGAGTTCGGTTTCTTTGAGCAATCTTAAGATGTTCCTTTGCCTCAATAGCCTGATGAAGTCCATCCCCGTAACGACGTCCCTCTAGAACACGCCCGGTAAATTCATCAACAATCTGAACCTGTCCATCACGAACAAGATAATCAACATCATTATGATAAAGAACATGAGCCCTTACAGCCTGTGTAAAATAATGAACATATTCAAAATATTCCTCGTCAACAACTTTTGCGTCCGCCGGAATAAGATTATGCTTGTGAAGAATTTCGTCGATATGCGCAATTCCCTTGTCTGTAAAAGAAATACGCTTTGATTTTTCATCAATCTTGTAGTCGCCCTTTATGAGTTTTCTCTGTTCAGGCTCCATCTCAACTTCATCTGGATAATCATCAGTCTTAGGATCTTTTTCAACTTCAGAAAGCTCATCCACATATTTGTCAACTTCGTGATATTTGTAAGTATCATCCTCACCCTGACCAGAAATAATAAGAGGAGTTCTAGCCTCATCAATAAGAATCGAGTCAATTTCATCAACTACGCAGAAATTAAATCCGCGCTGAACTTTTCGTTCCAACTCAACCTGCATATTGTCGCGCAAGTAGTCAAAACCAAATTCATTGTTTGTTCCATAAGTAATATCGCAGTTGTAGGCAAGTTTTCTGGCCTCATTGTCCATATCAGAAAGAATTGAACCGACCGTCTGACCAAGATAAGCATAAACCGGGCGCATCCAGTTGGCATCGCGTTCAGCAAGATAATCGTTTACAGTAACAACGTGAACGCCTTTTCCTGTAAGAGAATTCAAATAAACCGCAGGAACGCACATAAGAGTCTTTCCTTCACCGGTTTTCATTTCTGTGATTCGTCCGGAATGAAGAACAAGAGAACCCATAATCTGAACATCATAAGCACGCTCTCCAAGAACACGGAAAGCAGCTTCCCTAGCCAAAGCAAAAGCCTCTGGAAGAATATCATCAAGAGTCGCGCCGTTTGCAAGACGCTCCTTAAATTCTTTAGTCTGTTTTGGAAAATCTTCTGCACTAAGCGATTTAGCCCACTCTTCTTTCGCGTTTACCGCAGCAACAAGCGGCTTAAGTTTTTTCACATCCCTTTCATTCTGGGAACCAAACAATACGGTTAATACTTTATCAATAAACATAATACTTTAAATATAAAGTTTTTTGCGTGGCAAGTAAAGAATTATTTTTTATTTTATCATCAAAAGGGCGGACAGACACTCGCCCTACACCCGCTATCTTGTTTTTATTCCGCCAATGCGGTTTGCAGGCCAGAACCTATAAACCGCAGAACCCAGAATTCTTTTTCCATTAACATATTGCGGTGCAATATTCGAATAATAAAGAACAGAGTATTCATCCGCATCCGTAACAGGTCTAAAAGCCGCCTCATACGAATGTCGCATATCAAGGGAATTAAAGCGGTTGTCGCCCATCATAAAATAGCAGTTCTCAGGAATGTATTGCGGTGTTCCGTCCTCCAGGTTTGCAGGAAAAACCGGCATATTGCGCTGGTCAAGAATCATAAGATAAAAATGAAGTTTCTGCGCCTGAATAAGATACTCCGCAACTTTCTCATCATTGTTTATGTCATCAGAAGAATAACCTTTTGAAATAAGTTCCGCAGTTCTAAGGAAAAGTTTTCCGGCTGTAAGTTTCACCATAACATTCAGCTTGAAATTTGATTCAGCATAATAATCGCCATTAAAAAGCGTAAGCGAATTTGCAATCGCTCTTGTATTCTTATTGTTGTGATTAAATGCCGCACCAAGTTTTCCAGGCTGTTCCCAGTCGCACATAAAATTATTGAACCACTTATAATTCTCTGTTCCAGAAAGAATTTTCTTTGTATTCTCATAAAAATTTGAAAAAAGATCATACGAACTCAAAGAAATCGACGATTTTTCAGCATTTAAATTTCCGCTTTTCTTGAAAATGGAATAAAAAGCATATGAAACAGACTTACATTCAAAAGCCGCTACATTCAAATCAAAATTTCTTCGTTCTTCTTCAACTTCAAGCATCAAATCATAATTTTTCTGGTTCAGCGGAACGTCCTGAATCACCCGCTTTCTCAAACTGTTCATCCGGCTTGCGACCGGAGCAAGATTCCAGCATGCAAATTTCGAATCCATCTCAACCGGTAAAAATTCATCATTTCCTGCTGTGCGCGCGTAAAGAGTTCCGTCCTGCATAACAAGCTGTTCCCCCGGCTCACCACAAATTCTTTTTACAAGAGGATCTGCTTTTGGCTGTCTGTACTCATCAACGTTAAGATTTACCGTCGTAAAAGTCAGCATATAAACAATCTGGGAAACAACAGTACGCACCTCGGATTTTCTGTCAAATGAATAATGCGGATTCCTGAACACAATAACATCGCCACGTTTATATTTTTTTAGGCAAGGAACACCGACATCGCTCAGTGGAAATTTAGGGCCGCTCGGAGTTTTCAGGACAACAACACGGTCTCCAATCAAAAATGAAGGAACCATCGATTCAGAAGGAATAACATAAAGCTGAAGAACAAAAATCTGGATAAGCAGAACCATAAAAACAGCCTGAACCAATGCATCTATCCAGTCCAAAGCCTCAAAAAGAACTGATTTTGCCGTGATTTTCTTTGCGGAAATTATTCCAGAGCCTTTATTTTTTTCCGCAAGTTTTTTCCATTCAGGATTTAACTCAAAAATTCTTTTTTCCTTAAAAAAATACAATACAACAAGCGAAGAAACAAAAACCACGCACCAAAGAAAAACCGTAACAATATCATACCAATAATATGTTCCATTTTTTCCAGCACGGCGCAAAACAAAAGAAGCCAAAAGAATGAACGGAATATATTGAAGAAATTTTACAGATGCGGCAACAGAATCATATTGTTCCAACCGAATTGTCTTATTCAGCAAAAAATAAAAGATGAAAAAAGTTCCAGCCAAACTCAAAGGAAAAGCCAGCAAAGAAACATCAAAAGAAAAACTTAAAGAAAAAAGAGTAAATAATAAAGAGGCAACAAATGTGATTACAGCAGGAATACGTATTTTGTTCATATTCCTACTATAATCAAAAAAACGAATAAAGTAAAATATTTTTACCTTATATTTTAAACATGAAGGCAAGTTGCGATGCGTTCAAGAACTTTTTTTCGGTCCAAAGGTTTGATAATGTAGTTTTTTGCGCCAAGCAAAAGCGATTTCTTTACAAGTTCCTCTTTTCCAAGAGCACTAATCATTACAACCTTCGCATTCTTGTCAAATGTCATAATTTGTTCCAATGCGGTAATACCATCCATTCTTGGCATAGTAATATCCATTGTAACAAGATCAACATTAGGAGCAAGTTCCTTATACTTGTCAACGCCTTCTTTTCCATCAGCTGCAGTTGCAACAACCTCATAACCTTCGCTAGTAAGAATCTGACCAAGCTGTTTTGCAACAAACATTGAATCATCGACAATCATTACACGAAACGCAGAACCGTCACTTTTACGTCCGTCTGGGACACGTTCATTAATTGATGGAAAGTCTTGTACTGTTTTCATATTTTTCTCCAAGTTTTACGCACGTTCGCGAATAGCAACATTTACTTCGATTTTACCATATTCGGTAATAAGAGGAACTATAAGCGCCTCAACATTCTCCGTTCCACCGCCAAGAGCCGCAATTTCCATCTGCTGGCCAGCAAACAAAGCAGGAGGCGTAAGGTCAAACTTAAAATTAAGCTCATGCAGTTTTGTTACAGCCTGAGCCGTAATAAGGTTTGCAAGTTCACTGATTGTGGCTTTTGCAAGTTCATTAAATGAATCAAGCTTTTCTCCATTCATTTTAGATGCAATATTTATTGCGGTTTCCATAGTCATATCAAACAGAACCCGTCCTTCAACATCGCCGGCAAGCCCTACCAATGCTGCAACACCCATAACAGGCATGGCTGTTGATTTTAAGTAAAGATTTCCCCTTTTTACTTCAGCACCGCCAAGGACTTCCTTTAAAACCCTATAGGATGTTTCGACAAACGGATTGATATACTCGACTCTCATCACAAACCTCCACTAATTTATTGTTTTGTAAACGCTGTAAGCGCACCTTCTGTATGTTCAAGAAACTCTGATGAATCATGAATAATTTCGTTTTCACCAAGAATAATAGAGCCGTTTCCCTTTATTTTTTCAGAAAAATCGTTCAGCACAACTTTTTGAGCCTCATCATCCAGCAAAGAAAGCAAATCACGCGCAAAAACCAAATCAACCATAGGAAGCGCATTCGTGTTCCGGCAGTCATGATATTCAAACATGATACTATCTTTTATCTGCTGGTTAAAGGCATTTGCCCCGGAAGCCGTTTTTACAAGGAACGGAGAAAGCCAGCTGTATTTTGAGTCTTCAGGAACTGTAAGCATAGGAGCATTTGAAACGCTCAAAAGATCAACATCCTGGGCATAAATCCTAATTTTTGAATCTGGATATTTTTTTGTAAGCACACAGGCAAGACAATATGTTTCCATTCCTTTTCCACAGCCAGGATTCCAGACAATAATCTGTTTTGCTGTATTTTCCGGTAAAAGATTAAAAAGATTTTCCGCATATTCGTTTGTCCACCAGGAATCCGTATATACTGACCAGAAAGATTTTAAGAACTCAGCGGCATCTGCACCATTCTGAATTTGAACAGAAGAGCCGTTTTTTTCCTGAATCCATTTTTCATAGCGGCTTTTTACCCAATTTTCATTCAGAGGGCTTACATAAAAATTACCGAACTGCCTCAATCCCTCCACCACAAACTTGTAGTTTTCATCAGGCAAATCATTTTTCTGCTCTGCAACCGGTTCAGGATTCTGCGCAGGCTGAAAATTTATGCCATTTTCTGGAACTTCTTTTTGAGGTTCAGCAGATTTTTCCGCCACCGGAGTTTTTTCCTGAACAGAACCAGAAACTTTTTCCACCTCAACAGGTGCAGATTCTTTTTTTTCTGCAGCAACTTCTTTTTTAGCCGAAAGCGCTTCAGAATTTTCCTGAGAAACCTGCATTGAAACCGCCCTTTCCGCAGGAATTTCGTTCATACGTTTTTCATATTTCGAGTCATTTTCATCTTTTGATTTTGAGAAAATCCGTTCAACATCAAGAAGAATATAAAGATGCTTGTTATTTTCAATGACTCCAGCAATGTATTTTATGTTAATATCTGCAAAAAGCGGATGAGAAGGCTGAATAGAACTTTTCTGGATTCCGACAACTTTATCGATTTTGTCAACAATAACACCGAAAGTCTGTTCATTCACCGTAAGAATCAGCAGATTCTGAAGTTTTGACTCCTCATCTTTTTTGTCGCTGATATTGAAAAAAATTCGCAAATCAAGAATCGGAATGATTTCACCACGAAGATTGTAAACACCGACAACAAATGGAAGCGTATTTGGAACATACGTAAACTGACCGGCCTTCGCGATTTCTTTTACGTACATAATGTCGATTGCGTAATCTTTTCCAGAAATAGAAAAAGTCACCATTTTAAAATCAACAGTTTCCTGGACTTTCCGTTCGTCCAAAGTTTCCTGCTGAACCGCCGAAGCAAGATTCATATTGTCATCAGAAATTAAAATAGATTCAAGAGTCATACAAACCTCACTTAGAACCTGTCATTTTTGACTGGGCAGCCGTGTCCATTTTTATGCTTAGCTCAAGAAGCTGGCTGACATCAATAATCAACGAAACGGAACCATCGCCCAAAATAGAAGCACCGGCAATTCCAGGAGAAGCAGTATACTGATCCTTCAATGGCTTTATAACAACATCTTCCTCGCCAATCAAAGAATCAACCATAACACCAACTTTTCTGTCTTTTGAGCCAACTATTACAATATTACAATATTCTTCACTGGCACTTTCTTTTATTCCAAACAATCTTGAAAGTCTAAGAACGCTTATAACTTCATTTCGCAAATTCAAAACTTCGTAATTATCAATAGTTTTTATATCAGAATGAAGAATTCGCTGGCTTTCAATAACAGAGGCAATTGGAATTGAATAAATTTCTTTTCCGACTCGAACCAAAAGCCCCTGAATAATCGCAAGTGTAAGCGGAAGCCTTATGCTGAATGTAGTTCCTTTGCCTTTTTGGGAAGTCACATTTACAGTTCCGTTCAATTTGTCAATCATTGTTTTTACAACGTCAAGACCTACACCGCGGCCAGAAATTTTAGAAATTTTATCCGCAGTTGAAAATCCCGGCTCAAAAATAAGCTGGTGAATCTCGTTTTCAGAAAGAACTTTGTCTGGATGAATAATTCCTTTCTCAATCGCCTTCTGGCGGACTTTTTCAGCATCAATTCCAGCTCCATCATCAGAAATATCAATTATAATAAGATTTCCTTCGTTTGAAGCTTTTAATAGAACAGTTCCTGCCTCTGGTTTTCCAGCTGCAATTCGTTCCTCAGGAGTTTCAATTCCATGGTCGCAAGAATTGCGCACACAATGCATAATCGGATCAAGCAAATCTTCCACAACAGCCTTATCAAGCTCTGTGTCTTCACCTTCAATAACAAGATTGATTTTTTTGTTCAAATCTCGCTGCAAGTCGCGGACAACACGCGGGAATCGGCTGAAAATCTGATTGATTTGAACCATTCGGATTTTCATTACGCCTTCCTGAAGTTCGCTGGCAATTCTTCCAAGATTTTGTGTTGAAGAACGCAGTTTTATAGAAAGAGACTTCAAATTTGTGTCATCATCGCCAGTTCCATCCGCAAGACTGCCCAAGGAACGGCTTATTTCAGAACGGACTTCATTAATCGTTTTTCCGTGCTGCATATCCTCAAGATATGTCGGAAGCATTTCCATGAACTGATGCATTTTTTCCCGGTGCAAAATCTCTTTTGTATGGAAATCAACCAACGCCGCCGTAAGATTCGCAGAAAGCTGATTGAACGACGCTTTTGTTATTACAATTTCACTTACAAGATTCAAAAGATAATCAACGCGCTTTGAATCAACGCGCAAAACAGAATTCTGCTGGTTTGCGGCAGAAGATTTTGCCGGCGAAACAGCTTTTGCGGCAGGAACCGCCTGTTTTTTCTCTTCTGTTTTTTGGGGCTGTGCCACAGGTGAAACTGTTTTAGACTCATCAGAATTTACTGTTTTTTCCGCATTTTCAGGTTCAGTATTTTCCGGTGCAGCAGATTTTTCTGCAGAAACAGAATTTCCGCTATTTCCAGCAACCGGTCCAGTAATTTCCTGCGCATCTGTGGCAACCGTCACATCTCCAAGAAATGCAACATCTTCAATTTTGTCCGCTGTTGAATCAGATGCAAGATAATAATAAACACATTCATAAAATTCATCTTCGTAAAGAGCATCAAAATCAGGAACAGTTTTCAGGACGCTACCAAGTGCTTTTAATGCGGCAAAAACCTGAATTCCTCCAACAGAATTCATAGGATTATTTTCATCAAATTTTACTGCGACTCGCCATACCTTCTGTTTTCCTTCGCAGGCATTTTTCAATTCTTCAAATTCTTCTTCAGAAAGCGGAGGATAATTAAATGGATTAGCCGGATTTGCAGCTGGCGCAGAAGGAGCGGCAGACGGCTCAACTTTTTCAAGTTTTGGACCAAAACCGGATGGCGGCGCTGAGTGTTTTTTCTTTGAATCTTTTTTCGGAACATAAGACTCAAGTTTTGCGACAAGTTCTGAGACATCCTCTTCATAAACAGAACCATTTTGCCGCGCTTCAAGCATCGCCTTGATTACATCAATTGATGTAAGGAGAATATCTATTATATCTTCTGTAACCTGCAGTCTATCAGAACGAATTTCATCAAGAACGTCTTCCACTTTATGAGTAAATTCAGACAGTTCATTAAATTCAACAGTAGCTGAACCGCCTTTCAAAGTGTGAGCCGCACGGAAAATCTCATCAACAGCCTCGTGGTTTGAAGGATCGCTTTCAATCACCAAAATATTGCTTTCAAGAGTTTCAACCTGCTGTTCAGCTTCCGCAAAAAAATCTTTAAGTAATTCCTCGTTGTCAGGATCTAAATAATCACTCATATCATCAATTATATAACACTTTTTTAAGAATTCAAGTTAATTAGCCTGAATTATGATATAGAAATTTTTTGTAAAAAAGCAAAAAGTTTATTGACACTTCCTGAAATTCTTCTAATGTAATAGAAGAAAAATGCCGATAAACAGAAAGGAAAAATATTTTGGAGTTCATTATGACAAGCAGAAAAATAAAATTCTTAAACCTGGCAGCAGTTTTTTTTATGCTGTGCACATCTTCGTTTGCGGAAGTTTTTTTCAGTGGTTTTGCAGGATTAAAAACAGATTTCGGTTCCTCAAGCAACAGTTCTTTTGACCCTGAATTAAAATTCCAGTCATTTTTTTCAGGTCAGTTCAGTTTTTCAGAAAATATTTTTGCACACGCAGAATTTTCGCTTGCAACGAACGACCTTATAGAAAATTCAATTTTTGATGAAACTCCAGGAACTTTTAAGATTGATGAACTTTCAATCATTTTCAGAAGACAACTTTTTGACGCCACAAATTATTTAAGTTTTTTCTGCGGAACTTACGAACCGATTGGCTCAGATATTTTTCTTAGACGACAATTTGGAATTCAGCCGATTGCCTCAAAAATCACAGAAGGATGGCTTGGTCTTTCCGGTTCTGTAATTTATCCGACATTCGGTGTCGGCGGTTCAGACATAATTCATTTCAATGCGCAGCCGCTTGCGTTTGGACTTTATATATACGTAAACCACGAACTTGATGACAGCTACTGCTTTAATTCAGATTTAAGATTTGCCGGTGTTTACAGATTTTTTACTTTTGATTTTGCAGGCGGAATCGGAATGCCTTTAAAAAGAAATGAAAATCAGGACGCTTTTGTTATAATTGACACACTTTATTGGCGCGCTGGAATAAATATGCTGCTTGGAAACAGCTACACTACCTCACTTTTTATGCAGGCTGGAGTTTCTGATATTGAATTTACAAAAGACGACAGTTATCCGAAAATTGATGAAAATGCGGCTTACCTGCTTTTTGAACCTCGCTTCCGGACAGAAAAATTTCAGCTTCATCTTACAGTATTCAGCCTTCCGCAGGACACTGTTGACGATTTTATTTTTATAAATGACACATTCGGAACAAACATCAACGTTTTCACAGATAATCTTTACATAAAAAACAAGATGTTTGTATTTGGAATAAACGGTGCACTATCATTCCCGGAAAAGAATTTCACAGATTTAGTAAAACACACGGGCGATCTTTTTAAGGATGACTACAACATCCTTATAGCGCCATATATTTCCACAAATTTCTACAACGGAACTATCCATGGAATGTTGCAAGCCAAAATAACCGACATGATAGACGGAAATTTTGGCTCTGCGCTAAAATTGAATATTGGTTACAAGACCCAGTTCTAGGTTGAAACTAAAATTCAAGTTTTGAAAGCCGTTCGCAAGCTTCGTTCACATCATTCTGATGACCGAACGAACTAAAGCGGATAAAACTTTCACCGCTTGGACCAAATCCAGAACCTGGAGTTGTTACAATATGACACTTGTCCAGAATTGTGTCAAAAACATCCCAGCTTTTTTTACCAGGAAATTTTGCCCAGACATAAGGACTGTTTCCAGTTGAATAAATTTCAACACCGATTTTCTTGAAGTTCTCGCCTTTTAAAGTTTCTTCTATTTTTTTTGCATTAACCAGATAGTAATCAATCACATCTTTCATTGCCTTGATTCCTTCCGGCTCAAGACAAGCAAGACCACCGGCCTGCGCAACATTTGAAGCTCCGTTGAATAAAGTTGTCATAACGCGGTTCCAGTCTTTGTTCACGCTTGTTCCATCCGCAAATTTCAGCTCATTCGGAACGATTGACCATCCAAGACGAACACCGGTAAATCCAGCTGGCTTTGAGAAAGAATTTATCTCGATTGCGCAAGTACGGCTTCCTTCAATTTCAAAAATTGTCTTCGGAAGATTTTCATCGCGGATAAATTCGCGGTAAGCAGCGTCATAAATAATAATGCAACCGTTTGAGTTCGCAAAATCAACGAGCTTTTTCAAGTCATCTTTTGTCGCACAAGCACCAGTCGGATTATTTGGGGAACAGAAATAAATCAGACTATTCTTTTTGATTTTTGAAAGATCCGGAAAAAAATTATTTTCTGGAACGCAAGGCATATAAGTTACGCCTTTGTAGCCTTTTCCAGTGTTTTTTCCGGCAGCACCGATGATTACTGAACCATCCACGTAAACAGGATAAGAAGGATCCTGAACTGCAACTTTAACTTTTGAACCGAACAAAGTCTGGATTCGGGCAATATCGCATTTCGCACCGTCAGAAATAAAAACTTCGTCCGCGGTTGCCATGCCTTTGTACCATACTTCCGCAATTTTTGCGCGCAAGACGGAATTTCCTTGTTCATCACCATAACCGGAATAACCTTCCGCAGTAGAAAGCGCCATTGAATAATCAGCCATCGCTTTTGCAATGAATTCCGGGAGCGGTTCAGTTGTGTTTCCTATACTAAGACTGATGATTTTTGCATCTTTATTTTTTTCTTGATACTCGCGTCGGCGGCGAGCTACTTCCGGGAACAGATATCCCGCAGTTAAATTTTTAAAACCTGAATTTCTTTTTATCATAATGAAGTTATTTTAGTAATTGTGTTTTTTTTTGTAAACAGCAACAAGAAATATCGAGAAATATTTGACAAATTGCATTATCTGACAGAAAATTAAAAATCATATTTTTAGGAGCAAAAAATGGCTAAAAAAGGAAAAGATTATTTTGGAGCAGGACGATTCATCAGCGTAATTCTTGCAATTATTCCAGTAACTTCATGGATTTGTGGTTTTGTAACACGTTTCCAGGAAAAGAAATTTGTAGCTGGAATTTTGCGTCTTTTTTTAGGATGGAATATTATCTGGTTCCTTGATTTAATCCTTATGATTTTCAGCGGAAAAATCTTAAGAATCATCAATTTCTAAAAATTCCTCAAAAAAACAGCCACAGCGATGAAGAAAATTCAAAGCTGTGGCTGTTTTTATGCGCAAAGCAAACAGATTTTTTAGAAAACTAAAGCCTGTTTTTTATTTCCGCAATAAATTCCCAGCTGTTCAGGATTTTTTTTGCCGGTGGATTTGCAAGAGCTGCAAGATCGCCTGTCATCAATCCATCTTCAATTGTTGAAAGAGTTGCCTTTTCAAGTTTTTCAGCGAATTCAACCAAATCTTTTGTTCCATCAAGCTCACCACGTTTTTTGAGCGCACCAGTCCATGCAAAAATTGTTGCGACTGGATTTGTAGAAGTTTTTTCACCTTTAAGATAACGGTAATAATGCTTCTGAACAGTTCCATGGCTCGCCTCGTACTCAAACTGTCCGTTTGGAGAAACAAGAACGCTTGTCATCATCGCAAGGCTTCCGCAGGCAGACGCAATCATATCGCTCATAACATCGCCATCGTAATTTTTACAAGCCCACAAGAATCCGCCCTTTGACTTCATAACGCGGGCAACAGCATCATCAATCAATGTGTAAAAATATTCGATTCCAGCCTTTTCAAATTTTTCTTTGAATTCCTCATCATAAATTCTCTGGAAAATAGCCTTGAAATTTCCATCATAAATTTTTGAGATTGTATCTTTTGTGCCAAGCCAAACGCTGATTTTCTGGTCAAGACCGTAGTTAAAGCAGCAGCGCGCAAAACTTTCAATGGAAGCATCAAGATTGTGGATGCCCTGAATTATTCCAGGACCTTTCATAACCTGAATTGTCTTTTTGATTTCTGAGCCGTCTTCTCCGTGGAATACAAGTTCAGCTGTTCCTGCACAAGGAGTTTTTATCTCGCAGTTTTTATAGACATCACCATAGCCATGACGACCAAGAACAATCGGTTTTTCCCAAGATTTTACGTTGCAGGCAATATTCTTTACAAAAATCGGGGCGCGGAAAATTGTTCCGTCAAGTTCGCCGCGCAAAATTCCATTTGGAGAAGGAGTAAGCTTTTTCAGCTTATATTCTTCCATTCTTGCCGCATTTGAAGTGATTGTCGCACATTTTACGCCAACACCAAGCCGCTTGATTGCTTCTGCCGCTTCATAAGTTATTTTGTCGTCTGAATCATCACGGCTTTTAAGGCCAAGATCAAAGTATTCAGTTTTCAAATCGATATAAGGCAAAAGAAGCTCGTCCTTTATAACCTTCCACAATACACGTGTCATTTCGTCGCCATCGAGCTCTGCGATAGCATTTTTCATCTGAATTTTAGCCATATAGAAATTATACAGAATTAAAGGATTTTATGCGATATTCTGCGCAATTTTTATTTCAAAAGACCACCGAATTTTATGTCATTCTGCTGGCAAAAGGAAATATAACGCTGGCTGTCGTTGCTTTCTGTAAAACCGGTAACATAAAGCTCAGAATGAAACAAATTCAACGCAGAAATTTTTTCCGCCGGTACAACATCGAACGCATGGCGCGTTACTCCATCGCGGGAATCCACAACTTTTATGTTTTCCCCGGCAGCCTCCTTTATTTCATCAGACATATTCAAAAAATGAGTGCATGCAAGAACAATAACATCACAGCCGTTTTCCCTAAAAAAATCGCAGGCTGGTTTGGCCGCATTCAGCCGCTCCGCATGGGTTGAATAATAATAATTGTGCTCAATAAAACTTATAAGTTCCGGCGCTCCCAAAGAAAAAACCTTGCAGCCGCCGGCAAAATCTGAAATTAGCTTTTTTGTATAAGGATGATTTACAGTCGCATTCGTTGCAAGAAGTCCGATTCTCTTTGTCTTTGTGATTTTTGCGGCAGGTTTTATTGCCGGAACAGTTCCAATAAACGGAGTTTCTGGAAATCTTTTTCTAAGCTCATCCAGCGCTGAAACTGAAATTGTATTGCACGCAACAACTATTGCATCTGGATTCCATTTTTCAATTATCTTTTTTACGCATCCAGCCGATTTTTCAATTATCTGCTCACGGGATTTTTCGCCATAAGGAAAATTTTTTGTATCACCAACATAAACGCAAGTAGCATCAGGCTTTTCAGTCTTTAAATATTTTAAATACGGAAGTCCGCCTGTTCCTGAATCAAGAAATGCAAAATTTACGCTCATAACAAGAATAATAAAGATTTGACTAAACAATCGCAATGGTTTAACATTTTTTTATGTTTTCAATGAACAAATGTCTTGTAAGAGCCTGCCATCATATTGCAGTTTCAACTTTTAATGAGGCCGGCGAAATCACAGAGGAAAAAAACTACTGCATTGACCATTCACCGAACCCGGGAAAAGTCCATCAGGATGTTATAAACTATATAAATACACATGAAAAAATTGTCGGGCTTTGCGCAAACGGACTTACTTTTGCGAACATGGATTTTTCAGGAAAAAGATTTTACGGATGCAATTTTCAACGCTGCACTTTCACAAATGTCCATTCAAAAGGACTTAGAAGCCGGATGAGCATTTTCGATTTTGCGGTTTTCACTGACTGCAATATTATAGAAAGCAATATCCATTTTACGTCATTTGCCGGCTGCACTTTTTCAAGAACGCTTTTCACGGCCAGCGAACTTCTTCAGAACAACTACAACGGAATCAACGCAGTTCAGTCTTCATTCGATGATTCAGATTTATACAATTCCCGTTTTATAAACTCAACGCTTGTGAACATATCGTTCCGAAACTGCAACATAAAAAAAGTTTTGTTCCATGGAATCAAGCAGGAAAATGTATCATTCAAAATGTCGAACACGCGCGAAGCTGTTTTTGATTTGGGCGGAAGCGAACTTTCCAAGGATATTGCAAATTCCAGCGGAAAATCTGATATTGGAGATGTTTTATGAAAATTTATTTTCACTTGAATACCGGCGGATTTTCCAACACATACATAATCGCAAATGAAAAGACAAATGAAGCGATTTTAATTGATCCGGGAAAACTCACAGAAGAAATAATAAAACGAATCGAGGAGAACAATCTAAAGCTTGTGGCAGTTCTTGTTACGCATAACCACAACAGCCATGTCCACGGACTGAAAACTCTTTTAAAAATCTATACGCCGAGAATTTTTGGCGCAGACCTTGAGCTTAACGGAGACAAGACAAACGTAATCACCGGGGATGGAACATTACATCTTGCAGGACTTTTGGTTCGTTACATGAATCTTCCGGGACATTCCTCTGACTCAATGGCTTACCAGATTGGAAACGCAATTTTTACAGGAGATGCAATTTTTGCCGGAAAACTTGGCTCAACGAATTCCAGCTATTCAAAACATCTTTTAAGACGAAATGTTGAAGAAAAAATCCTTTCTCAGCAGGAAAACACAATCCTTCTTCCAGGACATGGTCCACCGACAACAATCGGAGCGGAACAGGAATTCAACTCAGACTTGAAATAACTGATTTTTTAATTAGCCGAATATCGAGTTTTTTGCATAATTCAAAAATCAAATGAACTTGCACAAAACTTCCCGGCAAATCTTAATTTCTTGTGATCAGCGAAACCCTGCCGCTCGCAAGCCCCCAATTATCAAGCGCATAAGAATCAAGAACCCGGCATGCGTCTTCAAAAGTCTGACCTTGAGTATTTTTCACCCAGTCGCAAAGCTCTTTTTGATACGACATAACAGAACCGCGGTTCGCCACATGAATAAAATACTCCGAGACAGAATTCAGCGGCTGCTGCATAAGATAAGCCATAAATTCATTCTGCATAAGATATTCATCATTCTGGTCGTAGCCCAAACCTTTTTGGCTAGCCCAGTAACCTTTCATAAATGACATTGTATTTGAATCAACTGTGTAATAAACCGCGGCAACTGCATTCCTAAAATTTTCATCAGTAAAAAATATTCCATGCCAAGCCTCGTGAGCTGTAAGAGAACGCCGCAGATAAGCCGGAGATTCTCGCGAAATCGAAATCACAGCTCCTTTTCCAGCCCGATAAGAGCCTGAGTCTGGAACAATAACGCCATTTTTTATCAGGATTTCCTTTAAAATATTTTCTTTTTGGGAGATTTTAAAATTCTGCTTTTCACAAGCCGTAAAAAACGAGGCAAGACTTTCCGCGCTGTAATCGTGGGCATTGTAACCGTGCATATCGCCAAGCTCTGAATCTGTAAGAAGTTTGCCGCGGAAACCGGCTTTTTCAACAAAGTATGCAAGACGCCTAAAAAACTGATCCTGCACTGAATAATTCAAAGTGTCAAAAAACAAAATTCCAGGAAAAATGTTCCATTCATAAACTTCGTAATCTTTTGTACGCCACGTTGAATTTTTGCTGGAAAGCACAAGCCCCAAATCTGTTTTCAACGGCACAAGAACTTTGTCTGATTCAGCTGGAATCAAATTCGACTCATTTGTTGTCATCAAAAGTTTTGAAACGCCCGAAGAATTTTCTGTAATTTCATAATAGCTGAACGGCGCAAGCAACGTTGAAGTCTGAATCTCATTTTCATTTTTTCCAGGAAAAACTCGCACTGTAAAAATATCTCCACCAGCATTTATTTTTACAGAATTTGAATTTTCCGCGGAATTTCCGTTTTGAGCCGGAACAAAACCAAGCTCAATTTTTGGCATAACTGAATAGCGCGTGTTTTCAACAGGAAAAACCTGCGTGCAGCCAGAAAAATCAAACGAATCAGAATTTCTTGAAAAACTTCCTCCGTTGCTGGAAACTCCATAAAACGGAATTTCCTTTGTGCAGTCAAAACCGACTTTTGCCTTTTCAACAAGAAAATCCACAATTCTTACCGGATAATCAGAATAAATTACAAAACCACAAGGAATTGAATCTTCATCCAGATTTTTTTCAACTGCAAATCCGTTGTCAAAATAAGAAAAACCTTTCGCGTTGTTTATAAAATTCCTTAAATCACAACCAGAAAAAATGCGTTTTTCAGAAGGTTTGAACTTTCCTTTTTCCGTGAAATCGTTTTTAGTCAAAAAACCAAAGTAAAACAGTTTTTCTGTTGCGGTTGCCGCCTGAAATTTCGCACCTTTCACATTTTTTACGCCAATCCGCACAGAAACTCCAACTGAGCCATTTTTTTTATAATAATCTGAAAAATTTTTCTGTCCGTCAGAAGTGAATTTATAATAAGCAAAACCAGGTTTTGAAATTTTCCCGGAAGACGCATTTTTGTTCAAAGCGCGCATTTTTTCAGAAGAAACAGAATTTCCTTCAAAAAAAACAGCCGACCTTGAATATATATTCGCCGCAAATTTACCAAAAATAAGAATCAAATCAAAAAGAATGAATAAAAAAATCCCGCCGACAATAATTTTTTGTTTACGTTCCAATTTTATTTTCATAACAAGATACTACAATTTTTTTTTCAAAAATACTATATTTTATTTATGACAAAGGTTATCCGCCTACACAAAGATGATGAAATTCTATTTATAAGAGAACAAAAACGGATTTTAAAGGCTTTGAATTCCAGTGAGAAAGAAAATATCGCGTTTCCATTTTTTCCGCTGCTTGTTGAATTGAAAAACGATTATTTTGAACAAAAAAATATTCAGGAATTAAAAAATCTTTTTCACTCAGTGCAGATTGAAGAAGCAACTGTTCTTGAAAACCAGATTTTTTGTTCGGTAAAAATAAAAATGTCCGATTGTTCTGAATTTTCTGAAAAACTTTTGATTGGAACGTTAAAAAAAATTCCAGAGGAAAAAAATTCCATCAACATGGAAAAAAGCATTTCCAAAAACTTGAGAATTTTTCAAATTGCAGAAGCAAAAAAATCAGGAATCCAGACAGAATTGTGGAATCCGCAATGGGTCAAATGCAGATAGAACAAAGTGCATCAAGAATTTTATTTTTTGAGAAAAAATCGCTTTCAGCGGATTTCCAATTTGCTCCAGACGGTTGTGCTCGCGCTCCGCTTGTATAAAATCGGGTTGCTTTGCAACTTTTATCAGTTGAATCGCACAAAGTCTTCACAAATTGAAAATTCGCTTACGCTTCTATTCAACTCAATAAAAACTCAAACACACATTCTAACGCATTATTTCTTCGCCGCGGTCCATTGCAGTTAGGCCGGTTTTTACGTATTCCAGGATTCCGAATGGCTCTAGCAGGCGGATAAGGCTTTCGATTTTTTCTTCGCTGCCTGTGGCTTCTACAATTACGCTGTCTGGAGCAACATCGATTATGTGCGCGCGGTAAATATCACAAGTTCCGATTATAATTGCGCGTTTTTCGCCAGGAGCCTTTACTTTTATCAAAGCCATTTCACGTTGAGTAGTCTTGTTTTTTTCGCATTTTTTTATTGAAATCACTTCAACAAGTTTTGAAAGCTGTTTTTCAATCTGTTCAAGAATATATGAATCACCGTTCACTACAATTGTCATGCGAGACTGCCCTGGATTTCCTGTTTCACAAACCGTCAAAGAATCAATGTTGTAACCTCTACGGCTGAACAGACCTGAAACTCGGCTCAAAACACCAGCATGATTTTCCACAAGTACACTCAACACGAATTTTTCCATTTTTATCTCCTCTTGAACAAAATATTATATACTGTTTCCAGCTTCAGAATAAACGCCCAAAAGACGGACTTCCTCTGCTGAATTCCTTAATTCTATCATAAAATTCTTAATATAGTTTTCATTCTGCAGAATTTCTTCCCGAATTTCAACATCGGTATAAAACCAGTAATGCCACGGCTGACCTGAGATCGGGCGGCTTTCAAGACGTGTGAAACTTAACTTGTGCTTTTTGAAAATTTCCAGAACATTGCACAAAGCTCCAGTTTCATTTGGAGTACAGAAAACAAACGAAGCCATGTTCGGAGTTTTTCCGTTCGCCTTGATTTTCTTTTCAATATGATTTGCCGCAATAACAACAAATCTTGTGTAATCCCGCGGATCGTCCTGAATATCTTCCCGCAGAATTTCCAGATTATAATATTTTGCCGTAATAGAGCTTGCAACCGCAGCGCAATCATCTGTATCAGATTCAGAAACCATTTTTGCGGCATTTGCAGTTGAAGAAGCAGAGATTTTTTCCCATTTTCTGTCTTCTATCAGCTTTGAACATTGGGCAAACCCTTGAGGATGCGAATAAATCCGTTTTATAGAATCAAAATCCGTTCCTTTTTTCGCTAAAAGCGCATGCTGAATCCGCAGATACAACGCGCCGACAATCGAAACATCTTCAAAAGCAACAAGATTATCATAATTGTCGTAAACTGAACCGCCAAGAGAATTTTCAATAGGAATCATTCCGTAATCTGCCTGCCCATTTACAACAGCCTTAAAAACTTCCCGGAATGATGGAAACGGTTTAGCCTCAATCGCACCATCAAAATATCGGTTCACAGCCTGCTCTGCATAAGTTCCGCGGATTCCATTGTACGCGCAGACAGGCTTCTCATTCTTTTTGATTTTTTTCTCTTCCAGGAATGAAGAAATTTCCCCTCGGATATGAACAACAGATTTTTCAATTACCGGCGCAAATGCCTCAATATCGTGCATCAATTTATCAAACATTGAAGGAAGCAAAGCCTGCTGACCGTCGCTGAACGCTTTTTTAGGATTATCGTGGACTTCAACGCTGATTCCGTCCGCACCTGAAGCGATTGCCGCGAGCGCCATTGGAGCAATTTTATCACAAAGACCGACCGCATTCGCAGGATCTACAATAATCGGAAGGTGAGTCATTCCACGCAAAACAGGAACAGCAGAAAGATCCAGAGTATTTCTTGTGGCTTTTTCATAAGTCCGGATTCCGCGCTCGCATAAAATCACATCAGCAGAACCTTCTGAAAGAAGATATTCCGCAGACATAAGAAGTTCTTCCAAAGTTGCGCACATTCCTCGTTCCAGAATCACAGGAAGCCGAGATTTTCCAGCAGATTTCAGCAAATCATAATTCTGCATATTGACCGAACCAATCAAAAGACAGTCAACACCATGTTTTTGCATTATTTTTATCTGCTCAGCGGACATTATTTCTGAAACAACAGGAAGCCCATATTTTTCCCCGGCAGATTTTAAAATCTTCACGCCTTCTTCGCCCAATCCTTGAAAAGCATAAGGACTTGTTCGAGGCTTAAAAGTTCCGCCCTTTAAAATACAAGCCCCGCTCTGCTGAACAGATTTTGCAATCTCAAACATCCGCTCAGAATTTTCAACCATTGAAGGACCTGCAACAGCCACAATGCGCTGACCGCCAATCCGTATTTTCTGCCCCAACCTGTTGCTAAGCTCAACAACTGTATTTTCAGGCTTAAACTCGCGGCTCGCCATTTTATATGGCTTTGAGATTGGAATAACTTTTTCAACGCCAGGCAAAAGCCCCACATCATCTGGAGCAATTACAAGCTGACCTACAGCCGCAATGATTGACTGTTCCTCGCCATCGACTTCATTTATCTTAAAGTCTTTCTCGCATAAAAACGATTTTATACGACTCTTGTCTTCATTTGAAATATCGTGCCTAAGAACAATAACCACTGCATGCCTCTAAAAATTAGTCTTCGCTGGAAAGATTGAATGAAACGGTTCGCATAATGTCGCCAAAAACACCTGCGGCAGTTACACCGGCACCAGCTCCATATCCGCGGACAGTAAGAGGAATCGGCTTGTAGCGTTCTGTATAGAAAACAAATGCGTTTTCTCCGCCTTTTACGCTGTACAAAGGATTTTCTGGACCAACTTCCATCATTCCGACAGAAACTTTTCCATCTTTTATAGTTGCGCCCATTCTTAGAACTTTGTTTTCTTTTTTAAGCTCAGCGATTTTCTTTGCAAAATACTCATCAACTTCCGGGAGTTTCTTCAAAAATTCATCAACTGTTCCAGACGGATCAAATGAATCTGGAAAAACCTTATACATTGTGATGTCTTCCAGCTCAATATCGTAGCCAGATTCTCGCGCAATGATAAGACCTTTTCTTGCAACATCCATTCCATTCAAGTCATCGCGTGGATCAGGCTCAGTGTAGCGCAACTCCTTTGCTTCCATAACAGCCTTGCTGAACGGAACACCTTCGTCAAGTTTTCCAAAAATATAAGAAAGAGAACCGGACATAATTCCGTTGAAACTTTCAAGCTTGTCGCCAGACTTATAAAGGTTCTGCAAAGTATCAATAATCGGAAGTCCTGCACCAACATTTGTCTCATAAAGGAAGCGGCGATGCCGTTTGTTCGCAACTCTTCGCAGATCCTTGTAGAACTGCATGCTCATTGAGTTTGCGCGTTTATTCGGTGTGGCAATAGACATTCCTGCGTCAAGAATATCAAGATAACGTTCCGGCAGATCATAAGAAGCTGTACAGTCAACAAAAACAGGATTCAAAGGTTTTGATTCTTTTACAAATTTTATAATATCATCAACATTTGAAGGACCGAACTTATACATAGGATTTTTCATGTCATTGCGCCAGTCAGAAAGATCAAGCCCATTTTCGTTCAAGTTCATTCCATCAATGGTTGTAATCGCAATAACTTTGATGTCAATTTTCTGTTTCAAAAGTTTTTCATGCTGTTGATAAATCTGATCAATCATTGTGCCGCCAATAGTTCCTGCACCAAATGCAAAAACTTCAATTGTCTGGCAAGTGTTAAAGAAGAACTGGTGCACCGCCTTTACAGCCTTGTCCGCAAATTTTCCGTTTATTACTGCCGAAATACAGCGTTCAGAAGAACCTTGAGCCAAAGCCTTAATGTTTATGTCCTGAGAGGCAAGCGCATTTGTAAAGTTCGAGGCAACTCCGCGGTTACGAATCATTCCGTCGCCAACAACAGAAACAATCGCGCATTCAGTTTTTACACCGATTTCGTCTATGATTTTTTCCCGGATTTCAAGTTCAAATTCCTTTGAAAGCGCATCGCGAACTGTATCAGCCTCAGAATCGCGAACGCAGAAAGAAATTGTATATTCAGAAGAAGACTGAGTAATAAGAAGAACTGAAATTCCAGCCGCAGAAACAGTGTTGAAAATTCTTCCTGCCATTCCAGAACGGCCACGCATTCCAGCACCGCTTACAGAAATCATTGAAACTTTTTTTAGCGCGGAAATACCACAAATAGAAGATTTTGTGCGGCTTTCAAAAGGTCCTTTTCCAATTCTAGTTCCACGGGCTTCAGGATTAAGACTGTTCAGACTCCACGCTTCAATTCCTTTTGCCTGAAGCGGTGCCAATGTTTTTGGATGAAGAACTTTAGAGCCAAAGAAAGAAAGCTCCATCGCCTCCTCATAAGTCATATCATCAACAAGAATCGCATCGTGCACAACGCGCGGATCTGCTGTGAAAACACCATCAACATCAGTCCAGAATTCAACGCGCTTAACACCGAGCGAAGCCCCAAGAATCGCCGCAGAAAAATCAGAACCATTTCGGCCAAGAAGTCCCATCACAGGAGATGAACCAGTTCCTTTTGTCCAAGAACACACAAATCCAGGGAAAAGCAAAATTCTTGTCTGGCTTTTATTTTCACCATCACGGTAAGGAAGACAAGCTTCAGCTGTCTTTATATAATCAGCCTCGCCTTCCTTTTGATTTCCTGTTGTATAGATAAATTTTCTTGAATCAAGGAAAATAACGCTCTGTTTTTTTGCACGGAGAACGGCTTCCATAATAGGAGCGGAAAGGAGTTCGCCCATTCCCATAATGCGGCAGTAAACTGTATCTGGACATTCCGCAAAAGATGCAACGCCGGCAAGAAGTTTTTCAAGCTCCTCAAAACGCGGCTCGATGAACTGCATGACTTTTTCAGCTTCAAAACCTTCACATTTAGACTGAAGCTCAAGACAAATTTCTTCGTGAGTTTTTTTAAGGTCCGACACAAAAGTGCCTGTGGTGCCTGATACACTTGAATCAATTGCAGCCTGAAGAGTATTGGAAACCCCGGCAACAGCAGAAACTACAACGCTAAGTCTGTCTTCCTTTGCACGTCCTATGATAATTTCCGCAGAAGCAAGAATGCGGCGAGCATTGCCCATTGAAGTACCGCCAAATTTTAATGTAAGCATAAAAACACCATTCCTTAAATAATCGATCTATGTAACATTCTATAAAATTGACACATAAATTACAATTAGAAAAAAATCATTCAAAATGTCAAATTGACAGTATAAGCCTAGAGTGTTAAAATGTTTTCTACTATAATATTTATTCTCAAATCAGTTTAAGGATTTAAAAATGAAAAGAAGTGTTTACACAATCGGCTCACTCATCATTTTGTTGATTGCAGCTTTTATCTTTGTTCTTGTTCCTATTTTCCAGGGTGGAAAGATGGGAAAAAGACTTCCAGTTTTTGGAAAATATGATGGAACAGAAATCAGATACGAGCAGGATACAGATTTTTACAATTATGTTGCCCGTTATGCTGAATACTACAAAAACCAGGGAATTGAAATCAAAGATTCAGCACAGTTTTATCTATTTAATTATGCTTTTAATGCAACTGTAACAGAGCTTGCATACAAAAAAGCTGTTGCAAAAGCTGGCTACAAAGTTCCAGAAACAGCAATAAACCGCGCAATAAAACCGTATTTCGTAGATGAGAACGGAAATTTCTCGCAGAAACTTTATAATATTTCTGTAAGCAACAATTCAGACAGCGTCGCTTCGCTCAGGAACCAGATTGCTTCAACTCTTACAACAAGCCGCTACGCAGAAGATTCTTTTGGCGGCCAGACAGCACTTGGAAACGGAACTCTTTACGGATTAAAGACTTCCACAGCAGAAGCAGATTTTATCCACAAAATGGGCAACGGACAACGTTCATTCAACATGGCTGTATTCAATATGTCTGACTATCCGGATTCTGAAAAAATCGCATTTGGAAAAGCAAACGCTGAAAAATTTGTAAAATATGATTTTTCTGTAATCACAGTTTCTGACAAGGCAAAAGCAGCTTCTATTCTTAAACGGATAAATGAAAATGCTATCACTTTTGAGGACGCAGTAAACGAATCACAGAAAATTTATTCAAACGATAGCGGAAAAATCAACAGCAAATATCATTATCAGATTGAAAAATTCCTTAAACAACCAGCTGACATGGAAAAACTTGCCGCACTTGAAGAAGGCGCAGTAAGCGAACCTCTACAGACTTCTGTAGGATATTCAATTTTTAAGGCTGACTCTGCAAAAGCTGAACCTGATTTTTCAGACAATGCAACTGTAAGAACTGTATACAATTATCTTACTGCAAACGAATTTAGCCACATTGAAGATTACTACAAAGAAACAGCAAAGGCTTTCTCTTCTACGGCAAAGAGCCGCGGATTCAACGCTGCTGTAAATCAGTACAACGCAAAAAAAGTTAATGTTCCAGAATTCGCATTGAATTACGGCGGACTTTCTGTTTTGACAAAACTGGACACAACTTTGGATGGACTTTCCGGCGCAGACACAAATAAAAATTTCTTGACTTCAGTTTTCTCCCTGAAAGACGGAGAACTTTCTGAGCCAATTACAAACGGAAACAACATCCTTGTTCTTCAGATTGCAAAAAACAATGTTGCAGCTCAAGAACCAATTCCTGCAGAAGCTCTGAACGATGAACTTACAAATTACGATGTAACTTCAGCCCAGACTGCATTGCTTTCAAGTCCAAAACTTGTGAACAATGTGCAGGATGTTTTCTACAAATATTTTATGACAAATAACTAAGCAGGAGTTTTCTTGCATTTAGAATCCGAAAACAAGCCCTGCCTGGTAAGAACTGCGCAGGGCTTTTCTGTAAGCTACAAAAATCTTTTTCTTTACTCAAAATATAATCCCGCACGGAATATTCTTTCTATCATTGAAAAAATGGAGATTCTTCCGGGAACTATTGTTTTGTGTTTTTCCCCAGTCTTAAACTACGGACTTGAGCCGCTTGCAGAAAAACTACCGGAAAACTGCATAATGTTTGGAATCGAGGCAGATTCTGAACTTCACAAACTTTCAGAATCGGAATCAGAAAATCTTGAATGTACGAAAAACAACATTTATGAGCTGGTTCCGCAAAAAGAATTGATTTTGCTTCCTGAAAAACTGGAAAAATTATGCAAAACCGGAAAATTTCGCCGGGTTATTTACGTTGAGTTTTCAGGCGGTTTTTCTTTAAACAAGGAATTCTACACTCGACTTTTTGATGCATGCAGAAATTCCGTAAGCCAATTCTGGAAAAATCACGTTACACTTGTAAAATTCGGAAGAAAATATTGCGCAAACCTTTTAAAAAATATTCATCTTATTTCAAAAAGCATTGAAAAAATAACGGTTTCAAAAAAAATTATTGTTGTTGGCGCAGGCGAAAGTTCTTTAGAAACTCTAAAAAAAATCAGCAGAAACCGGGACGATTTTTTTATCATTGCAGTGGATGCGGCATTAAAAACGCTAAAAGCACTGAAAATCACCCCAGATGCCGCCGTCTGCGAGGAAGCTCAGTCCATTATCGCAAAGGCATTCACCGGCTGCAAACAAGATTTCCGCTATTTTTTTGTAAGCACAACAGCAACAAACACAGCTGCAAGAATAAATCCAGAAAAAAATATTTTTTACACGCCACTTTTTACTGACGCAGCATTTTTAAAGAAGCTAGAAGGCGAAGGAATATTGAATTCTGTACAGCCGCCGCTTGGCTCAGTCGGATTAAGCGCAACTCAAATCGCCTTGAACATACGAAAAGATGAAAACATTCCAGTTTTTGTTACAGGACTGGATTTTTCTTATTCAATTGGAAAAACGCACGCGACAAATTCATTTCACGACAGTGCAAGACGGGCAACTTCTTCAAAAATAAAAAGTTTTGAAAATTTTAACGCAGCATTTGGAAATGACAGCACAAAATTTTACGGAAAAGACGGAAATATCGCGATAACAACAACAGCCCTTTCTGGATATGCAAAATTATTCAGCTATAAATTCAGTGGAACAAAAAATCTGTTTGACGCAGGAAAAAACGGAATAAATCTGGAACTGCCTAAAAAACAGCCAGAAGAAAATATCATAGATTTAACACAGAAAAAAAAACAGACTGAAGAAATTTCTTACACAAAAACAAACGAACTGAACGCAAAAATACAAAAATGGCTAAAAACTGAAAGAAACGCACTTTCCGAATTAAAATCAATTTTCACAGGAAAATCCAAGCTTTCTGAAAATGAACGCAACGAAAAAATCAGGGAACTTTTAAAAAACCGCGAATATCTTTACCTTCATTTTCCAGACAGCTACAGACTGGATTTTTCCCAAAGTTTTTTGAACCGAATAAGAATAGAAATCGACTATTTTATCAAAATCATTGATCTTCAGATTCTTTAAGAACAGCAAGGAACGCGCTCTGCGGAAGCTCCACATCTCCAAACATCTTCATGCGCTTTTTACCTTCCTTCTGTTTTTCAAGAAGTTTTCGTTTTCTGGTGATGTCTCCGCCATAACATTTTGCAAGAACATCTTTTCTGTACGCGCTCACAGTTTCCCGTGCAATAATCTGACCACCTATCGCGCCCTGGATTGCAACCTTAAACTGCTGATGGCTTATCTCATTCTTTAAACGCTCGCAGACTTTTCTTGCCCGCTCAGGTGCGCTCGGCTTGTAGCAGAGGAACGAAAGCGCATCAACCGGCTTTGAATTCAAAAGCATATCAACTTTTGCAAGTTCCGTTGGTCTGTAGCCAATAACTTCATAATCAAAGGACGCATAACCGCGGCTAAAACTTTTCAATTTATCATAAAAATCAAAAAGAACTTCAGAAAGCGGCATTTCGTAAGTAAGTTCAACACGCTTTTCATCAAGATATTGCATATTAGTCTGTTCGCCGCGCTTCATTTTGCACAGTTCCATAAGAGAACCCAAATAAGTTGCCGGAGTTATAATACTTGCCTTGATGTAAGGTTCTTCCGCGGACTGGATTCTTCCCTGCGGATATTCGCTTGGATTGTCAACAAACATATCCTCGCCATTTGTAAGCTTTACCTTGTAACGAACCGACGGCGCTGTAAAAATAATCGCCTGATTGTAGTCGCGTTCCAGCCGTTCCTGGATAATTTCAAGATGAAGAAGCCCCAAGAATCCGCAACGGAAACCATTTCCCAATGCGATTGAATTATCTTTTTCATAGATAAGACTTGCATCGTTCAGCTTTAATTTTTCAATGCTGCCTTTAAGTTCCTCGTAGTCGTTTGAATCCATCGGATAAATCGAAGAATAAACAACTGGCTTTACTTCCTTAAAACCTGCAAGCGGTTCTGACGCAGGATTTGCCGAGCCTGTGATTGTGTCACCAACACTGATGTCTGAAACAGTTTTTATTCCAGAAATTATGTATCCAACATCACCAGCCTCAAGTTTTCCGGTTTCCTCATAGTCAACCTTAAAAACACCGCACTGCTCAACTTTGTACTCAAGGCCAGTATTCATCATCTTGATAACATCACCGGTTTTTAGAGTTCCTTCCTTTACACGGACATGAACAACAACACCACGGTAAACATCATAATGACAGTCAAAAATCAAAGCCTGAAGCGGAGCGGACGGATCTCCCTGTGGAGCCGGAAAATAATTTACAATCGCCTCTAAAAGCTCATCAACACCTTCACCTGTTTTTGCAGAAACAAGCTGAGTCTGGCTGTCATCAAGCCCCAATTCTTTTGAAATTTGCTCTCGGCAAGCGTGGATATCTGCACTTGGTAAATCGATTTTATTTATAACCGGAACAATCGCAAGGTCATGCTCCAAAGCCATATACATATTTGAAACAGTCTGACTTTCAACACCCTGACTTGCGTCAATAAGAAGCAACGCTCCTTCACAAGATGCAATCGCACGGGAAACCTCATAAGAAAAGTCAACATGACCTGGAGTGTCAACAAAATTCAGTTCATAATCATGACCATCCTTTGCATGATACGGAATTGTAACAGCCTGGCTTTTTATTGTAATTCCCCGTTCGCGCTCAATATCCATATTGTCAAGAATCTGGTTTGTCATCTTTCGTTCATCAATAATTTTTGACTTTTGAATAAGTCTGTCCGATAAAGTAGATTTACCATGATCAATGTGCGCAACAATACAGAAATTGCGCTTGTACTTCATTTCCATTTTTATTCCTTATTAAAAATAATACGGGCTGTCCAAAGCTGAACCAATCCTGATTGTTATATCAAGATAGCCCTTTTTCTTTTTTCGTGTATTCATTGTTACAGAAATCGCATCATTTTCTTCACTGAATTCTACATCAGTTATCAAAACCGGATCAAGCGCAGAAAAACCTGACTCATCCGCTACGCTGCCTTTTAACACATCTGAAATTACAAAACGTCTGGAAGAAGTTGTTGAGTCCGGTAAAAGTTCCATTCCAAAAATCGGAACTAATGAAGTAGAAAGCAAATCTGACTTATAAATTTCATATCCCGGCTGCGCAGGTCGTTCTTCAAGATAAATATTGACAGAAAATTCTTTTCCATCACGCAAATAAGAAAAATTAACAATCGATTTTGCGCCAAAATTTCTAAGAACATCCTGTGCATTATCAATTGAATAAATTTTGTTGCCGTCAATTGAAGTAATCACATCACCTTTTTTTAATCCTGCTCGGAAAGCAACTCCACCCGGCATCACATATTGAATTTCAAGTCCGGCATTTTTTCCGGCATCTTTAAAAGTATGTCCGTAACTTCCAATCCAGACATGATTTCTTTTTCCGCCATAAAAAAGAAACGGAAGATCCTGGCGCAGATATTCAACAGGAATCGCAAAATTCAATCCCTGATACTGCATGATTCCTGCAAAAACAATCGCCTGAACCCTCATCTGCTCATCAATTAAAGGTCCGCCGGAATTTCCAGAATTAACAGCTGTATCAATCTGAAGAACATTCCCCGTTGTAAAAAGTTTTCGGTCAACAGCAGAAACAATTCCGCTTGTTAAAGTTCCATGAAGCCCCAACGGAGTTCCAATCGCACTGACTTTATCACCAATATGAAGTTCACGGCTTGAGCCAAGCTGCAGAATATATGGCGGATCAATTTCAACCTTAAGCAAAGCCAAATCAAGAATACTGTCGTAACCAACAACTTTCGCAGGAATGCGCGTGTCCTGATCAGAGGCCAATTTTACATAAAGGCGCGAATATCCCTCGTATTTCGGGTCAACCATATCATTTATAACATGATGATTTGTAATAAGATAGCCGCGCTTATCAATAAAAAAGCCAGAACCAAGAACTCTGTCCGCGTAGCCAATTCCATTATGAATCGCGATTCCCTTGTCAACCCAGATTGTTACAGTCGCATCAATGCAGTTCTGAATATTTTTCGGAAGCAACGATTTTTCCACCACAACTCCGGGAACATTGTAAAGATATTCTGAATAAAGCTGCTGCTCAGAAACCGAAAGCTCGTTCAGCTTTTTGTAATCAAAAGTCTTTAATGTGCGGAAAATCTGCCAGCTTTCAAAAAGTTTTTTTTCATCATTCAGCTGTTTTAATTTTTCAAAAAGTAAATCGGCATATCCGTTAAAAAGCTCATCATTTTTAATAAGATAAGAACGCCAAAGTGCAAGCTCCAGATTTTCCTCACCGATTTTTTTTATGCGTTTAATTTCATTGTTCAGAACATCTTCTTCCGTGTAATCCGGCATGGAAAACACGCTTTTCGGCTGTTTCAAAGTTGTGCAGCCAAAGAGAAAAAATGCAAAAATCAAAGAAAAACACAAAAATCTATTCATCGTTTTGTTTGCTTTCATCATAAATTGTTTTGTCATAAAAAGGAAGAATTTCACCGTAAATATTCTGACCAATTTTCACAGCCATCATCCTGACTTTTTCATTCTGTAAAATAACGCTTACACCTTGCTCATAAGATTTGTCAAAATTTTCCAGAAGAAATTTCTCGTCATCAGCATTTCCTTCCTTTCCTATCCAATAAAATGAATCAGAAGCACCTTGAATTACAGGAAAAAACTGATTTTCATATTCAACCTTTACAGGAATTTTATTCCAAAGCGTAACCGTAACAAGTTTTCTGTCTGGATTTGTATAAAATTGCGCATCTTCAATAACCGGCGAAGCTGAATCTGCCTGCGGATAGCGTTTGTAGCGAAGTTCCCAGCGAGAATCCGCGTCAAAATCCCAGCTGGAAATTTTTCCGTTGTCAGCGAGATATTCTTCTGAAAAGTCCGGAACTGTATCACCGTTTGAATCAATCTGAATCATCTTTAAATAAATTCCAGAACCGGCAATCTCGTGACCAAACAAATTTGTCATAACCTGTTTTTGCTCAGAATCTGAAATATGAAGAAGATTTTCCGGGTCATAGCCAAAAGTTTCAACAGTTTCAAAAATTCCATCACCATCATTATCAACAGAACGGACAGAAGGAAAACCTTCAGAAAATTCAGCGCGCGCATAAATCTTGCCGTCCGCAACATATTCAGCCGTCTGGAATTCTCCATTAAGAACGTAAAAACGGATTCTTGCGCCCGGACGTTCCTCTGAAGCAATCTCATAGTTCGAGCAGTTTTTTATCAGCAAATTTTCATCAATTTCTTCTATATAATTAAAAATATAGGGAACATAAAAATCAAATCCAAAAAGATTTTTTGCAATTTCAAGAGGAATTATTTCAAAAGGCGACCAATCAAGCGCCTCATCAACAAGATTAAAAACCGCCTCGCCTTCCGCAATTTTATCAGACGCAAAAACAGCACGAACAACAGAAGGATAAGTTCCATAATAAAGCTGGATATTTCCACGCGTCAAAAGCAATGATTCAGGAACGCCAAAATCACATTCAACAGACCATTCAATAACGCCGTCATTTTCTTTATCCCAAGAAAAATTTGCAGGTCGGCCGCGCATATATTTTGCGGTAAGATTCGATTCAAGGTCAAAATCCGTGTCAAAAGTCAAAATTCCAGAAAATGAATCCAAATGTTCTTTTACAGAAGCAACGGTTACTTCATCCGTAATCATCGGAAGAATATCCTGAAGCATTTCAACAGAAACCGACTCGTCAGCAAATGAACAAAAATAATCCCACGCCTCCTGCTGGCTCATCAAACCGCATTTCAGCGCAACTAGCGCATACAGCGGATGACGCATTCCATGAGAAGCAAAAGCCTCTGCCAGACGTTTTTGCCGTTCGCCTGACGCAAAGAAAACTGAATAAATCTCAAATTCTGCATCCGGATTGTCATATTCAGGCATTTTCGCCAAAAATGAATCCGCGATTTTCTGCACAAGCGTTGAATCATCTTTTAAAGCCGCAAGATTTCCGCTTAAATCAGAATTCGCGGAAAAACCAGCAGACCTTAATAAATCATATTCATGCTTAAAAAAAAGTTTTGGAAAACGCTTGTCTGCCGGATAAATTTTCCGAGCCGAATTTATCTTATCCCTGGCTTTTGCAATGGATTCCGCCGTTCTGATTCTATAATACGATTTTGCCCGGATAAATTCCGCATCAGAAGAATAAATAAAAGGTTCCGCATCAAGAATCCCAACAGCCTGTTCGTAATTTCCAGTATCACACAACAAATCAGCATAAAGAATCCGGGCACCGTCGCGGTTGTAGTCAACCCATTCACCTTCTGTAAGCGCATGAGTAACAAGAGGAATAAGTTCCGCCCGCGTAGCCCCAAGCCCGGCGCGCGAAGCCGCTTTTATGTACCAAAGATCAGAAACACTTTCATCATAAGCAAGTCCAAGTTCCGCCTGAGCCAAAGCATTTGTGTAATCATTTGAAGAAAGAAACGATTCTGAAAGTTTTAAACATCGGACAGCAGTGCGCCTGTTTGCCGCAACCAAAGAAGAACTTGCCGCCGATAAAAAAATATGAACAGACAATAAAAGAAAAACTGAAAAAAACAACTTTTTTTTCATCAGATAATTCCTCATTTTACAGAATTAAAAATCAGAACCTTTCAGTTCCGATTTTACAATCCAGTTTTTAAAACCAAGCAACGAACCTAAAACAGCAACAATTTCCTGGTCTTTAGTGAAAAGTTCCTGAACAACAGGAACAGAATTTTTCAATTCAACAGAAACATGCCAGTCAGAAAGAATATCTGAAAGCGATTTTTTTCCGCCATTTGCAGCACGAACAAAATCATCCTGCTGGCGACTGCGAATGCAAAATGGAACCGGCACATTATCCAGCGAAAATTCATCCTTTTCTGAAGAAAAACGAACTTTCGCAGATTTCTTGTTTTCAGCAAGATTTACAAAAACCTCGCCGGCAGAAAACGAAAACTGCAGCTCCTTATCAATTATAACAAAAAAAGAGGATTCAGTCGCTAGCAATTCATTTTTTTTGATTTCAATTTTTTTACCGTCAAAACAGAACAAAAAATTTCCAGCTGATTTTTTTATACGATTTTTAGAAAGCCCCGAAAATCCGGCATTTTCAACCGTCTCCATAAATTCCTTTACAAACAAAAAAGGAATTCTTCCGCCAGCACGCCCACGCCCCGGAATTTTTTCATAGCCAATTTTTTCCGCGCCATCAGCACATTCCCCAGAATTTCCACAGAGCAAATCAATTCCAGCAAAAATCTGCCGCCTTTTCAACGCTTCTGGAAGAGCCAAAAATTCAGCGCCACTACATTCAACAGCATTCTTTTTTGCAGACCAAAAATCCTTTTCCAAAAAAGAACAAAGCGCGTTTTCATCATCAAAAGCCTTTTGCGCACCATTCAAAAGAGCTTTTTCAAACCCAAAGAAATTTTCATTCAAAAAAGGAACAAGCTTCTGCCGGATTCTGTTACGCATATAACTCGTGTCAAAATTTGTAGAATCCGTCCGCCATGGAATATTTTGCTCCAAAAGATACTCTTCAATCTGGGCGCGGGAAACATCCAGAAGCGGACGCACAAAAATTCCGCGGCGCGCACAAATTCCGCAAAGCCCCGAATTTCCGCTTCCCTGCAAAAAACGCATAAGCAAAGTTTCAATCTGGTCATTTTTATTGTGCGCAAGAGCAATAAAAGCCGGTTTTTCAGACAACGCAAATTCAGAAAAGGCCTCATAACGCAAAAACCGAGCCGCTTCCTCAACGCCATTACCGCGCCTTTCCGCCACAGAAAAAACCTTGCCGCGCTCAAGTTCCTTTTCAATAACCTTCACGTTAATTCCCTGCTCAAAAAGTTTATTCCCAAGCGAAACAACAAAATCCGCATCGCCCCAGCTCTCAGCCTCGCCCCTGATATTATGATTTACCGTTATAGCCCGCACAGGAATTTTATATTTTTTGGAAATATGGCAAAGCGCCACAAAAAGGGAAACAGAATCCGCGCCACCAGAAACAGCAACGCCAATGCATAAGGATTTTTTTTCAACGCAAGACAAATCAAAGCCAAGCTTTTTCAGGCTATTTTCAATATGATTTTCAAAATTAATGATTTTGTCTTTATTCATAAAAGTTAAACAAAAAGAGCTGCCAAAACTGACAGCCCTTTACAAAGCAACACGACTTAGCCGCGAGCTGGAGCAATACTTACAAGTGAAAGTTCACCGTCTGTAAGCACTGTAATATCTTTTCCAAGATTCAAATCTTTTACTTTGTAAACGTCACCAATGTTCAAAGCAGAAACATCAATAACAACTCTTTCAGGAAGATTTGCAAGTGTAGCCTGAACCTTTATCTCAGGAACACGCTTTACCATAAAACCACCCTTCAAAACACCAACCGGGTTTCCAGAATACTGAATCTTGTACTTGAAAACAATCTTTTCCTCTGGATCTGGTGCAAAAAAGTCAACATGAAGAACAGAATCATTGCGGATATTATATTCAACATCCTTAATAAGAACTTCTTCCTTTTTACCGTCAACAACCAATTCAACCGGTGTGGAAGCAGTAATTGTGCGCCAAATCTTGTTAAATTCAACAGCATTTACTTCGATAGATGTAGCCTCACCCTTGTGGTTGTAAACAACAGCAGGGATACTACCTACTTTTCGAAGATTTTTGGCAGCTGTTTTTCCAGTAGTAGAACGAACCTTTGCATTCAAAGTCTGCTTAGTCATTTTCTAAAAGCTCCTTATATCCTTAAAAATTAAGTAGGATATTTTATCATAAAACAAACAAGAATGTAAATAGCGATTTTATTTTGATGGGGAAAGCCTTCCCCTCGGCTCAAACCTCCGGTTTTCGCCTACCCCTTATAGCAGGGTTTACGTACAACGCCCCGGAAGGGAATTAAAGAAAAAACATAACGTTTAATATATTTGACAATTGTTAAATACTGTTTATAATATTAAACGTTATGGCAAAAAGAACAGTAACATTATCTCCAATTATATTAAAAACGCTAAGAACCGTCGGCGAGCAGATAAAACTTGCACGCCTTCGCAGAAAACTTTCCGTTCAGCTTGTTTCAGAAAGAGCAGGCATAAGCCGAGCAACATTATGGGCGATTGAAAACGGGGAGCCTTCAGTTTCGTTCGGAGCTTACGTGTCTGTTTTATGTGCTTTAGGCTTAAAGGATGATGTAACCCTTCTTGCAAAAGATGACGTGCTGGGCAAAACTTATCAGGATTTAGAACTGCTTCCTAAAAAACGTGCTCCAAAAACGAAAGGGAAAAACGAATGAAAGAAGAAAATAAAATTAACATATATGCTGACTGGATTGAAAGCGAAAATCAAATTGGAACTCTTTACGTATCCTCAATGAGAGGAAAAAATATTTATTCATTTGAATACACAGAAAACTGGCTATACAATTTCTCACATATCATGTTAGATCCAGATTTGTATAACACAAAAGGACGGCAATTTGCACCAGCCGACAAAAAAATCTGGGGATTCTTGTCGGACTGCCTTCCTGACCGATGGGGAAGAAAACTCTTAAAAAGAAAAGAAGAAATACTCGCAATAAAAGAAAACCGGGATGCACGAGATTTAACCGAGTTGGATTTCTTGGTCGGCGTAAATGATGAGTCAAGAATGGGAGGGCTGCGGTTCAAATATGCTGATTCCCAAAACTTTATCTCAGAAACAGACTTGTACAATGTGCCACCTTTAGAAACTTTGCGAAAGCTGGAGCAGGCATCAATAGAATTTGAAAAATCTCATTTGCAAGATGACAAATGGCTTCAAATACTTTTAGAACCAGGTTCTGGAAGAAGCAGGGCTTTGCGTCATAAAAGAGTCAATAAAGGAATTCGGAATGGTTCACCGCATACAAAAAGGCGACGTGGAAGAAGGATTTGCAAGATGAACAAAGAATGGTCAGAACTCAACAAGAAAATGCAGATTCAGTTAAAAAAGGAAACGACTTTTGCAGACGGAATTGCGACGCTTTTTGAGCTGCGCAACGAACTCATGCAGGTTGCGGACGGATTTTTCCGTGATTTGAGCCGCGAAGAGTTCTGCGCGATTCCTTTTTTGAACGCAGAAGGCTACCATTCAAAGACGGTCGCATATTCGCTCTGGCACATTTTCAGGATTGAGGACATCGTGGCGAACACGCTGATTGCAGGCGGCGAGCAGATTTTCTTCCGCGGAAACTATAAGGAACGCACAAAAAGCCCGATTATCACAACCGGAAACGAACTTGCAAAACAGCAGATTGCCGATTTTTCACGCCAGCTGAACCTTGCCGAACTTCAAAATTACATCCACGAAGTCAGGACAGAAACTGAAAAAATTCTTTCCGCCCTTTCCTACTCCGACCTGAAGAAAAAAGTTTCCGCCGAACGCAGAAATGAACTTGAATCGCTGAATGTTGTGAGCACGGATGAAAACGCCATCTGGCTGATTGACTACTGGTGCTGCAAAGATTTCCGCGGACTTATTCAAATGCCGTTTTCGCGCCACTGGATAATGCACATCGAAGCAGCACTGCGGATTGTCGGGAAATTGGGGAAGTGAAAAACAATTTTTCCTTGACAAATACTTCTGGTAAACGTTAGTATAAATCTATGATTCGGACTTTTGCGGATAAGGAAACGGAGCTGATATTCAGCGGAATAAAAAGCAGAAAACTTCCGCCTGAGATTCAAAATTCCGCTCGAAGAAAACTCAGGATGATTTATGCCGCAAAAACCGTGGACGAACTGCGGATTCCGCCCGACAACCGGCTTGAAAAACTTTCCGGAAATCTTGACGGATATTTTTCAGTCAGAATAAACGGCCAGTGGCGGATAGTTTTTAGATTTGAAGATGGAGGTGCCGAAAATGTCGGAATACAAGATTATCACAGATGACAAGCTACCGAACATTCATCCCGGTGAAGTTTTAAAGGAAGAATTCCTTGACCCGATGAACATCACAGCGTACCGGCTTGCAAAGGAAACCGACATTCCGCAGACAAGAATTTCTGAGATAATCCACGGAAAGCGTTCAGTAACAGCCGACACTGCAATCAGGTTTTCAAAATTCTTCGGAACAACGGCGGAATTCTGGCTGAATCTTCAGAATCTCTACGACCTTGAGGAAGAGGAAAGCAAGCACAAGGAGGAATTCGCGGCAATCAAAATGTACGCTTACGTTTAGAATATGAAATTGATTTTTCTTATCACGGCAATTTCATTCCTCTCGTACTTTCTGACAACAACGATTGTTGACATCGTGCTGATGGGGCGGCTCAATTTTTGTTTCAGCGCAAAAGCAAAGGCAAAAGAATTTCTTATCACAAAGCCGAACCGGATTGACTTTCAGGATGGATTCAAGTGCTCAGGATTTTCTTCCGCGTTCGTGATGCGGCACTGGAATATTCAAGTGGACGGAAATTCAGTCTACGAAAAAATGCCGAATAAAATGAAAGACGGCTACGTTTACCCGAAAGGAATCTTCAACTTCCTTCGTGAAAACGGATTCAAAGTAAAATACTGCCGCGGAAACCTGAACGCGCTCAAAAATGCGGTCGCAGGCGGAAATCCAGTAATCGTAATGATAAAAATCCGCTCGGACAAAAACTGGCTCCACTACGTTCCAGTTGTTGGCTACGACGAGCAGAATGTTTTCATCGCCGAATCACTCGCCGAGCTTTCAAACTGCAACGAACCGCATTATAATAGAAGAATCCCGACAAAAGAATTCAAGAAGCTCTGGAACACCGCAATGCCCAAAATGCCGCTGTATGGGAACACGTTCTTTGCGGTGGAAAGATGAAGGCTTGTGTAATATAATTAGCATTGCTAATCCGTAAACTAAAATAGGACTTTCCGATTATGCCGAAAAAAAAATCGCCTTATGAGTTTGATTTTGAAGAATATATCCGCAACTCAGAGCCTGCAAAAAAGGAAAAAACTTATGCATGGGCAACGGCAATCGGGCTGCAGCAGGTGGACGGACTTACGCCGTCAAAATATCTTTTTGAGACTGCGAAACGGAATATCGACGGCGAAATTTCGGTTGCAGAGGTGACTTCAATAATCGACAGCTATTATGAGTCAAAAGTTGACCGTTCAAGCGATGACGACGAACGGACAGAAGAAGCCGACAAAGTTTCATCAAGAATCGCGCAGATTTTAAGTGAAAAATCGTTCAATTTTTCTCCGTCATATTTAATTGCACTTCACGGCAGACTTTTTGACGGAATCTTCAAGTTTGCGGGAAAAATCCGGGACTATGACATCTCAAAAAAAGAATGGGTTCTGGACGGCGATTCCGTAATGCACGGAGCCGCATTTGAACTGAAAGCCGCGCTTGACTATGACTTTGAACAGGAAAGACATTTCAGCTATAAAAATCTCACGCTGGAAGAAATTGTAAAGCACATAACTTTTTTTGTCTCGCGGCTCTGGCAAATTCACGCCTTTGGAGAAGGCAACACAAGAACGACCGCAGTTTTCACGATAAAATATCTTCGCTCGCTAGGATTCGATGTGGACAATGAACTTTTTTCGGAAAATTCCTGGTATTTCCGGAACGCCCTTGTCCGCGCAAACTATAACAATATTCAAAAAGGAATCCATGAAAGTCCGGAATTCCTTGAAAAATTCTTCCAGAATCTTTTACTGAAAGAACACAACGAACTGAAAAACAGATTCCTCCACATCAGGGCAAAAGATTTCCTGGAAATCAAAGAAAAAAATGCCACAGTAAACTACGGAAAAGTCACAGCAAATAATAAAAACATCACTCAAAATGTCACAGATAACGACAAAAATATCACTGAAAAAGATGAAACTATCACTCGAAACACTAAAAAAGCTACTGTAAATAACAAAAATATCACACGAAATGTCACTGTAAACAATAAAAATGTCACTGCAAATCATGGAAAAATCACTGTAAATAATAAGAATGTCACACAAAACATCACTGTAAAACTCACACAAACACAGAAAAAAATTCTGAACCTGATAAAAGAAAATCCATGTATAACGCAAAATGAAATCGCATCAAAACTGAACATCGCACGGGAAACCGTGAACCGCAACATGAAAAAACTTCAGCAGGAAAAAATCATTCAGCGGCTCGGCGCAGACAAAAACGGCAGCTGGAAGATTTTGCAGTAAGCACAATGTTCTATCCTCCCATTCCTTGACAAAACTAATCACGTTAGATATATTAACTAACCATTTTAGTTTTATAAGGATTCACATGGAAATCAGATACGAAAAACTTAATCACGGAAATTTTTGTGGACATTCGCTTGATGAATTCAGGCGGCATCAGACAATCACAGAATGTTGGCGGAACGTTGACGGCGAGCTGAAACTTGTTCCGAACAATTTTACGGAAAACTGGCCGGTTGAAAAATGCCGTGAAGTTGCTGCAGGAATTTCTTGCAGGCTGGAAAAAGATTTGTCGGCATTCGGGGCGTTCTGCAAAAACCGCATTGTGGGATTCGTTACGGTCGAGCACGAGATTTTCGGGAAGTCAGCAAAATACGTGAACCTTGAGCAGTTTCAGGTTTCAGAAGATTTCCGCGGTCGGGGAATCGGACGCAAGCTGTTCGCCCTTGCCTGCTCGGAAGCGAAAAGTTTTGACGCGCAAAAACTCTACATTTCCGCCCATTCGTCAAAGGAAAGCCAGGCGGCGTACAAGGCTCTGGGCTGCGCTCCGGCTGTGGAAGTGAACGAAAAAATGACGGCTGAAGAACCGTTCGACATTCAGATGGAATTTGTACTGGAACAGGCAAAAAGTGCCGATTTGTAAATTTCAGAATGGAGAAACCATGAAAAAAACGGCAAACTAAATCCAAAAAGAGCGAATTGCAGAAATCGAGTGGAAGACGGCGAAACTTTTGGACAACGTAACTTTGTTCGGCAACGTGGAATTTGTGAAAGACCGGACAGTTCAGCAAAGCATTTGGAACGACGCGGACAAACGCTTTTTCAGCAAGGGAATCGATGATCCGAAATTTCGCCTGCTGAAATTCCATACGATTGAGGCGACTTTCAGGATTGAAGTAAAGTTCAGAACGTGCAAGTATAAGTGATGGGAAAATTTTTGCACGAATCCTGGCTTATTCAACTCTTACAAAGTTTTCGTTAAATAAAAAAGGACTCCCTTTTACAGAAGTCCTTCCTGGGACGACAGGATTCGAACCTGTGGAATGACGGCACCAAAAGCCGTTGTCTTACCCCTTGACGACGTCCCAAAATATATGCAAAAAACTAGCTAGTCTTCTGAACCAGCAGCTTCTACATGTCCAGCATTATACTCACTAATTATCTTGTTTTGCAAGTCCGTTCTGAATTCCGGGCTAATTGGGTGAGCAACATCTTTGTATTCGCCATTCGCAGTCTTTCTGCTTGGCATTGCAATAAAAAGACCGTTCTGACCTTCAATAATCTTGACATTATGAACAACAAAGCAGTTGTCAAATGTTACTGTAACATAGGCACGAAGTTTTCCTTCATTCTCGACTTTACGAATACGCAATTCTGTGATTTGCATAAGCCTTTCTCCTTAATTATTGCAAAAAAACACTGCAAAGACTATTGCGTAACTACACATTTTAAGCCTTCATCATTAAGTATTTTTGCAGTTTTTTTAGCTTCTTCCCACGAAGCATAAATGCCAAAAACAGTCGAACCTGAACCAGACATTTCAGAATAAAGGGAATTTGTTTCCTTTAATTTCTGCAAAGCAACATCTATTTCAGGATATTTTAACTTCAATGCCTCGGTAAAAGTATTCTTAAATTTCCAATCGGAAACCGGAGAAAAATACATTCTTTCCAAATCACCGAATGTAGGATACTCTTTTTTTTCATTATTGGCAAGAAGTTTATCCACAAGAAAATACGCTTCTTTTGTGGAACTATGAACATCAGGAAATACCAATACAAAGTATAAATCCTGACGTTTTCTTATAACTCTAACAAATTCACCGCGTCCAGAAACTACAGCACAGCAACTTCCTGCAGAATCACAATGAGTAAAGAAAAAAACATCGCTTCCAACAGAGGCAGCAATCAAATCAAGCTGTTTTTCAGAAAGCCTGATATTATTAAGTTTTTCCAAAGCCCATATAAGCGAAGCGGCATCAGAAGAGCCACCGCCCAATCCTCCGCCAGCAGGAATATGCTTTTCAAGAATCACGTTAACCGCAAAACCTGAACATTCTGAGACATCGCAAAAAGCCTTGTATGCCATTGAAATTGTATTATTTTCAGGAAGTTCCATATTGTCACAAAAAACCGCACATCCAGAACCAGAAAATTTTGAAACAGTCAGTTTGTCAGCAAGCGAAACCGTCTGAAAAATACTTTCCAAATTATGAAATCCATCCTGTCTTTTTGGTAAAACCCTAAGTCCAAGATTTATCTTTGCAGGTGCAAAAACAACGATTTCATTCAACATACTAAAATAAATTATAACACAATAAGTTCAGTTGTCAATTTAAAAAAAAGTGTCAATCTAAAAATTTCTGTTGCCTAAACCGCAGACTTACTTTATAGTTTTCGAATGGGGATTGTTTAATTTCTTTGGAGATTATATATGTCTGCGCGCAATGATTTAACCCTTTTTAACGGTCCTTTTTCTTTTGATGATGAATTCGAGGATGATTTTAACGACAAATATTCTGACGAAACCTTGGATGACATGGATGAAGACTACGAAAGCTATGAAGAAGCTTTTGACGACGCAGACGATGACATCTACGAACCTTACGATGATGTAGAACCTGAGGATGGCTACACAAATCCTTACAAGTATGATGATGACTTTGGCGACGAAGAAGAATTCGACGACGAAGATGACGAAAGATAATTTAATTTAGCGCAGAAATTTCTTCCGCAAGTTTTTCTTTTGAAAAATTGAATGTCTGATTTTTTTCAGGCGAAAGAATTTCTGCGGTAAAGCCATTTTCTGAAATCTTTACCTTAACAGAAGAATTTTCCTTTTTAAATTTCTTCATCAAAACAGCTTTTATCAGCTCAATTGTAATTTTTGTCTGAACCTCACTGATTTGACTAGTTTTTTTCTCATTCTGCAAATCTTTTTTGTATTTTTCACGGTTCGAAAGCAAAAGTTCAACTTCTGGAAACGGATTGTTCGGGAATTTTGCATCGGCAATTTTTATCCATTCGCCGCCATTTTCCTGCAAAAGACTTGCTTTTATCTGACTCTGAATAAAAAGGCGAAGTTTTATTGTTTCTGAGATTTCAGTTTCCCATGTGATGTACGAATTTTTATCTTCAACGCGGAAAATTATTTCTGGATGCCGTTTTTTGAAATCTTCAATTTCATTCATCGCCTCTGAAAGCGGCAAACGCTTTGCCTCAATCCGGCTCATATTCCTGTGCTGAAGATGACGGAAAATCTCCTTCCAAAAATCACTTTCAATATCTTTTTGAACTTCCTGCATAAAAAATCCTTAAAATGGCATATATGTCGCCTTGTTTCCAGGCAAAGAATTTATCCACGGTCTGGAATTTTCGTAATCAAGGCGAGTTGTTAAAATCCACAGGACATTCTGGGTAGAACGCATGGCTGGCGGATTTCCCTGTCCATCTGTAAAAATTATAAGACCATTATATTCCTTGTGTGAAGTGAAAAAATCCACCGCGCATTGAAAATTTGTTCCACCGCGCCCCTGAATTTCTTTTAAGCTCATCTTTTTCTTGATTGAAACAGGCTTTGAAAATTTCAATGTTGTATCAAAAAAAATCACATCGATTTTTTCTATAATTCCAAGAAAAAAAATATTGTTTATAGCATGGAAAAATCTGTTAAAACTTTCATCCGTGATTGAACCGGAAACATCGACTGCAATAAGGACATTCGCCTTGCGCTGATAACGGCTTCCCATTGCCTTAAAACCAAAGCGGCGGCTCGGTTTCATTCTTGTTAAATTTCTTGCGGCGGAAACAATATTCTGCCTGAACTGCGAAAGCGCGCGGCGGTAATCCATTGAAAAATCAGCTTGCGCCTGGATTTCCCGCTTTAAGCCACCGCCAATCTCGCCCCATCCCTGGTCAATCTCAACTTTCTGGATATTTTTCTGAATGTTTTCCTGAGCTTCCTCATTTTCTTCCCACAAATCCGCGGCATCAGATGCAAAATCCGCATTTTCCGCAAGTGAAGCATGCCCTGCACTCTGCCCTTTTGAAGAAATATGTTTTACAAGAAAAAAAATCCACTTGTACCAGTCTTCAAAGGAAAGATTATCGCACGAATAAAAACGTCCTGTCTGACGGTCAATATTCAGATTCCGCATAAAAAATTTTTCTTCTTCCGTACCAGCCCATTCTTCGCCCAAAGGATTTTCAAGCTCTTTGAATCGCTTTGTAAGGCTTTTTAGATATTCAACGCCTTCAAGCCGGACATTTGTTTTATAAAACTGATTTATTGTTAAATCACTAGCAATAAGCAGAATATTTTTGTTTGCGTTGTAAGGTTCTCGTTTGTAAGGATGCTGCAAAAGAATCCTGTAGACTTCAACCTTTAAATATTCTGAAAGCTCCATATCAGAACAATTTTTTAATACTTCAGGATTAAATTCAATTCTCATCCGGCCTGAACGAAGCGGAACATTCATCTGCGAATTTTCAACCATTTGATGTGAACAGGCGGCAAGAAACAAAAGAGGTTCTGAATAAAACCAGTCGTTCTCAATATTTTTAAGACGATTTTCAATATTCATTTGCTATTTTTCAAACGAGGAAACAAGTTTTTTGTACAATTCAATGCAATTCGCGCCAATAAACGCCAATGTTAGCGGATATTCATTTGCAGACCACAAACTCGCAAAATATGAAACAGCTTCTTTTGAAGTTTTCTCAAGATATTCAAAATAATTTATAAGATTTTCTGAGACACAGTGAGTTTTTTCGGGAGAATTTTCAATTTCAGAAGATTGCGCCTCTATAAAATTAAACAAAGAAGAGGAAACCTGAGAAACAAGCGGAACATTGAGTTTTTCAAGCTTTGGCTCAGCAGATTTAAAATCGCCAAAAAGAATTTCTTTTGCAGAAGGAATCGTATTTTCATTTACAAATCGAAAAAAAAGCGAAGTCGCGCGGTTTCCAATAATTCCAGAAACAAGAACTTTATGAAAATCCGTAAGTTCAGGAAATTTTTTTATAACAGAAGAAACTCTCTCCCAGCTTCTGCGGTCTGGAGTTCGCTCAAGGTTCTGAACTTCAACATTCTGGTCATTGCTGTCAAGATACTCAGGATTTTCTTTTATGAATGAACAAATTCTCTTGTCAATTTCTGAACTTTCCGCCCAATCAAGCCAATCTTTTACAGTTGGTGCAAATTCATAAATATTAAAACGAGAAACAAGAGCCGGATCCAAATCTGTAAGCTGGTATTCGCCGCCATTATTAACCGCACTTATAATCCGGCTGCCTTTCGGAAGTACTTTTCCTGCAAGTTTGCGGTTCAGGGCAAGATCCATAATTGTCTGCAGAACTTCCGGGCGGGCGCGGTTCAATTCATCCAAAAAAAGAACAATCGGTTTTTCATCAAGAGGAAACCAATAAGGCAACATAAAATCGGTTTTTCCAGTTTTTTCATTCTTTTCCGGAAGCCCTATAAGATCACCGGGATCGCTCATCTGACCCAAAAACAGAGTCACAACTTTACAATTTTTTCTAGAATAGTATTCCTCCAGAATCCGGCTTTTTCCGATTCCATGCTTTCCGACCAACATAATATTCTGTTCCGGCGGAGTGTTATCAAGAATAAAATAAAGTTGTTCTGAATTAATTGTCATAGGCTTCCCAGTGATAAAAAATTAGCGGCTCGTGCAATCGGTAGACGGGTGCTGAGCCGCCATTCACATTCTATAATTATTAATAGTGCCATGGATGGCACGTCATAACGAAAGCTCAGAAACTTCAAGAAAATCTTAAAAGATTTTCTTGAATTATAAAATCGACAGGATGTTGATTTTATATACTATTCCGTTGGGCGTTTTTTAAAGCTTTTGCTTTCTTTTATTGCCTGACCTTCTCCTACCGATTGCTCCATCATAGCGCGGACTTTCAGTGGAAGTCCGAACAAGGTGATAAAGCCCTGCGCGTCTTTGTGGTTGTAAAGCTCACCAGTTGTGAAAGAAGCGATTGACTCGTTGTACAAACTGTATTTTGAGCCAGAACCAGCACCGCGGATTGCGCCTTTTACAACTTTTACTTTTGCCCAGCCAGTCACAGTTTCTTCAGCCTTATCCATAAAGGCAATGCAAGAATCCATAAGAGTTGTGAACCATTTTCCATCATAGATAAGTTCAGCCATTTTAAGGGAAACGTGCTGTTTAAAATGATAAGTATCGCGGTCAAGACAGATATGATCCATCATTCTGTGGGCAAAATAAAGGATTGCTCCACCTGGAGTTTCATAAACACCTCGGCTCTTCATTCCAACACAACGGTTTTCGCAAATATCAACAAGACCGACACCGTTTCTTCCGCCGATTACGTTAAGTTCATTCAAAAGATCAAGGGCATTCATCTTTTTGCCGTTCAAGCCAACCGGAATTCCCTTTTCAAAATCGATTGTTACGTACTCACCTTCATCAGAGGCTTCTTCCGGAACAGTTGTATTTTTGAGCATGTGCTTATAGTTCGGCTCATTTTCTGTTTTTTCAAGTTCAAGACCTTCATGTGAAAGATGCCATACATTCTCATCGCGCGAATAAGACTGGTCTTTTTTCATTGGAACTTCCAGTCCGCGGTCTTCAAGGAATTTGATTTCAGCTTCGCGGCTATCCATGTTCCATTTGTCATCACGCCAAGCGGCAATAACTTTAATATCAGGAGCAAAAGCCTTTATTGCAAGCTCAAAACGAACCTGATCATTTCCTTTTCCTGTTGCTCCGTGACAAATCGCAACAGCTTTTTCCTGACGGGCATATTCAACAAGAATTTTTCCAATAAGAGGACGGGCTGTAGAAGTTCCCAAAAGATATTCATCCTCATAAACAGCATTTGCCTTTAAAGCTGTCCAAACATATTCTTCAATATATTCCTGTTTTGCATCAACAACATAGCAGGCAGAAGCACCGGTTTTTAAAGCACGATTTTTAATCGTTTCCCAGTCATCACCCTGTCCAACATCAATGCAGACAGCAATTACATCATAGTCATAATTTTCTTTAAGCCAAGGAATGATAACAGTTGTATCAAGTCCACCAGAATAAGCCAATATAACTTTGTCTTTTGCCATTTTATAGCCTCGTAAAAAATCGTTTTGTACAATTTACCACTTTGGAAATAATTTAACAATCGGAAGAACAAAAAGAAGAATGTAAATCGCCAGAATTTGAACCTCTAATAACTTTTTTCATCACAATTCCTGCTTGCGGCTGCAAAGATTCATCCATAAATGCGTTTTTTATTGAAAAACATTCTGAAAATCCGTTTTTTTTATAGATATGACGCGCGCCAAGCCAGTTTTCGTTTACCAAAAGCACTTCTTCCTTCAAATTTGAAACAGATTCTTCTATAAAATTAAGGGCAGAACTGAAAAAATCACCGCCAATGCCACAACCGCGAACTTCCGGCAAAACCGCAAAAGAAGAAATATATAAAACTGAACCGTTTGGGCAATGCGCCAAAGAAATATCGTGCCCAACAGAAAAACTTTCCGCCGCCTCTGGAATTTTTTCCCAAAGTTCTGTGCAAAAATACCCGCAGATATTATCTTTTCTTGCGCCAAGACCAAAACCGTCATTTTTATTTCCGCAGGAAACGGAATCGTCCAGCAGAAGAATAAAACCTTGCGGAAAAACTTTTAACCTTTGCAAAAAAACTTGTTTTTCTTCCCGAACCTGAGGAATAAACGAGCTGTTTTCAATGTTCATAATCGAATCAATATCAAAAAGATTCGCCTGCCTTATTTTCATTTAGTCTGCAAATCCTTCGCCAGAACACAAAGCCCTTTGTTCCGCTGGGTGAGCCACCTCAAAACCGCAGTTTGCCGCCATGTTCAAATCCTTAAGCTCAACTTTTCCTTCAATATAAAGATCGTAATCAATTCCTGCCGAGCCAGTTCCACAGCCAACATCCCAGCCATCTCCCAAAGATTCGCGAACAATTTCCTCGCGCTCGGCTCTTGTTGTATCTTTTATCAAAATGCTTTTCATATTTTTATAATACAAGAAAAAATGAAGGTTCGGCAATGATTTTAAATTCATGTGGTCATTGAGCATGTCGAAATGACAATTTGGCAAGACGTGGACATTTCGACTGGCTCAATGTCCCCCCCCACACACACTAAAAAAAACCGGGCGATAAAGAAAAATTACCGCCCGGCTAAAATTATTTGTTATTCTATATTTCGAACCACGCGGAAGCCTGCCATCGTAGAGCGATTACTTGCATAATGTGAATTTCGCCTAAACACTGTACAATCACTTTCAACACCCAGATAGAAACCTCCTCCATAAGAATGAGTCTGTTTTTCTGTAAAATCAGCACCATAAGCATTACCTTCAAACGGAGTATTTTTGTTTATCGAACTCGACCTCCAATCCCAACACCATTCCAAAACATTCCCACTCATATCATACAAGCCATAATTGTTTTTTTGTTTCTTTTTTACTTCATGAGTTTTACTAGATGAATTACCTTTATACCAGGCTACATCACCTATAGTGTCACTTCCGCTATATGTATAATTCGAACCCCCACGAGCAGCCCATTCCCATTCAACTAAAACAGGAAGTCTATAACCATCTTTTGTAAAATCACATTCAACTGCATTCCAATCATCATTATTATAAGAATCAGGAACATCTCCCCAATCAGCAGGATTTGTTGACCCCTTTATTGTGTAACAAGGAATAAGTTTTTGTTTCATAGAGAGCTTATTGCAATAAACAAGCGCATCATACCAAGATACATTTTCAACAGGACGATTTTCCTGAACTTCTCCTTCTGCAGGATTTGAACTAAATTTGCTTGGATTTTTGCCCATTATTTCCAGATATTCTTTTTGAGTTACTTCATGATCGCTCATATAAAAAGAAGGAATTTCCAATGCTCGTTCGCTTACGAATACCTCTGAGCTTGGAGTCCAAGTTTCAGTTCCTGTAATTGAAGTGGCAGGGATTTCTACAAATCCTTCAGGAATTTTTGAAACTGCAGTAATATTCACTTTTTTTGTAATTATAGAACTTTTATTTCCAACCGTATCAACGGTAACAATAAAATACTTGTAGTAATCCTTGCTTGAATCAATTCCATCAAAAACTTTGGTCTGAACGCCTTTTGCAACTGTTACAATTTCCGACTTTTCTGAATCCGATGTTCCGTCGTTTGAAACAAAACTGATTTCAACATGGTCAAAGTCTTCGTCGCTCGGGTCGTTCCAAGTAAGCGTAACAGAAGTTTTTTCAGCTGAAAGTTCGGCGTTTAATTCCGACACAAGTTTTGGCGGAGTAAAATCAAAGTTTGATATTACAATTTGCGCTGTTTCTTCGCGACCGTCTGAGTCGATTGCGGCAACCGTGTAAATTCCGTTCGCAGTTTCGTCTGCGGCCGTTATTTCAAAAGTCCATTTTTTATTGTCAGAACTGTCCTTTACGGCAGCGGTTGCGGAAGAATCCGCAAGAAGTTTTGAGGCAACTTCACTTCCGTCCTTTTTGTACACAACTTTTTCCACGCTTTGTGCCGCTGTTGTAATATTCGCAGTTACCGTAATAGTTGTGTTGCTCTTTTCTGGCGGAACGCTCAAGGCAATCTTCATCGTTTCTTTTGAATCTACCGCAAGTGGCGTTGCTTTTACAGTAACGCCTTCACTTTTGTTTCCGCTTATGTCCATTGTTTTTACGGTAAACGTGTATTCTGTGCCGTTTGTAAGATTAGGAACTTCCATATACTTCAAGCCCGGCGCCGCAAACACGCTTTTTCCTCCATTTTTGTAACAGAACGTGTTATTTCAGACGATTCTTTGCAGGTGATTTCGATTCCGAACAGGTCTTCATCCGCAGGATCGTTCCAAGTAAGCCTTACCCTTTCAGGCATTGCAACAGACTGCAGCCCGGTAACCTCTGCCGGAGGAAGTTTGTCGGATGAGTCAACAGGAGTGGCTTTCAGTTCAACTTTTTGCGCCTCATTGTGAGTTTTATCCAGTGCAGAAAGGCTGAATGTGTATTCAGTTCCGTTCTGCAGACCACGTATCAAAATTGAAGAATTTTTCGATTTCTCGCCAATAATCACAAGCGGCTGCGTAACGCCTTCTGTCGCCGGTGTGAATGTAATTTTCGTTCCGTAAAAATCTTCATCAGCAGGATTTTTCCAGCTTAATAGAACAGAACTGTTTCCTGCTATTGCAGCATTTTCCCCAGTAATAACTTTCTGCGGCGGAGTTGAATCCGGCTTTTTTTCCACCTCAACATACTCCGTGTTTGTTTCTGACTTGCAACCAAATGATGCAATTGCAAAAATTGTTGCCGCCGTAAACAAAATGGCTTTTAAAGACTTTTTCATAGCTTTCTCCTTCTTAAAAGTCAATGTTAAAAATGTTAAATAAAAAAAGACCGTTAGCCCTAAGCGCAATTTTTTACGCTCGGACACAACGGTCTTTTAATAACTGAATAAATTGTATTTAAGAGAGAATTATTTACTGTTCTGTTCTGTTCTGTTCTGTTCTGTTCTGTTCTGTTCTGTTCTGTTCTGTTCTGTTCTGTTCTGTTCTGTTCTGTTCTGTTCTGTTTTGTTCTGACAAGATTGTGTTTCTCCCTTCTTTATTTGTCAAGTGCAATTTCTTTTTTCTTTATAACATGCTTTTACAACTAAGTAAAGTGAGAAATCTGTCATTTTGATTTTTATCTATTTTAATTCGACCTTGAACGTATTATCTTTTTCATAAAACGTGAACAAATAAGTTCCTGCACTTGGAATCGTTACAGAAAAATTTGTATTTTCCCCAGCAGTGTCAGAAGTCTGTACAATTTCGCCCAAAGCAATTGATTTTCCGTCTTTATTTTCTTTGTCACTTCCGTAAGACAAAGACCAGTCGCAGTATTTGTCAAACTTAAACTGATATGTTCCAGCCTTAAGCTCAACAGAACCTGAAAAAATCTGCTTTTCTGAATCATATTTCATCTCATTGTAGCCAAAATTATTCATACTTCCGCGCAGAAAAAGACGGTTATCTGTAAAAAGCATTTTTTTTGAAGAATTGCCAAGATAATAAACACGAGTTTCGTAAGGAGCAATGAAATCGATTTTCAAAGCACCATCATCTATTGAAAGATTTTTTTCGTCATTAATTCCAATCAGAACTGAATAATTTGAAACATCAACAAGAGAAGAATTTTCAAACCAAAAAGGATAATCTCCGCAATTTATCAAACTCTGCACACAGAGCAAACTATCTGTTCCATCAGAAATTGTGTAAGCAGCAACTGTATTCAAAGGATTTTTCTTTGTGTCAACAGTGCAACTTTTCAAAAATTCAACTTTTCCGTCTGCAAAAAGATTCGGATACGTCTTCCGCAATGCTAAAATCGCCTTGTTCAAGCTCAAAATTGAACTAGGATTTGCCTTTTGCTTTTCAACTTCAGACCAATCAATGTCTGTTCTGTGCCGTATGTCGCCAGTACCATAAGAAGTATTGTCTTTCATCCCGATTTCTTGCCCATAATAGATAAAAGGAACAGTTGGCCGCAAAAGAGACAGCGCAGTCGCCGCCTTTATTTGCGCCTCATACCCATAAAAAACAGTTCCAAGCCGGTTAATATAGTTGTCGTGGTTTCCAATAAATGTTCCGTAAGATTTTGTCTCACCTAGATTTGCCTTTAATGTAGAAGAAAGATAACTCGCCTCATAATCCCTAATACTGTCTACAATTCCATAACCTTGATCAAAATCAAAAACCATATTGAATTCAGGCTTTTCGTCCGTGCCGAAATATTTTTCAAGACTAGTTCTGTTTCCTGTAATCCAGGCTTCGCAAGTCATAAACTTTGGCGAAATATCTTTATATTTATCAATAACTTCACTTCTAAGCTCAGAAAACCATCCATGAGTTTCATCCGTGTCATATTTTGAACCATTTGTTTCTATTAAATAGCGAACGGCGTCAACCCGTAATCCGTCAAAACCTTTGTTCAGCCAATAACGCACCACATTTTTCATTTCTTCGCGAACTTCATAATTTCTAAAGTTCAAATCAGGCTGACCTTCCCAAAATGCCGCGTAATAAAAGTCATTTCCGCTAGGATTTTTATGCCAAGTGTCCGAACTTCCCATTCCCGGATTCCAAGAAAGTTTCGTGTCGCTCCACAAATACCAGTTCTTTTTACCGTTTTTGCCACCGTAAGAATCCTTGAACCACTGATTTCCCCTTCCCGTATGATTTGGAACAAAGTCAAAAATGATTTTAATATCTTTTTCGTGGCAAGCGTTTATAAGGCTGATTAAGTCCTCTTCCGTGCCAAAATAGCTGTTCACGGCGTAGTAATCATTCACATCGTAGCCGTGCATATTTTCTCTTTTAAATTTTGATTTATAATCGCACTCAAAAATCGGCGAAAGCCAAATTCCAGAACACCCCAAATCATTTTGAATGAAGTCAAGCTTGCTTTCAATTCCCTTAAAATCACCGCAACCGTCGTCATCAGAATCTGCAAAACTTTTCACCCAAATATGATAGAAAGAAGTTTCGCGCCACCAGCTGTCATTTAACCCTGCAGACTGATTTTTTGCCGCATCAGAAGTGATTTCCACATTTTTCGGACTTTTATAATTTTCATCCCCAACATATTCAGCAAGATTTTCAGGAAAATCAGGATTTTCGCCATCCGGATCACTTCCGTTTTTGCAAGAGCCAAGCAAAGCCCCAAAAACCAAAACCGAGCAAACAAAAAACTTAAAATTTTTCATAGTACGAAAAGGGCTCTCGCCCCCCCCGTCAAAAATATAGATATACTTTTAAAAATTTATTTTATAACATCAATGAACTGTTTAGGTGTCAGAATATCAATACTTGAAGAAACATAGTCCTTCGGATTTCTCGTCACAATACAATACAAATCTGATGAACATACTTTACGTAATATATAAAAACAATCCACAATAGACTGAATCGCAATAAATCCTGAAAATTTTCCATCTTTACATAATTCAATAATTTTCTCCGCATCATTAGAAAAGGGTTCTCTATTTACCAAATAATCTATTATAATATTTGTATCAATTAAAGCGACCATATTTTTCTTCCATATATTCAAACTTTTTTTTATCATAGTCAAATCTATCAGTTAAAATTCCTTTAAATTGTTTTAGATTATTGAATGCAATTTCTTTCTGTTTATTATTTTCTTTCTTATCTCCAAGCAACCCTTTTGCACCACGCAAAAACTGTATCACATACTTCAATTTTTCAACAGGAATCTCATCTATTAATTTGTAGGCTTCTTTTACTGTAACAGAGTTAGTCATAAAAACCTCCCTTTCTTAAATATAGTATATTGTAACTTCTTGATTTTTTCCATAAAAAAGCGGGCGGCTTTTTGTTCGTTTGCCTACTGCAAACTACCAAAAACCAGGCTATTCGCCCTTCCGGCTTTCGCCTACATTCCTACGCTACGCTCCGGAACGCCTTCGGCGGGGCTACTATCCTTGCCGCAAAAAAAATGCCTTGCCTTAAAGGCAAGACATTTTTATAAAATTCTAAATTAAACCAGAAACTTCCTGCTACCGCTACGGCACATGCTACTGTGCAGGTCGCAACCTGCGGTTGCTTCTCTAGTTCCCACTTGCTCGCAATGCTCGCATTTTTCGTAAACGAAAAAACGTAGAAACTAGACGGCTGCAATAGATTCAGTTTAATTGCAGCTATTTCTAAATTTAGAATGAACCAGCTACTGCTACAGCACATGCTACTGTGCAGCCGACCATTGGGTTGTTGCCCATTCCCATGAAGCCCATCATTTCTACGTGAGCAGGAACTGAAGAAGAACCTGCAAACTGAGCGTCTGAGTGCATACGGCCCAAAGTATCTGTAAATCCGTAAGAAGCAGGACCTGCAGCCATGTTATCCGGGTGCAAAGTGCGTCCAGTTCCGCCGCCAGAAGCTACAGAGAAATATTTTTTGCCTGCGAGCAAGCGCTCCTTCTTGTAAGTTCCTGCAACCGGGTGCTGGAAGCGAGTCGGGTTTGTAGAGTTTCCTGTGATAGAAACATCAACATCCTCGTGCCACATGATTGCAACGCCTTCGCGAACATCGTCAGCGCCGTAGCACTTTACGATAAGACGCTCAGGATTGTTTCCATAAGGAATTTCCTTTACAACAGTCAAAGCCTTGTCTGTTCCTTCACCGTTGAAGTAGTCAAACTTAGTCTGAACATAAGTGAAGCCATTGATGCGGCTGATAATCTGGGCAGCATCTTTTCCAAGTCCGTTCAAAATAACACGGAGCTTGTTCTTGCGAACTTTGTTTGCGTTTGCAGCAATCTTGATTGCGCCTTCAGCAGCGGCAAAAGACTCGTGTCCGGCAAGGAATGCGAAGCACTGTGTCTCTTCAGAAAGAAGACGAGCTCCAAGGTTTCCGTGTCCAAGACCAACTTTTCGGTCATCAGCTACAGAACCTGGCAGACAGAAAGCCTGAAGTCCCTTTCCGATATTTGCGGCAGCTGTTGAACCAGTCTTGTCGCCTGTTTTTTCAGCTTCCTTGATTGCAATTGCAGAGCCAAGAACATAAGCCCATTTAGCATCTTCAAAACAAATCTGCTGAGTAGACTGGCAGATTTCATAAGGATCAAAACCACGAGCCTTGCAAAGGTCACGAGCTTCCTGAAGTCCTTTTTCGCCTTCAGAAAAACCATATTCTTTAAGAGCCTTGTTTACCTGTGGGATACGGCCTTCAAAATCTTCAAACAATGACATATTCTATATTCCTCCGTTCCTACACTTAGTTCTTGCGAGGGTCAATGAGTTTTACCATGCCCTGATCTTCTGTCACACGACCATAATGAGTTCGTGCACCTTCAATAGCTTCATTAGCAGGTTTTCCAGCCTTAAGAGCATCCATCAATTTACCAAAGTTAATACAGTTGTAACCAATAACCTGATTATCCTTATCAACAGCCATAGTTTCAACATAACCTTCTGTCATTTCAAGGTAGCGAGGACCAGTCTTGCGAGTTGCAAACATAGTTCCAACCTGAGAACGAAGATTTTTTCCAAGGTCTTCCAAAGATGCACCAACTTTAAGACCGTTCTTAGAATAAGCAGACTGAGAGCGTCCGTAAACAATCTGCATGAAAAGTTCGCGCATAGCAGTATTGATAGCATCGCAAACAAGGTCAGTGTTCAAAGCTTCAAGCAAAGTTTTTCCGATAAGAATTTCAGAAGCCATAGCAGCTGAATGAGTCATACCAGAACAGCCAATTGTCTCAACCAATGCTTCTTCAATAATACCATCTTTGATGTTCAAAGAAAGCTTGCATGCTCCCTGCTGTGGTGCACACCAGCCGACACCGTGTGTAAAACCAGAAACATCTTTGATTTCCTTAACCTGAACCCATTTTCCTTCTTCCGGAATAGGAGCTGGTCCATGATATGCGCCTTTTGCCAAAGGACACATATGCTCTACTTCTGCAGTGTAGATCATTTAATCCCCCAAACTGCCGCCAAAACGGCAAAGAATTTCCATAAAAATTTTCTATAGAATATTACCACTAACTATTTTTTATCACAATAAAAGGTTAGCAAGGGGTAACTAAAAAAGCAAACACACCCATTCTAGCCAGGCCGAATTTCATTCAAGTTTCTGTTTTATTTCCAGAACTTCTTCTATAGGAAGATTTGTCGCGGCGGAAATCTGCTCTGGAGAGCCAAGCCCCATCTTCAAAAGATTCCGGGCGGTTTCAACAGCTTTGCTATTCGCGCCTTCTTTCCTGCCTTCCGACAGTCCGGCCTCGCGGGCTTCCTCTTTCCATTCGCGCACCTGGTCATCCCACAGCATATACTCTGCCCTCCATTTCTGGTGGCTCTTGCAC
>Ga0256404_1000709_pt1 | contig 85164 bp, 59 predicted proteins | sample RumenRJG_01DNA_FD_185990 | JGI IMG/M metagenome (GOLD analysis project Ga0256404, IMG submission 185990) | Bovine rumen microbial communities from Lethbridge, Alberta, Canada - RJG_01 | ecosystem: Host-associated > Mammals > Digestive system > Stomach > Rumen | place: Canada: Alberta | collected...
GGCCGGCAGAACACCACGTTCGCCATCGCCGTAAAGGTTCTTATCCTCATCCTTGTTGCCACAGGCCTCTTAGGACGTTATGCCATGCCAGTTGCCGTCTTCGGAGATGTCGGCGTAATGGTGCTCTGCGTGCTCAACGCCATGCGGACACTGCGGGTGTGACGCAACGTTGAATTTATCATCTTTTGATAATCATCTTTTGATAATCATCTTTTGATAATCATGATAAAAGCATTATCTTTCCTGTAAAAAACAGTAGAACACATAGTCTATAATCTGTGAAAAAAGGTTGGCTCTGGAATGCGAGAACAGCACGCCGGAGCCAACAACAAAGAATCAATCTGATTAGTCTATTTTCTCGTCAGCCTCATAGCCGCCCATCTCGCGGATGGCATTCTTCAGCATGACATACTGTTCGAAGAGGTCGTTGACAGCCTCCTCGCCCTTTGTATAGTCGTGCATCGGGCTCTTGAGGAAGAAGCTGAGGAAGCGCTGGATGCCGTAACGTCCGGCACGCGCGGCGAGGTCGCTGAGAAGCGTGAGGTCGAGCAGCAACGGAGCGGCGAGGATAGAGTCGCGGCAGAGGAAGTTGATCTTGATCTGCATGGGGTAGCCCATCCAGCCGAAGATGTCGATGTTGTCCCAGCCTTCTTTGTTGTCGTTGCGTGGCGGGTAATAGTTGATGCGTACCTTGTGATAGATATTGCCGTAGAGGTCGGGCTGATCTTCCTTGCGCAGAATGGTCTCTAAGGTAGAGAGCTTCGAGACCTCCTTGGTATGGAAGTTGGCAGGCTCGTCGAGCACGAGGCCGTCGCGGTTGCCGAGGATATTGGTAGAGAACCATCCAGCCAGACCGAGGTTGCGAACCTTGAGGATCGGCGCGAAACCCGACTTGACGAGCGTCTGGCCTGTCTTGAAGTCCTTGCCGGCGATAGGCATCTTGGTCTTATCGGCCAGCTCCCACATAGCGGGGATGTCGACCGTGGTGTTGGGGGCTCCCATGATGAACGGACAGCCTTCGGTCAGCGCGGCATAGGCATAGCACATCGACGGGGCCACATGTTCGCGGTCGTCGGCTTTCATGGCTGCCTCGAGCTTGGCTAAGGTACCATGATACGCCTCATCGTAAGGAACATATATCTCTGTAGACGCAGCCCAGATGACGACGATACGGCTCACGCCCGTCGATGCCTTGAAGTCCTCGATATCCTTGCGAAGGGCTTCAACCATATCCCAGCGCGTCTGGCAGTCCTTGACGTTGTCGCCCGTAAGACGTTTGGCATAGTTTGGGTCGAAGGCTGCTTTCATGGGAACGATCTGCTCGAGCTCATCGCGCACAGGCTCGATATCTTTCGCCTTCAGCACTTCGGCATAGACAGCAGCCTGGTAAGCATTCTGCGGATAGACATCCCAGCAACCGAAGACAATATCGTCGAGGGTTGCCAAAGGCACAATGTCCTTATAGTGAAGATATTGCCTGTCAGCGCCATCGCCTACGCGAATCTTGTCATACTGCGTCATGGAACCGATAGGCTTGGCAAGTCCTTTGCGTGCCATAAGCACACCGGTCATGAAGGTCGTTGCCACAGCGCCGCAGCCAACGACAAGAATACCCAGCTTTCCGTCAGCGGGCTTAACGTTTGTTTGTTTCATGGTTGTTTGGTTATTAAATTAAAGATATTGGTTAACTCCCTAAATAATATTCGGTAAAGTTACGAACTACTGTAGAAACAAGCAATTATTGTGTTATAATTTATTCTAAAAAGCGCAATAAAGGCAACAAAAGGTGCATTATCACTGTTCCGCTGCTTCCTGCTGCCGGGTTTCGGAGCGCCTGCCCAATACCCAGAACGCCACGGCGGAGGCTGCCGCGACGTTGAGCGAGTCGACCCCGCGCGCCATCGGGATCTTCACGACATAGTCGGCCCCGTCGATGGCATCCATCGGCAGGCCGTCGCCCTCCGTGCCCATAACCACGGCGAGACGCGGCTCCTGTTGCAACCGAGCATCGTCGAGTGCGATGCTGTCGTGGCGCAGGGCCATGGCCACCGTCTTGAACCCCGCTTCGTGCAAGGCATCCAAGGGCGCGTCGAGCCAGGCCCAAGGCAGTTTGAACACGGTGCCCATCGACACGCGTACGGCCCGGCGGTTGAACGGATCGCAGCTGTCCGTCGTCAGCAAGGCTCCGTCGATGCCCAGCGCCGCGGCAGAGCGGAAGATGGCACCGATATTCGTCGTGTCGCAAACAGCCTTGATGACGACAAGGCGACGCGCATGGCCGCACAGCTCGCGCCACGACATCACCTTGGGCCGGCGCATGGCACAGAGCACGCCGCGCGTGAGCGTATAGCCCGTGAGCGAGGCTAAGAGCTCGCGACTGCCCGTATAGACAGGAATGTCGCCGAGACGGCGGATGAGTGGAGCCGCGTCGCCTTCGATATGACGTGCCTCACAGAGCAGGGAGAGCGGCTCCAGGCCTTCGTCCAATGCTACGCTGATGACCTTCGGGCTCTCCACGATGATGATGCCATCGTCCGGATGGAGACGGTTGCGAAGCTGATGATCGGTGAGGCGGTGATAGACCGCTACACCGGGGGCATCGAGAGAATGAATTTCAATGACAGCCATGATAAGGTGATTTAATGTTACAAAATTACAAAATAAAGTCGATTAATTATCCTATATCAACCGAAAATGATTAACTTTGCACGTAACTATACATAAGGTAAAACCAATTTTTAATATAAGTACACATGAAACCTACATTATTATTGTTAGCTGCCGGCATGGGCAGTCGTTACGGAGGTTTGAAACAACTTGACGGACTGGGTCCCAATGGTGAGACAATCATGGACTACAGCATCTACGACGCTATTCAGGCTGGTTTCGGCAAGATTGTCTGGGTCATCCGCAAGGACTTTGAGCAGGATTTCCGCGAGAAGATCCTCTCCAAATACGAGGGACATATCCCCTGCGAGATCGTATTCCAGAGCCTTGACAAGATTCCGGAGGGCTACAGCGTTCCCGAAGGCCGCACGAAGCCTTGGGGTACGAACCACGCCGTGATGATGGCCAAGGATGTCATCAAGGAGCCGTTCTGCGTCATCAACTGCGACGACTTCTACAACCGCGACTGCTTCAAGGTCATCGGCAAGTTCCTTTCCGAGCTTCCCGAGGGCAGCAACGGCAAGTATGCCATGGTCGGCTTCCGTGTGGCCAACACGCTGTCCGACAACGGTTCCGTGAGCCGTGGCGTCTGCGCCAAGGATGCCAACGGGCACCTCACCTCCTGCGTAGAGCGCACGGAGATAGAGCGCCAGGCCGACGGGAAGGTAGCCTACAAGGACGAAAAAGGCGAATGGGTCTCCATCCCCGACAACACACCTGTTTCCATGAACGTGTGGGGTTTCACACCCGAATATTTCGACTATTCAGAAAAGCTTTTCAAGGAGTTCCTCGACCAGCCGGCCACGAAGGCCAACCCCAAGGCCGAGTATCTCATCCCCTGGGTCGTAGACAAGCTCATCAAGAGCGGGAAGGCTACCTGTCAGGTCCTCGACACCACCTCCAAGTGGTTCGGCGTGACTTATTCTGCCGACCGTCCGGGTACAGTAGAGAGAATCCAGAAACTCGTGGACGAAGGCATCTATCCTAACAAACTATTTTAAGACAACTTTAAAAACTAACGTATAATGGCAAAAACAAACAGTAACGGTCGCGCCATCGCCATCGTGGCTTGTATCTTCCTCTATGGAATGATATCGTTCGTGACCAATCTCGCCGCACCTATCGGTGTCATCTGGAAAAACCAGCCGGAGATAGGCGGCAGCAACATGCTCGGCATGATGGGTAACTTCATGAACTTCTTCGCTTATCTGTTCATGGGTATCCCTGCCGGCAACCTGCTCACAAAAATAGGGTACAAGAAGACAGCCCTCATCGGTATTGCCTTAGGCTTCTTCGGTGTGCTCATCCAGTTCCTTTCCGGCACGTCGGAGGGTATGACGGGCTTCATCATCTACCTCGTCGGTGCCTTCGTCTCCGGCTTCTCTGTGTGCCTGCTCAACACCGTTGTAAACCCGATGCTCAACCAGCTCGGTGGCGGCGGCAACCGCGGCAACCAGCTTAACCTCATCGGCGGCACTTTCAACTCGCTCATGGGTACGATGACCCCTATGCTCGTCGGTGCACTCATCGGCACAGTGACAAAGAACACCGCCATGAGCGATGTCAACCTCGTGCTCTATATGGCTATGGGTGTCTTCCTCGTGACATTCTTCATTCTCCTCTTCGTGCCTATTGAGAACCCGAAGAAGATGGGAGGTGAGATAACCTTCGAGCATTCTCCCTTCGCCTTCCGCCACTTCACCTTCGGTGTCGTCGCCATCTTCGTCTATGTCGGTGTGGAGACCGGTCTCCCCGGCACGCTCAACTTCTATATCTCTGACACGACAGCCAACGGTGCTGGAGTGATGACGCTCAACCCGATGGTGAAGGCTGCCGCTATCGGCGGATTTGCTGCCGGGACCTACTGGCTGCTGATGCTCGTCGGACGTCTCGTCTCTTCGTTCATTGCCTCCAAGGTGTCGAGCCGTGCCATGATGATCGTGACCAATGGCGCTGCCATGATCCTCATCCTCCTGGCTATGTTCCTGCCGAAGAGCATCACAGGCTCCATGCCCGTGTTCACAGGATCCGGCTTCCAGGTGGTGACACTGCCGCTGAGCGCTATCCTCATCGTGTTCTGTGGTCTCTGCACCTCGATCATGTGGTCGAGCATCTTCAACCTCGCCACAGAGGGACTGGGCAAATACACGGAGAAAGCCAGTGGCATCTTCATGATGATGGTTGTCGGCGGCGGTGTGCTCCCGCTGATTCAGAACGCGGTGGCTGACGCTACGCTCAACTACATGCTCTCTTATATCGTGCCGCTCATCGCCGTGGCTTACATGTTCTGCTACGCCGCCTTCTTCTCGAAGAACGTCAACAAGGACATACCGGTATAATAAGGAAGTACGGAAGTACTGAATAAGGAAGTCCGGAAGTCACAGAAGTACAGAAGTCCAGTCATTACCTTTGCTATACCTGATTATCAGGTGCATAAGCATATGACTGGACTTCTATCATAAACGATTCTTATTTTTGCAACAGAAACCCCTAAATAGACGATGCTATGACAGACAGGAGTATGCAGGAGATTGAGGAGATGCAAGGAGCCAAGTATATCAATCCCTATACCGACTTCGGATTCAAGAAGCTGTTTGGAACTCCTCTCAACAAGGATTTGCTGATAAGCTTCCTCAACTCGCTTTTCAAGGGCCGGGAAGTAGTACGGGATCTTACCTATCTTAACGGTGAGAACCTTGGCAACGGTTATGGCGACCGCCGTGCCATCTTCGATGTCTATTGCGAGAACGAGCAGGGCGAGACGTTCATCGTTGAGATGCAGAAGGCCGAGCAACAGTTCTTCAAGGACAGAAGCATTTTCTATTCCACTTTCGCTATTCAAAACCAGGGGAAGAAAGGTATTTGGGACTTTAATCTCAAAGGAGTCTATACGGTTGGCATCTTGGACTTCGTCTTCCCCGATCATGAATATCCGAAGGACAGCCTGCGGCATGAGGTGAAGTTGGTGGATGTCGACGACAAGCATGTGTTCTATGACAAATTGACCTTCCTCTATCTTGAGATGCCGAAGTTTAGCAAGAAAGAGGATGAACTGAAAACGATGTATGACAAGTGGCTCTTTGTCCTTCATAATCTTTCCCGCCTGATGAAGCGTCCCGCAGCATTGCAGGAACGTATTTTCACACGGCTCTTTGAGCAGGCAGAGATAGCCCTTTACACCCCTGAGGAACGCCAGGACTACGAGGACAGTCTGAAGGTCTATCGTGACATGAAAAATGTTCTCGATACGGCAGAACTGAAAGGCATGAAGAAAGGCATGAAGAAAGGCATGAAGGAAGGACTGGAAAAAGGACTGGAAAAAGGACGGAAAGAAGGTCTGAAAAAAGGCATTGAGCAAGGTTCTTTTGAAGAAAGGAGAAAGAATGCGAGAGCTATGAAAGACTTGGGGTTGCCATTGGAGACAATCGCAAAAGTAACTGGAATGACTGCAGAAGATATTGAAAAGGTTTAACAGCTTGCAGCCTTTATTGATATAAGAGCTTCCTTCGCTTCTAAATCTGATATGAAAGAAGCCAAGAAAAACCTTGAAAACAAGCTGACGCAAAAAGGGAAAAGGGAGGAGTGAGGAGTATTTTCTCTCGCAGAGCCGCAGAGCTAATTGAGCCGCAGAGATAATGCCTCTGAGAATTAGAGAACGCAGAGAAACCTTCGGTCTTGGAAGGAGTTCACAGAGATGAACCATCACTATTCTTGCCGAATATCTGCTCAACCCCTCCACATAGACCGAAGGTCTCTCCGTTCTCTCCGCTAAAGGCCAAAGGCCGCTCCGCGATCTCAGCCTCTCACACGTATCCGCTCTGCGGCTCAATAAACTCTGCAGCTCTGCGTGAAAAATCTGATGTCAGTGCAGGGAAGGGCTTCATGCCCTTCCCTGCACTGGGTATGCGTCACCCTATATCACCTAAAGATCCTTGCAAGTGCTTGATTATCAAGAAAAGTGTTTAGTAGCAATAAAAAAACGAAGTCCGGAAGTCGCAGAAGTCCGGAAGTACAGTCATTGCCTTTGCTATACCCGATTATCAGGTGCTTAAGCATATGACTGGACTTCCGGACTTCTGCAACTTCCGGACTTCTCTATTATCACTTCGCCAGATACCGCTCTGCCTCGATGGCAGCCTTGCAGCCGCTTCCGGCAGCTACGACGGCCTGACGGTAAATGGGGTCGGCACAGTCGCCGGCAGCAAAAACGCCTTCCACACTCGTCAGAGGTCTGTCGCCCTGAGTCTTGATATAACCCACGCTGTCCATGTCGAGCTTACCCTTGAAGAGGTCGGTGTTGGGCTTGTGGCCGATGGCGAGGAAGAATCCGTCGATGGGCAGGTCATACTTCTTCTCGTCGGCCTCACCCTTGCGCCATACGAGATGTGCGCCCTCGACACCATTCTCACCATAAAGACCTAAGGTGTTGGTCTCATAGAGGATCTCGATCTTCGGGTTCTCCTCCACGCGGCGCTTCATGATGTCGGTGGCACGAAGGTAAGGTTTGCGCACAATCATGTAAACCTTGCTCGCCAGTCCGGCGAGATACGTAGCCTCCTCGCAGGCGGTGTCGCCGCCGCCAACAACAGCCACGACCTTCTTGCGGTAGAAGAAACCGTCGCACGTGGCGCAGGCCGACACGCCCTGCCCGTTATATTTCTGCTCATCGGGCAGACCAAGATATTTGGCAGAAGCACCCGTAGCCACGATGATCGTCTCAGCCTCTATCTGGTCACCGGTGTCTACCGTGACGACATAGGGTTTCTTCGAGAGGTCCACATCCGTGACGACACCGTCGCGCACGTCGGCCCCGAAGCGCTCAGCCTGCTGACGCAGATCCATCATCATCTGGTTTGCATCAACGCCCTCGGGATAGCCGGGGAAGTTCTCCACGATCGTGGTCTGCGTGAGCTGCCCGCCGGGCTGAATCCCACAGTACTCAATGGGCTGCAGGTTCGCACGTCCTGCATAGATGGCAGCGGTATAACCGGCTGGTCCGCTGCCTATAATGAGACACTTTGTCTTTTCCATATATGCATTTCCTTTCTCTGATTGATTCTTTACGCTTTAGAGAAGCGCCTCGATATCTTTGGCAATGTTCTCGATCTTCTCCGTCGGCTCGTAACGCTTGATGACCTGCCCTTTCTTGTTAATGAGGAACTTGGTGAAGTTCCACTTGATGTCCGGCTTTTCCTTATAGTCGGGATCAGCCTCGGAGAGCATCTTGTCAAGGATGGGATAGATAGGATGGGTCTCATCCCAGCCGGCGAAGCCTTTCTGCTCCTTGAGAAACTTATAGAGCGGGTCGGCATCGTCGCCGTTGACCTTTATCTTCTTGAACTGAGGAAACTCCGTGCCATAGGTGAGCTTGCAAAACTCATGGATGCTCTCGTCTGTGCCCGGTGCCTGCTGGCCAAACTGGTTGCAGGGGAAGTCGAGGATCTCAAAGCCCTGAGCATGGTAACGCTCGTAGAGCTTCTCTAACTCCTCATACTGCGGTGTAAATCCACACTTCGTAGCCGTGTTGACAATCAGCAGCACCTCGTTGGCATACTCCCTGAGAGAGACCTCGTTGCCCTTGCGGTCCTTCACGGAGAATTCATAAACAGTTCTCATGTCTTTCTTTCCTTTATATATTTTATTGATATGTTATTAATGTGATTGGGTGATTATGGTGCAAACTTACAAAAAAAATGCCACAACACACTTTATACTTGAATATTTTTAGGGATTTTCCCATCACCAATAGGAAAAAACACCCTTTCGTTATAGAAATTATGTCTATCTTTGCAACGTGAAATAAAAGAAAAGAACTGAATAAAAAGAATAGAACCATGAAAAAGATTTTTACTCTTGTGGCAGCTGCTCTGTTAGTGGCAGCTCCCGCACTCTTCACAAGTTGTGACGATGATCCGTGGTACGATGACGAGCCTTGGTGGTATGGCAACGATGAGCCTTGGTGGTACGGCTACGGAGATGGTGATTATGGTTGGAACGACAACTATTACAACAACGGCGACAACGACGACAACGACTACGCCGACAATGAAGCCGATGTGCTGCAGGGCGAATGGGACGGCACCATGATCTACACCAACGGTGACAACGGGCAGAAGAGCTCCTTCTATGCCAATATGACATTCGTACGCAACAACAGCGATGCCATCAAAGGCACAGGAACGGAGATCGACTACACCCTCGACAGCAATGGCAACATTGACCAGCAGAACGACCCGTTGAAGTTCAACTGGTACATCGATGAGAAGACGGGCGACATCTACATCAAGTACACGAACACGCAGAACAAGTCGACATTCGTCATGGATGCCTCTGCCTCCCAGCACGGCTTCAGGCTCGACGAGAAAACCGGTTCTTTCAGTGGTTACATGCTCGGCACGAACAACAACGACATGATCTACATCGACCTGAAGCGCGTGCAGAACAGTGAAGCCAAGAAGCTGACCAGAGCCGTATCGAGCGCCCGTTTCTTCGGTTCATCCGCTGTCACACCTATCACCTTCGGCAAACAGAGCCTGACAACGAGACGGTGATGGTGTAAAGATGTACGGAAGTACTGAATTAGTGAAGTCCGGAAGTCGCATAAGTCAGGAAGTCCAGTCATTACCTTTGCTATACCCGATTATCAGGTGCTTAAGCATATGACTGGACTTCCGGACTTCTGCGACTTTCGGACTTCTGCTATTATTTTGAAAAAAATAAGATTGTAAAAGACGAGTCTTTACGTTTTTCTTTGTATCTTTGCTCCAACATTAAGATTTCCTACAATATACAATCTTCTGTAATGGAAAAACGTAATTTCGTCACGATTGCCGATCTCGACAAAGACCGGCTGCTCTACCTTCTGAAGATGGCAGAGGAGTTTGAGCGTCATCCCAACCGTGAGCTTCTCAAGGGTAAAGTGGTCGCTACCCTTTTCTTCGAACCATCCACACGTACACAACTCTCCTTCCAGACAGCCGCCAACCGTCTCGGCGCCCGCGTCATCGGCTTCTCCGATGCCAAGACCTCGAGCACAACCAAAGGCGAGACGCTCAAGGACACCATCCTCATGGTGAGCAACTATGCCGACATCATCGTCATGCGCCACTACATCGAAGGAGCCGCACAGTATGCCTCCGAGGTGGCACCCGTGCCTATCGTCAATGCCGGCGACGGCGCACACATGCACCCCTCGCAGTGCCTCCTCGACCTCTACAGCATCTACAAGACACAAGGCACCCTCGACAACCTCAACATCTACCTCGTGGGCGACCTCAAATACGGACGCACCGTGCACTCGCTCATCATGGCCATGCGCCATTTCAACCCCACCTTCCATTTCATCGCGCCCAAGGAGCTCGCCATGCCCGACGAGTACAAAGAGTACTGCGCCAAGAACAATATCCGCTACGTAGAACACGCTGAGTTCACCGAAGATGAGATTGCCGATGCCGACATCCTCTATATGACGCGCGTGCAGAAAGAACGGTTCTCCGACCTCATGGAGTATGAGCGCGTGAAGAACGTCTACATCCTCCGCAACGCCATGCTCAGCCATGTCAAACCCAACATGAAGATCATGCACCCGCTGCCACGCGTCAACGAGATCGCCTACGACGTGGACGACAACCCGCACGCTTACTACATACAGCAGGCCAAGAACGGACTCTTCGCCCGAGAGGCCATCTACTGCTATTGTCTGGGAATCTCCCTCGACGACATCAAGAAAGACAAAACGATCATCGGCTGACCGGCAACAGTACGCCCCACACCCAACAACTTAACACAATGGCAAAAAAAGAACTGCAGGTGGCCGCCATTGAGAACGGCACCGTTATTGATCATATTCCCGCCGACAAGACCTATCAGGTCGTGCGGCTTCTCTGTCTCGAGAAGATCGGCACACCCGTTACTATCGGCTATAACCTCCCCTCGAGCAAGATGGGGAAGAAAGGCATCATCAAGATTGCCGACAAGTATTTTACCGACGAGGAGATCAACCGCCTCTCCGTCGTCGCCCCGAACATCGTGCTCAACACGATCCACAACTATGAGGTCGTGGAGAAGAAACGCGTCGAGACACCGTCAGAGCTACACGGAATCATCAAGTGCAACAACCCCAAGTGCATCACCAACAACGAGCCGATGGCCACCTATTTCACCATCGACAAGGTCAAAGGCCTCGTACGTTGTCACTACTGCGACAAGGAACAGCGGCTCGACGAAGTGACACTCGTAAAAGATTAAACTATTCACTAAACCATAAAGAGACTATGCAGAAAGACACTCAGATTTTCGACCTCATCGAGCAAGAGCATCAGCGCCAGCTCCGGGGCATGGAACTCATCGCCAGTGAGAACTTCGTCTCCGACGAGGTCATGGCAGCCATGGGCAGTTACCTCACCAACAAATATGCCGAGGGTCTGCCCGGCAAACGTTACTATGGCGGCTGCCAGGTCGTCGACCAGGTAGAACAGCTCGCCATCGACCGTGTGAAGAAACTCTTCGGAGCTGAGTTCGCCAACGTGCAGCCGCACTCCGGCGCCCAGGCCAATCAGGCGGTGCTCCTCGCCGTCCTCACCCCCGGCGACACGTTCATGGGCCTCGACCTCGACCAGGGCGGACACCTCTCCCACGGCTCCAGTGTCAACACATCGGGTATCCTCTACCATCATATCGGTTACACGCTGAACCGCGAGACGGGACGCGTCGACTATGACGAGATGGAGCGCCTGGCCTTGGAGAACAAACCGAAGCTCATCATCGGCGGCGGATCGGCCTACAGCCGCGAATGGGACTATGAGCGTATGCGTAAGATCGCCGACGAGGTAGGCGCCATCCTCATGATCGACATGGCACACCCTGCCGGACTGATCGCCGCCGGACTGCTGAAGAACCCGGTCAAGTATGCACACATCGTCACCACGACAACCCACAAGACGCTGCGCGGACCACGTGGCGGCGTCATCCTCATGGGCAAGGACTTCGACAACCCCTGGGGCAAACGGAACAAGAAAGGTGAACTGAAGAAGATGAGTCAGCTGCTCAACTCGGCTGTCTTCCCCGGCAACCAGGGCGGTCCCCTCGAGCATGTCATTGCTGCCAAGGCCGTGGGCTTCAACGAGAACCTGCAGCCGTCGTGGATCGACTATGCCAAGCAGGTGAAGACCAATGCCGCTGTCCTGGCACAGGATCTCATCGACAAAGGTTTCGCCATCGTCTCCGGAGGTACCGACAACCACTCGATGCTCCTCGACCTCCGGCCCAAATATCCGGACCTCACGGGCAAGGTGGCTGAGAACGCGCTCGTGGCTGCCGACATCACGGTCAACAAAAACAAGGTGCCGTACGATGACCGCTCCGCCTTCCAGACATCCGGCATCCGCCTCGGAACGGCGGCCATGACGACACGCGGTGCCAAGGAAGACATGATGCACCTCATCGCTGACCTCATCGACGAAGTGCTCGCCGACCCGGAGAACGACCAGGTCATCAAGCGCGTCAAAGAGAAGGTCAACGCCACCATGAGCAAATACCCGCTCTTCGCGTATTAATAGAGAATGAAACATCATTAATCAACACATATCATGAACAGAACAGAACTCATTGCTAAAGTAGCAGAGCGTGCGGAGATTTCCAAGAACGATGCCGCCAAATGCATCAACGCCGTTCTCGGTGTCATCGCCGACAACCTGACAAAGGGTGACAAGGAGCTGGCGCTCCCCGACTTCGGTCGCTTCTCCGTCAAGCAGGTGCCGGAGCGTAAGGGCATCAACCCGCGCACCAAGGAAGAGATCACCATCGAGGCTCACGAGAAGATTGTCTTCAAGGCCTCTGACAACATGGATCTTTATACACGCAAGCACTGCTAAGCCGTCTTTTCTCATACGTGTCACGATCGTGACACGTATGAGGCAAGATTGTATCACGGCCGTGTCACAATTGTGACACGGCCGTGATACGTCCGGGGCGTTATTTTTCAATTGAAATAATTGGCACATTAAGCAAAAGGCCGTACCTTTGCCGGAGTCAACCACGCATTTTGTTATGAAGAAAGACCACTGGAAGGCCCAGCACAAATGGTTAGGGCTGATCCTCTCCTTTTTCCTGTTGATGTTCTGTCTCTCCGGACTCGTCCTCAACCACCCTTCGCTCTTTGCCGGCATCAATGTCAGTAGGAGTCTGTTGCCCCCGCGTTACCATTATGACAACTGGAACGGCGGGCTCCTGCGCGGATCCGTCTCGTGGCACGGCAAGGTGCTTGTCTATGGCAACAACGGGATATGGGTCACTGACAGCACGGCCCGGACCTTCACCGGTTTCAACCGGGGACTGCCGGCGGGGGTCGACGGGCAGCTCATCCGGGGCATGGCCGTGACAGCCGACGGCAAGCTCTTCGCCGCCTCACAATACAAGCTCTACGTCTACGACAGCCGGAAGGGATGGACGGAGACAGCGCTCCAAACCGACGGTGAACGCATCAGCGACCTCGCCGTACAAGGCCGCGACAGTATCATCATCACCGGCCGGTCCCATGTCTTTGTCGGCCGCGCGCCCTACCGCCATTTTGCGGTCATCACGGTGCCTAAAGGTACCGACGACGACGGACGCGTGTCGCTCTTCACGACCCTATGGCAGCTCCACAGCGGATCGCTCTTCGGCCTCGCCGGCAAGCTCATCGTCGATGCCATAGCCGTCATCCTCATCATCCTCATCGTCACAGGACTGCTCTTCTGGTTCCTGCCCAAGGTTCACTGCCACGGACCGGCCCGCGCCCGGAGCCTCAGGCTGCATAATAAGCTCGGACGGACGACGATCGTCCTGACCCTTTTTATCTCCATCAGCGGGTGGATGCTGCGACCGCCGGGCCTCATCGCCATCGCCTCCGGCCGCGTGCCGCCCGTGCCTTTCTCAACCTTGGCAAGCAGGAACGCATGGTACGATCAGCTGCGCGCACTAAGATACGACCCTGCCTGCGCCGACTATATCCTCTCGACAAGCAGAGGGTTCTACACGCTCCGCACGCTGCACAGCCGTCCTGTTCCCGTCGCCGGTCAGCCGCCCGTGAGCGTCATGGGAATCAACGTGCTGCACGACGGCGGAAACGGCCAATGGACCGTGGGCTCCTTCTCCGGGCTCTATCACTGGGATCGCAAAGGCGGCAAGGTCACCGACATCTTCAACGACAGGCCGGGAAAGAGCATGATTCCTGTCAGCGACCATGCCGTGACGGGATTATGCACTGACTTCCGGGGCGGGGATGTGGTGGTCGACTACTACCGTGGCACGACACGCTTCCCCATGCCAGCATTCATGGCGACCTTACCGATGTCGCTTCGTCTCGTGGCCTTGGAGATCCACACGGGCCGCATCTATCCCTTCGGCTTCAGCGGCATGCTCTACATCTTCCTCGTGGGCATCGCCATCGTATGGTGCCTCTGGAGCGGCTACAAAAGGAGTTAGGAGTTAGGAGTTAGGAGTTAGGAGATAGGAGATAGGAGTTACCGCGGTAGCTTGTTTTCAATGTTTTCCTTTGTGTCAGCACCAAGCTCCGACGAAGGAGGAGCTGCCATTTGCGGGATAAGGGCGGGGAGAGGCGAAGCCTCTCACAAGCCCTTATCCCGCAAATGGCAGAGGGCCATAGCCCTTGGCGCTGACGCAAAGGGTTTTATAGGTTTTTGTTGAAAATAGATGGAATATGTCAGCCGTAGCATCGTGGGACTAACGCTTGCAACAATAAAGCAGGGAGATACAAAATAGGGTGGGGATAAACCCCGCCCTACGATGGGAAAGGCTGATTAGTTACCAGACCGCACTGCTTCGCATAATATTAAAAAATGATTTACGAGTCCTATTTATTTTCAAAAAGACGAGAAGAAATGAAGATTAATGGTTATCTTTGCAATCTATAATTTTCATTAACCAATCAGCTTATTATGCAGAAGAAGCTTCTTATAGCTTTGGCCGCCTTAGGCTCAGTCTCAATGGGTTATGCCCAGCAAGACTCGGTCAACGTGGGCGAGCAGGCTTTCACCTTCACGGAGGCACAGCTCGGCGAGGATGAGAACGTCACACAGAGCGTGTCCATCATCTCTTCCGGCACCAACGCCTATGCCAACGAGGTGGGCTACCGCTGGAGCCCCATACGGTTCAAATACAGGGCCTACAACGCTAAGTATAACGACATCTACATCAACGGCAACCCCGTGAACGACATCGAACGCGGCGACTTCCGTTACTCCTTCGTCGGCGGACTGAACAACCAGACGCGCAGCATGGAGTCGGCACTGCCCTTCGAGCCCAACAACTTCTCCATGACGGGGCTCGGCGGCAGCAACAACTACAACTTCCGACCCTCAGCCATGCCGGTAGGTCAGCGCCTCTCCTTGGCAGGCGGCAACCGCAACTACACGCTGCGCGGTATGTACAGTTACAACTCTGGGCTCAACGACAAAGGATGGGCGTGGTCGGCAGGACTGACCTACCGCTGGGCAGACCGCGGCTATGTCGAAGGCACGTTCTACAACTCGCTGAGCTACTTCCTCGGCGTAGAGAAGGTGTTCAACGACCGTCACGCCCTCTCCCTCGTCACCTGGGGCAACCCCACGGAGCGCGGCACGCAGAGCGCCTCGACCGACGAGATGTACTGGCTCGCCAACAACTACAACTACAACCCCAACTGGGGCTATCAGGACGGCAAGAAGCGTAACGCACGCGTCGTCAACGACTATGCGCCCGCTGCCTTGCTGACGTGGGACTTCAAGATCGACGACGGCATGAAGCTCACGACATCGCTCCTCGGCAAATACTCGATGTACAGCAGCACGCGTCTGAACTATAACAACGGCGTGAACCCGGCACCCGACTACTACAGTCTCATGCCGAGCTACTTCTATGACGTGTGGGGCAATGGCTCCGGCTCTACCTCTTCCTCTGACCTCGCTGCCTGGACCTCCGCCCGCGACTACCTCATGGCCTCGAAGGCGAACCGGCAGATCAACTGGGACCGGCTCTACTATTCGAACAAGATTGCTTCGGCACAGGGTGCTGACGCCATGTATTACCAGCAAGCTTACCATGACGACCAGCTCGCTCTCAGTCTGTCCTCTGCCCTGCACACCGACCTGACGAATAACAGTACGCTGAACCTCGGCATGAACCTCAGCACGAACAAAGGCATGCACTACCAGACGATGGAGGACCTACTCGGCGCTACCTCGTTCCACAACAGCAACTATTATGTCATCGGCACCTATGCCGAGACGGCTCCGCAGGTCTTCTACGATCTCAACGACGGCAGTACACCGAAGGAGGTAAAGGAAGGTGACCGCTTCGGCTACGATTATAATGTCTTTGTCAACCGTGCTCAGGCTTGGGCAGGCTACGACGTGAACCTCAACTTTATGCGCCTCTTCGTCAACGGGCGTATCGGCGGCACCTCCCTGCAGCGCGAGGGTAAGATGCGCAACGGTCTCGCGCCTAACAACTCTTACGGCAAGAGTGGCACGGCACGTTTCCTCGACAGTGGCGGCAAGGCTGGCATGAACATCAACCTCGGTCGCGGCAACACCGTCTCTCTCGGTGCAGGCTATGAGTGGAAAGCGCCGACGGCAAGCGTCGCTTTCTCCTCTCCGCAGATCAACAACGACTTCGTCAAGGACCTCACGAATGAGAAGATCTTCTCCTCAGAGATCGGTTATCAGCTGCAGAACAGCTGGCTGCACGCTAACATCCAGGCTTACTACACCCGCCTGCAGGATGTGACGGAGTACAGCATGTTCTATTACGACAGCAATAAATCATTCTCTTACGTCTCCCTCTCCGGCATCGCCAAGCATTATTATGGTGTGGAGGCAGGGCTCGACTTTAAACTGTCATCGACATTCAGCATCAACACCCTCGCTACCATCAGCGAAGCCAAATATGCCAACAACGCCAACGTGCGCTACATGCTCTCCAACGATGGCAAATACTACGACGACATCGTGGTGAACAAGAACATGCGCGAGGGTGGCACGCCGCTGTCGGCTTATTCTATCGACCTCGCCTACCATTCCAATGGCTGGTTCATCGACCTCATCGGCAACTACTACGACCGTATATATCTCTATTATACTCCAGTTAGCCGTTACTATTCGAACCTGCCGCTACTGAAGGATGCTTCCGGCAACACGGTCATGGATGAGAACGGTAACCCGATGCACGATATCTCCAAGGTTCCTTCACAGGCCAAAGGCAAGGGCGGCTTCATGCTCGACGCCTCTGTAGGCAAGAGCATCTATGTGGGTAAGCACCAACTGTCCATCAACCTCATGCTTACCAACATCCTCAACAACCGCAAGCTCTGCACAGGCGGTATGGAGCAGAACCGTCAGACCTATGACGACAGCGGTGAGACCATCCGCACATACACCTTCCTCACCAACCCGAAGAAGTTCTATGTCAACGGCATCAACGGCATGCTCATCGTAACTTATAAATTATAATGAAAGGAGAATATCATGAAGAAGAATATCATCAAGACGAATATCATCAAGGCCTCTTCGCTGATGCTCCTTGCGCTGCTGTGCGGCCTCTTCGCATCCTGCATGAACGGCGACTGGGATGAGCCGGACAACACGCAGGCTCCCTTCGGTAACAACAGCTTGACTGAGAGCAACGTCATCACCATTGCCGACCTCATCAAGAAGTATCCCAACGTCTTCGCCTCCACCGACCAGAACAAGGAGATCACGGAAGATATCCAGATCAAAGGCCGCGTCACGGGCAATGACCTCGGCGGCAACATCTACAAGCAGATCATCCTCCAGGACAGCACCGCGGCGATCATCATCGCCGTCAACGAAGGCGGTCTCTTCGGCCACCTCGCCGAGGGACAGGAGATCCTCGTCAACCTCAAAGGACTCTACATCGGCGGCTACCGCAAGATGCCCGAGATAGGCTATCCCTACAACGGCAACAGCATCGGACGTATGCAGAAGGATATCTGGGAGAAGCACTATAAGATCATCGGCACGCCCGACACCACGGTCATCAAGGCTGTCGACTTCAACACGATCAAGAACGACATGGACGACAACTGTGGCAAGCTCGTCACCCTGAAAGGGGTCACCTTCACCAACGCCGACGGCAAAGCGACCTTCACCACCGGCTCGGGGGTGGGCAACGCCGTGAACCAGACGCTCGACAGCTTTGGCTCCAATGTCGTCATCCGCACCAGTACCTATGCCGACTTCGCCGCCATGCCCCTGCCTTACGATGCCACCGCCAAGAAGAAGCTCAGCGCCGACATCACGGGTATCGCCACTCGCTACAACAGCACCTGGCAGATCCTGATCCGCAAGACCAGCGACATCAAAGTCAACCAATAAGCCCACATTTATTCATTAAACATCATACACTATACATTATTATATATTATGAAAACGATTTTCAAATTAGCCATAGCCCTGCTGGCAGTCTTCTCTTTCGCCGCATGCTCCGACGTGCCGATGCCCTACGAGGAGCCGGGGACAGGCAACACCGAAGAGCCCACAACAGAGGCTGAAGCAAAAGGTACAGGAACGGCAGCTGATCCTTACAACGTGGCGGCGGCACTGAAAACAGTCAGCGCCCTCGCGGCAGGTGAGGAGACACCGACGGCGATCTATGTCAAGGGTGCCGTGAAAGAGATCAAGGAGATAGAGACAGAGGAGTATGGCAATGCCAACTATTATATCACCGATGACGGCAAGAACCAAATCTACATCTTCCAGAGCTATTATCTCGGCAACCGCAAGTTCACGGCCAACGACAAGCTCACGGTGGGCGACACCGTTGTCGTTTATGGAAAGTTCACCAATTACCAGGGCAACACGCCTGAAACAGTAGGCAAAGGCACCAGCTATATCTACAGTCTCAATGGTGAGACAGCCGGCACCACGCCTGAAACACCGACCACAAGCGAGCCTAAGGGCTCAGGCACACAAGCCGATCCTTACAACGCAGCCGCCGCCAACAAGGCTGCTGAAGGCTTGAAAGATGGAGAAGAGAAGAAGGATGTCTATGTCAGCGGCATCATCAGTCAGATCAAGGAACTCAGCACACAATTCGGAAACGCCTCGTTCTACATCTCTGACGACGGGAAGACGGAAGGCAGCCAGTTCTATGTATCCCGTGCACTCTATCTCAACGGCGATAAATTCACCGCTGAGGATCAGATCAAAGTCGGACAGAAAGTCGTAGTAAAGGGTTCGCTCGTTAATTATAACGGGAACACGCCTGAGTTAGCAAAAGGAGGACAGATCGTCTCTGTCGAGGGCAGCGGAACGACGACTCCGGAGACACCGACAAGCGGAGACGCGATGACGATTGACAACATCAAGTCGAACAAGACAGGAAATATTTCTCTGGACACCAATAAATATGGCTCACAATCAGTAAGCGACGAGAGTACTTGGTACAGTTGGACTTTTGACGGCATCACTTATCAAGGTGCAAAGATTTGCATTTCAGACGGCAAGAATGGCGAGGGTCTGCAGATGCAAGGTAATGCTACAGATGCTTCAAAGCAAGGTTTCCTCTTCAACAAAACGGCTTTTAGCAAGTCAATCAAGAGTATTACACTGGTGCTTTCCGTGGCTACTTCAAGCAAATACGGACCTGAATTCAACCTTTATGCCGGTACTGAAGCCCATCCGAAAGCAAAGGCTATCTCTGCAACTCCAGAGCAGAAAGAATCAGGCAATTACAAAGAATACACCTATACATTTGACCTGAGCAGCGGTGATTACAAATACTTCACATTAGCAAACGACAAAGTAGGAGCTATCTACGTGAAGTCTATGAAGGTCACATTGAAGTAGTAGACCCATATGTCGACCTCTACACTACGCAGACTCGATGAGGCTGCCAGCTGATCGACCCAACCCCGAGGAAACAGCCAACATATCGACCCAGCCACTCCGAGGCTGGGTTCAATACAGTTAAGAAGTAGGAGTTAAGAAGTTCGAAGCCGGGAGCAAGCCCCCTCACAAATGTATGAAGCGGAAAACAAAAATTTTCCGCTTTATTTGTATCGTATCATTGTTTTTTTTGTAACTTTGCCAATATGAAGGCTCTATTGCGACGTGATGACAACAATAATAAAAACGACTGAGCTATGACGAATGCGAATATTTTCATGCTGTGTGTTCTCTTGATGTTTTGGGGCATTTACGGAATCTCCAAATACCAAGATTATCAGGACAAAAAGAAGATGAAGAAACAATAATAATTGGATTTTTCTTTGGCGGCTCAGGGAAAAAGCAGTAACTTTGCACCCGATTTAGCATCCGCATATTATTAATAACATACATAAAGATTAAAATGAAAAAAGGTATTCATCCAGAAAACTATCGCCCCGTCGTGTTCAAGGACATGTCCAACGGCGATATGTTCCTTACAAAGTCTACATGCAAGACTACAGATACAGTAGAGTTTGAAGGCGAGACTTACCCAGTGGTCAAGGTCGAAATTTCCAGCAGCTCTCACCCGTTCTACACCGGCAAGAGCAAGCTCGTCGATACAGCAGGTCGCGTGGACCGCTTCATGAACCGCTACGGCAAGCTGAAGAAGTAATACGCTATTCACAAGCATACAGATTCAAGGGAGTGCGGTCGGACGTAGTTGCATATGCGTCCGTCCGCACTTTTGTATTCTTCAAACATTCCCCGCAAACCCCTATAACAGTTTCTTTTATGAAAGCTCCCTGGAAGTCTTTAGTATTCCTCCTCTTAGCGCTCCCCCTCCTCACCCTCTCGTGCAGTGAGAGCGACAACCTCCCCAAGCCCAAGGTCGACAAAGGCACCACCACCAACACCAATGCCAACCCCACCACCAACCCCACCGCCTACGCGCGCTTAGAGTTCCCGCACATCAAGACCACGGGCAACAACCTCGTCATCGTGCATTCGACACCCGACTACGGCATCAACTACTCCGTCGAATGGGACTGCGACAAGAAGGCACAGCGCTGGTCTTGTTACGAGATGGACGCCGCCAACAGTGTCGTCAATTGGAAACGGAGCAACTGGGAAGGCCACGATCCTTTCCAGGAAGACCCGGCTATCCCGGAGGCCTACCGCACTACCCTTGCCGACTACAGAGGCTCAGGCTATGACCGCGGACATATCTGTCCTTCCGCCGACCGCCAGAACTCCAAAGACGCCAACGAGCAGACGTTCTATCTGAGCAACATGCAACCCCAGGTCAACGGATTCAACGCCGGCGTGTGGGCGAACATGGAGAGCCAGCTGCGCAATACGTGGAACACGGCCAGATACCGCGACATCCTCTATGTCTGCAAGGGCGGCACCATCGACAAAGCCTCGCAGATCGCCACCTACGCCAAGAACGAGCTCCTCGTGCCCAAGTATTTCTTCGCCGCCATCCTCGCCGTGAAGAACGGACAATATAAAGCCATCGGCCTGTGGTTCGAGCACAAGAGCAACAAAGACAAGAACCTGAGCAACTATGTCGTCTCCATCGACGAGCTGGAGAAGCTCACGGGCATCGATTTCTTCTGCAACCTCCCCGACAGCATCGAGGACAAAGTGGAGTCGGCAACAAAAGCCGAGATGCTCAGCAACTGGGGCCTGCAATGATTCTGAACCCTTTTGCTATTTCCGACTTAGGATAATCACCATATATTTTGGATATATTTACGATTATCCGTAACTTTGCTCCGAAATAGCAGAAAAGAATACATGCAATTGCCAAGTCATCAGCCCCGAGTGGGCTTACACGTGAAAGGCTTCGCTGCCGGCATCCTTGCTGCCGTCTTCTATGGCACCAACCCGTTGGGTACGCTGCCACTCTATGCCGACGGCATCAACTCCGGCTCCGTGCTCTTCTACCGCTATGGCCTCTCCGTCGTTACCTTCATCCTCTGGCTCCTTCTGCGTGGCGAATCGCTGAAAATCAAATGGGGCCACGCCATCAAGCTCGCCATCCTCGGCGCGATGTTCGCCATGTCATCGCTCACGTTGTATGAAAGTTTCCATTTCATGAACGCCGGTGTCGCCTCCACCATTCTTTTCTCCTACCCCATCATGACCGCACTCATCATGGTCATGTTCTATCACGAGCGCGTCAACGTACGCACCGCCCTTGCCATCCTCCTCGCCGTCTCCGGCATCGCCCTGCTCTATCGGGGCGGCGGCAACGGCGGCACCACCCTCTCTGCCACAGGCGTCATTCTCGTCCTCTTCTCCTCCCTACTCTATGCCCTTTACATCGTTTATGTAAAGCAGTTCAAGATCGAAGGCATGTCAAGCGAGAAGTTCACGGCCTGGATCATCTTCTTCGGCTGGCTCGCCCTGATCCTCTTCATGTTTTTCAAAGGAGAGCGGCTCCAGCTGCTCCATGGCACCCAGTGGCTCTGGGGTATTCAACTGGCGCTGCTGCCCACAGTAGGCAGTCTCTTCCTCATCAATATCGCCATCAAGTGCATCGGTGCCACGCCGACTGCTATCATGGGAGCCATAGAGCCTCTCACCGCCGTGGCCATCTCCTGCTGTCTCTTCGGCGAGGAGTTCACGCTGCGCCTTTTCTGTGGCATCGTGCTCATCCTCTCGGCGGTCATCCTCATTATATTAAGGAAGCAACCTAAGACAACAACAAGTAAAAATCCTTTAGACAAATGATATATCATTACGATTTCCTCATCATCGGCGGTGGCGTGGCCGGTATGAGCTTTGCCCTCAAAGTAGCCAAAGCCCACAAGGGCACTGTCGCCATCATCTGCAAGACGACCCTCGACGAGGCCAACACCGCCAAGGCTCAGGGAGGCATCGCGTCCGTGACGAACCTCGCCGTGGACAATTTTGACAAGCATATCCACGACACGATGGTCGCCGGCGACTGGCTCTCCGACCCCAAGGCGGTGGAGCATGTCGTACGCAACGCGCCTGCTGCCATCAAGGATCTCGTACAGTGGGGAGTCAACTTCGACAAGAAAAGCGACGGCTCCTACGACCTGCACCGTGAGGGTGGCCATTCGGAGTTCCGCATCCTGCACCATCAGGACGACACAGGCTTCGAGATTCAGCGCGGACTGATGGCTGCCGTGCGCAACAACCCCGACATCACCGTGCTCGAGAACCACTTCGCCGTGGAGATCATCACCCAGCACCACCTCGGCAAGGAGGTGACACGCCGCACGCCGGACATCGAGTGCTATGGTGCCTACGTCATCAACCCCGACACACAGAAAGTGGACACCTATCTCTCGCGTGTCACACTCATGGCTACCGGCGGCACAGGAGCGGTCTATGCCACTACGTCCAATCCGAGCATCGCCACGGGTGACGGTATCGCCATGGCTTACCGCGCCAAGGGTACCGTGAAAGACATGGAGTTCGTACAGTTCCATCCCACCGTGCTCTACAACCCCGCCGAGACCCATCCCGCCTTCCTCATCACCGAGGCCATGCGTGGCTACGGCGCCATCCTCAAGCTCCCTGACGGTACGGAGTTCATGCAGAAATACGACCCGCGGCTGTCGCTCGCACCTCGTGACATCGTGGCACGCGCCATCGACCACGAGATGAAGATCCACGGCCTCGACCATGTCTGCCTCGACGTGACGATGAAAGACCCGGAAGAGACCAAGAAGCACTTCCCGCATATCTATGAAAAATGTCTGTCCATCGGCATCGACATCACGAAGCAGATGATTCCCGTCTGCCCGTCAGCCCATTATATGTGCGGCGGCATCAAGGTCGACCTCAACGGGGAAAGCTCCATCCACCGCCTCTATGCCGTCGGCGAGTGCTCCTGCACCGGGCTGCACGGCGGCAACCGACTGGCTTCCAACTCCCTCATCGAGGCTGTCGTCTATGCCAAGAGCGCGGCAGAGCATGCCATCGCCAACATCGACAACTATCAGTTCCAGGAGGACGTGCCGGAATGGAACGACTTCGGCACACTCACCAATGAGGAGAAGGTGCTCATCACCCAGGATGAGAAAGAGGTCGGACAGGTTATGTCCACCTATGTCGGCATCGTGCGCTCCAACCTGCGCCTCAAGCGTGCCTGGACGCGTCTCGACATGCTCTACGAAGAGACCGAGGATCTCTTCCGCCGCGTCAAGCCCACACGTGACATCTGCGAGCTGCGCAACATGATCAATGTCGGATACCTCATCACGCGACAGGCCATCGAACGCCATGAGAGCCGTGGCCTGCACTATAATGTAGACTATCCACCCAAGCCCAGGAAGATTTAGTCGTCTCCTATAATTAGGGGATGGGTGAATCCCAAGACAAAACACAGTAGATCAATATGGAAACGAAAAAGGAACAGATAAACAGACTCAGAGAAGAGCGGCATGCCCTGATCCTCGCCCACTACTACACACGGCCGGAGATACAGGAGGTCGCCGACTTCATCGGCGACTCGCTGGCGCTGGCTCGCAAAGCCGCAGAGACCGATGCCCCCGTGCTCGTCATGTGCGGCGTCCATTTCATGGCGGAGACGTGCAAACTGCTGTCGCCGGATAAGATCGTCCTCGAGCCCGATCCGGCTGCCGGCTGCTCCCTTGCCGACAGCTGCAGCGCACAGGATCTCGCCGCGTATAAGAAAGAACATCCGGGCTACAAGGTCATCAGCTACGTCAATACGACAGCGGCTGTCAAGGCGCTCTCCGACTGCTGCGTCACCTCCGGCAATGCCGTGAAGGTCATCAACAGTCTGCCCAAAGACGAGAAGCTCATCTTCGGACCCGACTATAACCTCGGCAACTATATCAACTCCATCTCGGGCCGCCACATGCTCCTCTGGAACGGTGGCTGCCATGTCCATGAGAAGTTCTCCGTCGGGGCTATCCTCACGCTGAAGAAACAGTACCCCGACGCCGTTGTCATGGCACACCTCGAGTGCAAGGCGCCCGTCCTGGCCATCGCCGATGTCAAAGGCTCTACGGCAAGCATGCTCACCTATGCCAAGGCTCACCCCGAGCAGAAACAGTTCATCGTCGCCACCGAGGCAGGCATACTCTTCGAGATGCGCAAGCAGTGCCCCGCCCAGCAGTTCATCCCCGTACCGCCGGAGGTGACGGAAGGCGAGAACGGCATCGGCTCCTCCAAAGCGGAGGGCGGCATCCCCGCTTCCTGCTCCTGCAACGAGTGCGAGTTTATGAAGCTCAACACCCTCGACAAGATCATCTCGTGCCTCGAGACGATGCAGCCGCAGGTCACCATCCCCGCCGACATCGCTCGTGATGCCGTGAAGCCCATCGAGAAGATGCTCTCCCTGAGCTAAGGCATCGCTTGTCCCCCTGCTTGCTTGCCCCGTGCTTGCTTGCCCCGTGCTTGCTTGCCCCGTCCGTGCTTATAGCGCTCCGTTCCGTAAGCCGCTGCTGTGCAGCGGCCCCATTAATCCCTACCACTATGAACTACAAAGAAAAAGAGAAAGAACTTACCGACCGCCTCATCGACCTCGCCTTTGCTGAGGACATCGGCGACGGCGACCACACCACGCTCTGCTGCATCCCCGCGGATGCCATGGGCGAGAGCGAACTGATGATCAAAGAAGAAGGCATCTTTGCCGGCGAGCGTGCCGCCAAAGAGGTCTTCCATCGTTTCGACCCCGACCTGAAGGTCACGATGCACATGCACGACGGCGACCACGTCCGTCCCGGCGACATCGTGCTCTCTGTCAGCGGCCGAGAGCAGAGCCTCCTCACCACGGAGCGCCTCATGCTGAACATCTGCCAGCGCATGAGCGGCATAGCCACCATGGCGCACCGTTACCAGCAGGCGCTCATCGACGCCGGCACAAAGACGCGCGTCCTCGACACCCGCAAGACGACACCCGGCATGCGCATGCTCGAGAAAGAAGCCGTGCGCATCGGTGGAGGCATGAACCACCGCATCGGCCTCTTCGACATGATCCTGCTCAAAGACAACCATATCGACTTCTGCGGCGGGGTGCACAATGCCATCACACGCGCACGGCAGTACTGCCAGGACAAAGGCCTCGACCTGAAGATCGAGTGCGAGGTGCGCGACTTCACCGAACTGCAGCAGGCGATCAAGGATCTGCCCGACCGTATCATGTTCGACAACTTCACACCTGCCGACACCGTGAAGGCCGTAGCCCTCGTCCATGCCGCCAAGAACGCCGACGGCACACCGGCACACATCGAGACCGAGTCGTCGGGCGGCATCACCTTCGACACCATGATCCCCTATGCCAAGGCCGGTGTCGACTTCATCTCCTTCGGCGCGCTCACACACAGCGTCAAAGCCCTCGACATGAGCCTCAAAGCCAAAGGATCGTCGAAGCTGTCCATAAAATAGCCCTCGCCCAGCCAAACCCTCGCGCTGCGCCGCCCCGCGCTGGGTTCAGTAAGCCGCTGCTGTGCAGCGGCCCCTGCACCCGCCCCGGCCCCCGCGCCCGGCTTTAGAACCATCAAGAACCTTTTTAAGGATGAAGAAGCATATATCAAGGATAACCACCGCAGGCCTCTGCCTGTTGCTATTGATGACAGCAGCCTGCGGAAGCAAAGGAAGCCAGAAGACTGCCACGAGCCAGGATAACAAAAGAGCCGTTGCGTTGCGTGTTGACACATCCCTGCAGTCACGGCTGAAGAAGTTCTGCGCACAGCCCCGTGTGAAAGGCCACTTCGGCCTCTACGTCTATGACCTCACGGCTGGCAAGCCCGTGACAGCCGTAGACATCGACCATGCCCAGCCCGTGGCGTCCTGCACCAAGCTCCTCGCCAGCGTGGCGGCACTCAATAAGCTCGGAGCCCAGTACACCTACCGCACCACGCTCTATACGCGGGGCAACGTGGAGAAAGACACGCTCCGCGGTGACATCATGCTCATGGCTGGCCTTGACCCGATGCTCAAAGCCAAGGATCTGAGCATCTTCACCCGTCACCTCCACCGCATGGGCATCCGCTATATCGACGGCCGCTGCCTGCTGAACCTCAAACTGAAAGAGAAGGTGAAAGCCGAGCAGCACTGGTATCCCTGGGATCTCTCCTTCTCGTCTTACGGCATTCTTTTCAAAGGGCCCGACGCCATCGGCACAGCCATGAAGCAGGCCCTCGCAACCGCCGGCATACGCATGAAAGGCGACTGCGAGCTCGGCGCACCTTCCTCCCAAGCGGCGAAGGAATGGAAAGGCCGGTTCCGCTACATGCACCCCGTATCCAGCGTGACACGGGTCATGTGGAAAAACTCAAGCAACACCAAAGCCACGAGCCTGCTCTACACCCTCGGCTATGCCGTCAACCCCCACAGCAACGGCTCAGCCGATGCCCTTGCCAATGCCGGCGTGAAATATATCCGCGCGTTCCTCCGCGACTCGCTGAAGATGCGCGACACCGCCCTCGTCATCCACGACGGCTGCGGCCTCTGCACGCATAACCACCTGTCACCGCGCGCCCTCATCGCCGTTCTGACCTTCGGTTATCACCATCAGCCCATCTACGATCAGCTCATGCGCAACCTCTCCGTCTCAGGCATCGACGGCACCCTCCATCATCTGCTCTTCGACCCGCGGCTGAAAGGTAAGATTCACGGGAAGACAGGCACGCTCTCCCATCCCTTCGGCATTTCGTCGCTCGCCGGTTACTGCAAAGGCGCAGACGGCCATGACCTCTGCTTTGCCTTCCTCAACTCAGAGATGTCGGTGCTCGATGCCCACGTGCTGCAACGCAAGCTCTGCCTGCTGCTTGTCGGAGAGAAGTAACGCATCGTCAACAAGAGCGCAACGTCAACGGCAGCGCAATGCCATCGAAAGGAAAAGACGCATCCCCCGTCCTTAACTCTCGCAGTAAGAAACGTGCCTTTTCTATGAGGGCGGCTGCTCTAATAAAGGCATGTCCGTAAATAGCTTGTTATAAGCTGTTCACGGACATGCCTTCTTTGTAATTGCCTCTCTCCATGGCGACTTCTGGCTTTTTAATCCCAGTGTTCAATAGCCTTTTTGTACAGATTCGGACATTAAAAGTACAAGAATGCACATGGCACAAGGCCTTTTTTCCCTACCTTTGCGACCGAAAAGCAAAAGAAAACCAAAAACCTTATACACACATGCAAGGATTAAAGAAAACAACAATTTGCAAGGCCCTCTGGTCGCTGCTCCTTTTCCTTCTCCCTTTGCCGATGCTGGCTCAGGAGAAAGTCATTGGTAAAGTATGCGACGAGACCGGCGAAGGGATGCCCGGTGTAAGCGTCATTGTCAAAGGCACCTCCCAAGGTGTTGTCACCGACCTTGACGGTGCCTTCAACATCACGCCCTCACAGCGCAACGCTGTGCTCGTCTTCTCCTTTTTAGGATATGTCTCGCAGGAGAAACGCGCCACTGCCGGCAAGCCCATGAACATCACGCTCCTCGAAGACAACAAATCGCTCGACGAGGTAGTGGTTGTCGGCTATCAGGAGGTACGCAAGCGCGACCTCACCGGCTCCATCTCAAAAGCCGATGTCGGTGCCCTGACCTCCACCCCCGTTGCCTCTTTCGACCAGACCCTCGGCGGCAGGCTCGCCGGTGTCAACGTGTCATCGGGCGAAGGTATTCCCGGCGGACAGATGAACATCGTCATCCGAGGCAACAACTCGCTCACGCAAGAGAACTCACCACTCTATGTCATCGACGGCTTTCCCGTGGAAGACCCGGCCATCGCCAGCAGCATCAACCCTGCCGACATCGCCTCACTCGACGTGCTCAAAGATGCCTCGGCAGCAGCTATCTACGGTGCACGCGGTGCCAATGGTGTCGTAATCATCACGACCAAGAGCGGCAAAGTGGGCAAACCGCAGGTCACATACGACGGAAGCATCGGCTGGCAGACCGTATCGAAGAAGATCGACATGATGGATGCCTACGAGTTTGTGAAATTGCAAAACGAGATGTACCCCGACCGCACCGCACAGACTTACCTCGCAAACTACGAGGGGAAACAGTGGACGCTCGACGACTACCGCGACATCGAGCAATACAACTGGCAGGACATGATCTTCCATACAGCGCCCATCCAGAACCACAACGTCAGCTTGACGGGCGGCAGCCAAGGCATCCGTTACAATGCCTCCGTCTCTTATTATGATCAGGACGGTGTCGTGATCAACTCCAACTATAACCGCATTCAGGGACGATTGGGTCAGACCATCACCAAGAAGAAACTGAAGATCAACCTCAACGTCAACTATTCTCAGACCAAGCAGAGTGGTGCCTCGCCCTCCACGGCATCCTATTCGGGTATGAACAACCTCTTCTACAGCGTGTGGGGCTACCGTCCCGTCACACAGCCTGCTCTTCCGCTCCACTCGCTCGTAGAAAATGCGACGGATGAGGATGTCAACGGCACCAACGACTACCGCTTCAACCCCATCATGTCGCTCAACAACGAATACAACAAGCGCACGAACACGTACATGCAGTTCAACGGTTACTTGGAATATGAGTTCCTGAAAGGCCTCCGGCTGAAAGTCTCAGGCGGCTACACCGATACCCGCTACAACACCGACGTGTTCAACAACTCCAAGACACGCTACGGCAGCAAAATCTCTACCGAGAAAGTAAATGCTCAGGTCACCCGCGCCAAGCGTGCCACATGGCTCAACGAGAATACGCTGACCTGGCAGACCGACATCAAACGGCGCCATTTCTTCAACTCGCTCTTAGGTTTCTCACTTCAGAACAGCGACTACGAATACTACCAGTTCAAGACCATCAACATTCCCAACGAGAGTCTCGGCATGGCAGGAATGGACCAAGGTACGCCCACCAAGACGCTCAGTGCCAAGTCGTCCTGGTCAATGATGTCGTTCTTCGGACGCTTCAACTACAACTACAAGCAGAAATACTACGTCACCGCCACCATGCGTGCCGACGGCAGCAGCAAGTTCCGCGGAAAGAATCGCTTCGGCTATTTCCCCTCCGGATCGGTAGCCTGGAACTTCACCGAGGAAGACTTCATGAAGCCGGTCCGAAAATGGATGAGCACGGGCAAGCTACGCCTGAGCTGGGGTCTGACTGGTAACAACCGAGTAGGCGAATACGACACCTACGGCCTCTACGAGCTGCTCAAGGACAGCCGCGGCAACCTGACCAGCCTCGGCAGCATTCCCAGTGGCGTCTACCCTTACAACAACGACGGTACCAACGTGGGCATGGTACCGACCTCTATTCCTAACAAAGACCTCAAGTGGGAGACTACCGAACAGTGGGACCTCGGATTCGACCTCGCATTCCTCAAGGACCGCATCGGGCTCACCGTTGACCTCTATCGCAAGACCACGCGCGACCTCCTGCTCGAGTCGTCGCTCCCCATGTCGTCCGGATTCATCAGCGCCATGAAGAACATCGGAAAGGTGCGCAACAGCGGACTGGAGATCACGCTCAACACCACAAACATCAAGACCAAGAAGTTTGAGTGGACCACCAATTTCAACATCGCGTTCAATCGCAACAAGGTGCTTGCCTTGGCCGAAGACCAGACAGCTCTGCTCACCGCCGCGCAGTTTGACCAGAACTTCAATGCCCAGTCGAGCTATATCGCCAAGATCGGACAATCGATGGGTGCCATCTTCGGTTACATCTACGAAGGCACCTATAAATACGACGACTTCAACAAGTCGGGCAACTCCTACACGCTCAAAGCCAATGTGCCTCACTTCTCGGCCGAATCGAACACACAGCCCGGCATGCCTAAATATAAAGACATCAACGGCGACGGTGTCATCAACGACAACGACCGCACCGTCATCGGCAATGGTCTGCCCAAGCACACGGGTGGTTTCACGAACAACTTCGCCTACAGCGGCTTCGACCTCAGCCTCTTCTTCCAGTGGTCCTACGGCAACGATGTGCTCAACGCCAACCGCCTGATGTTTGAAAGTTCCTGGAACAAGGCCCGCGACCTCAACCAGTATGCGTCTTATGCCAACCGTTGGACGGACGACAACCCGACGAGCAACATCCCGCGCGCCACGTCGTCGAGCAGCAACCGCGTTTTCTCATCACGCATCGTCGAGGACGGCTCGTTCCTGCGACTGAAGACCCTCACCTTCGGCTACACGCTGCCGCGCCTCCTGCTCCGCCACACAGGCATTGAGAATCTACGTGTCTACTTTGCCGCACAAAACCTCTGGACGCTGACCGACTACAGCGGCTACGACCCTGAAGTGTCTGTCCGGGACAGTGCGCTGACACCCGGTCTCGACTTCTCCGCCTACCCGAGAGCGCGCAGCTTCAGCTTCGGTGTCAACTTGGGATTCTGATGCCTCTCTGTCTGTCAACAGAGCATCATCCCTCCGTTCGTATCACTTCCATTCATCATCAAGAGCTTTCAAAAACATGAAATTCAATAAAATAATCATCTTCTCTCTCATTGCCCTGAGCCTCAGCGCAAGCTCTTGCAGCTTCCTCGACAAGGAGCCTGCCGAGACCACTTCGGGCAGCTATTTCAAGAACGAGACAGAGACCGAATCGTTTCTGCGGGGCATCTACGCTATCCTCACCCAGACATCCTTCTATGGCAACAGCTACCTCTTTCTCGCCGGTGGCGACGACCTCGAAGCCTACGGCGGAGCCGGGCGCTCTCCCGTGACCAGCGGTCTGTGCTGCAACAATGCTACGACGAGCGACCCCGCGGTGGCTGCCTTCTGGTACACCCTCTATTCGGGCATCAATCGCGCCAACATTCTCTTAGAGAACATCAACGAGGTGCCCGGTCTGAGCGAGACCAACTGCAAAGTATACACCGCAGAAGCTCGGTTCCTGCGCGCTTTCTATTATTTCAACCTCGTGCAGTGCTGGGGCGACGTGCCTTTCCGCACCGCCTCCACGCAGAGCGTCAACGGCTTGCAGATAGCCCGCACCCCGAAGGCCGAGATCTACGACTTCATTTGTAAGGAGATGGAGGAGAGCGCCGACGACCTGCTCAATGCGTCCGACATCGACTACCTTCCCGGACGTGTCACCAAGTCGGCTGCATGGGGCATCCTCGCACGCGTCTATATGTTCCGGGCCGGTGAGCATTTCCGCGACGGGACAGCTCCCGACGAGGCAGCCATCAAAAGATATTTCGCCAAGGCCGACGAGTTTGCGACAAAGGTGAAAGAACAGGGCGGGCACACCCTCGCGCCTCACTATTGGGACTACTTCATTGACCAGTGCACCAACCGTTACAACACCACCGCCAAAGAGAGTATCTGGGAGGCTGAGTTCACGGGCAACTATGCTACCGACACGCGCACCGAAGGGCGTATCGGCAACCTCATTGGCATACAGGCACCCGACCTCTCAAGCTATACCGGCATCACGGGCAAGGCCGACCCCGGCTACGGCTACTCCTTTTTCTGGAGCACGCCCAAGCTCTACGAGCTCTATGAGCAGAACGGCGACATCAACCGCATGAACTGGAACATTGCTCCCTTTACCTACACGCAGTCGGTGACCGGCAAAGGCGTGGACGGACGTCTCTTCGAGAAAGGCAAGATGAACGAGGTCAAGAAACAATACTGGAACGAGAGCTACAGCTATGGCGACGCAGCCGTGGGAGCCACAAAGGGAGACCGCGAAAAAGCCACGGCGGCCGACAACTATGACCGCAGCTGCGGCAAATGGCGCCGCGAATACGAAGCCGACAAGAAGAACAAGAACTTCACGGCTATCAACTTCCCAATCCTTCGCTACAGCGATGTGCTGCTGATGATTGCCGAGTGTGAGAACGAGGTCAACGACGCTCCTACCGCCAAGGCTTATGAGTGCATCAATGCCGTACGCCGCCGCGCCGGCATCGCCGATCTGCCTGCTGGCTTGAGTCAGGCCGACTTCCGCCAGGCTGTCAAGGATGAGCGGGCCATGGAGCTGTGCTTCGAGATGACGCGGCACTTCGACCTCATACGCTGGGGCGAGCTGGTCAAGGACATGAACGCACTCGTACAGCGCGCACAAAGCGGAACCAATTGGAAGTATGGGCCGTCGAATACCTATACTTATTTCCAAATCTCAGATGCCTACAACTACTTCCCCATCCCGGCTTCAGAAATGGCCGTCAACAAGCTCATCACCAAGCAGAACCCTGGATGGTAAATCTCACTTGACGACATAGCTCAAACAATAATAGTTCAAACAATAATAGCTCAAATAATAACAGCTCAACCAACTATGAAAGTTACACCTATTATATATATGTGCTCCGCTCTGCTCCTGCTCAACACAGGATGCAGCGACGAGCTCGACGACAAAGCTGACCTCCGGGTGGGGGTAACCACCAACGACCACACCTCCCTGGACGGTGACACCGTTGTCGTGAAGAAAGGAGCGGCCATAGACTTCACGTTCAACGGCTCGCCCGACAACATAGTCTTCTTCAGCGGGGAGACCGGGACGAAGTATGAATACAAAGACCGCGTCGAGGTGGATGCCTCCGACATCGTCTCCTCCCGCCTCACGTTCTCTGTGTGGGCACAGTACGGCAACGCCAAGACGGCAGCCAACGTGCTTAGGATGATGGTCTCCGACAGCTTCACAGGTCTGGAAAAGAACAGCTTCAAAGCCGACTCAGCGCTTGTAGAGCACTTCGCCTGGAACGAGCTCGTGCCGCAAGCCGACCTGCCGCAGGCACCGGGCAATGCCAAGAGCGCCAAGGCCTACGACATCGACATGACCCCTTATCTGGGCAAGCGCATCGCCCTGGCCATCGCTTATCAGCCTAAGGACAATAGCGCCGCACAGCCAAGGGAGAACTTTGTGGGCATGAAGATCGTCAACACCATGAAAGACGGCACGACCTCCACGCTCTATGCCGGCAACTTCGGCTTCACGGCTGTCAACATGATGTGTCACCACAACCTCGACGACCAGCGCACCATGACGGCCAACCGCGAATACGGTACCGTCACCAACAACACCAGCGGCATCTGGAACCTCAGTGATGCTGGCCGGGGCAACTTTTTCATCCACAGCTCCGGAACAAGCAAAGCGCTCAAATACGGTTGGCTCGTCACCGACCTCTTCACTATCAACGCCTGCTCACCCGACCAGGGACTGGCCATCAAGAACATTTCGCAGCGACTCGACAGCTACAGCTACACGTACAGCAAGACCGGCCTCTACAAGGCTGTCTTCATCGCTACCAACGCCAACTACAAGCACGAGTCGCGTGTCGTTCGCGAGGTCTATGTCAGAGTTGTCGACTAATTCCACATGAATCATGAACAGAAAGATCCTCTTTTCATTGCTGATAGGTCTGCTCACCACCCTCCGTGCGGCGGCTCAGCTCTACGACGATCCGCGCCTGCTCTCCTTTGAGAAAAGCAGCGACATCAAGGCATGGCAGACCGACAACGCCACGGTCAAATGGTCGGACGCGCATTTTAAGAACGGCACCCACTCCATGGAATGGACGTTCAAACCCAATGCAACGCTCTCGCTGAAGCAAGACCTGCGCTTCGAGCCCCACGTGAAAGGCGACCGCGACAATTACCTCTCCGCCTTCATCGTGTGGGTCTACAACGAGACTCCGATGAAGGGCAAGCAGCTCCGCTTCTCCTTCCTCAAGGACGGCAAGCCGTGCACCTCGTTTCCCTTCGCGCTCGACTTCAAAGGATGGCGCGGTGCCTGGGTCTGCTATGAGCGCGACATGGAAGGCAAGCCCGCAACAGGCATGAACGAGCTCAAGATCAGCGCGCCCGATGCCAAAGGCCGTCTCTTCTTCGACCATATCATAACGGCCATCAAAGTGGACCCGCGACAGCAGACTGCTGATATGCAGGTGCCTTTCGTCAACAAGAGCACTACCAACCACTGGCTCGTCGTCATGAAGAACTATGTCACGAAGCCGGACCTCGCCCTCGAGCCCGTCAGCGACAGGCAGCGCCGCGAGGTCAGGACGATGGAAGACCGGTTCCGCTCCATCATCTACACGCCCGCCAAGCTCTACCCTAAGCAGATGGAGGAGATGCGGAAGGCGTTTAAGAAATACAACATCAAGGAGAAAAACGGCCAGGTCACCGGAGCGCCCATCTGGTTCTGCCGCCATGCCGAGGCCTACGAGCGCATGGTGCCCGGCTGGAACAAGGATCTGATCACGCGCACAGGCTATGAGATGAACGACTACTTCATGCTCATGCAGCGTATCGCCGTCGGTTACAACAACGCTGCCGACGTGGAGGACATGGATGAGCTCAAACGGATGTTCCTGCTCATGTATGACCACATCACCGACCAGGGCGTGGCCTTTGGCAGCTGCTGGGGCAACATCCACCACTATGGCTACAGCCTGAGAAGCATGTACATCGCGTATTTCCTGATGAAGGATGTGCTCAAGGCGGCCGGCAAACTGGACGAAGCCGTGAAGACCATGATCTGGTACTCGCAGACCAACGAGCTCTATCAGAAACCGCTTGGAAACGGTATCGACATGGATACGTTCAACACGGCCTCCATAGGCTGCATGGCCAGCATTCTGCTCATGGACGACACGCCCGAGAAGATACGCTACATCAGGTCGTGCTCCCGCTGGCTCGACTGGGGCTGCCGCCCCGCACCCGGCCTTGCCGATGCCTTCAAGGTCGACGGATCGGCCTACCACCACTGCAATCTCTACCCCGCCTATGCCGTAGGCGGCCTCAACGGAGCCACGCAGATGATCTACATCCTCAGCGGCACCGAGTTCGCCGTAGGCTCCCTGGCCCATCAGACGGTGAAGAACGCGCTCTTAGCCATGCGTTTCTATTGCAACAAGATCCACTTTCCCCTCGCCCTCTCCGGACGGCACCCCAACGGCACCGGACATCTCACGCCCACCCATTACGCTTACATGGCCATGGCAGGCACGCCCGACGGAAAGAACGCATTCGACAGCGACATGGCGGCCGTCTACCTTCGCCTTGTAGGGCAGCCCAGGTCGACTTTCGACAAGAAAGCCTGCCAACTGTTTCTACAGAAAGGCTGCAAGGCAGAGGCCGATCCGCAAGGCAATCTCTCCCTGCCCTATGGCTGTACGGCCGTGCAGCGACGAAGCAACTGGGCAGCGGTCGTCAGAGGCTTCAGCCGCTACATCTGGGCGGCAGAGCATTATGTCGGCGAGAACCTCTACGGCCGCTACTTAGCCCATGGCAGCATGCAGATCCTCACGGCTCCCAAAGGGGTCGACGTCACGCCAAAGACCAGCGGATGGCAGCAGGAAGGCTTCGACTGGAACCGCATACCGGGCACAACAACCATCCATCTGCCACTGCCCGACCTGAAAGCCAGGATCCGCAACGTCGACATCTCGTCAGGCGTGGAGGAGATGCTGCTCTCCGACGAGGCTTTCGCCGGCGGACTGTCACAACTCGGTGCAAACGGCAACTTCGGCATGAAGCTGCACGAGCACGACAAATACAACGGCTCACTGAGAGCCCGCAAGTCGTTCCACTTCTTCGACGATGTCATCGTCTGCCTCGGATCCGACATTGAGAACGAGAACAGCCGCTACCCCACCGAGACAACCGTCTTCCAGCTCACCTGCAACGACGACGGGAGCCGGGCGTTCTGGAAGAGTCAGCCGGCCGATGGCAAGACCTGGATCGACCCGATGAACACAGGCTATTATGTACCGGAAGGCGCGCAGTATGTAGCGCCCGTACTGCAGCAGTCGCGCACCGAGAATACCGACCAGCCCACCGAGGGCTGCTGGACCTCGCTCCTCATCAACCACGGCAAGGCACCCAAAGGAGCCCGCTACGAGTATGCCGTGCTGCCGCAGACCACGAAGGAGAAGCTGCACGCCTTTGCCGCGAAACCGTCGTACACCGTCATCGAGCAAGACCGCAGGGCACACATCGTCCGCTCCGATGCCACCGGCACCATGTCGTACGTCATCTTCGAGACCCCCGCGACGCTTTTGGCCGGAGGCCCCGTGCTCAAGACCGACACGACCTGCCTGGCCATGGTACGCATGACGGGAGCCCGGAAGATGGTGCTCACCGTGGCTCAGCCCGACCTCGCCCTCTACCGCGGACCCAGCGACATCGTATGGAAAGACGGACACCGCGTGGAGCGGAGCATCTACGGACGGCCGTGGCGCGACCATCCCAGCATGGAAATCCCGCTGACGGTGACGCTCTTAGGCAGATGGACCTTCACGCCCACCGACAACATCAGGCTCGTGGCCAAAGACAACAAGACCACCACCCTTCTGATCTCCTGCAAGGACGGCAAAAGCTACGACATAGAATTAACCAAGGACAAATAACACTGAACCATTAACAACGAAAGGACAAAAGATTGAAGACCAAGATCATGAGAATCCGCAACATAATCCTAAGCGTTGTCTTCCTGCTCATGCCGGCCTTAGCCGGCGGGGCAGAGATCACGATGACAACCTTGTGCAACGACGACATCAACTTCGCCGTTCGCCAATATACGCTGATGCTCGACGACATCGGGCGAAAAGGGCCGGTCCGGCTGCCCAAGACCATCGATAAGATGAGCCGGCGTGTCATGATACCCATCGACGACTGGTGCTCCGGCTTCTTCGCAGGAAGCCTCTGGTACCTCTATCAGCTCACGGGCGACAAGCGCTGGGCCACGCAGGCCAGGCGCTACACCGAGTGCCTGGACAGCATACAGTATCTCACGTGGCACCACGATGTCGGGTTTATGATCGGCAGCTCCTATCTCAACGGTTACCGCATCCATCCCTCCAAAGCCTACAAAAAGGTGATCGTGCAGACCGCCAAGTCGCTCTCCACAAGGTTCCGCCCCGGTGCCGGCATCATACAGTCGTGGAACACCACGGCCGGATGGCAGTCGAAGCGAGGATGGCACTGCCCCGTCATCATCGACAACATGATGAACTTGGAACTGCTCTTCGAGGCGACCCGCCTCAGCGGCGACTCCACCTTCTGGCACATCGCCGTGAGCCATGCCGACAAGACCTTAGCCAACCACTTCCGCCCCGACGGAAGCTGCTACCATGTCGTTGACTATGATCCACAGACGGGAGCCGTGCTCCACCGGCAGACCGCGCAAGGCTATGCCGACAACAGCGTGTGGGCGCGCGGACAGGCATGGGCCGTCTACGGATTCACCGTCTGCTACCGCTACACGAAAGATTCGCGCTACCTGCAACAGGCGCAGCGCACGCTCAACATGCTCATGAACCATCCCAACCTCGACGACGACCTCGTGCCTTACTGGGATCTCGAGGCGCCCAACATTCCCAACGAGCCTCGCGACGCTTCCACGGCGGCGGCCCTGGCCTCCGCACTCTACGAGATGAGTGCCTACGTAGCCGGCAAAGGTTACGACAGGCTCGCCGACCGCATCCTCATCTCCCTCTCCTCGAAGGCCTACCGCGCGCCGTTGGGAAAGAACGGCGACTTCCTGCTCATGCACTCCGTAGGCAGCATCCCCCACGGCAGTGAGATTGACGTTCCGCTCAACTATGCCGACTATTACTTCTTGGAAGCGCTCTACCGGAGAACGAAAGGACGCATGTAACCAGCGGTCCGGGACGACTCACGACACCGGAAAAACGATGAATAAAATTTACAAAAAGTAAAAAGTCTTGTCAATGAGAATGAATGAAAGAGAACGCTGAAGTGGGGTAAAAAGGGCGGAAAACGACTGAGGCGGCTACGAAAAAGAGGCGAAGACCGGACATTACACTGTTATGTCATCTACCTTTAACGGTTAGGTCAGTGACATAACTGCATAAGGTCAGTGACCTTACTACGGTCAGGTAGGCGACATAACTATAGTCAGGTCCGCGGTTTGACAGAATCGGAAAGGCAGTCTAAACATGGAAAATAGATAAAATGCTGAATGACAGTTGTTTACCAACTCGCCTCATCTTCGCGTTATTTTCGGTCAACCTCCTCTTCGTTTGAAAAGAATCGATTCTCAGAGGGGGTTGAAAATAATAAATCTTGACAAGACACTCAACATTAGAAGAACACAACTTTAATACCTCAATTATGAACACAAAACTCTACTTATTCATGGCAGCCCTGACAGGCCTTGCCGCCGGCTGCTCCACCGACGAGACGGAGACACCGGCTCCACAAGGGCAGAAGATCGTCATCAGTGCTGTCAACAACGTTGAAGACAACGGGCCGCTGACCCGCGCCTCGTATGAGAAGCAGGATAACGGCGACTTGGAGTCGGTCAGCGTCAAGTGGACACGCAACGACAAGGTGAAGGTGTTCGCGGGAACAGAGACCAACCTTGCCGACTTCTCCGTCAAAGAGATCGAGGACAACGATGCCCACAAGGCGATAATTGAAGGCACGCTGCCCACGCCTCTGACAGGCGCTACACCGATGGCCGCCTACGTGGAGAACAGCAACGTGAAGCTCGTGGACAACGACAAGCATGTGGAGGTTGACTTCTCCTCGCAGAAAGGTACTTTCGACGATGCCATGAGCCGCAGCCTTCTCTTTGCCACGGCAACCTACGACCCCGCAGCGGCCAAAGGCGTGAAGATGCACTTTGCCTATAAGACATCGTTCATGAAGCTGACGCTGCACTTCGGATCAGGCATCAGCGAAACAGCCTCGCTGCGTCTGACCGGAAACAATATTCTGTCCTCTGCCTGGATCAACAGCATCTATAATGGTGGCGGCGGAACCAACAAAAAGGTGGAAGGTGCCGTCAACGTACCTGAAGTTGCCATCTCAGACGGAACGGCGGTGGTTTATATCGCACTCTACCCGCAAGAAATAAGCAGCGTGAAGGTTCAGGCCCAGCTGAGCAACGGCGACCTCTACGACTTCGACGTAACGGAGGAAAAGACAAAGAAGATTCAGTCGGGCCGTCTCTATCAGCTTGCCCGCACCGGCACGAAGACCGGGAACGTCAACGACCCGGCAACGGCCTTCGACGGCGGCGACGGCACGGCCGCCAACCCCTATCTGATCGCCAACCGCCCGCAGCTCCTCCTGCTCCAGCAGAAAGTGAACAATGGCGACAAAGCCTACAACGGCAAGGCTTATAAGCTCACCGCCGACATCGCGCTCGACGGCCTTTGGACACCTATCGGCACCAACGAGAACCGATTCAGCGGTACCTTCGACGGCGACAACCACGCCATCACAGGCACGATGACCGTCAAGGAGCTCGCTGTCAACGACGGTGCCGGCCTCTTTGGTGTCATCAGCAAGGCTACGGTCAAGCATGTAAGAAACGAGGCGACGGTCAGCGTGTCGGTGAAAGATGCTTCCAAGAACGGCACCTACACGGGCGCCATCGTGGGCAAGGCTGTAGGTGCCAACAGCATCGAGCACTGCACAAACACGGCTTCCGTCACCTCCAACGGCGGCTTCACGGGCGGCATTGTCGGACAGGTTTATCTGCAAGGCACGGATGCGTCCAACGCCGCCACCTGCCGCATAGAGGCCTGCGCCAACGATGGCAACGTCACGAATGCCTCAACCACAACCGCTACTTCGGCCGTGGGTGGTATCGTGGGTACGCTCAACACCGCCAATGACAAGGTCGTAGACAAGGTGGTGATCGTTGGTTGCTACAACCGCAAGAACGAGATAGGCTTCACCGAGCCGACACGCAACAGCACCTACGCCGGCGGCATCGCAGGCTATGCCAACCACAAGGGTGAGGCTGACAACATAGAGATCTACGCCTGCTGGGAATCGGCCGCCAAGCTCGCCAGCAAAGGCGCGGCGTGCATCGTTGCTTCAGCGGCAACAACCAAGTATAAGGTGCACGATTGCTGGGTCAGATGGCTCGAAGGAGCCAAAATTTATGGCACCAACAAAGAGCTGGATTATACCAACTGTGCCCATGGAAATGCAGAAAAGCCGTACAGCCCCAATGTTAAGACCATGAACGAAGCCTGGGCTTCAGCAACCTATTCCTTCAACAAGAATACAGGTGAGATCAACACTAAGAAATAAAAAAAAATAAGACACTATGAATATGCGATATATCTTCATGGCGCTGTCTTTCTTCGCAATGACAGCCATGGCCGACGACAAGAACACGACGACAACACCCGACACCGTAACCATCAAAGACATTCAGGGGGAGGACTTCGACACAGGAACCACGACATCCATCAAGGCCACGGACAAGAAGACCGTGCGCCCGGCAACGGGAAAGATCTACACCCTCAGCGGCAGGCTCGTTGCGGTCCGCGAGGTGAGCGACCTGCCCAAAGGCATCTACATCGTCAACGGGAAGAAGATCTTAGTCAAGTGAGACGGCACTTTCCGCATCCTTCTTTGTTTTACGATGTTTTCCGAATCTATAGTTCATGATTAAGAATCAGAGATTATACATTTTCTCTTCGCTCCTGATCCTTGCTCCGGCAGCCTTTGCCGGCAGCAGGAATCAGAAGCCCAACGTGGTCTACGTCTTTCCCGACCAGTTCCGCAACTGTGCGTTGGGCATCTGGCAGGACAGCGCCTTTGCCTCGCACGTGCGCTTCCGCGGCGACCCCACGGTGACGCCTCGCCTCAACGCCTTTGCCCGCGAGAGCCTGGTGCTGACGCAGGCAATGAGCAACTTTCCGCTGAGCAGCCCCCATCGCGGCTCGCTCCTCACGGGCATGTATCCCAACAAGAGCGGCGTGCCGGAGAACTGCAACTCTAACCGCCCCTTCAGCTATATCCGCGAATCGACACCGGTGATCAGCGATGTCTTTGCCGCCGCAGGCTACGACTGCGGCTACATCGGCAAGCTGCATGCCGACCGGCCCGAGAAGAACAACCCACAGCAGCCCGGCACCTATGTGGAGACGCAACGACCCGTCTGGGATGCCTATACCGAGCCCAGACGGCGACACGGATTCAACTTCTGGTACAGCTATGGCACCTACGACGTTCATAAGAACCCGCACTACTGGGACACACAAGGCCGGCGGCACGAGCCCCACGAATGGTCGCCGATACACGAAGCCAAGGTGGCAGCAGCCTATATAGAGAACAAGCACGGCGAGCGCGATGGCAGAAAGCCGTTCCTCCTCATGGTAGGCATGAACCCGCCCCACAGCCCCTACCGCTCGATCGACGACTGCATGCCGCAGGACTACGCGCTCTACAAGGACAAGCCCGCCGACGCGCTCCTCGTCAGACCCAATGCTGACCGCCACATGGCCAAAGCAGCCTCGGCGCCCTTCTATTTCGCTTCCGTCACGGGCGTGGACCGCGCCTTCGGCATGATCCTCGATGCCCTGAAACGGGCGGGACTCGACAAGAACACCATCGTCGTCTTCGCCTCCGACCACGGAGAGACCATGTGCAGCCAAGGCACCGATGATCCCAAGAACTCGCCTTACGTCGAGGCCATGAACATTCCGTTCATCGTGCGCTACCCGGGAAAGATCAAGCCGCACGTCGACAGTTTGCTGCTCTCCTCGCCGGACATCATGCCCACGCTGCTCGGACTGGCCGGGCGCTCACGGGACATACCACGAACCGTACAGGGCAAAGACTATTCGGCTCTTTTCCTCAACCCCAACGCCAAGGTGCGGCGGCCTGACGCGGCGCTCTATCTTCAGAACATCGACGGGGAAAAGGATGCCGGAGGAACGGTGAAGAACTATTTCCCTTCGGCCCGAGGCATCGTCACCGACCGCTACACGCTCGCGTTCTGGATCGACAGGCAATGGAACGTGACGAAGACGCTGTTCTTCGACAATCGCCACGATCCTTACCAGCTGCATAACCTTGATCCCAAGAGCCGTCCGAACGATTATCACGCACTCGTCAAGCGAATGGAACAAATGCTCCACGAGATCGACGACCCGTGGGCCGGACGGAAAATAATAAAAGACAATTAACAGGAACCCATGAAACAAGCCTTGCTATCCATGCTTCTCGTGCCGCTCTCCTTGGTGGCACAAGAAGAAACCACCCCTGCCTGGCAGAACTTTGAGAAAGGCAACGCCGACAATGTTCTGCTCGACTTTTCCTACGCCGGCTATCACCATGCCACCGAGGAACCGGCAGATGTCTATACCTTAGGCTACACGGTCTACAATGTGGAAGACTATGGTGCCGTAGCCAACGATGAAAAGTCGGACCGCGCGGCACTTGAAGCCATCGCCAAGAAGATTGGCAGAAAAGCGGAGGCCAATGCCATCATCTACTTCCCCGAAGGCCGCTTCATCCTGCACGGACCGGAAGACGACACCACCGACAGCTCGGGCAAGAAAACCTCGACAGCCATCAATCTTGTCATGGGACATGTCATCATCAAAGGAGCCGGACGCGACAGAACCACGCTCGCCATGACTGCCCCCATGCAACCCACGAACGCAAAGGTGCTCTACAGCTCACCCATCATGTTCTCGCTGCGCAACAACGGCGTAAAAGATGCCGACCTGAAGATCTACGCCAACGTCACGTCGACGGCAAAGAAGAACGCCATGAGCCTCACCGTTGACGACGCTTCGAAGCTCCATGCCGGCGACTGGGTGTGTCTGCATCTGCTCAATGCCGACGAGAAAACAGTCAAGGCAGAGCTCAACGGACTGACGGTATTGCCGTCGATGACTAACCTCAGGGCAGGCGTGGAAGTAGTAGACTATCATCAGATAAAGTCGGTCAGCGGCCACACCGTGACTTTTGAGGAACCCATCATGCACGCCGTCGACCCCGCTGAAGGCTGGGTGATACGTGAGTACCGGCACTATGAGGAGGTGGGAGTGGAAGACCTCACCTTTGAGGGCCGGTCAACAGAATATTTCCATCACCATCAGTCCTGGGAGGACGACGGAGCTTACAAACCGCTCAACTTTGTCAGGCTGGTCAACTCCTGGCTTCGGCGCGTCAACTTCAAGAGCGTCAGCGAGGCCATGACGGTGCAAGACTGCGCCAACGTGTCGTGCTACGACGTGGAGATCAGCGGCAACCGCGGCCACAGCGCCATCCGCATGGCCAACTCCTCGCGTGGATTCATTGCCAACGTGTGGGATCACAGCGACGGATATCTCAACAGCGACACAAAGTTTAAGCAACGCAAAGAGAACCTGGGACAGTATCATGCCTGCGGCGTGTCGAAGCACGCCATCGGCAACGTGATCTACAACTGTCTCTGGGGAGACGATGCCTGCTTCGAAAGCCATGCCACGCAGCCTCGCGCCACGCTCTTCGACGACTGCAAGGGCGGATTCATGCAGCTTCGCATGGGCGGAGACAAATCGCAGTTGCCCAACCATCTTGACGACCTGACCCTGTGGAACTTTGAGTGCACGGTGACCAACCCCGCCGAGTTCCCCTTTGAGTGGTGGTGGCCCGACGACAACAAATGGTATAAGACTATGCCGCCCACCCTTGTCGGCTTCCACGGCACAGAGGTCAGCTTTGAGGAATCGCAGATAAAGCTCAACGAGAATCAGAACCTCACGGTCAGTCCTTTCTCGCTCTTCGAGGCTCAGCTGCAGCGCCGCTTGGGATACCTGCCCGACTGGCTGCAAAGCCTTGACAAGCGTACGGTAGTGACAATGATTGCCCCGCCCGTCTGCGACAAAAAAGTGACAACGGGAAGGAGACGGTCTGCCGTACGCTACGACCTGTCGGGACGGCGCGTGACAGGCACCTACCGGGGACTCGTCGTAGCGGATGGCGTGAAGTGGATAGCAAGATGACATGCTTATTTGGAACCACTCTTAAACTCCGTCGGTGTCTGTTTATAGACATCCTTGAAACACTTGCAGAAATAGCGGGCCGAAGTGAAGCCGTTGGCATAGCTGACATCCGCTATTGACAGCTCCGGACGGTTGCGCAGCATGTCAGCCGCCTTTCGGAGACGGAGGTTCAGAATGAAGTTCTTCGGTGTCTGTCCCGTGAGCGTCTTCCACTTTGTGAAGAGCGCTGTGCGAGACATACCTATCTCGCGGGCAAAGGTGTCGACGGTGAACGACGAATCGGCATAGAACCGGTCGATGATTTTCATGGCATGCTCCAGCAGCTGCTTATCGAGGACATTGGTCGCCAAGAGGTCAGCCTTCGTATGGGGATGCTCGCTGAACTTCCGCTGCAGCATCCGGCGGGTGTTGATGAGATTGTTGCACCGTGAGACGAGGAGATCGTTGTTGAACGGCTTCGTCACATAGTCGTCGGCACCCGTCTTCAGTCCCTCGAGCGCCTGCTCCGCCGCCGTGCGTGCCGTGAGCAGCACCACAGGAATGTGACAGACCGAGAAGTCCTGCTTGATAGCCTTGCAGAGCTCTATGCCCGACATGTTAGGCATCAGCACATCGCTGAGCACGAGGTCCGGCATCTCGTCGCGCACCATCTCCAAGCCTTCCTTGCCGTCGACGGCTGTGAGCGTGTGATAGAACGGCGAGAAGAGCGTGACAAGCAGTTCACGGATGTCGTCGTTGTCCTCCACAATGAGGATCGAAGGCTTGTCGTTCTCGCCTTCCGTCTCCAACGGCGTGACTTGATCTGCTGAAGCGGCAACGGCTGCGGCCGAAGCCTGTTCGTCCTCAGCCTGTGACGGTTCTGAAGGTGCAGATTTCAAAGAAGACGATTTAGGTAGTGGCGATTCTGCCTCCGGAAGTTGACCGGTCTCCGAAGCCGCAGCTATCTCTTCGTCCGTGAATGCCGAGCGCGAGGCGGGGAGCGTCACGATGAAAGTCGTGCCCTGCCCTACCGTTGAGGCTACTTCGATGGTCCCATGATGCATCTTCACAATCTCCTGAGTAAGATTCAAGCCGATGCCCGTCCCGATGTCTGACAACGATTCGATCTCGTGAACCTGATAGAACCGGGCAAAGACATGCTTCAGCTCATCGGCCGGAATGCCTTTACCGGTATCGGCAACTGACAGCACCATCTCGTGGCGGGCGGCATGGTCATTCACCGACACGGTGACGGTTCCGCCCTGAGGCGTATGCTTGAGCGCATTCGACACAAGGTTGTTGACCACCTTCTGCATCTGTCGTTCATCGAACCACATCACGAGCGATGCAGGCACCTCCACGCGAAGAGTTATATCTTTTGTCGCCGAATAATCCTTGAAAAGAAGAACCGCCTGGTTGACAAAGCGCGCGAAGTCCTGCTGCCTGACAAAGAGGCGGGCCTGTCCCTGCTCCTGCTTACGGAAGTCGAGCAGTTCGGAGAGCAGGCTGCGGAGCTGCAGGCTGTTGCGGTAGATACCAAGGAGCATGTGCCGGAGGTCGGAGGGGAAGTCGCGCTGTTTCAAAAGGTTCTCGGCTAAACTGATGATGACGGTCAGCGGCGTGCGTATCTCGTGAGACACATTGGTAAAGAAACGGAGCTTCGACTGGTTCTGCGCCTCCACATCGCGCACATGCTGCTGTTCATACTTGAGCGACTCTGCCATCCGGATGCGGTTGCGGTAGTTGCGGAAAAGCCAGACCGTAGCCAGAAAGACAGCCAAGCAATAGACCGAAAGCATCCAGCCCGACAGATACCAGGGCGCGAGGATGCGGATGCGAAGCTCTACGGGCTTCACCGAGGCATCGTCGGAGCGTAGCTGAAGCATATAGCTGCCCGCGCGCAGGCCGCTGAAGGACAAGACTGTCTGACCTGGGCGAATGGGGAACCACTGGTCGGAAAGACCTTTCAGCCGGTAGCGCAAAGGCGCGCCGTTCACTTTAATATAATTGGAGGTGTAAAACTCAATGCTGAAAACACGCTGGCTGTGCGAAAGCACGAGCTCCGGCGTGAAGGCGAGCGCCTTGTCAAGGATGCCGCTCCCGTCGCCCGCCAGCACTTCCTTGCCGTTGACGAAGAGATTGGAGAACCCGATGACGTAAGGCTTAGGCTTCTTGTAGAGGTCGCGCTCATTGAAAGACACCATGCCGTCGATACCTCCCAAGAACACTTCACCTTTCCGGCTTACATAGATAGCTTTCTCGTTGATCGTGGCCAAGGGAAAGCCGGTAGAGCGGTTGTAGTTGCGGAACGTGTGACTGCGCTTGTTGAAGACAGAGAAACCGCGATTCGTGATGAGCAGCAGTTCATAATCGTGAAGCGAGGAAGGCACCGTCGCGTAGACGCAGTCGCCCTCCAAGCCTTCCGCCTCCCCGTAGGTACGGAAGCCGTCCTGTGTCTCAACGTATTGCTGAATAGCGTTGCCCGCAGTGGCAAGCCAAACGGTTCCCTGCCGGTCAACAGAGATGTCGGTGATATAGTTGTTGGCCAACTGTCCTTTCCCCTTCTTCTGCATAAACTTCCTGACGGTTCCGTTTCGCAGGTCATAGCGCCACACGCCCCTGCCCTCCGTAGCTATCCAGAGGCGGCCGCGGTGGTCGAGACAAAGGGAGGAGACGGCACAGGTGAGGCCTTCGCGCCAGAGCAGTGGCCTGAACACGTCCTGTCCCTTCGCGTCGGGATCCATCAGACAGATGCCGCGCTTGGAGCCGATAATCAGTTTCCGTCCCCAAGGGATAATGTCACTAAGTATGTCTGAGGGCAGCGAACGGCCGTCGCCCTGCCGGTTGCGGTAACAAGTCATACTATTGTCGGAGAGGCTGATGCGGTCCAGCCCGCCCAGATGGGTTCCCACCCAAAGGGTGTTGCGCAACCGGTCGAAGTAGATGGCTTTCAGGTTAGGCGACGACGTACGACTGTACCGGCTGATAGTGCCGGTCCTGGAGTCGAGGACGTTCAATCCACCGCCTTCGGTACAGATCCACAGGCGCCCGTTGTCGTCCTCCGCCATCGTGCCCACAATAGGACTCGACAGGCCGCCTTCCCCGGCGCGGTAACGGTTGAAGATCTCATATTCAGGATTGAAATAGTTGACACCACCGAAATAAGTACCGATCCACAGCGTGCCCTGCGGATCCCGGATGATGTCCCAGATACTGGAGTTGGACAATGCTCCTGGGAAATCGCCCGCAACATATTGCCGCCACGTGCCCGATCGACGGTCGAGACAACAAAGTCCATGAAACGTTCCCAGCCACATGTTCCCGTCGTTGTCCTCGCAGAACGTCCGCACGAAGCGGTTCTCCCAATGGTTCTCAACCTTCCTCCCGTCGGAACTGATCGTCCAATAGCCATTGCTCCAGCTGCCCACCCACAATGTGTGCCGACTGTCTTCATAGATAGCCGTAATGTTGCCAACCGTGACAGGATGTGAGAGTCTGCCGCCGCTGAAGCAGTAGAGCCCATGGTTCTGCGTGCCGATCCAGAGCCTTTGCCGGCTGTCCAGGCGGATGCTCGTCACGGCATCGGGCACGGGGAGCCTGACGATCAGCCGGTCGTGCCCATTGCCTTCCTCATGACAGTAAACGGCATTGCCCAAGCCTAAATAGAGCCTGTCTGAGAAGAAGATAGCCCCGTAGAAGCCCCGGCGAAGGGTAGTGAACTGCTGATTGACAATATCGAAACGTGCCACGCCCTCCGTGCAAAGCAGATAGATACGGCCCCGGTGGTCGCCCGTGAGCCGCAGCACATTGTTGCAGAACAAGCTGTGCGGATTGTTGGCCTCATGACGATAAACATGGATAGAGTTGCCGTTGTAGCTGTCTAACCCCACGCGCGTAGCCATCCAAATCACACCGTTCTCATCGGCATAGACATTGGAGACGGAGATCTGAGACAGTCCGTCGGCGGGCATGAGATGGTTGAAATAGATGTTCTGCGCCCTGAGCACAAAGAACGGAAGGAGCCACAGAAGACCGAAAAGAGCAACCCGTCTCGTTACTCCTCTTTCTTTATGAAAGGACGCGCAAATGCCGACCGCCATAAGCAGCAGACACGACAGCAACGTAGATATTTCATAGATGACAAGCATTCAAATAGACCGTTAATTGTTTCTAAGCAGCAAAGGTAATAAAAATCTAATGAATGCAGGGGTGACGCATCGACTTTTTCACGACTTTCCACTCAAAGCGAGCGATAGCGAGCATAGGTCGTGTGAAGTCGTGAAAAGTCGTTGCTAAAAGAACGCTACAAGCGACGTTACCAAAAGGACGCAGCGTTATTTGCCGTTCAACTTCTTGATAATCTTTATCTCCTCTGGGTCAAATGGAGTCTTGTTCTGACGATAGATATCGTGGAACCAGAGCTCGGGCTCGTGTCCGTCAGGAACCGGCGTACCCCAGGCATAGATCGTATTGGTCTTGCCCGAGACGAATCCCCAGTTGATGGCGACGACCTTGTTGGCTTTGAGCAACGGCATGACTGACGAGAAGAGACTGCCGCCCCTGCGCGCCATATACTCCGTGCAGACGAGCGGACGGTTGAGTGCCTGCAAATACTTGATTTCCTCACTGTGCTTATAAGCCGGATCATAGTTGTGGTAAGAGATGACATCGGAGTTCTCGAGCTGGAAAGCGTTGAGCGGCGCAAAGTCTTTACCGAGATTCCAGATCCCGGCCGTCAGTGGCTGCGAGGGGTTGACCTGGCGTGCCCACTCGAAGACCTTCCGCAGCAGGGGCAGTGAGGCGGTCTTCTGGTCACTGTTGCCCGGCTCGTTGTAGAGATCCCAAAGGAGGATACGCTTGTCCTGTCCGAAGGTGGTGAGAATATCCTTCACATATATGCTCAGGTTTTTGTAGAGCGTCACGGTATCCTTTCTCAAGCTCATCGACGGGTCGCGCACCCAGCCGGAGTTGTGTACACCAACCTTTGGCTCAGGCTGCTTGCCGTAGCTCGACTCCGCGTTCCAGCAGTCGTCGAAGAAGACGAAGAGCGGCCGGATGCCGTGACGGTCGCAGATCGTGAGGAAGTCGTTCATGCGCTCCTTCAGTCCCTGCGGATCATGCTCGTAGACGACGCTGCTGAGGAAGACGCGCATGGTCTTGAAGCCGAGCTCCTCAGCCCATCCGAGCTCTTTGTCGATCTGCGGATGGTCGTACGTGTCCTTGCTCCACATCTCTATCTGGTTGATGGCTGTGGCGGGAATATAGTCGCAGCCGGAGAGCCAGGGCAGCTGTGCATACCAGGCATTGGCTCTGGCCTCCGTCCATCGTGTGCCCACGGTTGTTTTCACCCGCTTCTTGGCAGAGGCCGGCATCACGCACAGGCAGGCCAAGAGCAGAATGGTCAAGATAGATAAACGTTCTTTTTTCATTTTCAATAAATTTATTTCAGATGGTTATGTTTACAGGTTTACAGTGGCCTTGAGCGGCAGGTCGGCAGACGATCCGCCCACAAGGATGTCGAATGCTCCGGGCTCGACAACGAACTTGTGTTTCGTGACATCGTAGAAATGGAAAGCCTCTTCGCCGAGCTTGATCGTGACGCGCTGCTTCTGTCCCGGCTTGAGCTCGATCTTCTCATAGCCTTTGAGCTCCTTCTCAGGCCGTGGCACCGAGCACTTCTGCTGATGTACATAGAGCTCCGCCACCTCTTTGCCTGCCCGCTTGCCCGTGTTGGTCACGTCGAAAGAGACCGCTACTTCGTTGGCCCCGGTCTTCGTGACGCTCAGGTTACTGTAGGCAAAGGTCGTATACGACAGACCGAAACCGAAGGGGAAGAGCGGCTTCACGCCGTTGCGGTCATAGCCGCGGTAGCCCGTGAAGATGCCTTCGCTATAAAGCACCCGTCCCTTGGTCTTCTCGTTCTCATAATAGCTCTTCGCGTCGGGGTTGTCTTCCCACTTAGCCTCGATACTTACAGGCAGCTTTCCACTGGGCGCAATCTTTCCCGTGAGAATCTCGGCGAGGGCCGTTCCGCCTTCCTGCCCGGGGTACCAGGCCATGACGACCGCATTCACCTTATCGAGCCAAGGCTTCATCTCTACCCCACCGCCACTGTTGATGACGACAGTCACCTTCTTGCCGGAAGAAGCGGCAAGACTGATGAGCTGCTGCTGAATATTATCCAAGGCAAAGGGGCGGTCGAAGCCTTCACCCTCCGTATCATGGTTGAATCCTACAGAAACGATGACATTATCATACTTGTCAAGGATCTTGGAGAGACCTGCGGGATTGAAGGTGTCGAGCGACAGAGCGGCTTCCGCATCACCATCCTTCTGATAGTATTCCATCACAAGGGTATAGTCGTGTCCTTTCTTCAGGTCGACCAGCGCCCTTCTTGTCAGCACGCCCTGATCCCTCCAGTCGTCAATAACTTTCTGTCCGTCAACGAACACACGGAAGCCGTCATCGCCGCGTGCGGTAAGCATCGCCTTGAAGTCGGCAGCGGGCGTATAATGGGTCGTCCATCTTGCCGAGAAATCGGTGCGTTTCATCGAGACATCGGGAGCGTCTGTAGTCCAATGCTGGTTCAGCTCTTTCTCCTCGCGCTCCAGCACCGGCTGTCCTTTGAGCTCTTTGTTTGCAAAATACTGCGCCTTCCAGACAAGCGGCGTGTGCGGCATCCATTGCGCGTTGCTGATCACTTGTGCTTTACGGTCAGCCTTGTGGAGTCCTTGCCACAAGGTCACGGCATGGAACGGGCTGACCTCTCCGCTGCCGCCACCTTTGACGATGATGTCAGCATTAGGTCCGATGACCGCCGTGCGCCCTTTCAAAGGCAGCGCTCCATCGTTCTTCAACAAGACGATGCCTTCGCGTGCCATCTCAAGCGCCGTTTGTCTCGACTCGGGCCAGTCGCTGTCTTTAGGATGCGAAACCGCCAAAGGCTTGTCGAGAAGATTGAAAGCCAGCAGCGTCTGCACGATGTGCTGCACATGCTCGTCGATGACCGCCTCGGGCAGCACGCCGTTCTTTACGAGCGGGATGAGCGTCTCGCGGTTCATGAAGGTGCCATGCGGCATCTCAAGGTCCAGACCGCCGACGGCACTCTCATAGCCGTTGCCGTAGGTCGATCCCCAGTCGGACATAAGCACGCCGCGGAAGCCCCATTCGTCGCGAAGCTTCGTGCGCAGCAGCCAAGGGTTCTCTGAGGCATGAATGCCGTTGACGAGATTATAACTGTTCATCACGGCCCCGACAAGGCCTTTCTCTATGGCTTTCCGGAACGTGGGGAAATAGATCTCCTCCATCGTACGCTCATCCGCGTTGGAACTAACTCTGTGTCTGTCCCACTCTTCATTGTTGAGCGCGAAATGCTTGATGGTGGCAATCACGCCTTTTTCCTGCACACCCAACACATAGGCCAAGGCTGTCTCGCTTGCCAGATAAGGATCTTCACCGAAATACTCAAAGTTGCGCCCGTTCATCGGTGAACGGTAGATATTGACACCCGGTCCGAGGAGGAAGCCGATGCCGTAGCTGCGGAAGTCGGTTCCCAAGGTGTTTCCGAGCTTATGCACAAGGCCCCTGTTCCAGGACGCTGCCGAGAGTATGCCACAAGGATAGAGCGTACTCTTGACATTGTTGCGCATGCCCTGCGGGCCGTCGGCCATCTTCACGGCAGGCAGGCCGAGGCGTGGAATGGCGCGCACGGAGAAACCGTCCTTGTCGCCCCCCATGTAGTCGACCTTCTCTTCCAAGGTCATCCGGCTGACGATAGCCTTCGCCTTGCCTACGATCTCATCAGTAATGACACCCGTCTGGGCACTTGCCATGCACGGGACAGCCATCAGGAGGGCCGCTCCCACCATTTTAAGGAGAGAACGGTGGCGGCTTCCTCTCCATAAACGCTTAATCTCTTTCATCATACATGTTCTGTTGTTTCGATATACTATTTTTAGATATGTTTTTCTATAATTGTTTTAGTATCTTATGTTTCATTTGCAAAAATAACATAACTTTCAAGGAATACCGAAGAAATGATTGTTTTTTGTAGATTATTAATACTCAAGAAATATATAGTAACAACTCAGCGAATGCAGGTCGAAAGGTAAGAGGAGCTGGTTTTTGTCAGGATAGACCGCCAACATTTTTAATCTAACATTTCTTAGGGAATCGTTTGCTATTGCCATTTCTTTTATTAACTTTGCGGAAAAGAACTTGCTATGATACGTTACCCGATAGGAATACAAACATTCAGTGAGATCCGCAAGAGGAACTGCCTCTATGTAGACAAAACGCAGTATGTGTACGAAGTGGCAAACGACTTGAAATATATCTTTCTATCCCGCCCACGCCGCTTTGGAAAGTCTCTGCTCGTCAGCACGTTCGACTCCTATTTCAGAGGAAAGAAGGAGCTGTTCAGTGGATTGGACATCGAAGCACTGGAACAGGACTGGACCGAATACCCCGTCCTGCACTTCGATCTGAGCGACATCAAGTTAGGTACCACCGAGCAATTTGAAATCAACATCAATGCGACCCTCGCTTCTATGGAAGAGAGCTACGGAGTCACTACATCCACTGACCGTGACGTCAGTACACGGTTCAGACTGTTGGTGGAGAACATCTGTAAGAAAACCGGAAAGCAGGTCGTCGTACTGATCGATGAGTACGACTCACCCTTGCTCACCGTGCTGCATGACCCTGAGCGCTTAGATGCCATGCGCACAGCCCTGCAGTCGTTCTTCTCCCCGTTGAAGAAGCTGGATCCTTATCTCCGGTTTGTCTTTATTACCGGCATCACGAAGTTCTCGCAGCTGAGCATCTTTTCTCAACTCAACAACCTGAGCAACATCACAATGGTGCCGCAATATTCTACGATTGTCGGATTCACCCAGGAAGAGTTGGAAAAGAATTTCAAAGACGGCATACAAGGTATTGCAGAGTCTAACCAAATCTCTTACCAGGAAGCTTTGTCGAAACTCAAGGTTCTCTACGACGGTTACCATTTCTCCCGCAACTCCGAGGGAGTATACAACCCGTTCAGCGTCTTGCGTGCCATGAATACAAAGCAATTAGACAACTTCTGGTTCGAGACCGGTACGCCGTCTTATCTGATAAAAACGCTTCGGTCTTACGACACGTTTATTCCGGAACTGGAGGAGTGCAAAGCATTCTCCTCGGACTTCGACGCACCTACCGAAGCCATGACCAATGTGCTTCCGCTGCTGTATCAAAGCGGTTACTTGACCATCAAGGACTACAATCCCTACACGACGGAATACACCCTCGGATTCCCGAACACAGAGGTAAAGGTAGGACTACTGCATTCGCTCATTCCCTATTATGTCAGTAAAGAGAACACGAAAGCCAGCAGTGCCTTGGGCAATATGTGGCTGGCGCTGATGCACGACGACTTAGATGGCATGCTCCATACAGCACGCAGTTTCTTCGCGTCCATTCCCTATCAGGAGGGGACGCTGAAGGATATGAAAACCTCCGAGGGACATTTCACGGCCATGCTCTATGTGATGTTCTCGCTATTAAGCAACTTCTGCTATTCCCAGGTACGCACGGCGGAAGGCCGGATGGACATACTGCTGAAAACTCCTACCACCATTTACGTGATGGAACTGAAGATGGACGGCTCTGTCGACGATGCGCTTGCGCAGATAAACGACAAAGGTTATCTCATTCCTTACGAGTCTGATGGCCGTCGCCTGGTAAAGGCAGGCATCAGCTTCAGTAGCAAGGAACGTACTATCAAAGACTGGAAAATAGTGGAAGGATAAAAACTATATTATAAGATGATACTCTATCATGGCAGCAACGTAATCGTTGAGAGGCCGAAGATACAGACCGTCGGTTTCAACAAAGACTTTGGCTTTGCTTTCTATTGCACCAATATAGAAAAGCAGGCACAACGATGGGCACTCAGCAAACGCCCCAAGCACGAGGTGTCGGTATTCTCCTATGATGAGAACATGCCCCTAAAGAAACTGGTGTTTAACACGATGACAGAGCAATGGCTTGACTTCGTGGTGAATTGTCGCCGAGGCATCACGCATGATTATGACATCGTAGAAGGACCGATGGCCGACGATCAGATATGGGATTATGTGGAAGACCTTGTCAACGGCAACATCTCAAGAGAAGCCTTTTGGGTATTGGTGAAGTTCAAGCATCCTACCCATCAGATTGCTTTCTGTACTGAGGCAGCCTTGCAAGCCATTTCTTTCGAAAGAAGCTATACATTATGAAGAACATATATTTCCCCGAGGAGACCATCAGCGAGAACGACCTCTATTTTGTTTGCAGCATGATAGAGCGGACGGCCAGACAGCTGAAGCAGCCCAACAAATATGTTGTAAACAAAATGGGACACGAGGCACTGGCCGAGAAACTGTCGCTTGCCGGCGTGCTTCATTCCGAGAATCCATTAGCTGTCGTGGCAGACTGGATCAACTGTTACGGCCTTAAACCGGGAGCATACGACGTAACGGCTGTCAACCCCAAGTACTGTACTACCGTCCCGACGGTGCTGCAAATGGGGAAAGTCTATAAACGGCTTATCATGGACACGCTGTCGAAAGAGGAAGATTATGCCGATGCCATCCTCCGTGTCTATAACGATCCTATTTGCGAAATCATCGACGACTACAACTGCAGTGCCTATTACGAGCCGTCGCCCTATATAGCTCGCAGCTACTATCAAGGCGGCTTCTAAGCGAAACGCTGAACATTATTATATAACAACCAATAGTAGACAAGTGAGAAATCCATTCTATATCTTTAGGGTCAAACGGGAAGAGCGGGTCAATGCCTTGGCAGCGCTTCTCTATGTCATATTGTGGAACGTGCTCGTTATCATCCACTATGGCAACCAGTTTTTTGCGTTGAGCGACAATTACCGCAAGCTGTTCCTCAAGTTTGAGATCTCGGGCTTCGACCCGATCTCCTACATGGTCATCTCCCATTGGAGCACCGGCTATAACATCTACCGCCATCCGCTGCTCGCTTTCTTCATGTTTGTCCCCAACCAGATAGACCAGGCGCTGATGGCGCTGACGGGGACCAACCAGGCGACAGTCATCATGGCGGTCATCCTGACGTTCTGCGCCTTCTACAGCTTCCTGTTCCTGACCCGCATCTTCCGTGAGGTGGTCGGCCTGCGGACCGTCGAGGCGTGGCTCTTAGGCTGGCTGACGTTCTCCTTCGGCTATGTCATCGTGGCGATGAGTGTTCCCGACCATTTCTGTCTGTCGATGTTCATGCTCATCCTTACGCTCTACGTCGCGGGCAAGAAGCTGAAAGCCCGCCACCCGTTCACAATCTGGCAGACGGTGCTCTTCTTCATCGTCACGGCCGGCATCTCGCTCAACAACGGCATCAAGGTGTTCTTAGCCAACCTCTTCGTCAACGGCAAACGGTTCTGGCGACCTGCCAACCTCCTGTTAGCCGTCGTCGTGCCCTCGCTGCTGATCTGGGGCTTCGCCCGGCAGGAATGGCAACACTTCGAGAAGCCCAACTATATAGCCCGTCAGAAGGCAAAGGCAAAGAAAGACAAGCTGTGGCGCGAGAAGACCCTGGCTGCCTTCCGCGACACGACATCGCTCACCGACTCGGCCGCCATCCGGAAAGGTTATCAGCAGGTCATCAAGAAGACCATCGTTGCCAAATATCGCAAAGATCACAAGCAACCGTGGAACGAACACAAAGGCAAGCCGATCAACGCCTCGGAGTTCGGGCAATGGACCGACATCTCCACGCCGCGGTGGGCCTCGTTAGTGGAGAATATCTTCGGCGAGCCGATACAGCTGCATAAGGACCATCGCTTAGGCGACGTGCTGCGCGACAGGCCGGTTATCGTGAAATACAACTACCTGATCAATTATGTCGTGGAAGGCCTCATCGTGCTGCTTTTCCTCGGCGGTGTGTGGTGCGGCCGCCGCAGCCGCTTCCTGTGGCTCGCCCTGTCGTTCTTCGGGTTCGACATGGTCATCCATCTTGTATTAGGCTTCGGCCTCAATGAGGTTTATATCATGTCGCCCCACTGGCTCTTCATCCTCCCCATCGCCATGGCCTATCTCGTGAAACAGCTTGAGGATTCACGCTACGCCTTCCCACTGAGGGTGATGCTCCTGGCTCTTACCTTGTGGCTCGTGACGTGGAACGGCTGGCTTTACGCTACCTTCCTCGTATGACTTGCTCCACGTTCGCAATTGCAACTGTCGCGGGACATTTTTCCTTCTGTACGAATAGATTTAGCGGTCTATGCTGACACCCCCTGGCCATCCCCAACCGTGATGCAGTCGGTCTTGGTTGCAGTGGCCGCCTCCAATGGCGGCCACCACCCGAAGGTAACTCGATCCATGTTTAGTCACCCTGCGATGGGTGGCCGCCATTGGAGGCGGCCACTGCAAAACATTACCGTACAGGCCGATATTTTTTCTCGCCAAGTCGCAAAGGCCGCAAAGGTGAAGCATGAATATTTTTGCAGCGACTTTCCACGACTTTTCACGACTTATGCCCGCTGTCGCTCGATGAGCGAGGAAGATCGTGCGTCGGTGGGAGGCAGCCCCGGAGAGGCTGAATTTTTCATAACCCCAGTCTAAGCGAGCGAAGCGAGCGCAGACTGGGGACTTTTGATGGGTGGTCGTGAACTTACTGCCAGCCTCGGAGAGGCTGAATGCATCTTAGATGCGTAGCAAGACGGAGACCCGTCGTTACGCGCTTCGCGCATTGTGCCTCTACGAGGCACGTCCTCAGCCAGTCTTGCTGTCAGCAACACCCCCAGTCTGCACTCGCTTTGCTCGTTTAGACTGGGGTTATGAAAAATTGTGCCTCTCCGAGGCACAGTGTCACGCCATCTCCGAGGCACGGTGTCACGCCATCCCGCACGCACCCTACATCCCCAATACGGTGGTCGGCGGAACGCCGACCCTCCTACAAGGAACGTCCCGACAGCTCGATCGAGCTGCCGGGACGTTTCTGTCTATTATATTAGCCCCCATGCGGGGACATAGCGATGATCCTGTTGGAAGGACACAAAACGGGCATCAGTCGCCACCCCAGGTGCCGGGACCCCAGGCATCGTCCCCCCATGTGCCATCTGTATTCTTATTGTTACCCTTAGGATCCTGGTTTTCGTATACAGGTATGTTATCCACCGCAGTCGTTTGATCCTTTCCGCTTATAACGGTTGCCTGAATCATAGTGTTACAGATAACCTCTGTCTGAATCACATCCGATACAGGCTTAATATATTTTTTCATCATAATAGTTCCCTTTTACCTCTACTTGATTACATATTTCTGTCAGTTCACGATATAGATGCCTGAGGGCAGTCCTGTGAGGTCATTGCCCAATCTGAGGCGCTCGCCACTGAGCGAGTAGACACCGGGGATGGATACCACCCTCGCAGCAGGCTCGTCCACAAAGAGATCCTGGATCGCGGTTGCCGGCACCTCTTCATCATTGATAAAGAACGAGAAGGTCGTCGGCTTCGAACCAGCACTTGTCGGAGTATACTTAAACCATGTGCGGAACGCCTTGAGGCCGTACTGCTTTTTCTCCGGTACGAGATAGAACGCACCATTATTCATGATATAGGAGCCTTTGCAGTCCTCACGTCCGTCGATCATTGTTTTTGTGGTGCCTGATTCGGTGTATGTCTTTGCCAACGTACCTGTGGTAACCATCGTGCCATTACTATTAGAAGCGGTAAATTGATAATCGCTGCTCTGCGGTACCCACGTCGTGCTGACCGCCGTGCTGCTGATATTGTTTGGATCAAGCGTAACCTTTGAGATCAGGTAGTGGTCGGCTGCAATAGTTATCTGTCCATTCGTAACCGAATTACCTTGGTATGTACCAGTCCAGGGCTTTGCCGGCGTCGTGCTTCCAACCTTCTCCACATGATGCAGGGTAGCCGTGTAGGCCGGTGTCGTTCCAGGACCTTTGGTGGGATAGATGATGTAAGGTTTGTTAGCCTTAAGCATCACCTCGTCATCGGTTTTGGGCTCAACGGTAAGGAACCGCATCGTATTGCCGGTAAGTTCCCAGAGACTGGCAAGCTTCACGTCGTCACCGAATGCACCCTTCATCTGTCCGTAGGTGAGGTTGACGGGCAGGATGATGGTGTTCCACATGTTGAGCTTAAATTTACGCATAAGGTGCAGCGTGGTGTTGGTGTAGGTGTCCACCGGGGTGTTATAGCCAGCGGCAGTACGTTCTTCTTCCGTAGAATAGTTATCTGTAAGATAATAGAGGTCGGTGTTGTCCTCGTCGAGGATCAGGTCTGGCTCTTCGGAGGTGCCTGCATAGAGCATGCGGAAAGTATCGAAGATGGTAAGGTTCTCTTTTGTTGAAGTGGCCCGTGTAAGCCCCTTCGCCGAGGACGATGAAGTATCACCAACCTTCACACCGAAGCGGATATAATAGGCCCCAACATCCTCGCCGTTCTCATTCTTCTGTGGCTCCACATACAGCATCACCTGGTTTTCATAGTTTCCCTTCGAGAACTCCTGACCTGCTGCCAACATCTTATCCTTGACAGTGACACTGGCTAAGGCCTGCGGGAAGGTATTCAGCGACTGGGATGTGTAGGCACCCCCCTTGGGGTTTTTGAAGTCTGCGTCGGAATACTGCTGGGCATAGAGGACGGCATTGACATGGCCACTGGCATCTGTGACATTGGAGATACCGCGGCAACGGAACAGAAACCATCCCGGCTTCGTCACAGTGACTCCCTGCCAAATCTCACCGTTGGCAGAGTGAATGAGGGCATTGAAGAAACGACCGTACTTTAATTGGTAATCTCCTTTTGAAAGATTTTCTGGTGGGTTTTTTGTTGGATAATTGTAGGAAGTTGTACTTGAGCTTGTTGTCTTTTTATTATAGTTTGCCGTTCCAAACCAATAATCTTCACCTTTCTCCGTGTTCCAATTTGCCAGATCACGGTTATTGACACTGAAGTCAGGGTCGCTCAACAAAAAAGAAGCATCTGTAGGCTCTGACAGGGCGGCAGGAGCTTGCTCGAAAAGCCCATTATATTGTTTTTTAGAGATAAGCTTCCATTGAGCCTTTGCACCGTATGTATCCGGGGTATCCGTCTTCTTTGCCTCGACATCATCTCCGTACTTATCAACAGCGTCTCCTGTTAGCGCAACGAGGTAATACTTAGTATTATTTACCTCCTGATAAATTCTGTAAACGAAGTTATCAGTCGAATTTGTATTACTTACCTTCTCGAAAGACCATCCACTGGATCCTGTAGCATTATCATCATTGCTTGATCCTCCGTTTTTATTATTGTAACTTCGGTCGAAATATACACCGGGATATGGATTATTATCATTCTTTTGAACAAACTGCATATAGTCATCAGATCCAGTCGGATCAGTGGAAGTAGTTTTTGCAGTTGTCTGCTTAGTTCTAATATTCAGCTTTGTCGGAGTCTGATTGCTCTCTTGTCCCGACACATTGTTATAAAGGAAAAAATACTTAGGAGTAGTGTGCAGCGCGGCATGGGTACCCCATGCGCCACCCATGTTGACGAACTTTCCTGTTCCTACATTATATAAGAAGATCGTTTTAGAATCAGTATTTGCATTATAATCGCTTTCATTATCAACCCAATTAGCTTTAGCCGTCGGGTCAATACCTGCCAGGCTCTCAACACCTTTGATTAGAGTTTCTTGTGCATGAACTTGCACCCCCCCCCATAGCAATAAAGGACAGCAGGGCGAGAAGCAGCCAGCACCGGCGCTTAAACGTAAAAAGAATCATATTTATATGCATTAAGAAAAACAATATCTACAATAATATTCAAAAAAAGATGTAAGCCACGCAGACAGATCTATAAATTACTCTCGTCCACGGACTACGGTGCAAAATTAATATTAATATTTCAAGTAACGCTTAACAAGATTGGAAATAATACAAAGACTTATATATTTTTAACAGAAAGCCTATCTTAGGTAATTATTTATTTCTTTACAATTCTATACATAAACAAATTAGCTCCCTCAACTTCTGCTGTAGCTGGTATAAAGCCACATTTCCTATAGAAAGGAATGGCTGAGTACTCCTTAGTATTTAAGGCTCTAACTATCACAAAATCTCCTGTATATTCCTTATGATTGCCAATCATTCTCATTATAGTTTCAATAATAGTTGAACCTATATGATTATGCTGTCTGTCAAAAGATACTGCCAAATAGGTTATTTCTGTAGCTTCATACATTGGTTTTAACCAGTAGAAGTCATCAGAAGAAACAGGAATGCCCTCAGGTATCGGTTTTCTTCCTTCCCTCATATTTTCCTTAGCTGAATCTGACAAGGTAAGATTGCTGTTTTCTAAGCAAAACATAGCTACAATAATGTCATCATCCTTGACTGTAAACAAATTGCAGCTTCCCATATCAAGGTAGTCTTGTAGCTCATTATGAATAAAGGTGTCTAAGGCTGTTATGCCACATGAAAAATTTGAGAGAACAGATGAATCTTTTGCTCTCTCAAATGTTAGTTTTTTATGTGAAGTTTGACTACTTCCAGACAACTTCATATTCTTGGCTAATTCTTATAGAACGAGCCTCTACCTCTTTGTCTGAATTGTTTGATTCTCCAAGGCAGGCTCTTCTTAAAGCTTCTCTCATCGCTGTAGCATACTGACCTTCAACTACAGGAAGTTCTTTCTTGTCAATCCCTAACATAATAACCCCCTTTTTTATAATGCAAAGTTAAGCAATCTACTTAGATCCTCCAAATGATTTTCTTAGATATTCCTCTTATTTAACACATTCAATCTACTTCGTAACTATTCTGCGAATGCAGGCCGAAAGGTAACACCAAACCCTAATTTCTAAATACTTACTCCCCATATGTTAGACTATGTAATAAATGTCAAGATTTATTTTCACCAACCCTCGCTGAGAATCGATTCTTTTCAAACAAGTGTGCGTTCGGGCGAAAAGAAGCGATTGTCGAGCTGAGTTGATAAGCAGTTGATTACAAGCATATTACGTGATTTACTCTTCCGAGAGAGTTTTTCAACGCTTTCAAAGAGCCGACCTGACTACAGTTAGGTCGCCTGCCTAACAGCGTTAGGTCGCCTACTTAACAGCGTTAGGTGGCCTGCTTAACAGCGTTAGGTGGGCGACCTAACCGTTAAAGGTTCATTCTCCGGCTCTCTTTTTCTCGTTTTTCGGCTTGCGCACCCGATTTTTCTTTCTCTTTCACGAATTTCCATTGTCCTGACTTTTTACTTTTTGTCAAGAAAAATGAGTGATTTATTCATCGTTTCCATGGCAGGGTGCGGGTAAGCTGGGTTAGGGGGCAGTCCGCCATTGCAAATGGCCGATATGACACACGAAAGACCGAAGGGCACCTTACTTCGTCACGTTTTTGTTGAGACCCGATGCTGCCCTTGATCATCAGACTTTTCACGCAGAGCCGCAGAACTTATTGAGCCGCAGAGATGATAAGTATGAGAGGCTGAGATCGCAGAGAGGCCTTCGGCCTTGTGAGGAGAGCGCAGAGGGTCGTGCGTCAGGGGCAGCCCCGGAGGGGCTGAATTTTTCATAACCCCAGTCTAAGCGAACGAAGCGAGCGCAGACTGGGGACTGTTGATGGGTGGTCGTGAACTTACTGCCAGCCTCGGAGAGGCTGAATGCATCTTAGATGCGTAGCAAGGCGGAGCCCCGTGGATACGCGCTTCGCGCATTGTGCCTCTCCGAGGCACGTCCTCAGCCAGTCTTGCCGTCATCAACACCCCCAGTCTGCACTCGCTTCGCTCGTTTAGACTGGGGTTATGAAGCATTCAGCCTCTCCGAGGCTGGCAGGGTGTGACAAGAGCTCATGTCTGAGAGCGGCCTCCGGCCTTTAGAGGAGAACAACTTCCGCGAGATAGTTTTCTCGCCAATCCGCCAAGGTCGCAAAGGAGATGCATGAATATTTTGCCACGGCTTTCAACACGTATGCTTTTTAGCAGCGGCTTTCCACGACTTTTCACGACTTATGCCCGTTTAGCACAGAAGGAGTTATTTTCGGTTCATCCGACAAATCGAGTGATTTTGTCATTATGCAAATTGAAAAATCTTAAATTAAAATAGTCAATATCCCGGTAGCCGCAGGCGTTTCTCTTCAAGACCTTTATTTTATTGTTGATCCCTTCTACTTTTGCATTGCTTGTCCTACGAAATGTACACAAATGCAATTAGTAGTGCCTCCCAGTTTCGTACTCATCTTACTTCCAACTTTGAAGAAAAGAATGTTTTGGCCATTTCAAAGAGTTGTTCGTATGTGATATTAGCAATACCGGTCTTTTCTATTTCAGCATACTCTTTTTTGTTCTTACCAATGACAAACTTACGTTCTTCACCATCAATATTGGCTAACAGATGATAGTTGCCTTTATACGTCTGTTCGATTTTAATATCTGAAATCTTGTGGCCGTTGACCTCTGAGGGAACAGTGTCTGCTGGCTCGCCATATTCACCCCATGCTCTCAGATGGTCAAGGATAGTAGACTCCACCCGACCAATCCATTTTGTTCCTACACCGTTTTTCTCGGCGACCGGGCGAAACAGCCTCAAGGCATCAGCCACTTCTCTGATAATTGCATTGGGTCTCTGTATGCCGTTGTCATGTGCAAAAGCTACAGCGTCCTCCCGGCTGAAGTGTCTGAGCTTGGCACGCATGAACAGACAGTGGTCTGTGTTAGGGAGATTGCCTCCCAAGTCTAACACATATGTAAGGTCGTATGCCGGAGCAAGGCTCCATGTGCCGTCCTCACTCATGATGAATGAGAAATTCTTGTTATGGTCATCGGTATTGTTGGCAAGGATATTAAACACCATACGTCGGAATACTTCCTGGCAGTCTGTCTCGGGCAAATGGAGCTTTCTGCAAACAGTCAGCAGCTTCTCATAGCTGTCCGCGTCAGGGTACAAGGCAGCGAGTGTCTGTACAAAAACTTTCTTGCCGTTTTTGCGGTCAAAGCGCTGGGTCATAAAATGTCTCTTGCCATTAACGGAAAACAGACATGATGGCATCATGTCAATGCCTGCTTTCGTGGCAAGCTCATAATAGGTCATCTCAAGTTCTGCTGAGCTGTATTCAATATTGCCGAACTTCAACAGATAATAGTCGTAATCTTCCAGCCCTGCTATCTGACCGCTGCGTATCTCTCCACTTTTCCGATTGATTGCGATGATAGCCTTGGGCTGTCTTCCGCCAGCGGAGGTGCCGACGGTGAGCAACGACTGCATAGTTATAGACTCATCGGGCATGATGCGTGTGTTCTCTCTTTCTGAGAAGATGCGCTCGGCGAGATCGGTCAATGAGGCCATGTCAATTTTCTTTGGACTACGTTCTCTGGATGTCTGCGGCTGGAATTCCAACGCCCCCATGCCGCGTTTGCCGATAAACGACAACTTGTCAAGCGGGGTTATGTCGGCATTGGAGAAATGGTGCTGCTGCCGCCAAAGGTCAAAGAGCTGGTTGCCCCAGGAATCAGGCAGGGAATCGGCAATGAAGGCAGGGAGCCCCTGATATATTTTTCCTTCCTCTCCCCACACCGGCATGTTTGCGTACATCTTGAGTGGTGCGGTGAGCGGAGCGATGTCGAAGCCTTTACTTATAAAGAGAGGAATATAGTTAAAGTATGAAAGTCTTCGCCGTGCGTCCCATACTAATCTGCCTATCTCTTCGCCCCATAATATCACCTTAAGTATTGTGATCATAACTATGAGTCTTTTGAGTGTCGTATGCGTTGTGTCTGCTTGCCATTCCCTTGTATGAGATAAGGAGACGGCGGTAAGTCGGGTAGCAATTCCTCCAAGGCATTGATACGACCGACGACCTTCAACAGCAACAGGAATGTTCCAAGAGAGATATTGTTGGCATATCCGCTCTCAAATTTATGAATGGTGGTCATGCCGATACCGCTCTTCTCTGCTACTTCCCTCTGAGTGAGATTGCAACGCAGCCTGTATTCCCTGAACCTGCTTCCAAGTAGCCGGACCAGTTCTGGTGTTGAATATTCATATAAATCATCCATAGTCTATAACCTTCATTTAGTTGATATTTATCATCTATATAGTACACAAATATCATTATGCTGATATTTACAAGGACAAAGGTAAACTGATATTTTGTAAGTGCCAAATATTCTCTTGTGTTTTTTCGCTTCATCCGAAAAATCGAGTGATTTTGTCATTATGCAAATTGAAAAGTCTTAAATTAAAATAGTCAATGACCCGGAAGCCGCAGGCGTTTCTCTTCAAGACTTTTCCTGACTTCGTCAATGCGTCACCCAAATTTAATCTGTTCGCATTCTTTTCCTGACCAAAACCAATAAAACCCTTGCTGTGACAAAGTGAAGAGAGATGAGTGAAGAGAGAAAATAACTCTTCACTCATCTCTTCACTCTTAATTCCTCACTTTTCTCTTTTTGCGTCAGCCTGTTTTCAAGGTTTTTCTTGCTGTGATGCAAGCCTGAGGAACGAAGGCTGTTTCTTTTTCGGCTCCGCCTTGCCGAAGCTTGCTTCGGGACAAGGCGGAGCCGAAGAAGAAACAAAGGGCGTAGCCCTTGCATCACAGCAAGGTTTTTACTTGTTTTTGTTAGAATTGGAACAGGATAGAATATGAAACTCCGCGCGTAACTCTCCTCTTACCTTTCGTCCAACATCCGCAGAATAGTTACCCCGCTCTCTTTCGATGCGCTGCACGAGGCTGTCGCTTGCTCCGCTGACCACCTTGCGGCAGAACAATTTTCCGGAAGCTATCAGGCGGTCGAAGTCGCTGTCGTCCAAGACCTTGATGACGGTGGTATAGTCGATGAACGTCAGGGGCGTGAGATCCTCAAGATGCTCCGCATGCTCCGGAGAAGGAAGGGCCCGGTCCTTGAAAGGCGAGTTGAAGACAACGGTGTGGACAAAGGTCTCGTCCGGCCCGAAGAAGTCGAGGAAGAAGCGGCGGTATTCGTTGTCGGCCCAGTGGTCGAGCACGCTTTGGGCAAGTCCCCGCGTGATCGCCCACCACGATGAGCCCTTATAGACATGGTAGGTCTTGCCATGAGCCTTGAAGCTCAATGGTTTGCGGAAGCCTAAGCCATAGATGATCTTTCGCAGGGCGACACGAAACTTGCTGCCAATGCTGCCGTAACGGAAGAAGAAGCGGTTGAGCGGACGATGCTGACGGTAGAGCCGGCTCTGCGCGCCCTGACGGTCGAGGCGTATACCCTCGATAAACTCCGTGCCCTGACGCGCGCTGAAGAACGAGAGCAGGCGGCCGTTGCTCCACAAAGGATAGTCGAGACCACTGAGGCTGATGAAGTAATCGTAATGCTCCTCACTGGCCATGGCATCCTTGAGCAGTACGATCTGACTCTTCAACTGGCTGTAGCTGCCCCACATGACGTTGATTCGCTGCCCGGCAAAGTGGACATTGGGCAATTGGGCAATGCCGCTGAAGGCCGAAAGGTCGCTTTTGGCATCGATATGAACAAAGAAACCGGAGCCCGCCGGAAGGCTTGTTATCAGTCTTCGCAGTTGAGACGGGTCGCTATGGGCGGTGATGAGAAAAGCCAACTTCATAAACCTGTGTGTTTGAGCCTTGACAATAAGACAAACGCAAAGGTAATAAAAAAAACAGTTTAAGGCACGGTTATGTCGTTTTTATTGTGTAACTTTGATGTCTATCTATGAATATTCATCTCAATGACACGCATGAAGGTTTCAGTCATAGTACCCATATATAATGTAGAGAAATACATCTCTGCATGCGCCCGGTCCTTGTTTGAGCAGACTTTCAAGGATGTGGAGTATATCTTTGTGAACGACTGCTCCACGGACCACAGCCTTGAGATACTGAAAGACGTTGCCGCCCACTATGCGTTGCCTCACTGCCAATTTATCAGCCACGAACACAACCGTGGGTCGGGAGCCGCCCGACTGACGGGCATGGAGCATGCCGGGGGCGACTTCGTGATGTTTGTCGACAGTGACGACCTCGTCCCGGCCAATGCCGTTGAGACGCTCGTCAGACGACAGGCAGAGACGGGAGCGGACATGGTGGACGGTGCCACGGACAGCTTCGCGGAAGATGCCTTCTTTGACAGACAGCTGCCCTTCAAAGGCCCGCACTTCGTCGAGAGACTCATCATCGGGAACACCGTTCCGCATCATGTCTGGGGACGGCTGATCCGAAGGAGCGTCTTTACCGACCATGACATCCACTTCACCGAAGGTGTCAACCAGGCGGAAGACTACAGTGTCATTCCCCGCGTGGCTTATTATGCTTCGAGGGCATGGACCGACACCGTGGTGTACCACTATCGCGTAGACCGCAGCGGATCGTTCACCGACGGTATCAGTCCCAAGCACCTCAGGTCTTTTCTCAAAGCCAACCAGATCATCACTTCCTTCTTTCAAGACAAGGAAAAAAAGTTTCTTTACCCGCTGCAGGTAGGGCTCATCAATACGGGCTGGCTCGCCGTGAAGGCCGGCGCAAGCCTTGAACAGGTGAGACAGGCTTTAGCATTCAGGCCACACGGCTGCCTCTTCCGGCTCGCTGATCATCTGCTGACCCATCAGCCGACGGTTCATGCGGCAAGATTGGAATATCTTGTGTTGAAAAGATTGTATCTTCAAACCCACTGACAGCTTCGGCACCTGCGCAAGCAACGGTGTCCCATTACTTGCGCTTCAGCTTTGCCTTGGCAAAGGCCAGGCACTCTTCCAGGATGACGGCATGGCTAAGCTTCATCACGATAAAGTAAACAACGGAAGCGATAACAACCCGCGAAAGAAACAACAAGGCATTGCCGTGCAGAAAGCTGGTCAGGACGTAGGTAACAGCCATTGTCATGAAGGCTGCCAAACAGAACGGTCCTAAGTCTTTAAGGGTTTCCAGCACTGTCACACCCACCATCCGGTAAGCGATATATTGCCAAACGGCAAGCCATAGGACGAGGAACAGCGAATAGGCCGCTACCATCACATTGATTCCAAACGAATGAAGCACCACGATAATTAAGATCTGCAAGGCGATCTGACCCACGTTGCACCACATATAGATGTCGGAACGGCCCCGGCTGATCGCAAGATTCTGGTACAAGGTATAGAAGGGCACGAAAGCCCCGCCGACACAGAGCATCTGCAGCAAGATGACGCTGCCCGTCCACTTAGGACCGATGGTAAGCAGGATAAACTCGTTGGCTACCAACGCCAACCCGAACATGGCAGGGAAAGACAGGAAGGCGGTGAAGCGCATCATCTTCCGGAAGACCTGCTTCTCACGTCCGGGCTCTTCCTTGACGCTCACCATGACAGGCTGCGCGATCTGACCTACTGTATTGGCGACAAACGAGTCGGCCATCGTGTTCCACTTGTTTGCCTGGGAGAAGTTGCCCACGGCATGCATCGGATAGAGCCGGCCAAAGATAAAGGTCAGGACATTCTGGCTGAGCGTGTTGATAATGTTTGTCACAAGCAAACGCATGCCGAAACGGAACATGCGCCGGACCGGGCCAAAGTCGATATGGAGATTGGCAATGCGTGGGGTGTAATAGAAACGACAGAGATTCAATAACGTGATATAGACCACTTGCTGCCAGGCCAGGCTCCAGTAGGCAAAACCATTGAAGGCGAGAACGGTGCCTACTGTTCCCGAGCCAAGAAGGGCAACGCCGCCGCAGACCATGAGCTCCCGGTTCATCATGTTCTTCGTCATGTAGGCATTGCTCGTAATGCCGAGGGAAGAGATGAGGAAGGTCAGAAAGACGAAACGGGACAAGGTTGTCAGGCGAGGCTCATGAAAGAACTTGGCTATCAGCGGCGCACAAAAGAACAAGACGGCATAAACAGTCAGGCTCACGAGCACGTTGAACCAAAACACCGAGTTGTAATCGTTTCGCGTAGGGTGCTTCAGATTGATGAGCCCCTGGGTAAAGCCACTGCTTTGAAGATTGCCCGCAATGGCCGTGAAAACCGTAAGCACTCCTACAATGCCATAGTCGGCAGGTGAAAGAAGCCTGCCTAACACAATGCCGAAAACAAGATTCAAAACCTGTGTGGTGCCACTGTTCATTGCCCCCCAAAAAAGGCCTGTCGCCGTCTTTTCTTTTAGAGATTCAGACATGATATATTTCTTTATCGTGCAAAAGTAATCATAAATGTCGGCATAATTGTTGTCTTTGCCGTTTTTTATATTACCTTTGTGTCAAAAATAATAGAGCATTATGATTTTAAGATAAGCGACTGTCTATCACGTTTGGGCAGATGTTGCGACGCTGTCTCAACTTTTCTATCCAACAGGAGTAATATCTCAGAAATTTTAGGTAAGTTTGCAACCCAAAAGCACTCAGACGTTAAGCATTTCGCCAAATGACATAAAGTCAAAGGCTAAGCAACCAATCATAATGGCTGTCGGAATGGGCAAACGATCGGGCGAATATACGATATACAAATAAAAAAATGACAACATGCCTCTGAATAAAACATATACCAAAGAGGAGCTTCGACAACTGCACGACACACTATACGAGATATTAGCTGAAATATCAAGAGTGTGTGAAAAGCTAAAAATTCATTTTTTCCTGACAGGGGGATCTGTTATTGGAGCAAAATTTTGGCAAGGAATCATAGCGTGGGATGACGACATTGATATAGGAATGAAACGGGAGGATTATGAGATATTCTTAAGAGAAGCTCCTAAGATTCTGCAGAAGAAGTATTTCCTACAATGGTATGGCAGCGACCCACATACGCCTTTCTATTTTGCGAAGCTCAGAAAGAATGGGACTGTCTTCCAAGAAGAAATAGCTGAAGGATTGGGAATGCACAACGGCATTTACATCGATATCTTCCCATTCGATAAGATACCTGACAATAAAACAACAAGGAAATGGCAAAGAAAACTTGCTCTTTTGTTAGATGATTGCTTCTTTTGCAAAGAAGTGTGGCCGTATCAATATTTTGGCAAATGTAAACTCAGCACGCCTTTCAAACAGACAGTTTTCCACATGTTCAAGATAAGGCTGCTTTCCATGATGATGAGCCGGAGCTTTGCCTACAAATGCTTCTGCAAAGTTCAGCAAGCCTTTAATTTCAAACCGTGTAAATATTATGGTCAGATGATGATCAAGAACGAGATCATACCTGCTGATGAGATAGATAAAGTAAAGTTCGTAAAGTTTGGCAATAAGCTGATGCCTGTTCCTTTCGATAGTGATCTTTATTTAAAGAATCACTATGGGAAAGTAGAGAAATATCCACCTGAGGAAATGAGAGTGACTCATAAACCGACTCATCTCTCATTTTAATCTGTAAACATCACACACAGATGATCCCACACCGCAGGATCAGCCACACCGAGTCTTACGGTATTTTGAACGCGCTACGCACTGTCCCGACCGACCCGATGTTGCCGTGCGACATAAAAGAAATACAACAAACATGCGTAATCCTTTTCATATCTTTGCCATTCGCAAGGATGAGCGATGGTTCGCTTTGGCATCGACGTGTATCCTCATGATGCTCAACGCACTGCTCATCTACAACCACAGTCCGAAATTTCTTCAGGCCAACTGGGGCAAGATAGGCGGCTGGAGCCTGTTCAACGACCGGCTCCACCTCTCCGGCTACGACCCGTATGCTTACATGACGCTGACGAAGTATAATGTTTATTACAATCTCGACCGCCATCCCCTCCTGACAGCCTTGCTCTATCCTTTCTCGGTCCTCAACCATTGGATTATGGAGACTTGGAATGTCAATGCCGCCATGTTCATCATGGCCTTCTTCGTCATCATCGCGGCACTCTATGCGGCGATCTTCCTGTACCGGACCCTACACGAACTGATGGGACTGAAGAAAAGCGACAGCATCTGGCTGACGGCACTACTCTTTTCTTTCGCCTCCATCATGACGACGGCAATGTCGCCCGACCATTTCGTCTTCTCCTTCTCCCTGCTTGTCTTCACGCTCTATGTCTTCGGCCGATGCATCCGCCAGGAGAAGCCCATCGCCTGGTACAAAGCAGGACTGCTCTATTTCTTCACGACGGGCATCACGCTGACCAACGGTGTCAAGACCCTGCTCGGCGTGCTCTTTGTTGACAAGCTTAAAGCTTTCTCCTGGAAAAACATTCTCTTAGGCTTTCTCCTGCCTACCGCCATTCTCACTGGTGCTTATTTTGCCCAAGACAGGATCTTAGTAGCACAACGGGACAGAAACACCGCTGAGATGTTGAAAAAGAAAGCCGCCTTAAACCCCGAAAAGGCACAGCAAGACTCGATGGCTTCTATCAGACACACGCAATTTGTGAACAAGATTAGCGGAAGCCCCCTCAGCGACAAGCCTTTCCTTTGCTGGATCAACGCTGATGCCTCCCGCTGGAACGGTATCGTGGACGGGCTCTTCGGCGAGTCGATACAGCTCCATCGTCAATATCTCTTAGACGATGTCTTCCTGGGACGGCCGCTCGAAATACATTATTCTTCCTGGATCAACTATGCCCTTGAAGCCGTATTCGTCATTCTTTTCTTCGCCGGACTGGTTTGCGGACGCAAAGACCGTATCCTTCAGATGCTACTTTCCTGGTTCGCCATCGACCTTGTCATCCATGTCGTCCTCGGGTTTGGCCTCAACGAAGTATCGATCAACGGCGGCCACTGGATGTTCATCATTCCCGTAGCCTTAGCCTGCCTGCTCAAGAAACTGCAAGGCCGTACGGCACAATGCACCAGTTTCGTCATCAGGCTCTTCACTATCTATCTGTGGGGGTACAACGGCTATCTTGTCGCCTCGTATCTGTTATAAAGGCCACCTGTGCGGATGTCCAAAAAAGGAGACCTGCATAAGGCCGTTGACTACATTTGCGTCTGACGGTTTCCAATCGTAACAAAAACATACCGCTTTTGCTTGTTTATGTCGAGTAATTGTCTTATTTTTGCAAGTAGCAATCAATTCACAGACCATGACAAAATATCCCATAGGCATTCAGACTTTCTCGAACATCCGGGAAGAGCAATATTTGTACGTTGACAAGACGCAATACGTGTATGAGTTGGCTAATACCAAGAAGTACGTATTCCTCTCACGTCCGCGCCGCTTTGGCAAATCCTTGCTCACGAGCACGTTCCACGCTTATTTCAGTGGTCGGAAAGAGCTGTTCAAAGGTCTGGCCATTGAGCAGTTGGAAAAGGAGTGGACGCAATACCCCGTGCTGCACTTCAGCCTTTCCACGGCCAAGCGGGGGACTGTGGAGGATCTGGACAGCGTCATCTCCACGCAATTGACATGGGCAGAAAAAGATAATGGGCTTACTGCCAATGATGGCGACATTACAACGAGAATGGGCGACCTCGTGAAGAACCTTTTTGCCAAGACTCACGAACAGGTCGTCATCCTCATTGACGAATACGATGCCCCGATGCTCACCGTGCTGCACGACAAGGAGCGGTTGGAGGCCATCCGCACCGAGCTGCAGTCGTTCTATTCGCCGCTAAAAGACCTCGACCCCTACCTGCGCTTCGTGTTCATCACGGGCATCAGCAAGTTCTCGCAACTGAGCATCTTCTCGCAGCTCAATAACCTCTACAACATTTCCATGTTGCCCAAATACGCAGCGCTGTGCGGCATCACACAACAAGAATTAGAGGATAACTTCCAAGAGGGTATCAGTGGGCTGGCGCGGAACCTGGACTGTTCGAAGGATGAGATCCTGCAAAAGCTAAGGCGGCAATACGACGGCTATCACTTCGCCGCCAAGTCGCCCGGTGTTTACAATCCCTTCAGTCTGCTCTACGCCATGGACACAGAAGAGATTGGCAACTACTGGTTCGCAACGGGCACGCCCACTTTCCTGGTCAACATGATCAGGAAGTTCCACACCGACATCACGAAGATCGACGGCGCACTAGCCTCCGCACAAGAGTTTGACGCGCCCACGGAGGACATGCACTCCATATTGCCGCTGTTTTATCAGAGCGGCTACATCACCATCAAAGGCTATGATCCCATCCTCGACAGTTATACCCTTGGATTTCCCAACGAGGAGGTCAAGGTGGGACTGCTCTACACGCTCGTTCCCTACTACGTAAACCGCGACACCAACCTCACGCGCAACACCGTGGGACAGATGTACCTGGCCTTGCGGCGCGACGACATCAACGAAGCATTGGGCATCGCGCGAAGTTTCTTCGCGGGCATTCCTTACGAGGAAGGCACACTCAAGGACGCACCCACCAGCGAGGGACACTTCACGGCCATGCTCTACGTGATGTTCTCTTTCCTCAACCTCTATGTTTATGCCCAGGTGCGCACGGCAAAGGGACGCATGGACATCCTGCTGAAAACCGATACGGCCATCTACGTCATGGAACTGAAGATCGACGGCAGCGTGGACGAGGCCCTCCGGCAAATCGATGACAAAGGCTACGCTATTCCTTATGAGGCCGATGGAAGAAAGGTCGTCAAGGTTGGCCTCAACTTCTCCACCGATGAAAGAACCATCAAGGAGTGGAAAGTAGAGACACAAAAAAACTAAGAAGCCTTCTTATCCTGTTCTTCCTTATTCGTACACCTCATCAATGCCGTTGGCTCCTCCGGTGTCATCGTCCTTGGCGCACGGGTTATAGTCGGGCGGCACATTGAACGTTGCCGTAGGCTTATACGGCAAGGCTGGGTCGCGATAAACTTTCTTCATGAAGTAAGCCCAGATAGGCAAGGCCATGGTTGCTCCCTGTCCATACGTCATAGAGTCGAAGTGGATGTCGCGGTCCTCACCACCGACCCATACGCCACTGACGAGCTGGGGCGTGAAGCCCATGAACCAGGCATCAGAGTTGTTGTTCGTCGTACCGGTCTTGCCGCCGATCTCACCCGGTATGTCATATTTGTAACGCAACCGCCCAGCGGTACCCTCATCGACGACGGCCTTCAGCTCCACAATCATCTTATAGGCACTCTCTGAGGAGATGACCTCTTGCATGCGCGGCTCAAAGGTGGCCACGGTGTTGCCTTCGGCATCCTCGATACGCGTGACGAAGAGCGGAGCGAGGCGCACACCGTTGTTGGCAAACGTCGTATAGGCACTCACCATCTCGCCCACCGACACTTCGCAGGGACCGAGCGCCAAGGCCATGGACGGATAGATGTCTGGGTTGTTGATGCCGAACTTATGGAGCATGTCGACAAACTGCCGCGGGTTGAGCTTCGACATCAGATAAGCCGAGATCCAGTTGTTCGACTGTGCCAGCCCCCATTTGAGCGTTACCATCTGTCCGTAGCAGCGCCGGTTGCTGTTGCGCGGTGTCCAGGGACGGCCGGCCACCATGTAGGTACGCTGCACATTGGGAGCCTTGTCGCAGGGCGAGGCTCCGTTTTCCATGGCCAGGGAGTAGAGGAACGGCTTGATGGTCGAACCGACCTGGCGCCGCCCGCCCATCACCATGTCGTACTGGAAGTGGGCAAAGTCGATGCCGCCCACATAGGCCTTTACCTGTCCCGTGTGAGCGTCCATGCTCATGAAGCCGGCGCGAAGGAATTGCTTGTAATAACGGATCGAGTCGATAGGTGTCATCACCGTGTCCACATCGCCGTTGTAGGTGAAGACCGACATGTCTACAGGCGTGTGGAAGGCACGGTGGATCTCTTCCTGCGAGGCACCGTTCTCCTTCATCGTGATATATCGCTCACTCTGTCTCACGGCACGGGCCATGATGGCGTTGACCTGTTGCTTCGAGAGGTTGCCGCTGAACGGGGCATTGGCACCCTTCGCCGCGTTCTCTTTGTCGAAGGCGGGCTGAAGGAACTTCGCCACATGCCCGTAGACCGACTCCTCGGCATAGCGCTGCATGCGCGAGTCGATGGTCGTATGGATACGCAGGCCGTCGGTATAGATATTATAGAAGGTGCCGTCTTTCTTCGTGTTCTTCTTGCACCATCCGCAGAGCGGGTCAGTAGCGAAGGCGATGGAGTCGATGACATACTGCCGCTTGTTCCACGACGGATAGTTCTTCGGGTCAGGCCGGTCCATCATCATGTACTGCCGGAGGAACTCGCGGAAGTAGACCGCCGTGCCGTCCTTGTGGTCGGTGCGATGGAAATGGAGCGTCACGGGCTCGGCACTGTCGGCCTCATAGTCGGCCTGTGAGATGTAGCCGGCCTTGAGCATCTGTCCGAGCACGACGTTGCGTCGGTCGCGGGCGCGGTCCGGATAGCGCACGGGATTGAAGAGCGACGGGTTCTTGCACAGCCCCACGAGCAGCGCGGCCTCATCGATGGTGAGCTTGGACGGCTCCTTGCCGAAATAGGTCTCGGCAGCGTTCTTGATGCCCACGGCTCCGTGGAGGAAGTCGAAATAGTTGAGGTAGAGCGCGATGATCTCTTCCTTGGTGTACATGCGCTCGAGTTTGATGGCCGTCACCCATTCGATAGGTTTCTGCAGCAGTCGCTCCGAGGCAGAGTGCACAGGAGCCGAATAAAGCTGCTTGGCGAGCTGCTGCGTGATGGTACTGCCGCCGCCCGCCGAGGTCTGACCCAGGAGGCCACGCTTGACGATGGCGCGTGTCAGGGCGATGAAGTCGATGCCCGAGTGTTCATAGAAGCGCACGTCCTCCGTGGCCACAAGGGCCTGCACGAGATAGGGCGACAGTTTCTTGTATGGCACGGGGATGCGGTTGGAACGGTCCAGATTATAGGTGCCAAGGATATGCCCGTCGGCCGAGAAGATCTGGGAGGCCGACTTGGAGATAGGGTTCTGAAGATTGTCAATATCGGGCGAATAGCCGATAATGCCGAACCATATCAGGAAAAAGAGCAGGGCGCTGATGCCCACTCCAAGGGTGAGCAACAGCCAAAGCGTCTTGATGAATTTCTTTCTCACGTTTGTCTTGCAACTATTATTTTGCAAAAATACGGCTTTTTCCCGACTTAACGCCTCTTTTCGGCAGAGAATTCCTTCCATGAAGACGCTTTTTCATTTTATAGGACGCTTTCTCTCACCATCCGTCCTCACCATGATCACCTCTCGTGCTCTCTTAGCGCATGTCGCGATGGCGCTCCCGATATTCGGTAGGCGTGCAACCCATATAGGTTTTGAAGAGGCGGACAAGGTTGCCGTAATTGTCAAACTCCATGTCGAGCGCGACCTCCTTGACTGGTTCGACCGAGGATAGCAGTCGATGGGCAAAGCGTTCTATCCGGCGGCGAATGATGTAGGTGTGAAGGGTGGTTCCCGTCACCTTCCGAAACCGGATCTCCAACAGGCGGCGCGACACCGGCAGCCGGCTTAGCAGGTCGGCGACGTTGAACTTCCTGTCCATATTGTCGTGTATGATGTCGATGGCTTTCTGCACGTAGGGCTCCTCAGCGGCATAGGTGTTGGTCGACTGTCTGGGCACGATTCCCGCAGGCTGTATCACAATGTCATTACACGGCTGGCCTTGTTGTTTGATAGCATCTATCATTCGTGCCATTTCGTAGCCTCCCTGCTCAATGTCAAGATTCACGGAGGAAAGAGTAGGTTCGTCGAGCTCATCCACGATTTCGTCGTTGTCGACACCCAATACGGCATAGTCGGCGGGCACCCGGATGCCCGCCTCGTAGCAAGCCGACAGCACGACTGAGGCCTGACGATCGTCGCAGCAGAAGATGGCCGTGCGGCGGGGCAGCGACCGCAGCCAGTTAAGGAGTTTCAGGTCGTTGGTCTGCCACGGCTCATCCGTCAGCTGATCAGTGAAAAGGCTGAAAGGGAAGTCTTTCCCCCTGCTGCTGATGCGTTGGCAGAAGCCCCGGCAGCGTTCCTCCGACCACACGGCTCCCTCGTAGCCACAATAAGCGAAACTGCGGAAGCCGCGATCCAGAAAATAGTCGGCGGCCAAACGTCCGGTCGCTACATAGTCGCTCGTCACGTTAGGCACGGTGTCGAAGCGCCGCTTATGGTCCTGGGCAATGACCACGATGCCGCGGTCTGTAAAGGCCTGCAGGTCATCATCCTGTTCAAACTTGCCCATGATGGCATCGGCCTTCCACTCTTCCGCCCAGTGCTCCACACCCCTCATGCCCCTTTCCGCCTTGTAAGAAAGCGGCATGCGGCACACCATCCATTGTTCACGTTTGTCGCGCGCATAGCGCAGGATGCCTCGCTGCAGCCGGTAGGAGAAGGTCTCCGTGAAGTCGGTAAGCATAATGAGACGTATCATCGGCGTAAAGACTTAGCGTTCAACGCGATGCTCTGCTCCCTGCTGTTCCAAGTCCGGATTCTGACAGCGGCAGGGACATGCTTGGCGGGACAGTGAAGGCGCACCGTTTTGTGCCCGTGAGGCAGCAGGGAGAAATAATTGTCGGTAAAGAAAGCGTAAGGCACAGGGGTGCCGTTGGCATCGACCGCCACCAGTTCAGTGCAATAAGCCACCCGGTTGTCGGGGTTGGCAAGCGTGATGTCAAAGTCGTCGCCCTTGGCTGCGTCCCCGGCAGTGTCTGTGCGCCTGGCTTTGACCACTACCTGCGTGGAGGGCAAGTCATTGAGCGCGCGGTAGGAGGCCAGTCGCTGGATAGGTGTCTCATACCAGTTGGCCCGCTGCCAGTCGTATTCGTCATTTTCCTTCGCCACCCAGCAATCCGATGTCTCGGTCTCGCCGTCAGCAGCCGTGAGCGACAGGAAGAGGATGCCGTCGGCCGCCGGCACCGAACAGACGCTGACAGCCCGGCGCGACGTGGCAACAATTGTAGTATCTGTGGAAAAGAGGCAGCGCGATGACAAGTCGTAGAACTTCACGGTCGCCTTCACTGTCTGCTGCTCTGTCCCGCTGTTGACGGCATACACCTCGCGACGGCTATAGTCGTAGACGAGCTGGAGAGGTCGGTTGGCACGCTTCACGCCATAATAGGCCGAGGTAGGCACTCCGTACCAATCGTAGAGCTGCCAATAGAATGACGGCCAGGCCGAGTTGAGCATCCAGTGCACAACCCCCGTAGCCTGCGGCTCATGCTCCCTGAAGGCGGCAAAGAGCGACTGAGCGCCTTCCATTTGTACGACGTTGGCCCGTTGCAGAAACTGCGGGAACGATGTTGACGGACCGAAACGGCCTTCAAGCATCGCCGCGAACGGGCGCAGGCTGTTCATGGCCGAAGCAGAGGCCGTACAGTGATAGTCGTAATAAGGATTGCCGCTGACCGGCCATTCATGCCCTGCCCCTACTGTGCGCACGACATCCTCACGCACGGGAAGCTGCGGGCCAAGGCTGGTCTCGGTATTAAATCCATCGGCACCACCCTCACTGCGCGCGTCGAAATAGTAGGCCGGACCTTCATATTCGTAGGGACCCGACATCTTCACCCCCGACGGACCGGAGATCGTGGAGGTGCGATTGGCGGCACTGATCTGTATCGGACGGTCGTCGATGGCTGACAAGGCCTGACGGAACGATGTCTCCCAAGAAGGATAAGGCACATGGTCGGAGCCTATCATCCAGCAGATGATGGAGGGGTGATGGCGGAGATTGAGCACCTGGTCGCGCAAGGAGACGGTAACAAGGCGCTGCATCTCCGGCGTGTCAGGCAGCGCGCTGTAGTCGTTCTGCACGCCTGAATGCACATAGTCGTCCCATTCCCACTGACAGCTGAGACCGTCCATAATCATGATGCCGAGACTGTCGCAAAGGCTGAAGACCCGGTCGGAAGTGCCCCAGAAGCCTTCGAAGCGCACGGTGTTGAGACCCATGTCACTGACCAATGACAACTGTCGGGCATAATCGTCGGGCGTGTTTCGCATGAAGATGTCGTCCACCCATCCGGCACCACGGATGAGCACGGGGCGGCCATTGAGCAGGAAGGCGCGGTGACCGTGTTTGTCAAGAATGGCATCGACCTGACGAACGCCAAACGGTACGACATGGTGAGCCAACGTGTCAGCCTGTGAGACAAAGCTCAGTGAGAGATGGTACAGCTCCGGCCGGCCCATCCCTGAGCACCACCACAACCGAGGATGACGGACATGCAGGCAGACGGCCTCTGCCGGCGTGACGGTTACGTTGCGCTGTTCGTGCGCCTTGAGCGTAACGGGAACGGCAAACGAACCTGCCTCGCTGCTGCCGCAGAGCATACCCGAGACCGGGCGGGAGGTGCGGTTGGTAAGAAGGGCGTGGACGGTGAGGTCGGCCGAAGCCAGCGTTGCCGTGTCAACGACCGACGTGACAGAAGGATGCGACAGTTGCACGCGATCCACAATATGAAGTTTGACTGCCCGCAACAGACCCATGTTCTCGTCGGCCGGCCGCACATTCCAATCGACATAGCCGTGGTTGGGCTCTCCCTCCTTGGCGCGGGTGACGGTAACAGACAACGTATTGTCCGACTTCACGTATCGCGTGACATCGATGTCGAACAAACGCAACGGCCCGTAAACACTGTCGGAAGAGGCAACGAGATGCCCGTTCCACCTTACATCGGCTCTATAGCTGACACCATGAAGATGGAGCAGCACCCGCTCGCCGGTATGCAGCTTGCCGAACGGCACCCGGCAAGAGAAGGTAAACGGGTGATCAAAGCGCGTGCGGTCTATCGACTTGTAACCCGTCCCTTCCATGATGCCGGGATATTCGCCGTGGGCAGTCAGCACGCCCATGACAGTGGCAGGCAAGGTGCAGGAGTAGCTGCGTGTTCCGTCAGTCATAGTCCATCCGTTGCGAAGATCAAGGGTGCGGCCGGTTGCAAAGGCTGCCAGCGACAAAAATAAGATAAGTATTAAGGTGAACGAGCGTCTCATGTGTTAATACAATTTTTCAAAGATACTGCGTGCCATACAGATTGGCATCGCCAAGCCGAGTATAAATAATGTGCAGGCGGTGAAGGACATGGGGATAGGGAAAGCCTTCGCTCAGCGACAGCTTCATGGAGCGGTCAAAATATTTGGCCGCATGAGCCAGCCCACCGCCGATGATGACTGCCTCCGGGTCATAAGTATAGACCACAACCTGCAGCAACTTGCCCAAGTGACGGCCCATCTCGCCGAAAATTTCCAAGGCCTCCGCGTCACCGTGGGCAGCTTTCTCCGTCAGCACGACACCGCTGTCCGACGTGCGTGAGCGCAGAAAAAGACTGCTGGTGTAGTGTTCGAAATCAGACTCCAGATAAGGTATTGACCCAACCTCGCCGGCACAGGTATTCGATCCCCGGTAAAGCCGGCCGTTGACGACTATGCCCATACCTAAGCCCGTGCCCATGGCTATTCCTACAAACGACCGGAAGGCGGCTCCCTCGCCATCATGCTGAAGGCCGAGGGTGAAGCAGTTGACATCGTTGTCGACAAACGTCGGCACTCCGTAGCGCCTCTCCATCTCTTCCTTCAGATGCACCTCCTTCCAGGATGGAATGTTGCAGACATTATAAACGATGCCGCGCTGCGTATCGACGATGGCTGGCACCGCGACGCCGATGGACGAGACATCCTTGTCGAAGAGCTCGTCCACGAGACCATAGATGCTGTCGGTGACCTCCTGCTGCGTGCCCTGAGCGGGACAAGGCCTGCGAAGCACCTTTCCCACAAGGCCGTCTCGATCCATGCGGCAAGCACGAACAGAGGTTCCACCTAAATCGATTGCTATCTTCATGATTGCATGCAATATCAACTCATCTACTCACTCTTAAAGAGCCAGAAGGTACCAGAGTCCCAACCGGCGGCACCGTCGGGAGCTGCACAGAGCACCATCTCATGATCGTTGATGGTCAGTATGCGGTATTTATAGACGGGGGCGGTGTCGCCGAAGAGATGGCCGCTGAGCACCATGCAGCCCGTGAGGGTGAGTGTGCCGATACCCCAGTCGGTACCGTCGTCGCATTGCGGAAGCTTGTCGTTCATGTCGAAGGTGAACGTTCCCTTGGCCGTGGCCTTACCGTCGGCATCATAGATGGTGACGTTGGGTCCTCCGTTCAGGTCAAACACCATCGAGCCGTTGGGGTCTTCGGTATCGTCGGCCGCCACCGGATCCCAGTCAGGGACCCATTCAGCCTGCCATCCGCCGTCGCCGTAGCAGGCATCCACGTCGCGGTTCCACGTCCATCGCTTGCCCGCAGTGCCTGTTCCTGCAAAGTAGCTCCACGTCACGTCGGTAGGATGGTCTATCGTTGTGATGTCTACCGTGCGTGTAGTCTCAACCGTTCCTCCGTCGCAGAGCCCTACGAAGCGAATGGTCTGCTTGCCGAGGAAAGGCAGGGCGACCGTCAGGGAATCGTTGGCAGCGCGACCGATGATATAGTCCCAATAGGATCCCACGCCCTTGGTGTGGTTCACCATCGTTATCTGATTGCCGCCCGATGTTGTATTATAGACATTGATATTGAGGTCTTTCTCGCTTACCACGCCTCCGAGCGGTGTCTCATCAGTGATGGGATCGCAGGCCACCAGCGTAGCTAATGCAAGGAGCGAAAGTAACAGGATCTTTCTCATAGTTTTCATTGTTTTCATGTTTTACCATCCTTTATTCAGCTTCTACCACCCTTTATTCTGCTTGAGCACACCGTTGGAGAGGTCTATCTGCGACTGTGGTATCTGAAGGAAGCCGCCCGTTTCCTCTACCCGCTGTGCTATATTGCCCATATTCTTGCGCTCTTCAACATTATTGTTGCGCACGGCGACACCGTTCTCGGCAGCCAATGCCGCGGCAGCCTTGTGCCAACGCAGTAGGTCAAACCAGCGCTCGCCTTCAAAAGCCAGCTCAAAGCGGCGCTCCGACTGCAGGACCTCATCGCTATAAGAAGCTATGGCGGGCAGGCCCACGCGCGCCCTGACGCGGTTGATGCCGTCAACGGTCTTGGTCAGCTCACTGTGCATCAGAAGGATATCGGCAAAGCGGAGCACCACAATATCCTGCACATTGTTGAGCATATAGTCGCTGCTGACATCGGGATACATCGCCATGGAGATATTCTGATAGGTGTCACCGTCGTCGGAGCTGACCTTATAGGTGATGGCGCAATACTTCTTCTCCCACAGTCCGGTCTCGTCCTGTTGCTTGTCGGCGCCCCAGCTATAGTCGGGCGCTTCCTTTGCGACATCAAAGATCGAACCGTCTATTCTCGGATCTTTGGGCGCATAGGCTTTCCATTCTGACAGCATCTTCGAGCTGACGGTGCCTGCGCCCCACCCTATACCGAGCGGGAAGTTGTTGGCCGTGCTGCCGTCGCTCTCTCGCGGCGAGAAAAAAAGGCAGGCCTCGTTGTTGGCATAGGCATTGTCGTCGTCCCAACTGGCCTTCGCACTGTACTTGATGGAGAACATGAACTCTTGATTGTCCGTGCCTTCACCGTACCAGTTGAGGTCGTTGTTGGCGGAATACGGATAGTCGGCCTTCGTGTATTTGTTGGCGTACGGCCACAGATTGCGGAAGTCGGGCATCAGCTTATAGCCGCTGTTGTCGATGCAGTCTTTTAGATAGGCAGCCACTTTGGCATTGTCGAGCACTGTGCCGTCCGTGGTTTTCAGGCTCTCTTTCTGATAGTATCCGGTATAGAAAAGGTATGCGCGGGCCAACAGTCCCTCCGCTGCCCAGCGGTTGGCGTGTCCCAACTGAGCCACGGGAAGCTCTGAAGCAGGCGTGGCGGGCATCTCATTGATGGCCGTGACGAGGTCGGTGGCTATCTGCGCATACACCTCATCGGGCGAAGCCTGCGGCGGGTTTTCAGAGAGCGAGGTGGTGATCAGCGGCACATTGCCGAAAAAGCGGGCGAGGCTCAGGTAATAATAAGCACGCAAGAAGCGGGCCTCACCATCGGTCTGCGCCTTGTCCTGGTCGCTGGCCCAGTGGATCTGTCCTATCTGCTCAAGGAGCTGGTTGCAACGGTGCACGCCCTTGTAGTCGTCGTCCCAGATCTCTTTGAACATATCGTTGTTGTAGGCTGTCAGGTTATCGACGTTGTGCAGAAAGGCATCATCGGGTCCGCCGCCGCCGAAGCGGTCATCGGAAAGGATTTCGGCCACTATCATAGGATGCTGGGCTTCATTGCCTGACGTTAGATACCGCAGCATGGCATAGCAGCCGGTGAGCGACTGCGCTGCGTCTGCCTCCGTCTCGGGGAAGTTGGAGGAGTTCTTACGGGTCAGATCCTCAGTGGTCAGAAAGTCGTTGCACGAGGCAAGAGACAACAGGGTGAGTGCCGAGAGAATGATATGTGATGTTTTCATGATGATTCAGAATTTGATGTCAATACCTACCATATATGTACGCGGGCTGGGATAGAAGCCAAGGTCTATGCCCGAGGCCCAGCTTGCGGTGCCACCATAGCCCACTTCAGGATCCATACCCGAGTAGCCGGTGATCGTGAAGAGATTGTTGGCAGCGAAGTAGAGACGCAGCTGCTGCAGGGGCAGTGAGGCAAAGAGATGCTTAAAGTCGTAGCCGATGGTCATGTTCTGACAACGGAGGAAGTCGCCGTCCTCCATATAGAGGTCGGAGATCCACTGCCAGTTGCTCGACGTGCCCGATGTCAGGCGCGGCCAGCGTGTGGAGGTGCCGTCGCCATGCCAGCGCTTGAGGATGTCCGTCGTGAAATTGTTGTTAGGATAGTCTACGAAGGAGCGGTACGACTTCATGATCTGATTGCCGGTCTGACCCGCAAAAGTAGCACTGAAGTCAAACCCTCTCCACGACGCGTGCGCGCCGAGACCGAACGTGCAGTCGGGATGGGGGTCGCCGATCATCGTGCGGTCATCAACCGTAATCTTGCCGTCATGGTTGGTGTCCACCCAAATGACATCACCGGGACGTGCGTCATCGAGCTTCGCCTCCTTGTAGTTGGCTATCTCCTGCTCGTTCTGGAATATTCCGGCGGTCTTGTAGCCGTAGAAGAAACCGATGGGCTTGCCCACCTGCGTGCGGTACATCTCGTCGGTGGCATTGCTCAGCACATTGGTCTCACCATGAATAATGCCCTCCGTGTTGGCTATCCTTGTCACCTTATTCTTATTATAGGCAAAGTTGAAGGTTGCCCCATAAGCGAAGTCGCCCACTTTGTCATCCCACGAAAGGGCGACCTCCACACCCTGGTTCTTCACGTCGCCGCCGTTGATGAACGGAGCGCCCGTGCCCGCTGTGGAAAGGATGGGAGCCTGAACAAGCCAGTCTTTTGTCTTCTTGATATAATAGTCGAACGTCAGACCCAGCCTACTGTTGAAGAAGCGGGCATCGAAACCGAGGTCGGTCTGCTCTGAGGTCTCCCACGTTATATCCGGATTGGCCAAGATGTCGGCATAGGCACCCGTTGTGGCCACTGACTTGTCGGCACCGAAGGTATAGTCGGCACCGGAGAAGGCGAAGGTTGACAAATACTGATAACCCAGGATGTCCTGATTACCATTCTGGCCCCAGCTGGCGCGCAGTTTGAAGAAATCCATCCACGAACTGACAGCCTGCATGAACGGTTCATCAGTAGCCACCCAGCCGAGTGACACCGACGGGAAGTAGCCCCAGCGATGGCCTTTGGCAAACTTGCTCGAACCGTCGGCACGTAGCACGACGGTAGCCATGTAGCGGTGCAGGTAGTCGTAGTTGATACGTCCGAAGACCGAGGCAAGGGTCGATTTGCCCTCCGGATAGCCCGTGAGCGACGTGCGGTTGGTCACCAGGGGCGTATTCTGAAGATAGGCATGGCGGAAGTCGCCGAAAATGCTGTTGGTATTGTTGCCCTCTATCGTTTCGCCCAGTCCGTCAGCCTCAAGGCTCTGACCTACGAGGACATCGAAATGGTGATCCTTCCAAGGCGAGAAAATATAGTTGGCCGTATTTTCCCACTTCCACAGCACGGACGTTCCCGACGACTGGCTGACGCGGTCCTGATCGTTCATGTTGGCCGACGAGAGCTTATATTGAGGCTGATAGGCGCGATAGGACGAGGCAGAGACTCCGATACCGAAGTCGGTCTTGATCTTCAAGCCTTTGACGGGCTGGAGCGTGGCGTAAGCCTGCGCCTTGATGAGATGGGTCTTAGCCTTGTTCTGCCCGCCGGCATAGTACATCAGTGCCACAGGGTTGGGCTCACGCTGCTCCCAGGGAATGGCATAGTGGTAATCGCCATTGTCGTCATACATGGGCAGGAAGGGCGAGGTCTTGAGCATGTTACGGATGTCGTTGCTGTAGTTGTCGCCCACGTTGATACCACTGTTCTCCGAATAGGTGTAGGTTGCCCGCTCACCGAAGGAGAGGACATCGAGACCGCGCGCGGAGCGGATGAGCACATGGTCGGAGTTCATGCGGGCGGTGTAGCGGGTGAAGTCAGGCTCACAAGGCTTTCCAAGGATACCGTCCTGATAGGTGTATGACAGTCCGGCGCTGTAGTTGTCACGACTGTTTCCTCCCGTTACGTTGAGCGTATGGTTGGTGACGAGGGCGTTCTTGTTGCGGATCGCTTCCATCCAGTTGGTGCCCTTCCACGCACCCGACTCTATCTTGTCCCAGTCGGGCACGAGCGAGGCGAAGTTGTAAGGAGCCAGCCCGTCCATATAGCGCTCCTCGTTCATGATCATGGCATACTCCTGAGCGTTGAGCAGGTCGGGCATCTTGTAGACGTTCTGCCAGCCGGCATAACCGTCGTAGGCTATCTGCGTCTTTCCCTCATGGCCTTGCTTGGTCGTGACGAGAATGACACCGTTGGCTGCGCGCGAACCGTAGATGGCGGCCGTAGCAGCGTCCTTGAGCACGTCCACGCTCTCAATGTCGGCCGGGTTGAGATCGTTGAGGTCGCCCTGCATGCCGTCGATGAGCACGAGAGGTTGCGCGCCGCCCGTGGTGCCTATACCTCTTATATACGTGGTATCCGCAATCAGCAGCCATTCTTTGTGACCGAGCAGGACGAGGACGGCGAGGAAACAGGCGAGGATGTGACCCGTGACTATAGCTGGAACTATGCCGATATTCTATGGGATGGTATACA
>Ga0256404_1000710_pt1 | contig 85015 bp, 66 predicted proteins | sample RumenRJG_01DNA_FD_185990 | JGI IMG/M metagenome (GOLD analysis project Ga0256404, IMG submission 185990) | Bovine rumen microbial communities from Lethbridge, Alberta, Canada - RJG_01 | ecosystem: Host-associated > Mammals > Digestive system > Stomach > Rumen | place: Canada: Alberta | collected...
ATCAAAAGAAACTAGTCAAATCCACATTTACCAGATACCTCTTAGGATGGTTCCTTGTAGTATTTTCACTGATATACATCTTCGCACTTACATTCTTTGAAATACCTACAGCCAATCAACGTTTTGCTGATGCTTTCGGCGGTATACTGATCGGATGTGTTTTCCAGACCGTACTTGCATACTTCTTCAATACAGACGTTGGTAACAACCCACATATGAAGAGAATAATGAATCCGCAAGCACAAGACGAAAGCTCTAGTGGCGAGAGTGAGTAAAAAAAAAATAAGCATATGGCTACGTAGCTCCGTAAGGAGCTACGTAGTTCTTTATTTTTTATCACGGTTAATTTCGCCGGCAAATACTTTACGAGCTTGTACAGCAAGCTCATCACATCTATTATTATAATAATTAGTTGAATGGCCTTTAACCCAATTAGCTCTAACTTTATGGTGAAATTTATTCACTAAATCATCGTATTTCTGCCATAAATCTTGATTAGCTACTAAAGCCCCATCTTTCTTTTTCCAACCGCTTTTTTTCCAAAACGGAAGTAATCTTATTCCGAAAATAACATACTGAGAATCGCTGAACAGATGAATATCGCAACCTCTATTCAACTCTTCTAAAGCTTTAATTACAGCCAAAAGTTCCATTCTAGGAATAGTTGTATTCGCTTCAGCTCCAGTTATTTCTTTAGCATATGTAGGGTTAAGCGAAATAAGTACAGCTGCCCATCCTCCAAACTTAGAAGTACTACATAAGCTTCCATCAGTATAAATAGTTACTATAGGCTTTCCATTGTCAAACTGCATCGATAGCCTCTTACATAAAAATAAAGAGCACTAAACAGCAAGTGCTCTTCTAACTAACGTAATAACTAAATAAACCTTTACAGGTCTTTAGCTTCAGACATCGTACCTACCCAAGGATGCCATACCAGCCTAGCATACCAGCGGTCATACTCTTCCCGAAGACCATCCGGTAAACTTTCTCTGGTATTATACTTAGCCATGAGAGCTTCTTTCTCAGAAGGCAGCTTATTTGAATAGGTTATCCAAGCTGGTACATAGCTATACACGCACAACCCATAAGTAGCTGGGTTTATCAGTGTGTCATCGTCGATACGAGGTATGCCACAATGAGAATTAGTGCAAATGCACGGATTGCCAGGAGCTTCGCAGCTAGCATCTATCTCGGCCTGGTTAAATCTCGTATTCTCCGTAGCTAAATGCCAATAACCAGCTTCATCTTGTTCAGCGGATACCTGAACAAGAGTTCTCACCAACGAACCGCAAACCGGACAAACTTTCACGATTTATCCTCCACGCTATCAATGTCGTGCGAATTAGTGGTAACACTAAGTAGTGTTAGCGGCATAGTATCAGCATCAGTATTAGGAGACAGAACAAGTTTCTTAAATACATCCAAAGGGAACTTAAAACAAGCGTTAAAGAACTTCGTTAAGCTGCTTGCTGGCATAATAACTACATGCTCCTTATCCAGTTCAACTATCTGGAACGGAACAATAAGTATTTTATCTTCAGGCTCTTCTTTGAACCACTTGGCATATTTAGAATTGACGCCCTTCAGCAGACTCTTACTGCTCAACGGAACAAGTACGAAATCTGAAAAAGCATCCATTCGATTAGGCTCATCACCCAGCCAAATGTTAAACGCCTCTTCATTAAGAATTGGTATAACAAAGAAATCAAGAGCAAAGATGGCGCTATAAATTTCAGTTATAGCGATCATCTGATTGATGATCCAACTCGGAGCCTTGTTGTAGTAAAATACGCCAAGGCGCTCACCACGAACCTGACCATCAGCATCGGCAATACGTCTGATACGATAAAGTTCTTTACCGAACTTAAGTAAATCAAAAAGAGCAAAAGTACCATCAATCCAACTAACGGTGTTCTCGCCCTTATGAGCTTCTTCGAAAACATAGCTACACAGAAGAGTGTAATCCTCAGCACCCTCCTCAGTAGCATCTACAAGATGCCATGCACCGGCACCACAGGTATCAGAATCAACTGCCTGTTCAGCAAGAGTGAACGGGCCTTTGTACTGATACACCTCATTTAATTTAGCCATTATAATCCTCTCCTATTACTTACGTAATATAACCCCGTTAAGTTTTTATGTAACTTAACATAAAAGTAATATATATCTAAAAAGAAAATGACAAAAAGAAACCGCACTACCTTTCGGTAGCACGGCTGATTTTTGCGGATATGTTTCAAAGGGAGAATTATTATGGAATTTGCTAACGATAGGACAGTGGGACTCTGTTCTATCAGTTTAGAGTGTTGGTCAGCTCAGCACTTGCCTCAAATTATAGTTACCTGTATATAAAAAATTATGAAGTATGCTCTCGTGCTTTAGCACCTTCTTCCGAAGATACCCATCCGTAAAGATCACTAAACAGAATAATGTCTTTATCAGGATTACCTCCAGTGACTATACCGAGTGAGCGGAGTATCATGTACAGAGGACGTGTACGTTTGTACACCATATCCCTAATACGCATCGCCGCTCTCAATTCAGCTGGTACCTTTTCAAGGGTGCTGTTGATAGGAACGAGGTTAACACTTTTCTTCTTAGATATTGAGGTAACGAATAAATCCAACTGACCGGCTATAGCCTCGGACATCTTAACCAGTTTTTCGTGGTAAGATTTACTAGTCATAAGTTTATAGTCGACATCGACTACATAAGCTTTAGTTGGTATCAAGATAGAACCATACTTCGCCGAATATACCTGCTGCCAGAATTTGTATCCGAAATAAATACTCCTATCGGCATCTGCATATTCTTCAGCTGTACGTATCGATTCAACTTCCAGAAACTCCGTATTGCCGCTGGTGAGACTATCGTACACCATACGTTCATATCGAAGTACTGCAAGTATCTTCTCAGTCGGATCTATTTCGCCGTTATTAGTTACATCATACAACGTAGACTCAATAAACCAAGTTACATAGTTCGTTGTTGCTGTACTAAAATTACTACCACGCAGACCAACTCCCTTGATGTCCAATCTAGGCTTAGCATACACTACGCCTTCCTGTATCTTCAGTAGGCTACAATAGTGCTTTTTTGCTGACGTGGTTATAACTACCGGCATCATGAATTCATTCTTCATAGACATCGTCAGTAAGTCTTTACCCACGGCATTGAAAGTTTCGCTAACCCTGTACTGCAGATAAATCGTGGCTTTGGTTAAGAAATATACCATCAAAGCATTCATACTGTAAGCTCTTCTGGTAAACTTCAGATCACCGTTAAACCACTTCACCCAGGATTTGGTAGTAAAAATAATACTATCCGTATCGCTCAAGCCAATAGCTTTACGGAACATGAACTTATGCTCATCGACATAGCCAATACTTACCTTGTGATTCATAAACACATCGAAAGCAAACTCAACTTGCTTAAGTTTAGATTCCATATGTTCAGCTATCGCCAGGAATTTACAAACTATATCAGGATGCGCTTCTGGTACGCCTTGCTCAGGCTGTGGGTCAAGACAGTCATAAATACTGATATTGTTGCCTTTTTTGTTTTTCGGTAGCCAGTCGTTATACGCAGTACTGATGACTGATATCAAATCACCATCTACGTTCTTGATATCCTTAGGGTTTCGTTGTTTTGTGTAATCAACATTAGCATCGCTAAGGATATCCTCCATCCACGGCCTCCAGAACGTATCGTTAGTCATGACTACGTTCTTGAAGTTGCTCATATAAAAAATAAATGCAAGCCGTGCTGGAGTGCAACGTACCAAAAATTTATGTACCGGACTCAAATCTTTCTCAAAGCAATACTGCTTGAGATTATCCATCAGGAATTTTTCAACTTCATCAGCACTAGGCAGATGTAACGAAACACTTTCGCAAGCTTTCAGGACTGTCGCATCATCAGGGCCTAGCCGCACGCAAGTTACCAAAAAATTCAACAGCTGCTCAACGGTTCTGAAGTAAAAATTACTCTCCAGAAATCTCTCGCTGTTAGCGTAAGCATTCATGATAAAAAATCTTGAAATGCTCGTAATACTGTTATAATTCGCTGGACTGCTCAGGAAGTTACCGTTACAGCCCATACTGCCGCTGGTTGAGTTCATGTTGATTTTGATGGTGGCCTGCTGATTGTTATAAATCTTAGCTTTAGCCATATCACCAAGCTTACGGTATTTCAACATGAGTTTCTTGCGTTCACTACGACGAGCTTTATCGTTGATAATTTTATTCGTCAGGAATGCTACATCGTTGTTCGATGTTTCATAGATGCTTCCAGCTGGACTAATAATCTTAGTTCGGTAGTCATTACTGAAACCAAGCATATCAACTTCTGGAAATTCAACCAAATTACCGTACGATAGTTTTTTACTCCTCGGGTTATTCGGATCTACGGCTTTGACAACTTTGACAGTTGGCCAAATCGATTTAGGACTAGGAGCCTCAACCCGATAGTTTTGAAGTATTCGTAAAAGTTCACCGACCGGTAATTCGTTAACCTGAACTTCAGTGGCATTGATAAAATCAAACTTATCAGCCTCAGATTTGAAAACTCTTTCTTCGACCATCTTCGGAATAACTTCGGTCTTAACCAGCTCCCGATATTTTGCGATATCGGTATGCGCAGCAAGTAAATTATTCCAAAGTTTCTGAGCTCGCTGTTTAGTAAAATCCTGTACGAATTTCTGAATAACTTCACGTGAAGCTTCCGGATGAATCGTTGCCAAATAAGTTATCATGTTCTCACGATACGAATCTAATACTTTTGGCCGTTCTATCGGTTCAGCATGCAAATCGAGATTTAATTTCATAACACTAACCCTAAGTCAATATCCACAAATTAAATCCTCAATAAGTTTTAACTGACAAAAAAATTATAGACCGGTCAACTAAAACCACATCCATGTGGTAATATATAAATTCATACCTGATGAACTTTCTGCAAAATTTGAACTCGCATATTATTATCGACCGGTTTTTGAAAAAGAGAAAGTACCAAAGAGAAAAAGAATAAGGATTTATATATTACTTATACTCAGTATATACTACGTATATACTTCGTATTCGTAATATATTAACTATTAACAAAAAATAAAGAGTAAAGAGATCTTAGAGAAAAGAGAAAGTTATTTTGTGAAAATTTCATTGAACAAAATAACTGTCTATTTTTTAATAAAATATAACCATATACTGATACCATCGGTATAGAGTTGAAAAATAGAAATAGCAAGAAAGCTAAGGTTTCCTTAGGTTTTTGCTATTGCGTGGTATCAGTATCGATAATTTATTATTTTCAAAGGACTATAACCTGGATTAGGTCTGAGACAGATTACAATTTAACAGTTCACTCAGACGTAATCCACTCCCCTCTTAAGATTAACTATATCGTGTGCAGCTTACACAGCTGTGTAAGCTGTAAGCATGATATAACTAAGTTCGTGACGAAATAACCATATTTTGGATGCAAAAGCATCACGAATTTATACACGTGTGTATTTTCTAATCTGAGAGGATTACTCAATGAAGAGACGAGTCGTAATGGAAGACCTGGGTAATATGAACCCTGGCGAACTTGAGCCCAGGTCTTGGGATGGCGGCGAAACCGATTTTACTAGCACTGATACTATCGACACCCTTCCAGAGAAGGAATGTATGAAAGCTAGAATTGCTACATTCCAAGCTATTATGGAGGAAGTCGTTAAGGATGCTGCTGGCAACGCCGATCCCAATGCTTCGCCTGCACAAGTTGCAGATGAAGTTTACAAGACTGCCGATGAGGTTACCGATAAGGCTGTAGCGCTTCATCTGGTACCGTCATCTATGCACAGAATCATTCACAAGTTAGTTGCTTATACGCTTAAACCTCGTAACAATCGTGCAGCTCTTTATGCACGTGCTGCTCACCTTTGCGCTGAAGCTCTAACTACTGACTCCGATGATCCTGCTTACAATGCAGGTACCCCTGCTATCGATACTCCGCTTGGAGAGTCACCTGATGATGGTATTACCTCCGTTGCTACTAACGATCAGGATGAGTCTCCGGCAGATGGTACCTCTCCTACCACTGCTTGGTGGAATATGGAAGGTGATGACGTTACCAGCTCCAGTGGTACTGAGGGTGATGATCCGGCCTATAATGCTGGAACACCTGAGATTGATACTCCGCTTGGAGTATCTCCGGATGACGGTCTCACTTCAGTAGCCACCAACGATCAGGATGAGTCTCCCGCCGATGGTACTTCTCCGACTACCGCCTGGTGGAAGATGGAGGACGAGGGTATCGATGCTGCTGGCCCTGATGAAAAGACCGATGACGATACTCCGGCCGAAGATGATTCTGCTAAATCCTCTTCTGATGAAGAGACTCCTGTAGAGGATACTTCTGATGCTGATGAGTCTGCAGCTGCAGACAGCGATAGCGCTGAGGATACCCCGACTGAGAGTTCCGATGCTGTCACTCCTTCTGATGTAGTTGTTGATGAGGGTGTTGATAAGGATACTGCGGCTGAGATGAGGTATGTTATCACTACTGCATGCCATCACCGCAGAGCTACTGCTAAGCTTTCACGTAGGTTCAGTGGCAAGCTGGTTAATCGTATGCTTAACGAGCTTCGTTATACTCTGCCCGACAGCTTCCTCTCGAAGTTCGGCATCTAAATAATTATTTAGAGAAGTTCATAGATTGACTTAAGGTAGTCCGCCTAGGCGGACTACCTTATATTTTTATTTTGTATGTTGCAGGAACATGATACAGGACATTATTTTTAACCCATTGCAAATGAGGCTAACTAATGACAACTAAAAGGAAAATTAAGAAGTCTGTTGCTCGCAGAGAACGTATTCGCCAGCAGAAGGCTGCTCAGAGACTAGTCAACGCAGCCGCACGCCAGCTGGATAGGAATGAGGATCGAGCTTTTAAGGATACTAAGAGTTTCTTCGATACTGTTTCCAGCGATATAGCTGATTTAATTTATCGTAAGGAACAGATTAAGGCTGGACTTATAGGTGAGGTTAAGTATGTTGAGAATCTGAAGGATAGCGATCCTGATAAATATGCTAAGCTCTCTACCAAGGTTTATAACGATTGCCTGGATAAGATAGCTACGGAAGTTCAGCCTAAGCTAATTAACATAGCTTCTCTAACCGATAGATTCAAGGATAAGGAGGTTGCCGGTGCTGGAGCGTTAGTTAGTGCTGTTGAAGCATCCGGAGATCTTAGTGTTATTACTCTTGCTCTGTCTGAGATCGTCGATAAGGCTGAGACTGCCCACAAAGATATCCGTGATCTTATTCTCAGTATTGAGCATCCTGAGACTAACCCTATTGCTGAAGAAGCTAAACAGCAGTCAGCTGCAGCTAATCAGGAAATAGAAGCTGATCCTGATGCCCTTAATAAAATCATCGATGCACAGGCTGACAGCAAATCTGATGTAGTGGTTAACCCGCTCGACGTAATTAAGAAGACTCAGCTTATTCCTCTGACTGTTAACGATATTGATGGTGTACTTCTTCTAGACGGTATTATTAGAACTAATGCCAGCGCTAATCTGTTTACGCTGAGCTCGTTTGATGTATCTGGCTCGTCTCATAAAGTAGATGATAGTGTAAAGCTGCATTCTGTTGTAGTTGAATTAAGCCTTGACAACGACAAGGAGCTTTTCGAGCTTCAGATTGATCAGTTAAAGGATGCAGCGTTAATATCTAAGCCGAAGAATGATACTGCTAACGTTCGTGGTACATTTGTTGAGTATGAATTTGATCTCACGAAGAACGTTAAGAAACTGGATGGATCTGATTCGGTTATTCTTGGTAAATTAGCTGATGATGAGAGTATTCATTCTAAATTAGCATTTACTGCTCAGATCAACCTCGACGACTCTAACATTCAAGGCTACGGCTTTGTATCGTTTGCGTCGCATACCGATTTCGAGACTAACGTTGTTGGATATACCGTAACTGCTTATTATGCTCCAGCTCTTGCTTTGAATAAGCCAGCTGAACCTCTTCCTGAGCCACCTAAGGAGGTTGTTCTCTCTGTTGAGCCAAATGATCTGGCCGCTGATGAAGATCCAGATGAAGTTATTCCTGCTGAAGCAGATTATACCCCGGAGACTGATATGATTACTACTGAACGTAGTCCTGCTACTCACCCGCTTCACGATGTTGCTGTAGATATGCCCGCTGCTAAAGGTAATACCTTTGAGGATCAGGAAGTAGAGATTGTTGCTACTCCGAGTGCAGCTAAAGGAAACACTAACGATGATCAGGAAGTCAGTGTTGATGCAGCTACAGTTAATAAGATCCTTAATGAACAGAACGCTTAGATAGATACTTACTAACTAAAACGATATATCTAGATAGGAATCGTTGGAGTTTATTATGAACGATAAAATTTTGGATGTATACGCTTTAGCTAAATTGTATTTATCTAGTATCAGTGCCAAACGCATGAATTATGCGTATTTTAACATTGATAGTAATGTTATCGTATTGTCTAATAGTACTACTGGCAAGAAAGGTAATGAGCATGGTGATCGCTTAACTAACCATGCAGTTGGAGAATTATCGTTTCACATGATGTGGTTCCACGATAATGGGGCTTTCATCAACGAAATGAAGCGGTTACTTGGTATACCTGAAGGAGTATATTACGGTATACATATTCCGCGTCTGATGGCGTTATGGAATAATAACGATCCAGCTGATTTATTACTGTCAACTGACGTTCAATGTAAGAGTATTATTATGACACCGAAAGGAGTTAAGTACGATCCACTGAAACATCTCATCGGCACACGAGTCGAAGATTTTCATGTTTTATCTCAACTCCTTTTTTGGTATAATTATGCGAGACAGGTCGGCGATGATAAACATCGTACTGTTTACAATCACAATTCTGTTAATATAGAGTCTTTAATTAACAGAGATGATCAGGTATATCGTATTCTGATTAAATCTGATAATTTTACAGAGCCTGCAACTGGACTATTTGCCAACACAGATATGTATTCGATAATGTTTGACGGTTTGTCGATACCCAGTTATAAACAATTTCTGGGTAAAGTCAAGAAGCCGTATACATTAGCAGCATATCTTTGGACTGACGATGGATCAAGTATACAGGCTATGTACCAATATACTGATGATTTCGTTACTGTACGCAGTATTAGGCCTAATGTTAGGCTTATACCTCTTCGACTTGATATCGAATTAGACAAAAATCTTTTGAATTCTTAACATTAAGGTGATTTTACATGAGTAACAATGATCCTAAAACTGCTCAGGCTGGATCAGTACAGACCGGTACTGCACCGAAAACTGATAAGGCTGAGTCCGCTAAGATTAGTATTTCTGAAGATGATGTAGCCTACGGTGACGAGAAGAAGGCTGCGTTTAAGAGCGACAACAAAATTGATGTTAAAAGTATTCTTAAGGAATACAAAGAGTATAAGAAATCTAAGAAGGAAGAAAACAAGACCTACAATATCGATAAGATTCGTCTTAGCATTCCTCTGAGCGAGGCTGACAATATTGGAGACTATGCTGAGAATATTGCGTCCCGTTCTTTGCAGGATGGTATTGGCCATTTTGCCAAAGTAGTCGATGATTATACCTCGGAGTATCATTCAGCAAGAAACGCTTTGAATTATTACTCAGCAGGTAATGAAGATGGCAAGGATGCACTGAAGAAAGCCAACCCCGCTCATTTTGTTAACGAGATTGATGGTATTCGTGAAGGTTCTGCTGGAGTTTCGTCTAAGCATATCGAGGAGAGTAAGTCTCATAAACTTTTCTCAGGTGCTGAAGCTTATCGTGTATTCGCTACTATTGGTAGTGGCGTACGCAAGGTTGTTCTTTGGAACTCTGGTATCACACTCACTCTGAAGAATATTCCTCTCAGGCTTCTTGACCAGTACATGGAAGCTGCAGCTCACGATGATTACGAGTATGGCAAGGAGTACGGCGGCTGGTATTATCTATTCGCTAACCTTACTCTCGATAAGAATATCGTTGAGAAAATTCTTCCGGCTGCTATTATCGGTAGTAACTACAAAGATTGGAGTGATACTGATAAGCTTATGCGTCAGATTTCTCTTCAGGACTATCAGGTTATCGTTTGGGCACTTGCTTGCCTGATGTATCCCGCTGGTACTACGGTTAACTATGTCTGCGGTGAGCCTAACTGTGGCCACATTCATTCTGAGAAGATTGATCTGGGTAAGCTGAGAAGAGTTAACCGTGATCTTATCAACGACAAGATGATCGATTACTTCAAGGTTAATCAGAGGAAGTATATCGGTGATGAGGATGTAGAGAACTACAAGAAGCTTGCTAATCTTGAGGACAGCTTCACTTGTGATGTTTCTGATACCGAAGGTGAGATTAGGCGTTATAAGTTTAATCTTAAGCAGTGCACTATTGCTGAACATGTTGCTGTAGGTGATGCTTTCAATAAGGATTTGAATAAGGCTGTAAGCAGAACTGATAGAGATGCTGTACTTCGTTACATCACCTTCAATCAGAACAGGTGCTACCGTCCTTGGATCAAGTCTGTTGAGTGTACCTACGTTGTTAACGGTGAAGAGCTTAATACTTTCATTGTAGAGAATGATGCAGGTGGCGCCAATAACGAGACTTTTGATCTTATTCTTGATGAGATGCAGCAGCGTGTACCTGACTTTGGTCAGAAGATGCAGGATTACATCAGAAGGACTAAGATTAGTCACATTGCTTTCTACTTCCAGGAGTGCCCTAAGTGCCACGCTAAGCCTGTAACTGCTTACGATGGATATATTCCTTACGATGCGGCACAAGCTTTTTTTACCCTAGGGCGTATGAAGCTTTGGAGAATAAGTTATCAGCAGAGCGAACTGGCAAGTTCGCAGAATACTTCAGAGAATACTTCGAATTCGTAGACAAAACGAAAATTCAACGTATTCATGGCTTAGCTAAAGAACACCTGGTAGAGATTTTCAATACCAGTTATTTCAACCGAGAGTTTTACGTTCCAGGCAAACCTCTCGGTTTGTTTCATCTGGATGTTGAAGATAACCGGCAGCCTTATCGCCGGATATTTCAGGAAGTTCTTGAGTTTTGCTACTACAATGATGTATTCAAGCAAACTGGCCTGAGCGTAGTCGACATTATGGATGAATTCGACTACGCTTCATTCTCCTATTTGCGTGACTTTATTGTTAAGGAAAACAATCTAAAAGTCAAGCATATGAGCGATATACAAGCCCAAATCGACGATAAACAGAAAAAGATAGCTAAAGGAAATTAACTAATATGGCTAATCAACCGGAAGTCGCTGATCCCAGCATGAGATCAGTGGTTAATACCAACTTCGGTATAACCAATATTGTTAGTATGAAAGAAAGTAAGCAGCATATTCTTGATATGCTGACTCGCTGCTGTGAGATATTAACCGAGCATTGCGGGCCTAAATCAGGTTACGCTATGCTCATTAGCGAGTATGGTGTTAACGAGAGTTTTAAGCCAAGTATCTTTACCAGGGATGGTATTCGTATACTTAATTCGGTAGATTGTATTTCTCCTCTTGAGAAATATATCAAGAACATGCTTACTTATATTGGCGGACGAGTAGATAATTATGCCAAGGATGGCACTACTACTTCAATGCTGTTTGCTGCCGCCTTTCTTAGAAAGTTTTTGGAAACTTATAATACAGAAGCAGCCTTGTCCGGATATACTTACAGCTGTATTGCCAAGGATATTTTCGATGAGGTTCAGAAACGAGTAGATAGCTATAAGTTTACTGTAGAGTCGCTTTGCAGCGACCCTAACAGCGAAGCTGAACAAATTAAAGCAGCTGGTAAGATAGCCTTTATGCAGGCTCTATCTAGTTCTGGCGGCAATATTGTGCTGGCCAAAGCTATGAAGGCTATTTTCGAGGCTTCTCCTAAAGTAGCATGGGAATTCATCTCCTACACTAATAGCCGTAAGGAAAGTGCTGATGAGTTTTCTGTTGAGGTACCTGAGCATGACATTAAGCTGAAGTGTTCTCTTGGTACTATTACCGATGGTATTCTTAATTACGCTCTTGGTACAGAATATTTAGATGAGAATGTAAGAGTTTTCATTTATAGCGACGCGTTGATACACGGATCATTCAAAGAAATCAATGTGATGGAATACTTTACCAATTATCCTTCGGATAAGCCGTTGGTATTCATTACTAGATCTCCTGATCCTAATGTAGTTCGAGCTATCAATGATCTCAATACTAAACGACAGAAGCCTATAACGCTGTGGGTGTATATGTCAGATCTTCGTATTGCTGGTGCGGAGTATCCTTGGGAGCTGATGCTGGCTAATGCCATTTGCGGATGCGAACCTTTCGATACTTCATATGCTAGCGGTAAGATGACTGATGCATATACCTTTATGGCGAAGAAGATCCATTTCCAGAATGGCTATATTTACATTTATGATACTGTGGAGCGTGAGCCTGACAGTTGCTTACATCCTTTTTATGCACATCCTGAGAAAGCTACTGATTATTATAAAGGCGTCCGAGAAGGGTTGGAGAGCCAGATAGATTTGTACACTAATGGGCACAATCCTAACGGTGATGCATTGAAGTATTTCACCGAAATGCTCAACCGTCTTGCCTGTGTACATAGGCCTACTCTCAAGTTAGGCGGAACCGTCCATGATCAGGTAGCCAATGCTGATGTGGTTCAGGATGTTCTTGGCGCTATCATGTCTTCGCTGAAGCATGGCTTCACTATCAACGGCCCTCTCCCTCTCTGGTACGCTATTGACTCGTATTACAGCGAGTTAGTTGATCGCCTGAAGAAAAACTATTTGGATGGTGATGATAAGCTTGCTCTTCCGGTAGAGGAGTATGTTAGATACGTTGTGACTTTATCTATGGTAACTGGTGTAAGCGCAGTATTAGCTGCACTTTATGCTGGTGAGAGTAAGGAAAAGCTTACTGATAAAGTTATCGATGCTATGCGTCAGGATAAGAATCTTTATTTTAACGTGCTGGCTAATTCAGTTTGCTCGTTGAAGGAATTCGTTGATATCATTGATAAAGACGGCAGAGAAATGGACTATCCTGTAGCACACCCGATGGCTATTTATACCGAGATGCTTAAACGTTCTAAGGAGCTTTTACTTAAGTTCATTAACACGAATAAGATAATCGTAGCCGGCGGAGTAGTGGTTAACGATAAGTCTAAGAAATGAGGTTCTTATGGCTGTTGAAAAACTCGAAGATATAGCCATTGGTGATGAGATACGTTTTAAGACTAAATCTCCGCATGATAATGTTTACTGGCACGGTGTAGTTGTGTCTTTGTGCAATTATACAGTAGCTAGGCAATTTGGCGGAAGTAATCTTAGTATCTATCACCAAGAAGTTAAGAGGGTGTATCCTGATCTTCCTTCGGTAGATTCGCTATCTTACATTATCCTTACTATTACTACAGCGGATGGTTCTACCTCTACTCCTGTAATAGCCAAGGAGTGGATAGATGAGTCTACCTTGGAGAAGGTCTCGTCAGAAACCCACACGGATATCCGTATTTATGGCATCGATAGCAGTAAGGCTAAGGATATAGCTAACTACATTAGTACAGCATATCCAGGCTACGCTGTTGAGATTCTGTAAATTATTATAGACTGGATACTTTATATAGTTAGAGAGAATTGACCTAGGTGAACTTTCGTGAAGTTTCTCCAACCTAAGCTGGTTTTCTCTAACTTTTGCCAATGTGGTGAAATCGGTAGTCACAAGAGACTTAAAATCTCTCGGTCTTGCGGCCATGAGGGTTCGAGTCCCTCCGTTGGCACCAACGGGTTGTTAGCTCAGTTGGTAGAGCAGCGGACTTTTAATCCGTTGGTCGAGGGTTCGAGTCCCTCACAACCCACCAGTTAATTTATTCGGAGTATATATATATGGCAAAAATGGACAGAGCCTGTTTTAATAGACTACTCGATGAACAGAAAACTCTTGCAGATCGTATTGGTAAGCTTTCCAAGGTTATAGACGATACTAGATTTAAGGTAGGCGCTGATTTTGATGAGAATTATCTTATGTTTGGCACCACTCCTGCTGGATTGCTTACAAGGCAGCTTAAGGCTATGACGAGTTACAATGAGATTCTTGTTATGAGAATCGGTATTGCTACTGTAACCGGTGTAGAAGATTAGTTGTATATGCCGATGTGATGAAATTGGTATACATAAGAAACTCAAAATTTCTCGGCTTTTAGCCACGAGAGTTCGATCCTCTCCATCGGCACCAGTAGGGGTATAGCCAAGCGGTAAGGCAGCGGGTTTTGATCCCGCCATGCGCAAGTCCGAATCTTGCTACCCCTGCCAATTTAGGGAACTTGGTGTAATGGCTAGCACAAATGATTCCAAATCATTTTGTAAGGGTTCGAATCCTTTAGTTCCTGCCAATTTACTTATTACGGGGCGATAGTTCAGCTGGTTAGAACGCCTGCCTGTCACGCAGGAGGTCGTGGGTTCGATACCCATTCGTCCCGCCATAGGAGTTTAGTTCAAAGATAGAACAACGGATTCCAAATCTGGAATGCTCTTCCGTTATGGTGGCTTGAACCCATCAACTCCTGCCATTTTCATAGGGGGCTTCGCCAAGTGGTAAGGCAGCAGACTCTGACTCTGCTTACCGGTGGTTCGAATCCATCAGCCCCTGCCAATTTGCTTGTTATGGATAGATGGCTGAGCGGCTTAAGGCAACTCTCTACTAAAGAGCCGTACGCTAATAACGTACCGTGAGTTCGAATCTCACTCTATCCGCCATTTTCAGTAATGCCAGCTTAGCACAATGGTAGTGCAGCTGTTTTGTAAACAGTTGGTTGTGAGTTCGAGTCTTACAGCTGGCATATTCATAACACCTCCTTACGTTAAACCGGCAACTATATTTGTTGTGCAACCCAAGTGTAGTTGCCACCCATTTGGAGTATAGATAGTTATGTTCATGATTAGATAGGTTGGTCCCTCGCTTAATTTTGATACGAACGTCTGTACTCCTCCCTATTGCGCCAGGCATCCCGCAGTCTCAGGCTAGTTTCTCCTTTCACTGTCTAGCCACGCAGGTGCAACTCCTGCCTGTTTGTCTGGCGCAACCCTATTTTAGTTAAGCTGAGAAAACATATGATGCAGCAAAATACTGAGCGTAATTTATCCCGTCAGGATGTTTTAAGAGCTATTGCTGCAATAAATGTAATTGGCGAATTAGATCAAGGTTGGGATTATAAACTCATGGATGCAATAAGCGAAGTAAGAGAAGTTGAAAGCAAGGCTACTGATGGACAAAAGGAGCTAATGTATCGTCGTATATCTTGTTTTCTTTCTGAGCTTCAAATTTTGCACGATGCTTTAACCAAAAACGTAATTTAGCAATAATTATTACGGCCCTTTAGCTCAGTGGTAAGTAGCAGGCAGCTCATAACTGTTTGGTCCCTGGTTCAAACCCGGGAAGGGCCACCATTTGAGAAAATTATGAAAAATGGTAAAGTTAGTCTTAATGATTTAGTTGATGCCATTAAGAAGAATAAAGATAATGGTAAAATATCATGCTGCGAAGATGGAATAGCTAAACCTGAGTTGACGGCATTCTTTAATGTTCATATTGCAACTCTTCTTGGCTGGATGGAAGAACTTAAGCTTTATCGTGAATTAGATGCTATCTCTTCGGAAATGTGCCACAAAGGTATAGGTGGCTTGGATAATTCTGAAGAAATTAAACGATGCGATGAGCTTCAAAAGCGACTTCGCAAATTACAAACTGAAGAGAATAATGAGTTTTATCCATTTTACGAACCTTTCGTCTAATGGTTAGGGCATCGTTATCAATCATGGAGAAAAATATGTCAGAAGAGAAAGCTGATCTTGATAAAACTATTTCTGAGATTAGGACTATTCTTGACAAACGTATAGTTTCACAGTACTATCACGTTTCAATAGGTCGTGGAACTCAAGTATTTGCAACTATTGAGCTAGTTCCGCTCATGGAGTGGTTAGAGGAACTTAGTCAGTATCGTAAACGTTATCCGATACGTAAGTCTAGTGGTAAGTGCATTACCCTTGATGAGATGATCGAGAAAACGAATCGTTAACCATTTCAGAATCCTTCGTCTAACGGTTAGGACATCGCCCTTTCACGGCGAAAATACGGGTTCGAATCCCGTAGGGTTCACCAAGGTTATATCAGTTATGGGCGTATGGTGGAATTGGTAGACACGCTAGATTTAGGTTCTAGTGATTAACATCGTGAGAGTTCGATTCTCTCTACGCCCACCAAACATACGTTTATCGTGTATCTATATTTTCAAAAAGCACATTTGCTCTAATTTCTGACTGTTCGGGTACCATAGCCTTATGGCTATGGTACTCTTTGGTCATTTTATGAATTCTTAATTTAGCAAATGAGGAGATCGTAATGGATTCTTCTATGTTTTTCTGGCCTTTCAAAAATAGCACGAGTACTGCTGACGAGGATGTTAGCAGAAGTGTTTCTGGCCCGTTCGATTGGACTTATTGGAGAATGTTCGGCCAGCTTGATCTTATTCCTAGTGTTATAGAATCAGGCTCTAAAGTTTTGATCGGTGGAATAGATGCACGATCTCTTTACAATTTCATTAAAAGAAGATACAGTGCTGCAGGCTTTTTGTATAAGTTTTTCTCTTTAACTCCTGATAAGCATAGGCTTACTATTAGTAGATTCTTCGTACCTGAGCTTATTTATCTTCTGCAGGAAAATAAAAAGTTTTCTCCGCATGCCAGAAATGTAGATAAGATCATTAACCTGCTTATATCTAATACTTGGTATAAGAATACTCAGGTAGATGTTCCTTCCTCGCTGGATATGGATGTTATCAGTAGTCTAAAGAGACAGCCATTGCCTTATCAGCTAGAGTTTATTAAAGATGTATATTGGCAGAAGAAAACTCAGTTTTTATTGAAAGGATACTTACTTGGGTTTGAACCTGGTTTGGGTAAATCAGCAACTTCTATATTCCTTAAAGAAGGTCTACATAAGAAACACGCTGTGGTTATAGCTCCTAAATCAGTAACTATGAATGTGTGGCCTACTGAGATAGCTGAGACAGTAGATGACTGTAAGATCTGGGTTATTGGTGATAGCGTTGACAATATAACCAGCGAGACTAATTATGTTGTTGTTAACTATGAAGCGATAGATAAGATTAAAGATGCTGTTAGACGTAGATTTGATCTTAAATCGTTTATGATTATTGTCGACGAGTGTCATAACTTTAAGGATATAGATTCACTACGCACAAGGCAGCTGATAGATTTAGCTACATCGACTAACTGCCAGGATATATTGCTGATGTCGGGTACTCCTATCAAGGCTCTTGGTACAGAATGTATACCTATCTTAGAGTTACTTGATACGATGTGGAGTTTTAACTTACGAAACATGTTCAAAAAATTAAACAGATATCCTTCAGTTATGAACGAACTGCTTCATAACCGTTTAGGTCTGTTGATGTTTCGTAAGCGTAAAGAAGAAGTGCTTCATTTACCTGATAAGATAGAAAATGATTTGCTGATCAAAATACCAGATGGTAAGAAATACACCGTAGACGAAGTTAAGAAAGCCTGTAAAGAGTATGCAGCTGAACGTTCTGCTTACTATAAGCAGAATTATGATAGATATGAGAAAGCATTTTTAGATATACTAGATTACTACGAGGCAAATCTATTGCCCGAAGCTGAGAAAAAAGAATTCGAAAGATATAAGAGTGATTTGAAGTTTATTAAGGGTGGTAAGATATCGTCTGGTCTAGAAATCGGTAACGATATGCGAATAACTATCGAAGCTGTTAACAAGTATGATCACGACGTACTTATACCTAGACTACCGAACCACATGAAGAAAGTATTTAAGGATTCACGTACGGTGTATAAGTATGTTACCCTTAAAGTTATGGGTGAGGTAATCGGTAACTTACTCAATAAATTAAGGCAGGAGATGACCAGTGCGCTCATCGGCAAAGAAGTGATAGATATTATCAAAGGAGCAGCCAAGAAAACTATACTGTTTTCTGATTATACTGATTCACTTCATGATGCGTATACCAAGTGCGTTAATGAAGGACTTAAACCAATGCTTATAACTGGCGAAAATTCTAACCAGGCTAAAGAGCTGGTTGCAACGTTTAAGCAAGATCCTTCGCTTAATCCCTTGATAGCAAGTATCAAGTGTATGTCTACCGGGCATACTATCAATGAGGCCAATACAGTTATCTTCCTTAATGTACCTTATAGATCTACTGATTACGAGCAGGCATCTGATCGTTGCTACCGTATAGGACAGGATACTGCTGTATATGTGTACAGATTATTGCTGGATACTAAGCCTGATAGTAACTTATCTACTCGTATGAATGATATACTGAAATGGTCTAAAGAACAGTTTGGGCAGATAGTCGATGGCATACCTCAGGATGCTGAAGTTAATGTAATGATACGAAATATCATGAATAGTAACTCGTTCGAATTACTGGATATAGCTAAAGATTTAGTTAACACCGTTGCTTCTAAACTTAGAAATTTATTCTAAAATAAAAAAAAAGAAACCCAGAGCCTAAAGCTCTGGGTTTGGGGTTAGGCGAGGTGCTCAATCCATGCTTGGACTAGGTGCTTGCCGATTGCCCCAGTGAGATTCACTAGGGTACTCAGCGATTTTACTTTCACCATCGCCCATTTACAAGACATGGGTTTTGAGATTCCAGCATCCCATATCCCGGTTTTGTTAAATTTCCGGACTCTTCTGATTCTATCCAGGTTGTCCGATATTTCGCCGTCGATAATATTATTAACGGCAGATTCAGCGAGATCTCGTATGAGGTCCTCTCCGAATCCTCTTTTCACAGCTTCCCAATCGGCCGCGACCTCATCGGTTCTGGCGATAGGCAAACTGTGCGAATCTATTCCGTCCCACTCAGGACCAAAATCCTTATGGGCTTCTTCTTTCCGAATATGGCCAATTTCATGCCATATTGTCCAAGCTTCCCTAAAGGTGCCTGGAATCTTTTTTCCTACAACTATTACCTTGAAATACCATAGCGTGTAGGCGAGCGTATTTTGCCACTCATTATCGAATTCTGCAACAAATATATCGTTCTTGTATTTCTCACTTAATTCTTTATTATATTTTACTCTTTTTACTCCATCGTTTGTCTCTTTTACATACCTTTCGAAAAATTTCCTGTCGGTCCTATTCATAAAGTCTCCTTGCTCTTTCGAGCTTAATTAAGTTTGAGTCCACACTAGACCAGAGGCTCGTTAGAGCTTAGCTAGTACGGTACTACACGCGGGTAATATATGGATATTTTTTTTTGATAGACGCTAGTCAAGCTGTCCTCCTAGGAGGACAGCTTGACTATTTGTTTGAATGAAAGATAGACTAACTAGAAATTTTTATCGTGCAGATCTTTGAAATCCCAATCTTTTTCTTCTGGTTTACCAGTGACTTTAATTTTGACAGATGAATCCTTACTTTCTGTTTTAGGTGCGGGAGTATCTCCATTCTTAACATCATCTATATATTGCTTAGTTTCATTGGCGATAAAATTGAGTGTGGTAAAGTAAGCACGGGCTTGTGTATGGTTAAGCTTCTTTGTCCACTCATTAAAATACCGCTGCTGTATCTTGAGTCTTTCTTGTAATTCAGCGTCTTTCCCACAGCCGGATGCTACGTTATTAGGATCGATTTTAAGTAATCCTTTCTTAGCATCGTTCCAGATATTTATAGCTGATTTATATGCATCAGAGTTGCATTTGCGTTTGCGATCTTGAAGATTGCAATCAAAAACATGCCCTATGCCATCTAGTACATATATCTTCTCAGCAGCAAAACAAAGTAGTTGTGATTCTGGATCATCGAAAGGCTTTCTATAGATAACTGTCTGCAGCATTTTGATAACTGTTTCATCATTAGCTTTAGCAGTTTTACTCTCTGTTATTGCGTACATGGCTGTGATCTTAGCGTCTTCAATAGCGTTTCTTGTTTTCCGATTGATGACGTTAACGTATTCGTCCCATGCCGCTGATGCGTCTGGATGATGCCACTTCGGTCTTATTCTGCAATTCTCAGCGAAGATTTCAAGAATATCTTCATCAATGTAACGATAATCTGATTCGTCATCGTCAATATCATCATCGTCAATATCGGCAACTTCGTCATCGTCAATATCGTCATTGTAATACATGGTCTGTGCCATAGTCAGAACCATGCCGTGATACGCTTGCTGTGCTATTCTTTTAGCAGTTCTTCTAGCAGAAGCTTGACGCTGGGCACTGCGCTCGTCGTCTGCACCATATTTGATGTACTCGTTATTCTCGTCAGTGTTTTCCATAGATTACCTCTTTAGAAATGGAAGAAAGGGATTGTCATCCAGTTTAGCATTTTCCCAAATTTCCTTAGCTCTTTCTTCAGCGTATTTGTGGCATGATTCCGAAAATTCTCTTATATCCTTATCATACCGATTGTACCAATCAGTGTAGTAGCTAACGTAGTGTAATTTAACTAAATAGCATCTTATTTTTGATTCAGTGCTTGAGAAAGGCATGGAGTAAATACGTTGTATGATGAGGCCAATCATATCTTTTTCTGTTGGTTTTGGTTCAGTACAAGTATTTACATATTCATGAAGAAATGTAGTAATATCTTTTTCAGCGTCTTTCATTAAAACTTTCATAAGCCGCTGATATTCTTCCATTACTTCTTCTGGTTTTGGTGGTTCTCTTATTTCCAAATCACGTAGCATTTCGCTAACAATTTCGTCTTTGATACGTTCTTTATATTCGGATTGTACAATACCTTCGAATTTGAGTTTATCCATAACTGTTCTAAGAACGTAACGGCTAGCATTATCATTGCCGCCGCAGCCAGGAATTAATTTACGTAATTCGATAGATTTATTGCACGCTTCTTCAATCGTTTTTTCTATGAAATTGTTAACAATTTTAACGTGATCTCTTTTGTCTTTCATTGTTAAACCCTCCTACTAAAGTTCTATAAAAAAGAAGAATTAAATAATAAAGTAGGTAGACCTTAGCGTCTATCATAACTCTCTCCCTGTTATACAGTTGTAAAGTTACAACTATCACACATTAGTAATATATAAATATTACTATGGAAAAAATGATGAACTTTTGAGATAAAAGAGTACTGGCCTGCAGGCCAGTACTCTACACAGTTGAAGATTATACTAACAGTTACTTGTGGTAATGCTCATAGAGATCTTTGGCACAGCAATACATGAACTTTAGTAATTCCGCTTTGAATTTCTCTACCCTGATTCTGAATCCCATCTCGTCGTTGTTTAGTTTGAATACGCACTCAGCACTCCGATAGGCTCCTTCAAGAAGGTCATCATTGATTAGCTCATTGTACATAGCGTGTTGAAGAACCTCGATGATTTTGTCAGGATCGCCGTAATGGTCATAAGTTCTTCCGCGGACACGCGATATACCTTTCGCGAGATAATCAGAGAGGATCCATACAGTCATCTCGTAATACTCTCCGAGGTACCACCGACAAGCACCACGCTTTTCATATTCTTCGGGGATACTATCGATAGTTTCTGCTATGACGTCTCTTAAACCATCTTTGTGTACGTCTATTAGACGAAAGGTAGTGTTCATTTCTTCTTCTACCCTAGCTATCCCTTCGTGTAGGGCTTTCGCAAGACGATCTACTGCACCCGAAAGTTGATCATTAGATTTTTCAGGTGCAGGAAGTTCTGTTGTTTCCTTTTCATCCATTATTTCGTACCTCCGTAAAACTTTTCCCAGATCTGCATATCGTTCTTGTAGTTCAGTTCTGCGTTTAGTCCTTCCAGCTGGGCAAAGAATAGGATTCCTTTGCCTACCTTGTCATAAGCTTTGCATGTTTTCTTGAGAGCATGCCACACTTCATCTGCATACCAAAATAAGTGGCTGTCCTCGATGCTGAGCTTAAATAAATAGTCCCGCTGCGACTCAAGCTTAAATTCGCTTATCCAGCTCTGAAGATGTTCTTCAGATTTACGCCAGCTAGCTAATTTGCTAGTTGCGATATCTTCAAACGCTTCCCAATCTTCAAGATGTTTATCGAGACGCTTGACGTTAGAATCAGTTATAGAAGTTACTGATTCTTTCGCAGCTTTTTTCCAAGCCATTGTCTTGTAGTAAAACAGCTTATCATCATCGATAAGCTGCTTACCGTTGAACGTAAAACAGTTGGGGCCTGACATAAATGCTTTCTCAGTCCCTCCCTGCAGTTTGTATTCTCTAGCCTGGCTATCGAAAGCTTTGATAGCCATTTTCTTAAGCCAAGCGTCTTTCTTCTTGACTTCAAGCATTTTTCTCGTACTGCTCATGTTAACTCCTTAAACGAACTCACATTCGTTTTGAAAAACAACAAGATGCTCATGATCATCCCAAATACGATTGGCACCTATTCTTCCGAATAGGTCGATGGTTACAATATCTTCTTCCCCAAAGGTAATAGATTTGATTTTCCAATACACCCGGGTGAAATTACCGTTACTGCAAGCTAGCGTATAATACAGCGTTCTATCACGACAGTTAATGTGATATTTATCTATACGCCTAATTTGTTCTTCTTGAGTTACTGCATACTTCTTAACAAGATGTTCAAGACAGTGAGCACGCATTGGTAAATCGGCATTGTGCGCGCAAAACATTACATCGTCTTTTAACGCATTCCATATACGTTTGAATCTTTTTGCTAAAATTTTTCCATACCCGCAATAGAGAGCGTGGATATCAGCTTTTCCTTCATCCGGAGCAATAAGTGCATAAGCGTGTGGGTGATCTACTTTAAGCCTTTTTTCTGTTCCTAGTATATATTGCTGGGCGTGCCCAAATTCATGGCAGATAGTAGCTCCAAGTTCGTCAAATGCTTCGCGGTTGGTAAAATCAAGAACAGTACCTATTACGTGAATAGTAACAAGTACTGTTTTCTGCCCGGTTGAATCTTTTTTGCAAATCCCTGCACCTTCAAATCCATAGCTGATAGCGCTGAGCCCGTCAGAAGCTATTGCCGGCTGCATAATTACCTGAAATTGCTTAACTCTACTAGTGGGAAATGGATCGGTGATGAGGCACTTCTGGCCGATGGGTGCCTCGATGAGCTTTTGCAGCTCAGTTTTATTTAGCATAAAACCTCCTAAATAAATTATGCGTAGTAGTAATATATAAATATTATCGTTATGAAAAAAAAATAAACAGGGGAGTTTCAGCTTTTTGGCATCCCCTGTTTTTTGTTAGCTGGTTAGAGTTATCTCTGCCAGCCGAAATAATGATACAACTCACTAGTGAGGTATTCATTCTTCTTCTTCAGAAGAAGATCCCCACTTTTGTTATAAACAACAACAGTGTCCGCCCAGCTATGCTTGCTGGGTATGTACCTCCTTACAATGAGATTTGAAATTTCAGCATCCGAGAATACCTGGGGCTTACCGCCTTTGAGGCTATATCTGGCTTCTCCGTGACGGAGAAGCCAGCCATTCTCAGTGCGTATGTACGCACTGAGTTCGTAGCTCGCCCCGAAATTCGGGGCGAGCTCGATCGCGTTCCGGTCCTCCTGCCCTAAGGCAGTTACCACCGCTGCATTACGAACAATACGCGCTACGCGAGCGCGCATGTGGTTGATTCTCTGGTAGCTGATAGGTCTTACAATTCTATCCATAATAATTCTCCTTGCTCTTTCGAGCTTGATTAAAACTGACTTTCGGAACTTAATCCTATTTGCCACTTTAATGATATATATATATAGAATTGACGAACAGGCATTGCATATGCAATGCCTGCCGGTTTAAGCTTTAAGCCATTTTTCTTTTTCAGTAGAATATTGGTATTTCTTTTGTATGGTTATTTCGTAGTTATAGGTAGCTGATACGATTTCTAAATCTGAATTTTCTTCAATCAATTTATTTAGGTACTGCTTAACAGTGCTGCTGAACCAAACTGATCCACCACTACGAAAATGACAAGGCTTGTAGCGCGGGTTACCGTTTCTGTCTTTGTAGCAGTTAGCATCTGATTCCGTATTTAAGTGGCCTACGTGAAGTTCTGTAGCTTGACTATCCCAGGATGCTTCATCACGAGCTAAGCGATATTTCTTTGTTCCAGTCTGAAGAATAATTTCAAATTTATAAGCTGAATCAATTAGCTGTTCAAGTTTCTTTTTACTTTTTTCACTTATCATATTTCACACACCAGCTGCCAAGCATCAGCACTATGCCATCTCTTAGCGTGACAATCTTTGATCCATTTACCGGTAGAGATATCTAACCGATGATACGATTTCTTTAAGTAGTCGGCAGCCAGTACTTCTAAATCTGGTCTAGTTTGTATTAATAGAGTTAAATACTGTTTTAGTTCTTCGGTGCTTGGACTCCACAGCGACCTTCCGTTTAGATGGCAAGGTGATGTGTTCAGCCAATGATTAGTTTCGTTTCTAAATCCGCTGTTAGGGCTAACATCAGTCCAAGATGCACTGTCGGATGTGGAGATCTCTCTATTGCCGACACGAAGTACACTACGAGTGAAATAGAATCTTAAAGTACCACTGCTCAGTACAAGACCATAACTTCTAGCCGTTTCAAGTATCTTGTCAAGCTTAGCTATCATTTTTTTCTTTAGCATATTTCATCCTTCAGATTACTGCAATCTACTGCAAACCATTCGTTATTATCTTTTGAGAGATTGTAACGCTCGTAAGTTATTTTGGTGTAAGTTGCTGATTCTATTTCCAGGTCTGGCATGTCCTGAATTAACTTAGAGAGAGTATCTTTCAGCAAATCAGCAGGCCACGGACATATAAGATCACCGTTGATTCGATAGGGCTTCCAATCAATTACTTTAAGTTTACCATAATTTCGTTTATAATACTGCTCGGGAGATGCTGCGACGACGTATGCTACGCTAGCAAAAATATACCCGCAGCAATCATCTAGATGTACAACTTTGTCAAATTTGAATTTAGTTATACCGCTTTTAAGTATGATACAGTAGCGATCCGCATGTTCAAATACCCAATCGAGCTTGTTTTCAGTTTCTTTATCTATCATGTATTACCTCTCTAGTTAAACTATATGAAAAAGTTAGTAAATATTAAAATAGGTAGACTCCGGAATACTCCGGAGTCTACCTATGATTATGCAGCTGTGTCTTGAGCAGCTCCATTTATAGCGTATTGTAATCTAAGATAAGTTTTTACCAACGGGTTATCATTACGTTCACGAAGCTTAGTGTGCGTTTTCTCGTAGGCCTCTACCGTAACACCAAGATGACCACAATCGCATATAGCTTCTTCAGGAGTAAATGCGGTGAACATATTGGCGTATGGATTTTCTCCGTAGTAATTTCCATCAGGAGCATCGAAGAAATTGGTATAGTAGCGTGGATCTACGTATAGCATGTACATAATGCTCAGTAGAGTTGCCCATTCTTTATAGTTGTAGCACACATCTGCTGATTTATATCTAATGCTACGTACGATACCAGTTAGTGTGTCGTATAATTGCGAAATAAGAAGCGGAATGCTGCTAGCCGGACTAGCACGCCACTGGCTATTACGTTCATCTGCCTTGTAAGCTTCACGATTTCCACGAATAGCTACTTCAAAGACTTCTAGCTCACGCATTATTCCTGTTTTAATTACAGGTTTACCGTTAAGTAGATCTTGAGTGGTAGTAACTAGTTCGTTGGAGAGATCTATGTTACTAGCTCTGGTTTTTAGCTCATTTAATACGTTATCAATAGATGCTGCGGTAGCTGCATCTAGTAGCACCGTATTCAGAAATCTATTGCCTTTACTGAAGGTAGCAGCTTGATCAAGTAATCTGTTGACAACACGATCTAGCTTCATCTTAATGAAGAGTGATAGTTCACGCTGATGAGTGCTGTAATACTGGTGGATGAGCTTAGGGTTATCTTTCCACACAGTATTAAACATATTAGCGTATTGTGCCGCTATAAATAACGTAGTATTACGTATGTCAACCTGCTTAAGCAGTTCAATGAGAACGATATCTCGACAAATAGTTAAATTCTCGATACGTCCTCTACTGTTAACTGCTGAGTTGGCAGGTTTCATTACGTCAAAAATTTCCATAATTACTCCCCGTTTTCGAAGTCTTGAATCTCTTTGTCATACTCAGCTATCTTAGCATCGTAAGTCTTAATAACATTAAGAATTTTATTGTATTCGGGACTGGAAGGTTTTTTGTCAGCTAAATCCATGCGCATAATAGCTACGTGATTGATTAGCCACTCTCTCGATTCTTTAATTTTGTTGTTTCTATTAACCTTATAACGAAGCCATGCGTTACCGATTGCCTTGAAAATGTTAAGGTGCGAAAGAGCTCCAAGGAGAGTATCCAGTAAATCTCCTGGATAGAAATTCATGGCAGCACGCTGATCAAAATCGATGTTTCCACCGAAGCCTAAAACCATATCAGCATTTTGTTTACGCATTCTGGAAACATCGTCAAGGAAATTATAATCTCCACGATGCTCGAGTACTCGTGAGATAATTTTTCCTACCTGCTCAGCATTCTCCATAACAAATTTGTTACGGTACTTAGGGATAGATCCGGCAGTATCGTTACCGATACGAGTGAGGTAAGTGAACAGATACATACTGAAATTGGCTATCAGATTACTATCTCTGAGCATGCCGAGTACAGCCAAAGTGCTCATTTTTGTTTCGTAAATATCTACGGAATCTTTGTCAAAGAAATCGTCAAGCTTTGGCTTGATCTCTGCTAAAATTTTAGCAAAAATAGAATTTGCTTTACGTAAACTGGATAGCGGGCATTTTCTCTCAGATGCCATAGCACCGTTACCAAGATGCTTGTAATATTCATCTAGGCAGGTGTGAAACTCATCGTTGGAGTGATCGAGAGCCGGCCTAACTTTGTTGGTCATCCAGTCGCACATCTCTTGATCAGTGAAATCCTTAAGAGAGCTGCTAATGTCAGTGTGCAATTTAATGTTTTGGTCGATGACGTCCTCTACATCTTCACGCTTCATGTTAGCGATGCGATTTTTGTCATGCCAATCTTTGATAGCTTTAGCTATCTTAGTTAAAAACATCATAAACCGTACTTCTCCTTATTAGAACTTGGGTGCGAGACCTTGTGCATACTGCTTCATCATGGTCATAATGTCAACGCTTTCAGTCTTGGAATTACGTTTGCACTGATCGAAAGTTAATTCGCTAGTAGTATTGATGCCGTTGTAATACATATGTATCTTACTATACATGACGTCTACTACTACTACGATCATTGACATAGTAGCTTCAAAGAATTTCTGACGGCTATCGTATCTTTGGAAGTTGATTCCTGAAGTGCTGCAAGCTCTCTTAAATCCCTTGCTCTCATAAATCAGTATAGTGTTGGCAATATTCTGTCTATTGGGCTCAACGTTAAGTAATTTAAGCCACAGGTTTCCAACTGCATTAGATCTACGATCTTCCATCTCAGATAGAACGCCGGTCTTGTCTTCGCGAAGTGCTTTGTATCTTTGTGCTCGAAGATCACAACCTAAAATAAAATCACTCCAGAAAGATATTTCGCCAGAAGTCATCTGTAACCATCTTTGAGAGAATGACGGCTCAAAATTCATAGCAATGAACTGAGCTGAAACGTCTTGTGTTACGAAAATAGGGTGAAGCTGTACTAATAGCTGTACAGTAGTTGTGATTGATTTTTTCTCTTCATTGTTAAAGTTAGATAGTTTAGCATTGATTACACGGCCAACTGGTAAAGGCTGTACGCTTGACGACTTAGATATCTCGGCAACTGCAGAGGACGACTCACTTTCCATTCCTGCAAATTTATTGTTTTCTGAAGGTTTGGTTAAAGCGAAGTATTTGGTAATCTCAGTCTTAACGTTAGTTATTGGCTTGAAGTCCTCAGTGGCTACTGTAGATAACACATCACGTACTCTTTGTGTACCAGTAACGTATGCGTTTAAGTTTAAGGCTGTTAGAATAAGACCAATGTAGAGATCCAGCAGATTAAGCATAATTGGCGTAAGGATATCTTCATTGGCTAGCACATCATCAATATAAACTCTGCTGATAACGGTTGATCTTTTAACGAATTTGAATAGAGATGAGTTAGCATTATCTTGTACGTCGTGAATTGCGTTCACTATGTCGGATAGTGTTTCTTTACTATCTGAGATAACAGTATCGGCCATTGTTAAAATCCTCTGTAGTAGTTTGATATCTAGCCAATATGGCAATACTGGCCTAGATGCAGTCATAAAATATTGGTAGAGCTGGAAGGGCCGTGAGACCCTTCCAGCTGATTAGCTGTTTAGCATCTGATTAACTTAAGCGGCGCACTTGCAGGGCTCGACGTTAGAGATACTGTGCTTAACACGTTCCTTGACTTCGCTTAGTTTAGCACTGTTAAAGCGATCAGTGCGCGCCAGGTAGCCAGTGATACGTGCGATGTGAGTGAAACCTACTCCCTCGCCGATAAGTGTTGTCTTCGTCATGATGCGTATAATCCTCCGTGGATGTTGCAGGTTAAGGCTTACGCCGGGTTAGTGATTTGGTTAGATACTATTTCATTTTGCTCAAGATCAGAAAAACGAACGGCGTATTCTGGATCAGGAGAGTATGATTTCAGGGAAAGTAACTTACTGACTGGAACTCCTTCGCCTTCTTTTCTTCCGCATCTGGGGCAGGTGTTATCAGGGAAGTAGCCTACATAGCCGCATACTGGATCACGATCAACCGGATGATTGATAGCGAAGTAATTCATATTAGCATCGGCCATAGCAGTTACTAGTGCTTCAAATCCTCTGAGATTTTTAGTAGCATCTTCAGTAAGTTCGATATAGCTGATACAGCCGCCATCGCAGTACTGGTGATACGGTGCCTCTAACTGAATCTTATCCCAGGCGGTAATAGGGAAGTATACCGGAATGTGGAACGAGTTAGTTAAATAGTCGTGATCAGTTACGCCTTTGATTACACCGAACTTAGCTCGTGTGAGTCTCAGTAGTCTGCCAGTACAACCTTCAGCAGGTGAGCCCATAAGAGCAAAGTTAAGCTTATACTTTCTAGCTGCATCTTTCATGCGATCGCTAAGGTGCCTGATTATCTCTAAGCCTAATTCTTGTGAATCAGAAGATTCGCCATGATGCTTGCCGGTAAGTACCTTAAGTGTTTCAGCTAGTCCGATGAAGCCAAGAGTCATACTGCCTTGCTTAAGAATCTCAGTAATCTTATCTTCGTTGAGCAACTTTTCACTGCCAATATACAGATGTTGCCCCATTAGGAATGGATAATTCTTAGCTTTACGGTTACTGATAAATTTCACACGATCAAGTGATAAATCGATGATATCGTCAACTCGTTTATCAACGAGTTCCATAAACTTATCGTACATTGCATCAGGTATATCTGCTGTTGCTGATCTAGCTTCCAGCGCAAGATAAGGTAAATTCAGCGTAGTAAAAAATAGATTACCTCTGCCAGTTACCTGTTGATGCTCCGGATCGTATACATTTCCGATAGTTCTGGTTCTGCAGTTATGGCTAACAATAACACCTACGTCAAACCTATCGCTTTCAGTTTCGAAATCGTAGCCGTGCTCGGGTATATCTTTCTCTAATACACTAACATGCATAACTTCGAGCATAGTGTACTTAGCTGGCCTGCCGGGAAATTCATAGATCGACATAGCGTTAGCTGGAATAAGATTACCTTTCTTAAGATCTTTAGTTAGAGTTCTGGTAAAGGTTTTCTTATGCATTTCTTCCATCTTGCCAGTAAATATAGGAAGAGGATGATCGTCAGTTACTAGTAGCTCACCGTATGCGACGTGCCCGATAAGTGTGCCAGTTACATCGTATTTGTTAACCGCATAGTTAATACGAACCCATTTGGTTTCTTTGTTCGTATCAAAAATCATGAACTTCTTAACTTTAGTATTGCAGCCTTTGATACTATCGCTAATGAATACAGTCGGTTTAAGCTCAATATACTTAGTATCTTGATCGAATACTTTGTATTCGTTAGTAGTAGCATAATTGTGATTAAGTAACCACTTACCAGCTTCGGAAATATCTCCAGTGTAAGTTTCACCGTAGTCGGTGTAGAGAGTTACTTTACCCTCGGCGATAGCACCCATCGTGGCAATCTCAGTTTCAGGGTGACCTGGCTTGTAATACTTAAGATTGTACGGAGCATCTACATTTTCGAAATTAGGGAAGAGCCTCTTAGCCGAAACTTTACAAGCTAACTGATAAAGATCGTAGTTAATACTGCCTCTATCATTTATTCCTTTCTTCATCTTGAAAATAGAAATCGGAAAAATAGCAGTTTCACCATTACCAAGGCCGCGATCAACAGCCAAAAGTAAATTCTTAGAAACCATGCGTCCTTCTTCTGTTGTGCACGTTCCGAAATTAACACTGGAGAATGGGACTTGTCCTCCCGATCTGGAGTTGAGCGTACAGAGGTTGTGAACCATCGCTTCCATAGCTTGGAAAGTATCATTTTCAGTTTCTCTACGAGCATATTTGTGTAGGCTCGAGAGACTAGCTGCGCAGTCGACGCCGTGCACTGTAAAACGAATACCGTCAATTAAGTCATTTAAGAACCACATACCTTTTTCATCGAGAATAGTATCGTGCTTCTCGATGTAGCGATCTGCTGGCTCAATTAACTTAGTCTTGAAAGCATCTGAATCATAATCGCAGTGAGCTTCGAGGTACTTAGCTGCGTTACGTACATATGACTTGGCTACATACGGAGCGAGATCATAATCGAGGGTAGGTATGGCCTGCCCGCCAAACATGTCGTTCTGATTACTCTGGATAGCTATGCACGCTAAGGTAGCTGCAGAGCGTATGCTTGCTGGGGTACGGAGATAACCGTGACCGGTAGCGAAGCCATGCTTGAGTAACTGCCCAAGAGGAATCTGAAGGCAATTCATCGTAAGAGCATAAAAGTCAAGATCGTGGATGTGGATAACTCCATCACGATGAAGCTTAGCATACTCAGGCTTAATCAGATTGTTGAGATTGTATTCCTTAGTAATAGTACCACCAATCTTGAGCATAGCACCCATCGTGCTATCGCCGTTGATGTTGGCATTTTCTCGTTTAGCATCAAGATCCTTACTATCAACCATAACCAAATCGGTGATAGTTTTATTAACTACACTGTTAGTGTTACGTGCTCTGGTTCTGTTATCACGATACAGGATGTATGCTTTAGCAGTCTCACTGTAGTTACCACGAATAAGAGCCTTCTCTACATTGTCTTGAATACGTTCGATATCATAAGGTTTATCAGCAACGCATTCTCTGGCGATAGCTGCTTCTACATCGAATCTTATAGTTAAAATGGCTAAGTCGCTGAGACAAGTTTTAGCTGCCTGAGAAGCTGCTCTAATGGCGTTCTCGATCTTTTTACCATCGTAAGGAACAACACGCCCATCACGTTTCTTGACACTAATCTTACTAAGAGACTCATCAAGTGAGTTATCAAAAGCACCGTCCATTGTGATAGTTACCTCTATAGATTTTGGATTAAGTCACATTACATCAGGGATAAATAATAATCCGCTCAGAAGATGACGAATAGAGTCTTCAAATAAAAAATGAAAATAGATCGTTCTAGCCCTAGAATAGGCTAGAACGACTGATTAGATAGGATATTCGTTGCTCACTAGCCTGCCGGTAGGTAAAGCAAGCAATTCAGTAATACAATCAGTGAAATTATCTTTTAATTTGAGTTGTATTTTATCGTAGTGTAATAACTCATCTAAAGTAGCGAATGCTTCGTAGATGTCGGCTAGTGTAGTATCGAGTTTCTCACGAGGTGTATACGCAGTTAGCTGTAATAAGCTATCTATCATAACACTAGTTCGTATGTTTAGTATGTCAGCTATACGTTTAGCTAATGCGTTATCCCGTATAATACATTCCAGATAATTCTGTAAAGTTAACTGAGACTGAACGAACCTAGGCAGTTCTGAACGTACTATATTTTCATTGGGTCTTAACCAGTATTCCTCCGGTATTTCTTTATCGTCGTGTATAGAGATCCATAGCAGCATCCGTATAACTTTTTCGGTGTTAAACACAACAACACCTCCAGTAAGAGTGGGTTATGAATGACTATAGCATTGCTTTTTCAGCACTGTTCTTCGTCAAATTCTTTAGTTCTATCGATAAGAGATACGTTTCCAGAATCGTTTATATATGCAGTTGCAATCCGTTGGTTACGGCTACCTCTGAATTTAAGCGTAGTATCACGTTCGGCTAAGATAAATGGATCACACACAATGTATTTGAATGCAGTGATGAATCGAATAAATTCTGGCGATAGCTGAGTAAACGATTCTAACTCTTCTAAAGTGTAGCCAGTATAAAGCATGAGACCATATTTAGCAGTTTGTAATTTTTCTATTAGAGGAAGAAGTTCTTTGTACTGATCAACAGGCTCGCCGCCTGAAATAGTTACTTCAGTATCAAGTTTATTGCTAGTTATCTCGGTGAAAATATCATCAGCAGTCATATCTTTACCAGCACCGACTTTCCATGTTTCAGGATTGTGACAGCCTTTACAGCCATGCTTGCAGCCCTGGACAAATACAGTGCAACGAACACCTGGGCCGTTAGCTAAATCGTTGTGAATAATACCAGCTATGTTAATCATAACTACCTCCATGTAAAACTATATAAAATATATACTAAATAAACATCTACGAAAAAAAAATAAACAGGGGAGTTTCAGCTTTTTGGCATCCCCTGTTTTTTTTTTTGTTAGCTGGCAGAGTTATCTCTGCCAGCCGAAATAATGATACAATTCTTCAGTGAGGTACTCACTCTTCTTCTTCAGAAGAAGTTCCCCACTTCTGTTATAACAAAAGACAGTGTCCCCCCAGCTATGCTTGCTAGGTATGTATCTTCTGGTAATTGCGCGGACTATATCAGCATCCGAGAATACCTTGGGCTTACTGCCCTCGAGGGTATACCTACCCTCGCCATGCCGGAGAACCCAGGCATTCTGCCCAGTGCGTACATACGCACTGAGTTCGTAGATCGCCCCGAATTTCGGGGCGAGCTCTATTGCGTTACGGTCCTCCTGCCCTAAGGAAGTTACCTTGCTGGCTTCACGAACAATACGCGCTACGCGAGCGCGTATGCTGTTGATTCTCCGGAAGTTGATAGGTCTTACAATTCTATCCATAATAATTCTCCTTGCTCTTTCGAGCATTAATTAAAACTGGATTTCGGTTTTACCCTATTCTCCACTTAAATGATATATATATATATAAAATTGACGAACACTTTACAAGTTAGCTGGCTTATATAAGCCAGCTAACCGTTGGTACTAAGATATATGCAAATTAGTATTTCTTGCAAAGTTCGAATAAATCACGGATAGGTTTGTACTTATCGTTGTTAAGTACATCTTCTAGATTGGTTACTTTATTTGATTTAGTTTTCTTATCCGTTCCTGCAGCACTGATATATGCCTGATATCGTTTTTTATCATTTCTCAGCCATGCTTTCTTGTACTTTTTCAGAGCTAGGATGGGAACTTTAGCATAGTCAATAGAGTTATACTCCTTATCAGTTATGTGGTGCTCTACGATATCGAGTTTCTTACGCAGGCTAACACAAATTTTACGATATTCGGAGACTCTCATTTTCTGCTTGTTGCTATTGATCCAGTCAATGAATTCTTTAGCAATAGCTCTAGTACGACTCGATGAAGTATTGATACTAGGCAACCATTTTCCCAGTAGTGACGGTTGCTCACTTTTCAAATCATTTTGCATAACGTTGTATGCGTAGTTGTAAAGAAAATCGATCAGTACTTTAGCCCGATACGCATTAGCGGTATCTTCCTGCATGTCACAAAAATCATTAGCTGCTGCAACTAATTCAAAGATATCGTCATAACGACCATATCGGTTAATTAATGTAGCAACTAATTTGTTAACAAGATATTTAGAAAAATAATAACCATTGTGGCAAAGTACTTTAGCGAGATAGTAAATATAAATGAAATAAAACATCTCTCGACTGCCACAACCACCAGCCCGATCTCTCATGTAAGCTAAGATGATGGCTACCTTAATGTAGCCTTCATCATCTTCGGAGTCTGAGTCACAAATGTTATCGATACGTGCAAAAGTGCTGCTTGCTGTGCAGAGCCATCTTGACTGACGTACTTCCTCAAATAAATTCTGTAAAGATTCAGTAACTGACTCCTGCTTAATTTTCTCAAGTATATCATTCTGCGGCATGAGAGAACTCCTTGCTATATGTTAAAAGATGCGTGCTCAGCTAGCTGAGCACGCAGCAACTAGACACGATGAAGATGCCTCGAGATGCCCTAGGAGGATGACATCTCTGCAGAGCTTCCTTCACTACTTCTGAGTGATTATCTGCTGATCTCGTGCCTAAAGGGAACTGTAACACCAGTACCTAGATACTAAGGAGTATGCATGTGTGGTGATTTGCAGTGCTGTATGTACCTAATAGTGTTATAATTCCGATAGACTCAGTGGTGTGTTGTTCAGGCGAGAACGGCCAAATCTCTGCCAATTTACTGAGTCTAAAATATATTAGACTACTAATAAAAAAGTATACTTAACTAAATTAAAGCATAAAAGTCATATGATATGACCTTTAGATTATAGGAGTAGCTAACTATGCCAGCTAACGGTGATACTGATTATACATTATCGGGTATAAATTTAACCGATATAGACGATATGTATACTTATAAGAAAAACAATATACAGTACGGCACGCCAGGCACATTTCTCCATAACCCGACTCTTTGGCAACAATTTGCAGAAAGCATACTAGATGCTTCGTTTAGATTCATGGGAAATGGCGGTTATAATAACACCATTCAGAATTTTATATCTAAACTAGATCACCACGGCTCTGCTTATGTTCCGGTTAACATAATGAATTATGGTTATACGTTTATAACCAGACCTAGATTAAATATGACTACCGGTAATCTTCATCAGCATCCCGTGCTGTCGCTTCTTGCAACTAAAAATGAAAGGTCTATAGCATTCGCTATTAGAATGCTTTTGGATACTTGCCTTTCTAGAGGATTTGAACCATTCGCTTACGGCCACCCTAATCGGGATCGTGGTAAGACACTAGACCAAGCTGAGCTTGGCGAGCTAGCAGCTAAGAATATTCTAGTTGATACTCGTAACCCATTCTTTACGCCGTTGTGTAACGGGTTGCGTGGCATTACTGGATTTCCTGATTTCAATATTGTCGATCAGACTTTAGGCGAAGATTTTCATAGCGGCGATATGACGATAGTTAAAGGTGCCGAGCTATTTAACCGTACACAGGAATTGTCATTAGAATTTGTAGATATACAAGGTTCTGTTATTTTATCATGTTTCTTCTATTGGTGCTTATATATGGCACTTCAGACTAAGAATATCGTGATGGCTTATCCTGATGATATCTACGAACAGAGATTGAATTATACTGTATCTATTTATAGATTCATCACTGATCACACTCGCAGAAATATTCTCTGGTGGTGTAAAGCTACGGGTTGCTTCCCTAAGTCAGCACCGATAGGAGCCATCTTTAATATAAATCAGGGTGATGTAAGTATATCCGCCGCTAAGAATTTTTCTGTACCTTTTGCTGCTAACTGTATAGAATATAACGATCCTGGTATCATTTATGATTTCAAACGTTTAATGCGTAGATATAATAAAAACTTTGATAGATTTCAGATAATCTCGGAAGATACATCACCGGCGATCAATGGCAGCCAGCCTGATGCGTATCGAGCACGTACTCTTACCAGTAATAACTTTATAGGTCTTCCTGATATTGTTGACGGTGGTTCCGATAATGGATTTGGCGGTCTTCGTTTGGTCTGGCGCGAAGATCCGGCTAAACTTGCTAAGAATGAAGACGTGATGGCTACTGTGAAGAGACAGCTATCGGCTGCTGAATCTGCGTTAATAAGTGATAGAGGTTCTTCAATAAATGAGGCTGCTACTCAGCTGCATAAAATTTAATTTGGAGTTTGCACATGTTTGATGATAAATCGTTACTTATCAGTACTTTAAGAAATCCAGCTAACATAGCAGCTAAAGTTCTCAATGAGATTGAGAACAGGCTCAATGGTAAGATTACAATAGCTGATCCTAATGCTCCATTCTGTCATTTACTTGAGTTTGGATCAAGTATAGCTTCGCAGGTTATTAACGCTATGGATACAAAGTTTCCGTTACTTTATCCTAAGCGTGCTGAGTCCATGGAAGATTTGTATGCACATATGTCAGATTTCGATTACTTAAGACTATACAGCACACCTGCTAGAAGTGCTATTCGTTTATATTTACCTAAGAAGTTTTTACTAGACAGTGCGTTAGATTATAACGAAAATTATAAAAAGCTAGTTATACCAAGTGATACTACATTCTTAGTAGCTAAGTACAATTTTGGTATTTATTATCCGATCGAGATATTGATCAATAACTATACTGGTTCATTTACAGTAGCTTATGACACAACCGAGCCTAACCCGTTACATGTTTTGTCTAAAAATGTTATTGACAAATATGAACTTCAGTACATGGGCGTAGATTATTTGATTCTTGATATACCAGTATACCAGTTTAGTAAATCTACTATTATCGAAACTATAGTAGCTACTACTGGATTCGTTAAGAGTCTTAATTATAATGATAAATTCTATGCACTTCGGATTTTTAATTATAAGAATGGTAGGTATACTGAACTAGCACAGACACAGAGCAAAGTTGTTTACGACGCAACTGTACCTACAGTCTATTTTCAGGTACAATCTGATAAAAATAAACTCATACTAACAGTACCTCAGGTTTATTTCGATAACGGTATGATGGGAAGTAAACTTCTGATAGAGGTGTATACTACTGTTGGTAAACTAGATATCGATGTATCAAATATCAACGATACTGATATTGGTGTTACTTATGATAACAATGCGCGTACCGACAGTACGTATACAAATATTTTCAAGAATATGCCGTATGATACGATCATACAGCTTAGTGGTGATCGTATCACCGGCGGCTCTAATGCCATTAGTGTTGATACGCTACGTAAGCGTGTAGTTCAGGATACGTTGTATGATAGAGTCCCTATATCTGAGGCTGATCTTGATGTTATGCTTGAAGATAATGGATTCTATGTTCATAAATCTTTAGATAACGTTACCGATCGTATTTATTACGCCTACAAAGTTATAAGAGATGGTACTGGATCGATAGTTCCGTCTACTACAGTACCACTTAAACTTTTAAGTTCTTACGTTACGGATGGCAAACATTCTACATTGGTAAATTGTACGGCTGATACGTCGTTAACCATACTTCCCGCTACTATCTACAAATATGATCAAGACGCTAATTGCGCTACTCCGTTAGAAGATGATGAGCTCAACGCTCTTGTGTCAATGGATAAGGGTGCTTTAGCTAATACTTTGAATACAGCCGGCTACCTTAAAACCCCGTATCATGTGAGAGTATCATTATCCGGTGAATATCCTAGGGCTGATACGTTTAACTTATCAACGCCGTCAGTAGATAAAGTCATCTTTGTGGAAGACAATTACGAGACTACTTATAAGTTAGTTTCGTATGGGGCTACCATTAACCACGATACTGTAGGCTACTATGAAGTATATCTTACTGTATCCGGATCGGATGACGTGATTAGCCTCTCGACTGATGATATTCTTCTGTACGTGATGGTTAAATCCGAAGATAAATGGGTGGGTACTACTTGCGAATATGTTTCATTCGATGCAAGTACCAAGATGTACATCTATAAGTTTATTATACCTACAACGTATCATCTCACTCTGGATAACAAAATAGGTATTACCTATACATCAGACAACGACGATTATAAGAATTATGAATATCTTATCGATCTTGTATCTGATTTCCATGTAGTTTACATGGTAGCAAGGACAGCAGTAACTGGTATTTCTGAACCGTCGGATACAATAGTAACTGGAGTACCTGATCAGTATAAGCAGATGTATATTGGCTTATCTAGGCAGTATTTCACTATCACTTTAGGTAAGAATATCAATAACGTTATTTACAACAATGTTGAAGTTACCTTAGGTACTAACACTTATGCTAGATATGAGACCAATATCCCGGCCAAGTATACTGAAGATGTTTACGAGCATGATGAAAATGGCTACATTAAAACATTTACCGATGTAAAAGGTAATATGTATACCAAGAAGATACATGAGGTTGGTGAACCTATTACTGACAGTAATGGTAAAATTAGATATGAGCATATGACCGGCGATATTATTCACAATGCAGCTGGCGATCCTGTGCTTGTGTCTGAAGGTTCGGATACCTATTTTGTTACAATGATGTTTATTGACGCTAAGATGTTCTTCTCGGATAGACAGGCCGAATTGGATTTTCAGAATAATATCTATTCAACGCTTAATTCGTATTTTGATGTTATTACATCCATGCAGGATCAGTTACTTGAGCGTACTAAACTTTACTTTAGGTGCGTTAAGTCTATCGGTACTGCTAATGTTAACATCGGCGATGGAGCGGTCAGTAAACAAAATATCGAGCTTAGCTTCCGTATTGTTTGCTATGTTCCGTCTTATGTTAAGCAGAATGAAACTATACAGAAACAAATTACTGAGATGCTTTGTACCTTTATCGAAGAGGCTATTGAGAGTAAGACAATTTCAATGCTTGATATTTTCGAGAAGGTTAAGGAGCGTGTCAGTGACTATGTAGATCATTTTGATTTGCTTGGTATTAACGATAATGTTGCTCTGCAGACTTTTGTGGTAACAGATGATGATAGTCAGCCGTCTATTCGTAGACAGCTTGTTCTTACTGAGGATAACATCCTTTCGCTGCGTAAACAGGTTGATGTAACTTATGTTACTCTTAATCCGAATACGTTAGCGTCAAGTACATATTCTTCTTAAAAAATAAAAGTTAGATAGAAGCAGTACTCCCTAGGGAGTACTGCTTCTTTATAGTTTTGAAAAAAAAATAGAGGATATTGCTACCCCCTATTCCCTGACGTGCAGATTTCTCTATACGTCGTTGATAGCTATGCATAGCCTGGCTGGGAACTGATAGCTAAACTATCTTCATCCGCCGTTGGCCGTAGCAGTGGCTATCTATAAGAGAACCGCTTCTGCAGTCGGGCATGCTCGTTTGGCCTCGTCCGGCTTTTTAGCATTCAGCTGGCGTTCTCATCTTAATGATATATATCTGATTATATTTGATAGACGTCGACTTAGAAAATAATATCATTGATAGCCTGAATAGCCATCTTAGTAGCTACAGTGCTATCTACCATTTTCAAATCTTCTTCATCCACACCATCGGCTTCATGCTGATTCATAACTTCGGCAGCAGCTTCACTAAACATACGGTTGATGCTTTTCAGTTTGCTGTTAGGATATTTGATATCGATGATGAAGTCATAGAGCAAACCTTGCAGATTTTGATCAGAGTTAGCTTGCATATTGTGCAGAAGTCTTTGCACAGTAGAGGTATCATGACCTCTGACAAAATCGGTTCTAGTTAGCCCTTTAGGAATGTAGCTATCGTCAAGCGATTCTAGATAAGCGTGAAGTGTCTGCTCAGTAGCTATCTGCTTGGCTTTATTTTGATAGCGAACCATGTTCGCTTGCATTTCTAATTGTTTGGCTCTAACTATCTCAGCGGCTCTATCTTTGTAGAGACGAATGTCGGATGCTTTGATACCGAGAGTGGGAATACTGTCATCGTTACTCTTGCAGAATCCATCGTAATAAACATTCATAGCCGCTTCAGTAACAGGGTTACCTTCTTCAGCTTCTTTCTCTTCGACATCAGGGTTGACTACGCCGCTATCCATGAGAATGGTGTTATTCTCGTAAAGCTTTTTGCGTAACGAAGCCATAGCGTAAGCACCGATTTCAAAATTCATAAGAACTGTATCCATATTCTTATGCAGCTTGTTGAAATCGTTATCGTTTACGTTGAGTTCTGTTTTCTTAAAAGCTTTGAGAATAGGAAGATATTTTCTTACTCCTTGAGTAAAACTTAAGATAGATTTACCGTATCTTCTATTCTTTAGATCTTTAAGATAAAGCTTGTACATGAAGTTATGCATGTGATAATTACTGGTGATAACTTTGTACATTTCAGCGGTTGCTTCTTTTATTTCTTCCTCTTGATCTTCCGGGATAGAAATGTTCTCGGCTACACGATTTTGTACATCGTTAGCGGTTTCTTTATCCAGATCAATATCCTCTTCATTGTTATTGACACTATCTCCAACGGCAATAGCATCGTCAACAGTGAGCGTAGGAGTCATCTTGGTGTAATCTTTAATATTATTCTTGACAATCTCTGCACCACCAAACCTATTGAGTAGCGCATCCCACTTAACTCGGGTTAAGCTGAGTTCTTTTTTCTGCTGCTTATCGTTAGGTTTTGCATTCTTGTTTTTCTTATCCGGAGTATTCTCAGCTTCGGTGCTATTCTGATTCCGGATAACCTGTTCAGCTTTGTTATCTATTTTCTTCTCTACGTGATTAGCTTCTTTAGCGATTTCACCGCTTAGCGTAGAAAACGCTGTACAGATGTTTCCGCCGATAGCTCTGGTTACTTCATTAACTACCTTAAAGCAAGGCTGTAAATTAGTACTCTTCTTAGCGCGATTGTAAGCATCGGTTACACGCTTAACGATAAGAGCAGATCTCTTTCGGCTATCAGTAAAGCCAGCTAAATCTTTATCGCTAAGATTGAGATTACGTAAAGTACTGTTGACAATTACCTCAAGAGCTGTTTTCAACTGAGGATCGTTGGTTTTAACTTGAGTGTCGCTGAGCTTTTCGATGTCGTTACTGAGCATCTCGCCATAGACGCCGCTATCGATTTCTTCTATGTTCATTAACGTTTATCTCCCTTAGCATCTTTGTTGGAAGTTACGCAATCGTAAATCATAGCCGATAGCGAGGTCTTGTTGACGCTGTTAGACGCGCCTACACTAGAAATAGCGGATCTTGTTAGATCGCACTTGATTAAATAAGCTAGTGTACGGTTAACTAGCTTTTCGGTTTTTGATTCCATGATTTCATCCTATTTAGTATAAACAATGCGCATTTGTATACAATAGTCGGATTTTGGACTACATGCTATAAAATAGACTTTCGTTATACATAGTACAAGGTATATTGCATATGAAGCAGTCGACTATGAGAGCTTTGTTTGATCTGGAAAACAAAGAGAATGAAAAAATTCAATCATTTTCAGAAACCCCAGCTGTTTCTGTTAAACCAAAAGAAGTTACTGAAGCTGAGGACGAAATAAAAGATGTAGAAGATACTGATAAAGAGGATGATAAACAATATCGCGAAGAGCATAACGATGCTGATACTTCTGAAGAAGCTGATGCAGAGGCTTCTTCAGATATCGGAGATTCGGAAAGCTCAGATGAAGATGCTGAATCCGAAGACGATGATAGCACAGCAAGTATTTCTGAAGATTTGAATGCTACTGATGAAGATGACGATAATGATAAAAGTAAATTAGCTAAGATGTTTGACAGAATGTCGGTCAATGAAATTCTTCATTATCGAATGATAACAATGGAGTACGGTACACAAGCTGGATCTGCAGATCCTGGCTGCATTGGTTGTTCTCGTGGTACAGCTGATGCTGCAGACGCCGTTATTATTGATAGTGAAATAGAGCCAGCTGATTCTACAGAACCTGATACTGGTGAAGGAGACGATAGTGGAGAAGGCGGTGATACTGATGATATGGGCGGATCTGATGATTCACTTGGCGGGCTAGATGAAGCTGCAGGCGCTGGCGGTGAAGGTGGTGGCGATACTGGTGGATCGAAAGATAATGCTGGTGCCGGTGCGGCAGATACTTCCGGTGGAGATAATGCAGGTACTCAGGGAACAGAATCGCTGTATGCTAAATTGTCATGTGTTTATGATGACTACCGTCCTAAAAAGCTTCGCAGATATAGATTAGGATTGGAAGAGTATGTCCCTACATTGCACGATCCCTCGTCGGTGGATTACGGCATTGGTGGATTTTTCAAAGACATTGGCTCGGTAATCAGTGACGCAAGTAGTGCTGTAGTAAAAGGTGTTAAAGCAACTATACCGGTAATTAAGAAATGTGCTAACCGTTTGGGAATTTTGGGTAAACGAGCAGGTAAAGAATTAGCGACTATTAAAACTTTAGCTAAATTTTATCGTTGGAAACTTAAGAAATATCTGAGTTACATTAACGAAGATAAACTTAAGACGATGAAAATTGAAGCATTCCCCGGTAAAGTATGGAGCGCTTTAAGTAGAGGTTGTGCTGATATTTCTAAACAGCTTGATGCTATTGACGGGCCTAAGCTTGATGGCCCTGATTTTAAGAAAATACAAAGTATTCTTATTGTTAAGTTTAAGAAAATCGGTATAAACATAGCAGCATCCGATTCAGCTAATAAATTTGCTGGACTCAATAAGCTTCGTCGTGGCGGAACCATTTATCAGCTAGGCTATGGGCCTGATGCTGTTGTTGGGTATTTTAAGGAATTAGAGTATCTTGGTGAAATAGCTTCGCCTGAACGTGCTAAGCATTTTGCTGATATGTTCTCGTCACTTAAAAACTCTATCACGAAGTTAGTGTCTAGTGATAAAAAAGGATCCGAGATTCACGCAGCAAGATTTTCATTTGTATCTATGTGCCGTGAAACGTTAGTTGATGTTTGTGGCGAATTAGTTAGTGATCTTGAACACGTTGCTTCGTCTTACGAGGTTTGCATGGATACCGAGCGTGGCGATAAAGAAATGGACAAAGCTGACGGTGCAGAAGAGGACTAGTATAGGTCTAGTTTAATGGACAGCAGAGCCTCGTTATGAGGCTCTGCTGCTTTATGACTATTTTTTCGATATAGATGTACGTGGATAGAGCTGAGTAACGCCTGCAACAATATTCCATTGTGAGACGGAATAACTGTAGTACGACGGGTTGAATATTTTATTCTTAGCACGCTGTGCTGCATATTGCAAATTTCTTCTGAATCTACTGAACATAGAAATACGTTCAAAAAGTCCTACGCCGGACAATGTCCTTAGGTATTCGTTAAAAGTACTGTCGTTAGTAAATAGTGAATTGAAAGTGCTGGTATTAAACGATAGATACATAATAGGCGACATATCCTTAATGGATAGCGATACATCTATACATAACGGTATGTTATCGTACGTCCAGCCAAATTCACTGTCTCCACGTTTAATAGATAAGCTATCTATTATTCCCATAGGTACTGCAAACATGCCTTTGCAATAAATACGGCATAGGAATGGCTGCGTGTATGAGTTTTCGCCAGAACCACGGGGCAGAGTGCCAGCTAATAAACAAGCTAGCGGAACTATTATTGATTGGTAGATACTGACAGCATCTCCGTATGGAGATCTCAGCTGTAATGTTAGTGAATGACTTTTATTAAAATCAGATCCGCTATATTGTTCTGGTATATCTATCCACGATCCTTGCATAAGTGCTTGACCGAGATCTGTTATGCCGAATACATCAATAGCGTTAAAAGCATCGATGGCTCCGCCGATAAACCCAGCAACAGCTCCGAAGAATTTATTTATTATACCTTCGCTGCTTGATTGGCCAGAACTACCGGGCTGCGCTAGATCATTTTTAACGCGCATAACTGATGATACTTTTTCGTTATACGCTCTGGCAAATGCCGATTCTTGAGTAGAATTACTGAATGATTCTGATGCATCTGTACTGTTGGTTATACGGAATCCAATAAATTCACTAGCTCCTAATGCCGATGATAAAAAGGAATCAGCCCAATCTTTAGGTTCTGCGGAGAAAATGGATGTACTTTCTTTATTGATGAATTCATCTAAATAATTACTTTCCAGTTTTTCGGTTTTTTGTTCAATGTCATATTGTTTTTGTGCAGCAGCATATTTGTCTCCTCCGTTTTCAGCGCTCTGTTCAGCTTCGTCACTTTCTTGATTGAGTTTAGCTACTTCTTTTTGCATAGCAATTTTTTTATTAAAAGCTATGCTTGAACTATGGGCTTGTTCTTCTCCTGCAGTCTCTTTATCAATTTGAAAATATTTTGCTGCTTCCCTAAATGATAATTCGTCACTGGCTTCGGAAGTGGAACCTTTGCCATACATACCAGGTATCTGGCGTAGCGAATCGTCGTGCTCTGCGTAGTATTCGCTTAAAGTATCTCCGCCGTAGGCTTTATATGCAGTTAGACCTTGGGTTAAATTTGTAGAGTTTCTGGTTGCGGTCATAGCTCTTCTACGTAATATATCCCAAATACTAGCACCGGTATAGGTCAGTGCATCTGGAACGTAATCGGCTCCACTACTATGACCGGATGGCCCGTTGTTGTATAGACCCGCGCTTACAAGCCAGTGAGCAAGAATACTATCTACGTAATCGTAATATAACTGCATAGTAGAACGCAGCTCGTAGAATCTATTAACCGGATATTTCTTGGACTCTTTACCTACTCGATTAAAGAATGCTAGTCCTGCGGTTACAAATATAGGTAAAAAACATAGGCTAAAGTACAATGTTCCAATCGTTCCGAAGATACGGCCTAGCTTAACACCTGGCCCAGCTATAGCGTTGTTATTTAATCCGATTAGACCCGGATCAAATGCTGTCTGATAGAATCTTCCTAAATTTGTAAAATACGGTATGCCAAACGTGAACCAGCAAATTTGCTGATTGAATTGAGTAGTCGCCGCATATACACGTCCCATTCCTGAACTGTCGAAATTGTTTTTATCACCGGTAGTTACATTTACCGGGTGAACAATGTCGTCATCTCGGTTAAATTGCCATAAGCAGTTGATAGCATCATTGCCACCCACTCTAGTATCCTGATAATATGGATTTTTCAATACAGTATTGGCTAAAGCTAAATCTTTACCTGAGCTTTCTCCAACTAGACCGTAGAATTGTAGAGCATTTTTCTCTCCGCCTTCAGCTCCTTCGTAGTCGTTAGATTTGAATTTGAGCTGATCTTCAACGGTTGAGAACTCATCGCCTAATTTTACTACATAGGGCTCCGAGTACCATTTACCACCATCAGTAAGTTTGTCAGGGTTAACTGCTGCTGTATTAGGTTTAGTAGTTTTATTAGTAGTTGCCATAATGAGTTTCTCCTACGTGTATTTTCTAAAATATAGTTTACTTGAGCTATAGAGTATATAGCTGTTGAGAAAGTACTGAGGTGCTCCACTGGAGCACCTCAGTACCGATTGACTTATATTCTCTTAGCTGTAGTTAGCGGAAACGAAGTAGTTATCGTTCTCCTTGTTTCTGTATTTTTTGATGTTTGAGCGGCTGGAGCATTGTTATTATTTTGTAATAACTGTGACAGCTGTTCACTCATAGCAGCAAATCCTTCTTTCATCGCGTTAACGATAACGTCTGCCAGATTTTCAGTTTTGTTGTGAACTGTAGGCTGGCTGACTGTTTCGTTACCACTCTTAGTTTCTGTAGGTTTAATAGATTTACAAATATCAGTAACTGAATTCTTAATTGCTTCAAGTATAGTACTCTGGTAATTGAGAGCCGCTAAGGTATTTGCACTTCCATTGTTTATTTCCGAGACACCGTTAGCTACGCTATTGGTAGTTATTTTCGGAGCATTAGTAGTAGCAGATTCAAGCTGTCGAGATGCTTGTTCAGTCGTAACTATTGCTTCAGTATCAGCAGTGCTTGCTGCAGATCTATCGGCTAATAATTTTCGAGTTTCATTTCTATAACTATCAGGATATACGATACCTGACGTTGTTCCGTTTCTTCCAAGTATATTACCTATAACTCGAGCTATTTTTGATCCATATACAGAACGTATAGCATTAGTTACGAGTTTATTGAATCTTCCACCACCCTTGTGAGGTAGTACAGTTTCCGCTCCAGCTTCACCAATAGTTATATTGTCGAGATTGGTCTCAGCATCAACTACGCCACCACGTTGCAGTGCAAAAATACCACCATTAGCCATTTTTTTATGACCGTTAGTTTTATCTTTTGCTTGTGAAGTAGCGGCAGCGTTAGAGTCAGCTCCGCCGTTTAGTGCTAAGACTATTTTGGTTCTTTCTTCAGGTGTTACTGCGCCAGCCTTTTCGAATGCGAGAGATGAGTCCAGTTCCTCTTGAATATATTGCGGCCATTCAGCTAATAGTTCTTTGGTATCTTTGGCAGTATCTAGAACATTTTTGGTGGCTGGATGATTTGGATATTTTTCCAGTACTTTGATACAAAGATCAAGAGTTTCTAAAGCTTTATTGCTATATTTAAGATTCTGTTTATATTCAGCTGGTTTACGAGCACCGTATATTGGGTTGAGCTCATCGCTAAGTGATTTTATTTTCACACTGCAATCTTCACCCTTAATTTGCGGATATGGCCTAAATAGCTGGAGTTCATCAACTGTTGCTTCTAGGGCAGACACTACCTGTTCGATATTCTGCTGATCTTCTGCAGTGTATTCTTTATTCTGAGGTTGCATAACTCCAGATACAGATCCATTCGAAGAAGCAGTATCTGTTTGCTTAGCTTGTACAACTTCATCAGCTGAAGTATTTGAACCTGCGGCTAATTTAGTTGTTGATGAGAATCCGCCTGAGGTTATTCCAGGGACAGCTGAAGCTACGCTTGTCGGTTTTTGATCTTTAAGCTGCATAACTCCAGATACAGATCCATTCGAAGAAGCAGTATCTGTTTGCTTAGCTTGTACAACTTCATCAGCTGAAGTATCTTTCTTATTATCAGTCTTGTCTTTAGCTTGTGAAGTAGTGACAGCATTAGAGTCAGCTCCACCGTTTTCGATATTCTGCTGATCTTCTGCAGTGTATTCTTTATTCTGAGGTTGCATAACTCCAGATACAGATCCATTCGAAGAAGCAGTATCTGTTTGCTTAGCTTGTACAACTTCATCAGCTGAAGTATCTTTCTTATTATCAGTTTTATCTTTTGCTTGCTCAGCTTCTTTAAGTGCGTCAGGATCAGTCTTAGGTAACTCCTTTACCTCTTTCTTACCTTCTGCTATTTTTCTAATTTCATTAGCTTTAGAGCTTAGTTTGGCAGCATCTTTTTCTACATCAAGATCTTTAAGCTGCATAACTCCAGATACAGATCCATTCGAAGAAGCAGTATCAGTTTGCTTAACCTGTATGGCTTTATCTACGGACGTACCAGAAGCTGTAGCTGAGCCTGCTGTTAGTGAATTTCCTGAAGTTATTCCAAGAGCTGCACCGGCTACACTTGTCGGTTTCTCATTGCTAGGCTGCGCAACTCCGGATACAGATCCATTGGAAGAAGCAGTGCTTGCCTGTTTAGCTTGTACGACTTCATCTATGGAAGTATCTTTCTTATTGTCGGTTTTATCTTGAGCTTGCTCGGCTTCTTTAACCGCTGCAGGATCGGTCTTAGGTAATTCCTTTACCTCTTTCTTACCTTCTTCTACTGTTTTTTCTGCACCAGACTCTGACATAAGTGCTGAAATATCAGGAAGCTTACCGGGTTGCAGCTCGAAATGCTGCGCTTCATTGAGTTTACCAGGCCTATACTTTCTGATAACACCAAGTGCCTTAAGATACGGCTCTAATTCATCAACAACAGTACCACGATCATAAGCTCTGTTCTTTATACCTCCGAAATTAGCATCGCCTAAATCTACAGCTATACCGGTTTCGTGCCTCGAGGTTCCAGGACGCGCAGCATCATTCGGATACTTCCGTTTGATGGCAGCTTGATCTGCGTAACTTCTGAATGCTGAGGTTATAGTCCACTGCTTAGCGTTCTTTCCTTTAGCATTTTCATACAGTTTACCAGCTAGATATAAACGTTTGATAAGTTCCGGATTGAGATGTGCTACGGAAATCCAGTTGCCACCGCCATATGACGTACTGGCACCTTTCATTGTACGTAAACTTCTGAGTTTAGCTAGAGCATCGAGACCATCCTTAGGTATTTCATCTGATGAAAGATGGAGATTTTCTGGTTTAAGTATTCCTTGGCCGTGAACATCTAAGACAGTATTTCTAGAACTGTGTCCGCTGTAACTTGATGTACCTCCCGAAGTCAGATCAAGAGCAGCACCTGCTACACTTTGAATGCCGGAATCACTTCTGTCAGAACTAAATAGTTGATTAGATGATTCTTTTCCTGCGGCGCCTTCATTTTCAACGCTGTTTTTACCAACTTCTTTGTTTTGCGCAAGGGCTGCTTCAGTATCTACCTTATTTACTTTACCTTTACCGAAAGTTTCGTACCATACGACAGCGTTTTGTGTACGATGCTGTATCTCTATTTGTCTTCTACTAGGATCAGGCCTCTCGAAATTCAGTAGAATAATTATAGCTGCATTTGTCGGACTCTGACAAGATTTAAGCTTACCAAGCGGATAAGTCATAAGACCATCGTCAAATTCCTTGCAGAGGTATTCTATCTGAACATCAGTATCACCTATCGATTTACCTTTACTGTGTGCAAAATCCCACAGTGCTTGCTTTCTAGACCAGTAAGTCCATTGAGCTAAACCGTAGCCACGTTGACTATCGATAAATGCTTGCCTATTGGCATCTTTCTCTTTGGTGTACCGTAGACTTTCCTGGCGATTTGGCTGTAGGTCGCCTTGAACACGTACGCACTCAATACCCGATTCCTGTTGAAGATTACCGAGCAATCCTGCAACCGCTGCTTCAGACCAGCCACGAGCTGTGAAGTATTTCCAAATCTTAGCTGCTAGTTTACGTCTGTCGGCATCGTTAACGATAGCTTTAGCAGTTGCCGCATATTTACGATAAGTTTCGTTAGGATCTTCTCTACCAGTTATTCTCTCATAAGTGTGAACAACTGTATCGGTGAAATTACCTTTGGTTGCACCCTTACCGGATTTCCGTGTGCCAGCTGCTCTTCCAAGAACTAAGTCGGCATGACTAGGATTATAAGTAGCACCGCCTTCAGCATTTTCTTCTTCAGCATTATCGTTTTCTTCATCTAGAGGTTTCGGGAAGAAACGTTTGTATAGATTAAGTAAAATTAACTCTGTAGGAGTTAACTCGACGTCGCCTAATCCATATTTATCTAATCCTTTCCGCAGAAGTGCTCTAGTTGCTTTTCTGCCATTAAGTATTTCATTTACAACACCAGCTGTCTTCGATCCGTATACAGAACGTATAGCGTTAGTTACAAGTTTATTGAATCTTCCGCCACCTTTGTGAGGCAGTACAGTTTCCGTTCCGGCTTCGCCAATAGTGATATTGTCAAGGTTAGTTTCGGCATTAACTACTCCGCCTCTTCCTACAGAGAAAACACCGCCGTTGGCCATCTTCTTGTGATCGCTAGTATCTGATTTCTCAGTATCTTCTATTCCCTTTTCTTTCTTGTAGACGAACCAGCTATTCATCGCGTCGCTTATAGGCAGATCATGTGCTTTAGCGTACTCGAAGATCTTGTCCATCTCTTTCTTATAGGCTTCTATTATATCAGGCGAAAGTTGTTTACGTGTTTCTTCGTTAGCGTATAATCTTCCAAAATATGAAAGAGCTTTTACTGAAGTTGACATATCTTTAGGATCTTCGTCATATTTAGATCCATTTTTCTTAGGCTTTGATCCGCCAGCACCGCCTTCAGCTTCTTTGGATGTATTTTTAGTCTCTTCAGCTTCTTCTGGCTTGTAACCAGCAGTTCCTTTCTTACTATAAACAGCGTGCCCTTTACTAGCGCGATTGTTAACTTTGTCTTCTTTAGCGTGGAATTTGTTGTATTCTTCTATAATTTTATCCACAGGTACAGCAAATGACCCAGCGCCTAAGTTAAAATCACGAAGATATGTACGTGTAGCTTTAGCGCTCATCTTTTCAGATCTTGTTAAAAAGATAGTAAGCGCACCGAGTCGTTTAGCTTCTGGTATCTTTTCTGGATCAGGAAGTTTGTTTGTACTTTCATTGGCTATACTGTTAACACAAGTGGTGTAGAACGAGAATATAGGGTTAACAACATAAGCAACCCATTCTTTAACGATGTTATACCAGGTTTCTAATATATCTTTGAGCTCAAGTAAACGTTCCTGGTCTTTATCCATTTTTTCAACACGTTGCCCAAAACTGTTGTGATGAGCTGCGTGATCAAGACGGGTACTAAGAAAAGAAATAGTGTAATCGCCAGGCCTTCTAACGTTATAGATAGCTGGATTCAAATAAGCTAAACGATCGTTTGTATGTTCTAATAGATCATATATTTCGAGAGCGTAAGGATTTCCTGTTGTAAAGAATAGCATAACAGCTATTTTACTTATGTTATCCTCAAGCGAATCGCTGGTATGCTTTATCTGATATTCTAGTAAACTTTCTTCTAGATTCTTATTGTTAAAACCATCGCCTGGTTTGAGGCCAAATGCATTACAGAAATTAGCCAGCCATATTCCATTTTCTTTATCTTGAAAATTTGCATTCAGATATGCATTTGGAATGTTTCCGAGCAGATTTGAATATGCTTTTAGTCTAGCTAGCATGAATTTCTTTGTTATACTTGTTCCACCCAGTATAATAGATCTCCACTTTTCGGGTACTTTTTTGTCTTTATTATTAACACCTAAATATGCAGCTAGTGTATCAGAATCAGGCGCGTTGTTTAGTACAATAAGATCTTGACTAAGTTGATCAGCTGCTTTGTAAACAGCATTGATTACGCCTTTATCAGTATCTTTTTCATCAGAATCTGCTAACGGATTTATCTTCGATTTAAGTATTTCTTTAGTTTGCTTATTTTCGGTTGCTATAGCGGCTGCTGCAGCAGTGCCGTTAGGCGTAGCTACTTTGAGATTGCCGGCTGCTAATTGCTTAGCATATTCTTCCGATTCTTTAATGAAAAGATCCAGTCCTTTATCGCTTAGTTCGTATTTACTATATTTCTTAGAAACTTTAGATGCGAGCTCTTTGAAGGTTTTCATCGCATCTTCTCGATGCTCTTCTCTGATATCGTCAGGATTGAGTTTATTTAAGCCGATTAGATTTAGCAATCCATCATCTGCAACTCTTCCAGTATACATGTTGATTGTGGACACGTACTGAGAAAAGATCGGTATGAATACTTTCTCTATCCAAAAATTAAGATACTTTTTAGCATATTCGTTGCGTTTATCAGCAGCCTCTTTGTTACCGCCGTGCTTTTCATCGTATTCTTTTTGACGGTTTTCTTGATTCCGTATTTCTGCTAGAAGAGCACCGGCGCCTCCTCCTATGCTGTAAGTCCCATGTTTGTTCGCATAATTATTTGCTTTAGTCAGCGCGGCATCCATTGAACGTTCGGTGGGCCTAAGTAGCCCCATGGCAACGCCGAATTCTGTGATAGCATACTCAGATAAGTGTTTGCCTTCTTCGATTTGTTTGAGACCTTCGTTCTCGAGATTTTCGATAGCTAATCTTCTTGCTTTTTGTTTTTCTCCAGTGCCGAGAACATCTGGAATATGGTAAAACTTAAATCTTACTTCTTCCCACATAACTTTTTCGGTAGAACCGCCATCGAACCATCCGGTAAGAAGGTGACTTAACGAATCGGCCATGTCGGATATAGCTTTAGCAGCACCTTTAGCAAATTTCCTGAGGCCTCGTCCGAATGAAACTGCAGAGCCTTTGACATCTCCATCCCAGAGTTTCTTCCAAGAATCTCCAAATTCGTGGCCTACACCTCTAAAATCATCGGTGAGTTTTTCGCTAAGTGACTTAGTACGCTTATACGTAGTGGCACGGTCTATCGCCGATTTATCTATAGCCATAAACCATTTAGCGTATCCATCTACTGTAGGTATAAGATCAAATAACTTAAACTTTTTCTTATATTTAGCTGCTCCGGATTTGAACTGTTCAATCGTCTGAGATCTTAAATCACCCGGAACATCGTTGATGTGAGGTTTATCTCCAACGTTGGTTTTTGTTATAACACGCATTGCCTTTAAGTAGGACTTAAAGATCGGCATAAAGATCTTGCCCCACCAAGTTGCAACGTAATCTACCCTAGCATCTAGTGCTTCGGTTAGATCTCCGCCGAAATCTTTTATATGCTTTTGCATATCTTTTGTGGAGATTAGATCATCTGCTAATTCTTTTAGTTCGTCACGATCAAGATCAGGACGTGCCTGATCGATGATAGGCATTGCTTTATCTTCGAGTGAAGTTATACGATCTAAGTCGTCTTCGGCTGCGAACATACCTCTCACGGCATGTGCTGCTAATAGAGTTGCAGCGAGCGGTGCTGCAGCGTGCGGTATTAACGCAGCTGCTCCGATTGCGGCGCCAGTTGCTGTTTTTGTTAATGCATCAGTCTGTTTCACGCCGCTCTCTCTTTTCTTAAAGTTATATGCAACTAATTTAGCTTCGCGCCATGCGTGATCATATGCGTTTTCATCTGTGTTGGCTAAATCACCAGCTGTATCTATAACGAATTTTGCGGCACCAGTCAAAGCTTGGGTGATGCCTTTAAGTCCAGCCCATAGGCCGTTGAGTACATTACCGTGCTTGATTTCATTCCAAGCATAACTAAAGGTTTTACCAGAACGACCTAAATATTTGGATGCTTTGTTACCAAATTCTTTATTTTCTTTACGATGTCTTTCTTTGTCCTGGAAATCTTTGTGTGTTAATTTTTCACGTAGCCATTTAGCAAAACATTTCTTATTCGGAGCAAGATCCTTTAACACGCCGGTTGCATATTTAGCCAGTTTTCTATCAAGGAAAGTTTTGACAGCTTCAATGTTGTTTTGATCAACATCATCAGCTTTAGGCTGTTTACTGCCGTCGTTCTTAGTTACTTGGCAGAGAACTGTTACGTAGTCTCTATATGCCGGAAGGAAACGTGCTTTGTACCATTTCTTAAGATATTCTGTCTTATTCTCTTCATCCGAATCGCCTTCGGTATCGTAAAGACCTCCGGCTTCAGCTCCGCCAATAAAATCTATCTTTTCACCGAATTGCTCAAGACGTTTGTCGTCGACACCTTCCTGTTGATTCTTCCACGCTTCGTAAGTATCTGTTTCGAGATCTTCAAATGCTTCCCAGTTTTTAACGGTTAAACCATAAGCTTTAGCTCTAGGTATACGGAGTAGTTTAGTAGCTGCGCTGTCGGTTGCCCAGTTATATACCTGGTAACCAATAGTACCTAGAGTAAGTGCCCAGCCTATAGGGCCGCCTAATATTCCAGCAGCTATTCTTCCGGTTAAACCGAGAAGTCCGCCGCCGAGTCTTAAAGCCATTCCGGCTGTGCCTAGTAAGGCTTTGCCGCCAAGACCTAAGATAGATCCAGCGGCTCTGCCTGCTAAGCCCAAGCCTTTCATTCCCAGTCCGCCTACAGTACGTGCGGCGCCTAGTACTCCTCGGCCAGCTGCGTGTCTTAGACGCATGCGGGCTAAACGAGCTTTGGCTTTAGCTCTTCTAGCGGCTTTACTGTTCTTGACTCGTTCTCTTACGTTATTAGCTCTGTTTCTTATACCTTCCTTAACTGAACCAGCTGCTCCGCTGAGTTTATCACTGACTGCTCCACCGAGAGCTTGTCCGCCGAATATTGCGCCTAGAGTGCTCCAGAATCCACCACCTTCGCTATCACCGGCTGAGTTATTCTCATCGGCTGCTTCAGCAGCAGCTCCTGCTGCACCGTTAGGCTCTCCATCTTCGGCCATCTTCTTTTTATCTTCTTCTTGCTTCTTCTTATTTGCTTCTCTTCTCTCTTTTACTTCTTTCTTATGCTCTTCTCTACGTTTCTTATAGTCGTAATACGACCCGTCTCTTAGGCCATTGCCATCATTGTCGCCGTTAACTTTTCCAGCCGGTAACCGTTCATAGAGTAATCCATAAATGTCTAACAATCTATCGCCAACTATTTCAGATAGATCTTTTCTGGATATGCCTATACCAGTAAATGCAGTGACTACTGATGTAAACGCTGAGGTGATGAAATTGCCTACGGCAGTTCCACCTTCACCTAGCAGTTTCAAACCGCCACTAAAGAGATCTACAGCTTTCCCAGCTGCAGTTTTAAGTAAACGCCCAGCGCCTTTTGCAAGTTTGATAGCACTCCTGCTTATCGCACCAAGTACTTTCATAGACGCGACGCCTACTTTACCAATTACTGAGGCTCCTCTAAATCTGGTTAACCTATTACCATCTACGTCATACACGCCCGCTTCGAGATCGTCACTATCGATGATGACCTTGTAACCCGAGTCAGTATTTTCGTAGATCTCGTGTTCTATTAAGTATGCTGATGTAAGCGGCACCCATTTGCCGTTCTTCTTGTAAACATATTTTCTAGTTGATTTGTTATTCTCTAAGTCTTTACCAGCTATTACTCTCTTAAGATCTTTTGTGTTCTTATCAATAATGTAAACATCTATAAACGGATCTTTCTTTTCCCATAAAAACCTACTGTGTTCCTTAAGGAATTTTCCAGCATCAGCTATTTTACCAGGAATATTGAACGTAATGTTACTAATTATAGTGCCAGCTCTACGAGCTTTAGCAGCGAATCTGGACAAAAATGTAGACTTGATAGGCGTACCGTCAGCAAATATAAGTCCATCTCCTTCAGCGATATCTTCTGTAGAGATAACCATATTGCCGACAGCTTCTTTATCTTTATCCCAGAGATAGCAAGGGCCTTTGATATCGTAAACTGTAGGTACTTTGTTTCCTTTGACGTCTACTACTAAGCCGTCACGGAATGCTTCACCAGATACCAACGGTTTAGACTTATCTTTTTGACGAGAACTATAAACGTCGTCATAAGCTCTTGATAAACCAGAGTATGTCTGTGAAACTCCGCCGGTTACTTTGTCGGTTACAGTAGTCGCAAGATTTTTAAGTTTCTCTATCGGTTTAATTTCTTTGATATAGTCTCTGACGCTATCGATGATATCGCCACCGATCTTCAGAGCGCTGTGCCCTGCACCGCCGAGCTTAGAACCTAGCCAACTAAGTTTCTCTCCATTTTTATCTAGTAATTCTTTTCCGGTAGCAGCTGTGTAGACAGCACTCATGCCTAGTTTGACAGCTTCAGACAATCCGAGAGCGGTTGCTTTAACGGCGGCTACGACAGGATCGATGAAGATAGTCTTAAATTTCTCAGGCAATACATCGTCAAGTGATATCTTGTCAATGATTACCTTTCTATCTTTAACACTATCTTTAATTACACTAACATTCTTAGATATAGTTTCTAGTAATCCAGTTACTCTACCGCCATATTTAGAATCAGAGTGGTTGTTAACAGTAGTGTTGACTGCCGACGATCTTGACTCGTTAATGTTTGTTGTATTGTAGTATTTTTCAAGCTGCTTAGAAAAAGTATCGACAAATGTCCGATTATTTTCTTTAAGAATATTAGAGACGATTGATTGAACGTTAGCTGAATCGAAAGCACTTTCCTGCCTAGCTCTATTGTTTTTGTCAGTAGCCGATTTTTTATGCGCAACAGTATCAATTAGTCTGCTGATGCCGCTTTGGATATCGAGCAGAGTACGGTTTCTAGTCTGAGCAAGACGTACAAGATTACTAACCAGTTTACGGTTATCGTAAGTCGTTATACGAGCATTTATAGTACCGCCTGCAGAAGAATTAGGCTCAGCTGTATTAGGGCTAAATGTAACCCCATCTGAAGACGATTCTTGTGCATTAGTATTTTTCGGTTTGGAATCTATGGAAGTATCTAGCGAAGATTGAGCTTTGCGTATAAGATCGATAGATTCTTGGCTTGCACCTGCTTCGAAATCAGCGTGAACAGCATCGGCTGCAGCCTGATCGTTGCCAGAAGCTTTAGCGTTGAGCTCTTTTGCATAAGCTTCGCTGACTTTAATTGAATCTAATTCATCGGGGTGGGCTTGGAAATATCTAAGCCATTTTCTTGCTGTGTTTGGTAATTGATTTAAGAAACCGATAAACGATACGTTGTCATCGAATTTCTCAAGCAGTTTTTTCTTATTTTTTACAGACGCTAGCCATTTAAGAATATCTACGTCTCTGATATTCTTTTTATCACGCATAACTCCGTTTTCTTTATCTTCAAGGAATACGCTGATATCGCCGAGCGAATCGTCAATACTTGAGAGAATACGGAGAAGGCTTTGACCTCCGAGGTTAATTATCTTATCGTTTGCTTTGTTAGCTAAGCTTTTAATCTTATCAAAACTACCGTCTGTTAGAGCAATGACCCAGTTGAAAAGAGGGTTTCTGTACATTGCCACTAGCTTAGGTCTAAATTTAGGATCTTTAATAGCGTCTATTAGAGTTTTGCCTGGATGCTTTTCTAGGTAGTTATCAATGACCGTTTTGAAATTATTGTTTTCGTAATATGCGGTTTCTAGATCACGATCAAGTTTTTCTTGCTTTTTTAGAGTTTTCTCACGATCGTTAGATTTTTGTAATTCTTTAAGGCGGGCTCCTTCGGAAGCTAGATCTTCTTTAGTAGCGCGTAGATCTTTGATATCACGTGATCCACCGTAATTACGTTCCACCAAACGTAAAGCTTGGTTACGTTCAATATCCCAGCTTCCATAGGCGTTACGGTGTATGATACCCATTTTCTCTAATTGAGAAGCATTACCGTTTTTGATCTCGCCATAAATAACTTCTTCCAGACGGGAATTTGCTTCAGATCTATACTTCCAGATCTGTATCCACATTAAGTCAGCTGTTTTAGTGTTGAGTACATGTTCATACGGAGTACTATTGTCGTCATCAGGCCCTTTAGGTTTTTCTAGAACACGAATAAACCACTTTACAACAGGTAATACGTTTTCGGCAGCGATACTGGTAAATGCAGCCTGGAAGAGATCATTTTTCTGGAAATCATTCTTTCCAGCTTCAATGCTACTACGAATATCCCAGAGATCGTTTAGAACATCTTGCATGAGTTCTTCACGCTCACTGTCGATATCGTAATCGCCAACAGCGATGCCAGTTAAAACTTTAGTGATATCATCTGCGTGTTTCTGAAGTTCTCCGTTAATTTCTTGATACAGTGCATCGTTTCCGTTATCGAAAACGGAATTGATCAGCTTCTGCGTATCAAGAACTTTAACTTTCTTTTCGTACATCATCTGGCTGTCGCCGCCAGATATATCTCTGATCAGCTGTTGTCTATAATCTACTCCGGCAACTAGTTTGCCTTGTTTATAATCCCATTCAAGCTCTGTTGCATTTTTGTCACCAGTTGCCAGCATCTCGAGATACTTAGTTTGCGTCTTGAGATACGACGGGATAATTTGTTCTATGGTTAGAGTGGTGCGATTGGTAAGTTTACCACCTTGATCTAGCGTATCGTAATCTACATTGTTAGTAACGGTATTCTGTTTATCAAGTATGCCTTCGGTCATGGTGCCGATGGTGCGCTGTAAATCTGGCGGTAAATTTTTGAGTAAGCCGCCTCTTGACATATAGTGCAGTACAAACGGCAAAGTGTTGCCACCCAGTTGGGTAGCATTTTCTATCATAAGCCGGGTTCTTTCATCTAGCCCGCCACTTACGCGTTCTATTAAACGTTTACCGAATTGTTTAGATGCTTTCTTGATACCCCAACCAGTTAGCATTCTTGGTATAGACCACCAGTTGAATTCCTGAGGTTTACCTTCGAAATCATTCTGCATTTCGAGGGCATCGCTCATCATATCCATCATCTGCTGGCCCATGCCCAGTTTATCTAGGAAAGGCTCAATATAATTTTCTTTTATGTTACCGGCCATTTTACCAAAGTAACCCGTGAGTTTTCCACCCATGGTACCCAGTAGGCCTTCTTTTATTTTTTTACTTATCAGTTCTGATGTAGTAATTTTGTCAGCTTCAGGAAGCGCTGTGTTCTTTACAATAGCGTCTAATCTTTCCTGAAGCATCTTGGCAGTTAGCTTAAATGATTCTAGTGTATCTTCTGTGGCATACAGCTGCTTATATTTTAATTCCAGATCTTTCTTAAGATAAGCAGTGAATGTTCCTCTGATGAATGCTGTTTGGTAAGTAGCCTGATTACGAATGATGCTGAGTATACCAGCAGTTTCTCTATGATGTATCTGACCTATACGTCTATCGAAGGTTTTCTCTAATACAGCTTGCTTTTTATCCTCGATACGTTGTTCCTGTTCTGCGCCAAAGATGCTAGCTAACGCATTAGACTGGCTCTCATCGCGTATCTGATCTTTACTTTTTTCTTCGTAACCGCCTTCGTCAGGGTTATGAATTTTATCTATTAGAGAAACAATTTTCTTATCAAGATGAAAAGGCAGTCTTCCTTCAAGGCTAGTTGCTAATTTTCTAGCACTGCGCATGGTAGCGTTGTACGCAGGAACAATTTTGTCAATAGATTCACTGCGAAGTGTATCCATTTCAGATATAAGATCTTTGCCACCTTCGTAGAGGCTAGATACACTTGGCATACTCTTGTCGAGCTGTTCTCTTATACCGCTACTTGCGCCATCGTAGGCATTTGTACTAACGTTATCAAGATCTAGGCCGATATTGTGCAATCCTTGGGATATAGGATTTCTGTTTTTCTTGGAGACTTCCGGATTGTCTTCATAACCGAAGTCGCCACCCATGTCAAGATCTAACGCAGAGTCTAAGTTCTCATCATCAAAATCTTTATTTGCGTCTCTAGTGCTAGGATCTTTATCCTTACTGTCAAACCAACTCATAATGGAATACCCTCCTACTTGTTACTGCCGGTACTTACATCGAATGATGCGAATAAGAAATGGCACACTGTGTTCAACGCAATTTCAGTAGTTTTGAATATGAGATCTACTGTTTCTTTGTCAGCGAAATTAACGTTGTATCGTTGCCATTGGTGAAGTATACTGTCGTCGCAACAGTATGGCGCATATATCTGCGCTAGACTCATTGACATATCTTGGAATAGAGGCTTGTAGATACGGCCTTTTGGATCAAGTTCATAACTGATGTCATCTAAAAATAGTACATCAGTTGTTTTCCACTCATTCTCTGATATTTCTCTGGGATCTTTCCGAATAAAATCGATAGTCGCAATATTCTCTACTTGACTAAGTAGTATATTACGATAAGCCTCCATCAATCTATTCGTTTGGAGAGGAAAGATATTTACCGTTACATGAATTTTTTCAGTAGCTTTAACGCGGTTATTATTCATGCGAAGAATACGCAATATAGCAGGAAGTGATCCTGACAACGATGTATCCGGACTACGGTTGAACAGATCTTCACCGTATTTAGGATCAGTATACATTTGCTTATAATCTTTTTCTTTGTATTTGAGTTTAGGAAAGGCAAATGTAAAACTGCGATTGGGCTTGAGCATGTATTGTTTTAGATTGGCAATTACATAAGGAAGTGCTTCCTTATCAGTAGCTAGTATAAGTCCAAGTCTGGTATCTTTAAGTAAAGGTAAATCTATATATACTTTCTGAACAGCATGGAATTTACTGTACATGATAGCTTCGTTAACTTTGTTGATGAGATCATCGTGTTTAGCAACAAAATCAGAAAATGCGCTCATGATAATTACCTAATCTAAATTTGTTAAAAGCTTATAAATTGTGCGTCATCGAATGGCGCATGGTGTATTATTTATATATGATATAAATCATTAAACTTAAATGGGAGATGCTTATGGCTAAGTTAGCACCGTTTAACATAACCATGATAGATCCAGACGAATACGTTCAGCGTAAGCAGTGTTTGCCCGTATCATCTAACGCAATGTATGAGTCGTCTACCGAAAGATTCCATCCAGATGGACTGTATTCTGAAGTTATATTTGGCCAGTTAGGATCAAGAGAAAGATTGATACGTCGTGGATTTATGTATCTTAGGACTACTCTTGTTTCGCCACATCTTTACCGGCAGATCATGACTCTCAAAGGGTTTTATAAAGATATTGCTGCTGGTAAGCAGTATGCTTACTTTGACCCTAAGTTAAAAGACTTCGTAAGAACGTCCAGAGATGATCCTGATTCAGATACAGGATACCAATTCTTTGTATCTAAATTAGATAAGATAGAGTTTCAAAAAACTAATTCAGCGCAGCGTAATGATAAAATTACCTTAATCAAAAAATATAAGGATCGTTTATTCATTACTAAATTTATTATTCTTCCAGCAGCTCTTCGTGACGTTAGAATAAACAACGGCAGACCTGAATCAGAAAAAATTAACAAGTTATATCTTAATCTGTTAGCTCTTACTAAATCATTACCTGATTCTGGAGCAGATGATCCTATTTTTGATCCTATTCGGTTTCAGATGCAGAATAAGCTTCAAGAGATTTACGAATACATTCGTAACATGATAGATGAGAAGCATGGTTTCGCTCAGGGAAGATATGCTGCGAGAGACATTGTTTACGGATCGCGTAACGTTATAACCTCACCGTTGGTAACTGAAACTAAATCTCCTACAGCACCTGACGTGTTTAGTATAGACGAGGCTCTTATTCCTTTGTTTGAAGGATTAAAGGCATTAGTTCCAGTAATAGTTAATGTGATGACCACTAAGCTTTTAGCTACTGTATTTAGTGGTGATCAGTCTCGTACAATTCCTCTTATAAATGCTAAGACGCTTAGACAAGAATATGTTGAGGTTGACGATAAAACCATTGAGAGATTTACTACGCCAGATGGAATAAACGATATCATTAATGATTTCCGTGATAATTCCATGCATTTTAAGCCGGTTACACTTAAACCAGCTAAGGCAGCTTTGGCTGATGGATATGCCGCTGATGAGTATTATCTCTTTATGATTTATGACGACGGTGATACTGTTTATCAGTTTAGAGACTTGGAAGAATTTAAGCAGGCTTACGCTAGAACAGATAGATATCGCGATGATAACCCGTATACACATGTGCTCGATAATTATCCGCCGGAAAATTATATAATTGAGGGTACTGGCGCTTTAAGAGCTCACGGCATGGACATCGATCCTCAGGATCTCGATGTTATCATGAAGCCTGATATGTATCAGCATTTTCTTGAAGTAGCTAAAGCACAAAATGTTACTCCTGATGAATTTGGCGATTATGAAATTCATGTAGATAATGTAGAAATTCACATGAAGAATAATTGTTATCAAATCAAGACTGATGCTGACTGGGAGAAACTTAAGAGCGAACAAGGTATACAGATAGGGCAGCATTATTATATTAAGCCTGAAGTCATGTCAGCCAGATATAAAGCTATAGAAGCTAAAGGCGGTAGACTCAAGGATAAAAGAAAACTAGAGTTTTATAAGTCTATTATCTTTGATGAGTCTAAAGTTAGACCTATGACTTATATTGAGCTGATGTATATAGCTTGCTCGTCAGCGATTAAGGGTAAACACTTCACTGTAACAAGATATCCTGTATTGAATATGTACAACATTTATCCAGTTAAGGGGCATCTCATATCAACTGAGCCAAGTAGAGTAGTGAAATATGTATTTGCTCTTAGACCTGAATTGAGTGTAACTTTAAGTTCGTATCCAATTATGGGAGCGGTATCTAAACAATCGTTGTCAGTTCATCCTGCTACGTTGGGCCATTTGGATGCCGACCACGATGGCGATACCATGAGTTTACTTCCTATCTTGTCTGAAGATGCCAATAAAGAAGTGGCTGATTTCATGCAGTCAACTGCTTCTATACTGGATGAGAGTGGTAACTTAATTTGGGGATTGACAGCAGGTGGCCAGAGTGTGGTTGTTCCAGTAACTCTGTTCTTCTGTACTTATAGACCTATAGAACAAAAATAAAAAAAGAAGCAGCCAGTTTCCCAACTGCCTCTTTGCTTATTACTACTGATACTGGCTGCCTTGGACTTTTAGTCCTTGGCAGTCAGCATCATGTAATATTTAGATGGGGCCTCGTAGGCCCACTGTAAAAGGGAGGAGGCAAGCTCCTCCCAAAACCCCGAGAGGCCTTCCGCTCCCTTGGCTGCCTGGAAGGCAGCGCATACAGCGCTGTCCTCCAGTACCCTGCAGTACATCCAGGCGGATGTCCTGGAACGATAAACGGAGTCAATCCGCTTATTGTTCTTGACGTCCTCCTTGTACTGTAGGAAGACCCTGCGGCCTACGTTAGTGGCAGTAACTGCCACAACAGCTTTGAGCGTTAAAAGTTTTTCATTATTCATAATAAATTTCTCCTAATAAATTTATGTTACTAGATTAAATCTAGCTCCATTTAAGTAATATATAACTGTTTTTTTTTGAATAGCTTTGCCGATAGAACAAAAATAAAAAAAAGAAAGGCCGCGATGTTGCTACGGCCTCTCCCGTTTTATCTCTCTACTGCCTGCAGTGCTGCAAGGCAGATATCGAGATCGCAAGATGAAAATCTCATGCGCAGCCGATAAGCTGCGTCACGGATTTTTTCGTCATTTATTTTTCCAGCTTCGCAGAGGCGATAGACTGCCTCCGCGATATTCTTTATCCTGCGGGCAACAGCGTCGCGCCGTGCCGTTGTTTCGGGGTTGAATGCCCCGTTTTCAATGGAGAATGCCGACATAAGCACCTCTTAGGTTTGAAATAAATGAGTCTCAGATAGAGTTCTTGATGTCTCATATCTTCTCATTCACCCCGATGATATATATATATATGCATTTGGCCTACAGAAGATTTAGTGATCTGAATATTGAATGGTTGATATGGAGCTTATATGAAAATACATATTAAATTTTCTAAAGATAACGATACTGATGAAAATGCTATTAGTTATTTTGAAATGATGACCGCAACAAAAGCTGGTACTTTAGGACTATTGCCAGTTGATGAAATTGTGGTAGATGCTAGCTCAGTACCAGTATCTTTTTATAAAGAGTGGTTTTGTTATAAAGTCAATAAGTATTCTAAACCCACTCTTCAGTTTAGTCCTAAACTCTATGCTAAATTTAATAAGAAACAAAAATCTTAAGCCATTTCTCAAATGGGTTGGTGGTAAAAGCCAGCTTTTGAATAAGCTTTTACTGTTAGTTCCTCAAGAGTATAACACTTATTACGAGCCGTTCGTTGGCGGCGGAGCTATGCTGTTAGCTCTCCAACCTAAACAAGCCGTTATAGGAGATATGAATTCGCAGCTTATCAATGCTTATTTACAGATAAGAGATAGGCCAGCTGATGTAATTGATTATATTCAGAAATTTGACTCTGAACCTTGTACTAAGGAGATCTTCTGTAGTAGAAGAGAACAGTTTAACGATAAAATTAGAGAAGATAAGCTTGATGTCGAGTCAGCTGCTTTAATGGTTTGGATAAATAAGCATTGCTTTAATGGGTTGTATAGAGTTAATTCCCTAGGTATATTCAATGTGCCCTGGAATAATAAAACAACAGGTTCGTCTATTTCGATAGAGAATCTTAAAGCGGTTTCTGATTATTTTAGTAAGAATAGAGTTACGATAAGAAATAGTGATTTTGAAGTAACCTGTCGTGATATTAAAAAAGGTGATTTTGTTTATTTCGATTCGCCTTATGTACCAGTAAGCCAGACATCTAATTTTACTTCATATCAGTCTAAAGGTTTCACTGAATTCGATCATAAACGTTTAGCTGGGTTTGTTAAAGAATTAGATAAAGCTGGTGTTAAGTTTATGTTAAGCAACAATAACGTTCCAACTGTTAAAGAACTGTATAAAGATTTTCGTATCATTGAAACTAATGTATCGAGATCTATTAACTGTATTGGTAATAAACGTACCGGTGCTGAGGTAATTATACTGAATTATTAAAATTTAAGCAGTGTGCACTACTGGGCTACAGCCCAGTAGTGCATTTGCTATATACTAGAATCTTTTTTATTACGTTTAACGAACTCGTCAGCCTTAAGTTTGGTATCGAGATACTTTTTATCTTTGTTATTGAGATCTTTGTACCAGCGTGAATAGCTGATACGTTCATCAGCCAGCTCAAAATCCAGTTTACCCAGGCATTGAGCTATTTCGCTACGGTTCTTGAGAGCACGCATATAGTTATCCTCACTTATCTGATGTACTTGACAGCAAGCAGCATGATGTAAATGATGAAAGCTACACGTAAAGCTGATAACGTAGTTTCACGGCGTGATGCCTGTAACTCAAGTACAAGATTACCCACGGATGATTTGACAGTAATTATACCTGAATCAGAAACACGAGACGATGAGTATACATCTTTGGTTGTTTTTAACACAGCAACTGGCATCTTGATGTTAGTTCCTGTATTACGGCAGTAACGATAAGTTTGCTGAATAATTTGTTGAATGAGAACGTGCCCACCTACGTACAATTCTTCATCGCCAATAACGCTTACTTTATCGTCATCTTTAGTCTTGGCTAGTTTGACACAGTATTCGGAAAACGCTAGCATCATCTGACGTATCTGATCAGGACGTAATGCGGTAAATAACCCAGCTGTTAAGCGTATAGCTTTGTCATCCAGTAATCTTGATACAGACATAGTGTCCTGATATACTGAAGAAATGGCTATATCTAGTCCGGATTCATTTACTAGCATAACCTTTGTACCATCTTCTTTATCTGTACCTGTGCTACCGTAGCTTCCGATGATATCTCCCGATTCTTTTATGCGCATGAACTCTTCAGTATAAAGATTTATCTGAGATCTCATACGAGACTGTAAGTCGGTGATAATGTAAAGGAAAGCTTTATCATCAGTTCCGGTCATTAGTGCTTTGTAGTGCACCGATTGAGGAGAAAGAAAGTCGGCAGCACGGGCATCTATGACAGCTTTCCACGTTCCATAACGTTTGATATCGAATTTGTCAGATAGCGATTCAAACGTAGTACGCATAGCTTCTTCATTAGGTTTATACCTGAAACGATAATTAACTATAGAAGTAAAGAATCGATACTGTAGGAAACGTAAAACTGCTAACGATGCATCCTGCTTTAATTTATCAGGCAGATCACTGACAAGTATTAGATGGGTTACCCAGACACAAAGAATATTAAAAGGATCCGAAGCTATTTTGAAGTTAGGATCAATAGCCGGTATATCATTTATGATACGTTTCATCTCTATCTGAGAGAAACCAGCTACAGTTAAATCTTTAGAGAATACTGAAATATACGGTACCAAATTATCAATTAAGCTTTTAACAGCTATACCGAAAATGTTTTTACCGGAAATTTTACGTTGAATGATACCAGCGACTTCGTGATCACCAACATCAAACAGATCAAAAAATCCAGCACGATCAGCTTCTCTGAATATACAGGAATATATACCTAAATAGGGACTAGCGAAGGCATTGATGTTAGTTCCATAAGTTTCATAACTCAGCACGTAACGTATAATGTTTTTAGCTAAATCTGGTGTGATAGTAATATGTAGTCGTGCTGATAAGGTATCTTTAATAGTGTTAGCCATTTCAGCTCCTTAAATATCTTCCAACGAATGTTCGTAATTTTGCTTCAGCAGTAGATGTAGTATTCATTTCATTTTCCTGATAGTTGATCTGAGTTATAGCTAATGGCTGTACTGCTATAACTTTATCATCTAGCATAGGCGTAAGTTCGTTAAGCTCACGTTCATAGGACTGTCTTAATGGTAGCACTGGGTTAGTAGCTAATTGCCCTTTAAGCTCATTGACTCTGCGTCGAATAGCTAGCTGAATATCTCTTGACCTTGCATCGATTTGGACACCGGTAGAAGAGATATTACTTAGCACTTCGCTGCTTTCTATACCGTAAAGATATAGATTCTTACCAAAGAAAATTAAATACACAGCTAGTAGATAAGAGATGACCTGGTCATCGTGTTTACCGTTACTGTGATCTATACGTCCACCGCGAGTTGTTAGGTTAACAAATTCTGTGACAAGTGTTCTATCGTATACTCTAGATGCTGTAATTTCCAGAGCTTTGAACATAACTTGTTTATACAGAAGATTACGAGAAGTACCAGAAGCTACACCACCAGTTCTGTAACCGAATACGCCACGAATGTTAGCTGGTATTTCAGTGTAGTTATAAATGTTAATGTCTTTATATTTGTCTTCAGTACGGTTTTGAATCACATCGTTATAGATGCGAGCGAATGGATTGATACTACGTTTTTGTAGTTCTTCGATAACGAAATCAGTAATAGCTATACCGGTATTTTGCCGTTCAGGTATAAACACTATGCCAGTATATTTAAGTAAAAAGTTTACAATGAATCTAGCTATAGCCATAGTGTTGCTGTTGTTACAGCGGAATGTAGCTACAACTGATAGATCTTTTACAGAAACAACTGTAAAAGTAGTAAAGTCTTTACCAATGTTTTCCGAACTATCTGAACCCATTACCATTTTAGCTGATAGTATTTCAGAAGAGTTGATTTTCTCTTTAGGGATATACCAGCGTATTATGAAATCGTCTACTATTTCGCAGTATTCTGGTTCACGTTTAGAAGCTATGAGTTTGTTACGAATTTCTTCTGGAAGAATAGCGTTATCTGAAGAAGTCTGCCAGATATTAAGGAAATCACGATTGATATCATCTTGAGATGCACCTGAACGAGATGCATTTTCTCTGAACCATTCGTCAGTTTTACCAAGCTGACGATAGGAGAATTCTAGATAAAGCATAGGCGCAGTTCTACTAGATGATTTACGTATCGTAGAAATAAGCTCGTTTCTATCCTTGAGATCGTAAAGCGCTTCAGTGAAAGGAAGAGCTGATCTTAGGAGGTTAAGGGCATATGCACCTTGTTTGGTTTCAGGGTTACCTGCAGTTGTAGTAAAGATAATAGGAGAGGGTAGTCCAGCTTTACGAGCGTTTTGTGAAGCTGCCAACATAGCGTTGACAGCTGTGGGTACGACTATCCAGTTATAGTTCATGAATGCTATTTCGTCAAAGTGTACTACAGCCATTGTACAACCCGAATATGTTGCGGTGTAATCGTTTCCATTACACCTCTCTATGTCGCCATAGAAGTTCAGACTATATCACCAGCTCGCAAGTTATAGGTGCGAGTTGCTCACCATTTCGAGCTCACTTGAGCTCTACGCTACTCATTCCCGTCGGAACCACTTTCCGACTTGTTTTCGCTAGTCGTTAGGCTTTCTATATCACGCATTTTGCGTAAATAGTTAGCACGGTAGGTTATCTCAGAGAGACTTTCCCCGTTTAAGTGAGTTTTATTGTACTAGATCACTCTAGTAGGACGCAGTTATGGCAGTTTACGTCCCAGCTTGTAAGCACCCACCTCATCATTGGCGGATGTAAACGTTTTATACGAGTTGTGTAGAGCTGCGTAGAATAAACCTTCCTTACGTTCACCGTCAGAAGTTGAACGCGTTATCATCCATTTGGGCAGACCATCACGAAGAGCTTTAAGACGTGCAACGTTATCTTGTACCAGCGCTGAGTCCTTAGTGAACATGCCGATATCGAGATAAGAGAATGCTACGTACATGGCGTGATCTATGATGCACTGCATACCGATAGTTTTACCAGTCTGACGTGGCTGTACCAAACCAATATCCACATCGTTCATGAACGCCCAGGTTAAAGCTAAATTGCCACGGTTAAGTTCGAAAGGAGTTCCATTTTCTTGTCCAATGACAGGAACACGAACTACTTCTCTTAAGAAATACCAAATATTTATCTTGCATTCCTGAGAGATACGAAGCATTTGCTCAGTAGTTAAATTAGGAGATCTAGGATCTACTCCAAGTAAAGTGTGATCGTATAAACTCAGAAAAAAATAATAATTACGTATACCCATACGTTTAAGCACTAAGGCTATACGTAAGAACGATTGATTCTTAGTGTTATAATCTATGTAAGGGTGTTTCTCTGCTATATCTTTCATATAGAGTATAGTATTCATTTGTATACTCCTTAGACATTACGTTAACTATAGCATCCTTAGTAACCTAAAAATAAAAAAATAACTCACCCGAAGGTGAGCTATCTCTGGCCAGTGTTTAAGCCCGCTGGCAGGCTTGAGATTTTTTAGTCCTTATCGTCGGACTCAATCTCCTTATTTTCCTCCTGTGCCAGGGCAATCCCAAGCACTAAGAAGATTACAAAGATTACGAATCCGATGAAAGTTCTATCTTTATTAGACATAATAAATACCTCAATAAAATAGGCCTGGCGTTATTGCCTAGCCTTTGTTCAGCTAGGTGATATATATATATGCTAAGTTGGCCTACACAAACAAAAAAGAAGATGCAGCTGTTAGGCCGCATCTTCCGCTGTTAATCAATCTACCGAGACCAGTTTAGTCCTCGTTATGAGGAAGCTGGTTTCTGTAATCGTTGACCTCACGCATCCGCTCTATGGCGGAGGATACTGCGACGGCCGCAACCGCCACAACGACCAGAGCAATCCCCTTGACGAGGAAAGCTCCTAAATTAAATCCAGCAGCTGCTGGTGCAGTCTGCTGGGCATTGTTCTGATTATTCTCTTCCATATATAGTCTCCTATATCTAGAGGTTACAACTCCTGCAACCTCATCAATCTGGTAATATATAAATGTAAATACGACGACCTTTCTTAAACAGTACTGTATAAGTATAATACTCGAAGAAATTCTATGACCAACGTGCACTAATACAAAGGTAACGCATTATGACCAAAGAAACCGTATATGGGTTTGTGCTGGATAGTGCCTCCAGACTTAAATCTAAGTTGGATACTCCAACTAATGCCGATCAGGGCATAGGAATTCTGGTTGGCGAATCGGCTAACTACCTAATCAACAAAGTACGCCTTGTTGATAATAGATCTTCGAGATATGTATTCTCTGATAATAAATACATTAACGGCCAGCTAGAAATAGTTTACGATAGTGATCGTGTAGCTTCTGCTTCGGTAGCTAATTTAACTAACAGTCAGCAGGCTGCAGTTTTCTCTATTCTCGAATGCATCTATCTTCAGGATACCAAATCTCAGGAACAGATTGAAACTATTCTTAGTGCTGACAGTGCTTACACTGGATATGTGGCTGGTTCTTATTTTACCAGTACTGAGTATACCACTGCCAAATTAACTGTATCTGATGGATCGACTAAATCTTACAAATTCGCTAATTGGGTAGAGTTTGAATTTCTTACTGATGAAGTAGATTTGGTATTCCATCTTTGGATATCCAATCAGGCTTTCAGTAAGCAGTATCCTTATGTTACTATAACTTCTGTTATAGCTCCGTACGATCTAAATGTCTTAACTGATCCAGCTACACTTATTCAGCAAGGTGTGCTAAGTATTCTTCAAAATAGTCCTACTTATGTGTTCAGTAAGGCTAATATCGAAACTATGCTTAGAGATCAGAATGGTATCTATACTTTCAATACTACTTATTGCGTAGATACCAGAACTAGTGTAACTATTCCTTTCGCATTAGCTTATTGTGGAGCTAAAACGCCTAGTTCACTGGATTGCCGTGCTGCTATTCGAAACTATTTAGAGAGCAACACTACTTTATCTCCAGATGATCTTAAAATTCTATTTCCCGATGTCTATGTCAACTGCAGATTCTATATAGTCCCTCTGTATGATAAGTATATCTCTAGAGCAGGGAAAGACTATTATCCTAGTGTCTGGAATATAGGTAAGCTTCAGAGTGTAGCTACCAAGGTTTATAGCGATTATACTGACGAGTTTAGAACAAATTACTTAGAAGCATTAACCAATGCCCAAAGTAAAATGCTTCTTTTAGTATTGCCAGATCCTAATAATACAGATCTCTTTTCAGTGCGAGTAGCTCATCCTACCTATCAGGACTATAGTTCTCAGGAACCTGGTTTTAAGTATATGGATGGTACTACTCAAGAGTTTTCTATTAAACTTAATGAGGCTATGGCTATAGTAAATGGAGTCGCTGCTACAGGTCGTTACCAGCAGACTGAATCCGGAGGCAATACTTACTTGGTATTTGCTCAGGATACAGCTGAGTACCTGATCATGACCAGAGATTCCTATGAAAAGATAGTTAATAATACTTAAGAGGTAAAATTATAAATGCCTAGCATAATTGTACCTAATCCTGGAGCTATATATAATTTTGTCTTTATCGATGGCTATGAAAAATTTAACGGTATTTACAAAGTAGCTAAGATAATGACTTACTCTGAGTATATCTCCGATGGCGGTAACCTGATGGACAACTGGTTTACGCCTAATGAAAAGACACAAGCTGATATGGAAGAAGTTCTGGCTGAGGTCAGAGAAGCTAAAATGTTAAAGCTAGTGCAGCCTGGCTCTGATAGCGTCGAAGTAACAATGTTTGTTTCGATGTATTTTGTAGCTGAAACTCCAGACTTCAATGTTTCCAGGTATTATCAGTTCGGTATGATCTCTACCATCGGTCTAACTAAAGATCCTACGCTGCTCAACTTCATGAAACATACTTTTACTGAGATAGTAGAAGCTACATATGGAATTACTCCAGATATAAACTTTGTTACTATCAAAGAACAGTGGCTGACTGATGAGCAGTATAAGAACGTGTTAGCCGAAAGGGATAAATCAAAACTTAAAGTTCTGAATTATTATTCAGAGAATCTTAGGCTGCAGAAACAGTTATCTCAGGCTAATACAGCTATTAAGGAATATGAGAAACTTATAGCGAATTTGCAGTCTCAGGTATCTCAACTATCACAACAGTCGCAATCCAGTGGGGGTTAGTAAATGAGTAATTTAACTATGGACCTAACCGGTTCATTATCTAACTACGCTGAAAGTAATAAAATTTATCGTATCTTTAAGTATGGACAGATAGTAGATTTCGATGCCACCGTTTTCGCAGATAGTATACATGTATATGTTATCTCTGGCGGTGTATCCGATCAAGAGTTGGTGTATGATACTGATTATACGGTAACCGATGAGCTGGTAGCTACCTGTGACAATGATACGTCAGGAGCTAAGCTTATCGATCCCAGCTTCAATAAAACACTCTGTTCCGGTATAAAGATGCTGAAAGGTGTAACCGTTGGTACTACGTACACTATATCTGTATCGTATCAGCGGTTATATCCCAATCAGATAAAAACAGCTTACTTTCACAACGAGCCGTTAAATGTTACACCTGAGTTAATGCTTGATGTAATTAAATCTATTGAGCAGCTCAAGATATTGAACAACGATGTTACTGACATTATGTCTGTAGATTCATCAGAGAGTATTCTTTTTGAATTAGATGAATCTTGTACTAATGATAATAATATCGTAACTGATGAAGCACACGTTATTGATGTGCCGAACAAAAAATATGTTATCTATCCCAAAGGTGGCAGTTTCTATTATGACAGTGTAACAGTTAAGCATCCTGATTCTAATACTACATTAGTTTTAGGTACTGATTACTTCATTGCTGGCATGAGCGAAGCTAAAACCAAAGCCAGTTCGTATACATCTCCGGTATATAACTTTATTCTGATAGCTGCACCTATTACCGGTACGGTAACTGTATCTTATCACGCTTATGGTGGTGATGTAACAGTTGACAACTATCGTGAGATGCTTAAGCAAACTTATAACGTCATCAATTATCTCAATGAGGCTAAGACAGTTACTGAGGATACTCTTGGCACTACTGAGGTTATGAGTTCTCTGTTTAGGCGTATCGAGACATTGGAGAGCAACATGAGAAGATTACAGGGAGTTCCTTCGTACGGAGATGTCAGTAATGGTAAATGTACTCGTATGAAGATTTACTCTGCTAAGAGTGGACTTCACTGGTACACTATTGCCAGTTTATATAACGTAGATGGCACGGGTACATCACCTTGTACAGCTGATACGTTTACATTTAGATTACAGACTGATTTAAGTCATATTCAGTTTACTGCTGCTGTATCAGTAGATCTAAACAACAGTGAAAATGATAGAGTAAATATTAATGTAGTTTCAGAGAACTATCCTCGCGGATATGTTCCATTTGTAGATTACGGTAAAGTAGATTTAGCTATCCAGCCTCAACTTCGTGTAGTTTGGGATGAAGATGGCGATGCTACTGGAGCATATCTTCAGTTAGGATTTGAGCTAAAGAACATGGTGGAAGAGACTCTTGCTATTGAGGATATCTCCGGTAATGAGAGCTGCTGGAAACTGGTAGATGAAGTTAAGACTGTAACTACTCCGCAGGATAGTGAATTCTTACTGCCTAATGGAACTTCTACCTGGAGTGATCTACTGGATGCTTCTAAGCAGGAATCGATGCTGGTACCGTTCCGTAAAGGGCATATTGCTTGGGCTGGTACTAAGGCACTCAACCGTCCGGTTGAAGGTTGGCAGTATTTTGAGATCAGCGATAACTTGCTGATAGATCAGAGCTGTAACATTAGAAAGTTTACTGGCATTAAACTGGATATTGAAGAAGTCAATGGTTTCCAATTCCCGGTTATTATTAGATTTAATCAGGGATCGGAAGTACTGAAAGGACACGCATCTTTCACGCATCAGGATAGGCCTGCTTATGTAAATGCTGAGGTTTATCGGGATAAGGATGATAAGATTGTAGTTAGACTGAACTACGATATCACTGCCGGTATTACTTCTAACGAACTTGATTTACGTGATGTAGTTATATTGTTAGATTAAACAAAAAATAAAAAAAAGAAGGAGCAGCTTATGCAGCTGCCCCTTCCGGCATAACTTAGCTAATTCAATCTTGCTTTACTTCTTTGACGAAGAAGCGTGATTGAATTTGGCCTCATTATAAAGCTCGGCCGCTTTATGAGTAATATACTCATCAATCTTGCGGCTAAGTTTTCCGGTTATTCCCGAATATTTATCGGGATCGCTGGAATTATTTACAGCTCTCCGAAGGTCTTTTGCTTCGCTGATGGCGAGCTGATTATTGTCAACTGCCATTCGAAGCTTAGACTCCAGATATTCCTTGGCATCCCAGGAGTTATAGTCACTCCCGATCATGTCAAGCAGCAGACCTGAAAGGTCTGCATCGTCTACAGCCTCCTTAGCAGCGTCAAACGCTGCGTCAAACGCTAGGTCTATTGCGTCAGACTCAGAGACATAATCCTCCTCGTCAGACTTTTCGTCGTTCTCATCAGCCTCAGAGAAGCTGTCGCGCTTCCCCTTGACCGACTCGTCATCCTCCTTGAGGAGGTAGTGCCATCCGAAGATGGCGGTGATAGTGGTATAAACCACAATCACAAACCGAACAATCTTATCAAGCTTATTCATAGAATCCTCCATAAATATTAGAAACGAATATTTGCTTGACCCTTGGCATACTAAGTTTAATCCTAGCATCCACTCTAATTATATATAACTGTATTTTTGATGAACTTTTTCATTTTAGAAAAAATAAAAAATAGTAGTCTAGGCTTATGCCTAGACTACTACCTATAGTAGACAGTGCCATCCTTTCGGGTGGCACTGCATTAGCTTTCTTAAGAAGACTAACTACTTACAATTTTGTCGTGTGCACAACTGTACTTTACGCAGGGTAAGTTTACCGCCGAGACCTGCACTAGCTATGTACGGCGTGGTAAACGTGCTCTTGTCTCTCAGAAGTACGGTATACGAATATGCCTTTCTTCCGACAGTTACCTCAAGCGGTCCAGCATACGGTGACTCATCATCCAGTACCTTAGGCTTAAAGTCAGCAGTACTCTTTATTTCTGACTTAATACCAAGATCGATATTGGACAGTACAATGTTGGCGCTGTAAAGTACAATGAAGACATTCTTAGCCGCTGCTATGATCTTCTTCTTGCTATCCTCGCTGCTTAAATCAAGTGCCTTAATTGCTCTAGCAGGCAGACCGTCGATGAAAATGCCGGTAGTACTGTTAGACAGTATCAGCGACAGATCCTGAATATCGTTCGGATTAAGATAGCTTGGCAGAGCCTTCTTGTCCTTATCAGGAATAGACCAAATAGCGAAGACTGATGCCCACAGACATCTGTTAATAGCATACAGATACTGCAGAGGATCTTTTGCCTTAAATTCGTGCTGGAATTTATGTGATAAATCAAGAGCGCTATCAAGCTCATCAAGTGTGTCTACCTGACTAGGGGCGTGACGATATCCCTCGCTGTCAGTATAAGCCACGCAGTTAGTATACTGCTGATTGAAGAGATCGATAACGAGATTTGAAATTTCAGCACAATAGGTCTGTGCAGTTGTCTTAAGAGCCGTTATTACTGACCTGCCAAGAGCTACAACATCTTCCAGATACTTTATCGGATCATCGTTAGCGTCGCTCATGCTTTCCGCTTTCTGATTGATAATAATCTGAATAGAATCATGCTGCTTGCTGGCAAGATCATAAGGCAGATGTAAAACGTGCTCTAACTGAGCGGTGATGGTGTGTACTGCTGGTACGGTGATAGCAGTCTTATTATTATTCATGACATCCGCAACAACCTGTGCGATAGATTCAGCTGGAGTATCAACAACGATATCTGCTGAATTTATTTCGGCTGGCGTAGGTTTGTCTGTTGCAGTCTTGGGCTTGAAATGCGTAATCAAGCTATAAAACTTGTCTGCGTGAATAACCTTCGCATGATTGTTGCTGCCAAATAACTTCTTGATAAACTCCGCACTCTGCTCAATAATGTCTGGTGCACCGGGTTTCCAGTTCTCATTTGGATTGACCTGCTGCGCAGGAACCGGCTGCTGTATCTCGTTAGGTCTGAGCGGTGCTGCAGTTGCTACTGCAGGCTGACTGTTATACACTGGGTTTACAGTTGCACTGACCTGATTGCCAAGTGCTCCTGAGTCAGTCCGTTCTGCTGGATCACCGTAGATGTAGTTGATGTTAGCAGAAGCTGCATCTCTGACGGCATTCTGCTGAGGATAGACTACATTCTGAGGCTGTGCAACGCCCTGCGGATACACTACGGTCTGCTGAATCATCCCCTGCTGAGGATAAACTACATTCTGCGGCTGCTGTACAGCGTAATTATACTGTGGCTGGACAACCCCAGGCTGCTGAACCATCATAGGCTGCTGCACTGCATACCCGTACTGCGGCTGAATTACGCCCTGCTGCGGATACACTACGTTCTGGGGCTGTACAACTACCTGCTGAGGAATGCCTCGTATCTCGATACCCTGAGCTGCCAGCTGATTAGCATACAGTGAAATCTTGTTGTGTATCCAACTAGCCAGTTCATCGCTTCCGCAGATTCTCGGTCCAAAAGTGTTACCGAGATCCATATCCCACTTACCGTTGTAGGCATCGCTCTGCAGGATAGATGCGATTTTCTGAGCAACGCCTATGTTAAGAGCGCCGCGTGCAACATCAGCGTTAATGATCTGATCCAGCAGAGTCAATGCTCTTGATCTGTTGGTTGCTGCACTGTCAATCTGTGGCTGAGCGACGTTCATAAGTACACCCTGCTGCGGCTGGACGTAAGCATACTGAGGCTGCTGTACTACCGGCTGCTGAATGGGAGCTCGGCCGGCATAATTAGCCTGGGCCTGATTTACAAACTGTCCCATAATAAAATTCTCCTAAAATGAATCATGATTAAAGCGGTACAAGGAGATCTCTCAGGCCCTTAATTTGTTCGTACCAGGGCATCTTCGATTCATCGAAGCATCCGTCGTCATCTATCTGTGCAAACGGATTGATGTCTCCAGCTACACCCGGGTTAGATGTACTGATAGACAGAATACTTTCGATAGCCACGAACGTAGGAGAGAATTGATGTTCCTTGTGGTTGATGGTATTGGAATCGTTTCCGGCAGGGGCACCATCTGCTTTCCTTGCCTGGAGTAATTTATGACAAAGCTGGTTGAACAGCATGTCATCGTTGTAGGCTTCAGTACCGGTAGCGATACTTTCGTCCTTGTAAATATCGTTGATTTTCATCGACGGTATACGCAGAGCATCTGCGATGTTTTTCGGTTTCAATTCTTTACCCCTTACGGCCTTGTAAATTCGATTGAATAACGTGGTCGTGATACTCGATCTCAGGAGTTTATCCACATTCCCAAGTCTCTTCTCAAACAGATTGTTGGGACTGTAATCAGCCAGCCAATTATCTATATTGAAGAAGACAGTGATAAATAGATCAAAGATGTTCTTGATATCGATATTGTAATCTCTCTTAAACTCGTTACGGGATACAGTGTCTACATAAGTCTTCAGAGAAGCCAGATGCGATTCACCATGTCCTTTAGCCTGGTTATAAGCTATTTTCTGTCCGTAGATAATCTTGCCAATAGTGGCTACATAAAGAGGTGTATCAAATAACTGAGCAAATTGATACTCTTTACCGCCAGATAGTTGGGCAAAGTCTTCAATGTCAGGTGCGGCTAACTTGAGTATATAAACTAAAGATGCCACAACTCGTCTAAACGAAATGTCTGAAAACGAAGCTGCTTCACACTTAACATATATGTCAGGCAAGACAGGGAAGTACAGATATACATCGTCATCCTCGTCCGCTGTCTGACTAAGGGTAATACGTCCGCCGTAACCTAAAAGTGCCATAGCTTTAACAAGACCATACTCTGCAAGAAGATAAAGTACAAGAGGCGTACGTTTATAAATCTTGTTGGTAGAATTCTTGTAATGCGCTTTCACGGTTACGTACTTAGCACTAGTTTCCTTTCCGTGAATATCCTTGAGAACTATTTCTTCATTTCTCCAGAAATGGAGAGGTGATCTCATAACTCTCAGCATGATTCCATCACCGGACGGTATCCTTACAATCTTGTCACAAAGTACGTGCTTGACTGCATAGGTTTTACCGTTCATGATGAGACCGTTGTTTATCCAAAACGGTAAGTACAGGGCAACGGTATATAACTCACCATTAACTCTAAACGAGTACTCTTCGAGTATTTTCTCGTCACGTTCTATACTTACCTTATCCTTACTAAGTCCCTTGTTGATCTCGTACTTAACCTGATCAAGCGGACTCATCGTCCGATGACCAATGTACTCAACAGTAGTCGGTTCTACATACGCAGTAGGTGCCGCATAAATAGTGGCATTCTGCTCCCTGTTCAAGTCTCTGAGTGCATCGTTAATGTACTCAACTGCATGTCTGAACACCCGATCAACGTACTCAGGGCAACTGTTAATCAGGTTCTTGTTGTACTCAAGCAGCAACTTGTCGTTGAACTGCGGTAACTGACGATCGATGTCGTCAATGACTTCACGTAAGCTCATCACAACTCCTAGGTTAGTTATGTAAACTTCATATTCTATATGCCAGTTACATAATAAATAACAGATAAAGATTATAATTTTATATTAAGTGGCTACCCTAATATTTAATTAACCTTTACATAGAGTCATATCTTACTTTTCGAGTGGCTACCTCTACATTTGTAAGCCTTATAGTCTCTTCACGATGGCTACTCGTGTCTGAGACTCCTCTTGTTATTTATTTAGTAACTAACTTATTCATAATCGTTTAACGACCGTGAATATAGAACATGCTGCAGATGCAACTGATGCTATTGTTTTGATCCAACTAGTGGTTACATCCGCTTTTTGTTGCTGAATTACAGTTTGTGAACTATGCATTGCTGCATACAACGATATACCAGCCGTAGCTATCGCTGCTAATGATTTCACAACCGTGTCAACAACTGCCCATCTACTACTTCGGACGCCGTTAAGTTGCTTATCGCGTTCTTCCTGCAATTTCGACAATCGAATTGCTTCGTCGTACTCGTTCTTACGTTTTTCAGCCTCGTCGGCCATTTGTCTCATTCTCTCATCGTGGAGACGTTCTTCACGCTCCTCTCTGAGTTTTGCTTCTCGTAGATCTTCTTCGAGTCTACGTACTCGATCTTCATGTTCTCGTTGTGCTCGTTCCTCACGTAATTTAGCTTCACGAACATCGTCGTCATATTTCCGACGACGTTCGTCATCTTCTCGTTTCAGTCTGGCTGCATCTTCCTCAGCCCGACGTGTTCTTTCCTCGAACTCTAATTGAGTTCGCTTAGCTTCTGTCTCCTTCCTGGTTATTTCAGCTTTAAGCTGAAGCATTTCCTGTTCATGAGTCTGTTTGGCAGACTCGTTTATTTCGGTTACCTGTTTCTTGTAGTTATCGCGTTCCTTGACAAGGAGCTCATTACGATCGTGCTCAGTACTGGCTTCTTTTTCCAGCTGAGCTATTTTCTCGTTGGCTTCCCTAAGGGCGTCCGCAATTCTATCATCTACTTCAGATACCGATAACAATTTTGCCTTTTCATCTTTGATACTGACAAACCGTTTATATACGGCATCTTTGTCTATACCCCAGATGCAAAATGCATTCTTGGCAGGTTCTGATATACTCACGAAACCTGCCTTAGTTAGCATGTGATACCTTAATACATCTCCTGATACATTTGCAACATAAATATCAAGCAATTCATTTGTAGAAAAATCATGACCCACGTTAACTGTACACACTGAGTCATTGATAATTACATACAACTTGTTAATACTTGTGTTGTGGCTGTTTGCGATTATGTATAGCGGAGCTGCACCAGGAACTTCTTGCGGAGTTCTTTTTAATGCAGATGCTATATATGTTGGTACAGAGTTTCTGAACCCAGGATGTGCTTGTTTAAGCACATCCAGGTTACTGTTGAATGATATAACAAATCCAAGTTCAGCAACATAGTAGGGCGTATCGATATACGTTCCACCGTTGCCTAGTCTGTGCAGTCTACTATTATTGATAAATAGATCGACTCGTGCCAAATTGTCATCAATAGAGATATCCCGAACAGCATTATACTTATCGGGTAACCCTATATCCCTCTGGATATAGCTGATAGCTATACCGTTATCTACTCTTGATTCATCTCGATACGATCCCACATAGGGGATGATCGTCACTTTCCCAGATCCTGACATCATGTACAGTGTTCTGCCAGTCTGGTTTCGTATGCCAAACTCAGTGTGCAGATGAAAATCAGATTTCGTCAACGGAACACTAGTCTGATATTCTTTGCAACTGAGCGATGAATCTTGATTATTACTCACATTACAAATCCCTCCTTGGACGAGGCTATAAATCGTCCAATATAGTAATATATATCTGAAAGACTAATGAATGAAAAATACCAGTTCTCCGTCTTTGGAGAACTGGTATCGTTAAAAAATTAAGCACCAAGATTCATCATCTTGTACGATAGGCTATATAACTTATTGCTGGAGATATCGTCGAGCTTATTTTGGAGAATAGCGAAGTCTCTATTCATTTTACCATCTTTAAGCATTTCGATCCAGGTAATGGGGTCGACAATGTTGTCAAAGATATTGCCCAGCATTTCGATGATAGTGGTATTTTCTACCGCTTTCATGCTGGCTACTTTCTTTTCAGCAGTCTCTAACTGTGTCAAAAGCGCATCACACTGGAGCTCAGGGATATTTTCTTCCTTGAATCTCTGTTTCATACCCTGTAGAATACGGCGTGCACGATAATAGTCGTCTTCGTAAGTAGGAGTCTTGCAGATCTTACCTACGATGTTGCCGTATTTGGAGGATGCCCAAATAAACAACGACATTATTCCCCACAGGAAACTACTGTGCGCAATGAAAGAACTACGACCTGACACTATATTGGAGTAGTCGAAAGCACCTCTAATTTTATCTAATGCTGAGATAAGCGCATCGCCGTAACCGTGACGAGTAGCGAACTCATCAGCCCAACGTTCTAGCAGGAATGAATTGTTACGAGTATTCTTTCTGTCAGACGATTTGTAAGTTTTAGTGGATTCATCGTAATAGTTGCTGGCAAAACAGAGTGTTGCTGCATTGGTCAATATAAGAAATATGCCAGCTACAGTTGTTCCGATGAGATTACACGCTAAGTTGAGCGGAACTAACAGTAGAGAAACTACGTTGTAAGAAAAGTTAACGCCAGATGACGCTCCTCTAGTTAGTAAACGTATACCGGCAAGTATGGCTGAAAGTAGATTAAGTAGAGAGTTGAGGATAATAACTATTGCTGTGGTAAGTTCACCATCCAGTTTCATAGTCTTAACACGCTGCTTAAGTTTAGGAATAACTTTTTTGTCAATATAGTTGATATAAGTATCAATTTCATCAAGAGTTTCAAAGTTACGTTTATTGCCAGCAAATTTCTTAATTCGTTCGGTAACTACGTAGATATCGGCAGCATGCTCCATGATAGTCATGACGTGACCTATCTCATGTAAGTAAATAGCTGCCATTTCTTTAGCAGTAAGCGGCTCGGCTGCTGAAGCTGGTACAAATTCTTCCATGAGGAACATGGTGTTAACATCCATGTATACGCACGGTATGGTAATGATTCTTCCATCGCTTAATTGTTTCTCGGTTACACGGCTGGTTTCTAGATCAATACAATCAGCTAATTCGCCGAATAGTGCTGCTGCTTCTTTCTGCTTATCACTTTCCGGAGCTACAATAGGCTTACCAACAGCTTTGCTTATGTTGGTGTCAAATCCGGAACTCATACCGGAAAGATCAACGACTACGGCCATAGCTCCAGTTAGTCCGTTAACGTTACCACCTACAATACGAATCTTCTTGCAGGTTAGCCCAATGTCTTGTTCCAGTACATCTTTGAAATTGGGTACCAGATTCTTAACAGCATAGTTGTATACTTGCTCAATCTTAAACAAACGCTTAGCGTCGTCGGTAGTTTCACGTTTGCCGTAATCGATACTCTCTTTGTAGTCGAGTACATCTTGGAAAATACTTTCCAGATCTCGGCCTAGCTGAGAATTTTCCTGGAAGCGAATTGCTTCCATACCTGGAAATAGAGCCTCAAAGTTATATGCCATAATTAAACTTTCCTATTCTGGTTAAAATTAAAGTCTGCTTAATTGGTGAGACAATACGTAGAGTTTATTACTGGAGAGATCGTCTAAGCTATTTTGCAGTATTGCAAAGTCTCTATCCAGTTTACCGTCTTTGAGCATTTCTATCCAAGCAAACGGATCAATAACGTTATCTAAGATATTGCGTAATGTCTCGAAAACGCTAGTGTGCTGAATAGATTTGTTAGCTGCGGTAAGTTTTTCAGCTCTATCTAACTGGGCCAACAGAGCATCGCACTGTATAGCTGGAATCTTCTCTTCCTTGAATCTTTGCTTCATGTTTTGCACGACACGACGTGCACGATAAAAATCATCTTCGTAGTTAGAAGGGAAGAATAATCTAGTTATAGGGTTAAAGGTAGTGCAGAGCCATGCAAACGTAGCTACGATAGCACTAATGATCCCTGAATTAACTAAGGTTGAATCACTAGCTACAACAACTCTACCATAATCCTGAGCTTTACCCATTTTAGCTAATGCTGAGATAAGCTCATCGCCGTAACCGTGGCGAGTAGCAAATTCATCAGCCCATCTTTCAGCAAGAAATGCGTTATTCTTAGTACTTCTTTTATCGGCTACTTTAGTTCCATACTTGGTCCATATTCCATCTGCATGCCATGCAGCATATGCCATACTTGTATTGGAATATTGCATTAGTAAAGTGAATACACCGGTTACTATAGCTGATAGCGTTCTAAACACAACATTAACAGCTGATAAGAAGATAACACTTACTGTGTAAACTGCATTTACTACAGGGGCTGCACCACGGAGTATAGATTTTATTGTTGATAGTACTGATACTATCGCTGCCAGAGTATCCTTTAACGGCTTTATTGTTCTAGGATCTGGTATCTGGGCTGAAGTTAATTTAGCTAGTTGCTTCTGAAGATCAGGAATAATCTTCTTGTCGTAGGCGTCAACCCAATCGTTTGCGTCTTTGATAGTTTTGATATTATCAGTGTTGACAGCTATTTTTTTGATACGCTCTGTTATTACGTATGTATCGGCAGCATGCTCTATAAAAGTCATGATGTGGCCAACTTCATGAAGGAAGATAGCCGTTATCTCTTTAGCAGTAAAAGGTTCAGCAACTGAAGCCGGTACAAATTCTTCTAAGAGAAATAGAACGTTCACGTCCATATTTACGAACGGAGTCGTAATAAGTCTTCCGTCACTTAAATGGGTTCTGGTTAATTGGCTTTTATTTAGGTCGATACAATCAGCTAATTCTTTATAGAGATTGATAGTTTCTACGCGGTTGTCTAGTGCAGCACGCCGTAATATATCACCAGTAGCCACGCCTTGTCTTTGATTAGCCGCTACGGTTAGTTCGGATATACAGATACAAATACCTGTTGTGTTAGTTATTCCTACTTCCGGCCCGCCTACCATATTTACAGAATTACAGGTTAGACCAGTATCTTCGAATACTACTTTCTTAAATGCAGGAATAAGATAACTAGTGGCGTAGTCTAGTACTTTATTGATTTTGTATATACGTTTTTCTTCATCGCTAGGGCCGCACCTGGAGTAGTCTATTGTCTCTTTATAATCTAATACCTTTTGAAAGATAGCTTCCAGGTCTTTACCCAGTTTGGATTCATTCTGGAAGCTGATAACTTCCATACCTGGAAATAATGCATTAAAGTCGAATGGCATGATCGATACCTTAATAGTTATTTAGCCTATTTCATTGCGAGAAGATGCAGCCCTCTAGAGGGTTGCATCTTGATATTGATAATAATAAGAGATGCAACCGCCGAAGCAGCTGCATCTGGTTTAATGATAAGATAATAAGAAGTGTTAAGCACCCCCCCCCCTCTACGTGCTTGTAGACGAGGCGAGAACCAGCGTCAATTGATGTAAATGTTTCAGCTATCATATCGTAAAAACGGCAAAATGCGCCATTATGTGCATTGTGCATCCACGATCCTCCCCATATAGGAAGTGTCGTTAAATTACTAGTGATAGAAGTCATATCACACATATAAGTCGTTTCGCTACGATTTTCTGCAACGAAACTATTTCTATCAGGCATGAAAATGAATTTAGGTAAACCGGCGCATCTCGCTTGATATTCATAATGTTCAGTTTGATCTATTATATTTGTAGCAACTACCTCATATCCAGTTCCGCTGGTGTTATATTGATCTGCGTATTGCGCCATAAGTATATTATTAGTATCGGCTGTTTTAATACTACCGTCTTCATTATCCCAAATATTACCCCACCAATTTTCTATACCTAAACAGCATATAGCTGTTGTAGTACTATTTTTGTTAGTGGAGTGATTATTTAACCAGCCAAAGGTATTAGCTTCACCAGTATTGTGGGTGTTACCAGTAGAAATGCCTTGCCCGATAGTAGCCTGTGAGTTAAAGTTTTTTGTAATTAAGAGATATATGCATTGTAGTAAAATGTTGTCGCAAATACCAGTGTGCGTGTAACCAGTGCCGCGATTAGTGGCCCACGTACGATATGTAGTAACAGTTTGCGATACTGATGGCGTTTTACCACTACTGCTGTATAATTTGTTTCCAGTAGCGTATGCTTCATATCTACCGATGTAGATTTTGTCACAGTCGTTGTACTTATGTAAACTAAATGCTCTATAATCGTATCCTGCACGATTAGGTGCAGTAGTAATAGTTATTTTAAGTTTATCTCGGTTGATCCACATGCAGTTAGTGCCCATACGGGGAACTTCTAGCATAACGTCGTTGCCTAAAGTGGTTATATCAGCAGCAGCTCCGTTGATCTGTTTAGCTACATTATCGGGATTGAGGTAATAGAGTACCTTGCCGTCTTTAAGTACGCAGAGCTTAAGCCCAAGTATATTGAACCAATCCAGGCTCATGGGTGCACGGTCTACATCGTCGGCATAAGAGATCATCCCGCCGGGATCACTTTTACTGAAATCGATGATAACCGAATAGTGTTTACCAAGATTACCTGCATCTTTCTTCCGGACGTAGAATTTATCTACCATCTGCATGAAAGTTTTAATGATTTCGTTCAATGTCATAAATAAACTCCGAATTAAAATAGTTGCAAGTTATTACTAACTTGCAACTAGGGATTAAATTATTTGGTCTACAGAATCTTTCACACGTTCAGGATCTACTTTATTTAGATCTATTTCCCCATAGAATTTAAGTATACGCTTACAAATTTCCAGTATACCAGGGTGACCTTTGTACAGTGCTTCATCCAGAGGATCGTACAGCGAGATATGAGGCTTAGCTTCATCTATCTTGTTGATGATTTTCTCTTTCAGTTGGTCGTACAAAGATTTTCCAGTAAATCCCCATGCGATATTAGCAGCGTTGTTGGTTATTAGTTCACGCTGAATATCACAGTAAATGGAATCATAGCAGGTATATTTGTAAATAGTACATTTAGCACACATGTGTGGCTGTAACCAGAATACGCTTTTACCGTCATCATCTTCGATAGTCATACAGCCGTGAGCAGCGTAGAGCATTCTAGGTTCTGTGGTCTTAGGCATGTATTCCAGTATAGCTCTGCAGTTACGTTTGGATTTAATGATATTCTTCCAAATGTACGCAGCCGCACCAGTTAAATCGAAGCAGATTCCGTATCTGCGTTTATAACATTCTTCAGGTGGAGCTAATTTAGTATTTTTATTATTTTCTTCAGTACTGTGATACTTAAATTCTTTCAGTATATTCTTAAGTTGAAATAACTCTTCGTAGATAGATTTAGGTTTTTCAGTCTTCTCTTCTTCAGCAGCTTGAAGATTTTCCATGTAAATACGGGCGATAGTCATTAGTCATTCTCCGTATTGTACGTGCCAAGTCGTACGTCTACCGGTACTCCATAGAGGATGGTAAAAGTACTGTCGACCAGTCTTAAGAACTCAACCAGCACAGTAGTTCCATTAAGCTTCCTGCTAGGATCTATCAGAGTCCATGCAGCACCGTAGTTATCAAGCTCTACCGGAGTAGAGATAAGTTGATCACCATTGGTACTGTCGCGAATGATGAAGTGAGTAGGCGCAGGAGGCTCAGTCTCAGTCTTGGTATCGAAGAACGGTCTGGCTTTAGTGTAGAAACTTTCGATAACAGCTTCCTTATTCTGGAAGACACTGGTAGGTATGAAGTACT
>Ga0256404_1000712_pt1 | contig 84959 bp, 66 predicted proteins | sample RumenRJG_01DNA_FD_185990 | JGI IMG/M metagenome (GOLD analysis project Ga0256404, IMG submission 185990) | Bovine rumen microbial communities from Lethbridge, Alberta, Canada - RJG_01 | ecosystem: Host-associated > Mammals > Digestive system > Stomach > Rumen | place: Canada: Alberta | collected...
ACGGAACCATGAGTACATCAGAATGCAGAGAAGAGTAAATGCTGACTTCACAACGGAATTAAAGAATATTAACTAAATATGTTTGAATAAAATCATAGGAAGCAGAGCGCAGCGGGGAAAGAAAGGGACGAATGTTTTACTGCCAACTGTAGGGGCAGACCCCCGTGTCTGCCCGTAAATATGGGTCGTATGGGCGTGCAGGTTGTTCGTTATTGTTCGGGCAGACACGGGGGTCTGCCCCTACCGTGGGTGAAAGACGCGAAGCGTATCTTATTTCCTCAAATAGTCAACCAGTTCAATCGTGCCTGCTTCGTTTTCGATATTGAGAGCGGGCACGTGCTCCACCATTTTGGTCGTTCCACTCGCCTTGTCGACGTAGAAATAAACCAATGCACCGGTGTAGCTGCGGAACACCACCTGATAAGTTGAATCTGTCTCCTCGCCCATCGTCACCGACATGATGGAAGGATTGTCTTTCGCTACGCTCCAGTCATACTCCTGGTGGCAATAGTTGTTCACGCCTTCGTAGGCCATTTCTGCCGTGATGCCGGTCGGCTGCGCCTGCTCCGTTGTCTCCGTCGGTTGCGCCTGCTCCGTCGGCTGCGTCGGCTGCGGTGCCTCCGTCTTGCCTTGACGACACGAACTCAAGAGCAACACGATGAACAGGGATGAAAGAAAAAAGTGTTTCATAAAATGATGAGTTATTAATTCAACTTTCGCAAGTTGAAGGAATAAAGGGTATAAAGGGGAGAAAAGGGCATATTTAGAGCCCCTTGATAAGGGGCGGCTATCGCTCGGCGACGAAGGAGACGCTTTCAGAGCGAAGCGGGGAAAGAATGCAGGGTTTTAATCCTTTGCCTCTCCCCCCCCTCAATAGGACAAAGCATTCGTCCCTTTTCTCCCCTTTCACTCCCCTTTAAGCCCTTTAAGCCCTTGGGAAGTGGAGCTTGCGAAACTTCAGTTTTTAACTTCATTAACTTCCTAAAGAAAATTCTATAAAATCAAGTTATCCATCAGATACACGATGGCACAACAGATGGCGGCAACGGGAAAGAGGCCCAGTCCGCGCCAGGCGGCTACGATGCCGGTGATCAGCGCTACAGCACCCGAGACGGGCGACACGGTGGCTTGAACCATGCTGGGAAAGGTCATCACGGCAAGCGTGACGTAGGGCACATAATACAGGAAGCTACGCAAGAAGCGATTGCTGATTTGTCCCTTGATGAGCAGCATCGGCACCACACGAATCAGGTTTGTCGTGATGATGGCCAACAGAATGCAGATGATGATGCTTTGCTTATCCATGCTTCTCCTCCTCCAGCTGAACGGGTTTCAACAAGGCGGCAACCGCCGAAATCACGATGGTAAGCACAATGGTCCGCGTGCCGCTGCTCCAGTCGCTCACCACCGGAGCCAGGCTGCAGGCACCACTCAACACGAAGCTGGCAATGATGGCCCAGAGCACATAGCGGTCGTTGCGAGCCGGAGGCATGATCACGGCGAGGAACATGCCGTAGAGGGCTACGCTGAGCGCCGTGACAATCTTCGCGGGCAACAAGCTACCTGCCACAATGCCTGCTGCACAACCCGACGCCCACAGCAGGGCGGAGATAAGGGCAGCAGTATAGGTGTAGGCAGGCGGACAGTAGCCCTGACGGGCAATGGAGATGCCGAAAATCTCGTCGGTGACACAGCAAGCCATCAGCACGCGGTGCAGCCACGAGGTGCCGGGAGCAATCTTCTGCGAGAGGGCGGCACTCATCAGCAGATAGCGCAGGTTCACCACCAGACACATAGCGACAATCTCCACATAAGCCGCCTGGGCAGCAACGAGTGTATAGACACCGTATTCGCCAGCCGAGGCACGAGTGAAGAAGCTGCTCACGAAGCCGATGGCGGCGGTAAGCCCTGCCTGCTTGGCGATGATGCCCAGCGAGAAGGCTACTGCGAAATACCCCAGCGCAATAGGGATTCCGTCGCGAAAACCTTGAATGATGTCACTACGCTTCATAACGGCTTTCAGCAATCGCTATCACTCCACCACGGAGATTCGCATTTCTATGTCGTCGACAGGTCGGTCGCCACGTCCGGTGGCTGAACTCTGAATCATCTCCACGACGTCGAGTCCGTCCTCAACCTCACCGAACACCGTGTATTGCCCGTCGAGATGGGGCGTGCCGCCGAGGGTAGAGTATATCTTCTGCTGCTCTTCGTTCAGCCCGGCATAGTCGGCAGCCTGCTGCTGCGCCTCCGCTGCCAGCCGGTCTTGCAACTCCTGCAGCCCCGCGCGGTCACGGTTACGGCGCATCTCCATAATCTCATCGCGATGCTCAGCAGCCAGCGTGTTGAACACCGCCTGCACCTTCTGCATCTTCAGCTGCTTGGAGAACTGGCGAAGCTGACCTTCGCTATACACCTGTCCCCAGACGATGTAGAACTGCGAACCGCTGCTGCGACGCTCAGGATTCACCTCGTCGCCCTGACGGGCAGCGGCCAAGGCGCCACGCTTGTGAAATAGGCCGTCCTTGATCTCGGCTTCCAGCGTATAGTCCGGTCCGCCCACGCCCAGCATCTTCCCTGCCGGCGCGCCCTTCGAATCAGGGTCGCCGCCCTGAATCATGAAGTCCTTAATCACTCGATGGAACAGCGTACCATCATAATACCCCTCCTTCACCAGCTTCACGAAGTTGTCGCGGTGGATGGGGGTCTCGTCGTACAGGCGAACCACTATATCGCCCAGCATAGTCTGTATCTTTACTCTCATATTTCAGTTTGTTATCGTCAACAATAGTCCTCTGCCTTGCGGGATGCCCAGAAAATGTAGGGACGAAGGGACCTCGAAGAGGTCGCATGTGCGTAACCGCGGGTCTTGACCCGCGGAGTGAATGACTCTGATATATACCCTCGTCCCCAAGGGGGACGCACAGCAACCAGAAATGCATCGTCTACCGGATGCTTACCTATGTGCGACCTCTTTGAGGTCGTAGCCATGCAGATACCTCACCTTCCGCAGGTCAAGACCTGGGCTCTTTCTCCTCTTCGCTACGTAATCGAACCAACGGGCCGCTTTCGTAATGAAATGGAGAAAGAAAGCGGCATAGCCGAGCGACCTATGTGCGACCCCTTTGGGGTCAACATCCGTTCAAGGCATCTTTCATTCTGCAAAGTTAGCAATTTTATCGTTGTTGCACAACGATTTGCACAATTTCGTACAAATTTTTCTTGTTTTTCTTTCCAAATTCACGGAATATCATTATTTTTCAGGATAATTCCATTTAATAATGTTCGTGAGGAAGAAAATCGATGAGTAGCTGAACATCACGCGTAGGGGCAGACGCGGGGGTCTGCCCCTACGGTTGGGTGTGTCTTACAACAACAAAATGACATAACCCATGCTATGTCTTGCACGAGTTATGTCATGAAAAAGAAACCTGAATGTATTTATCGGATGAACAGTAGTTCGCGGTACTTCGGCAGAGGCCAGAGGCTGTCGTCGATGATGAGTTCGAGCTTGTCTATCTGATAGCGAATGGCATCGAGGCGCGGTTCTACGGTGTCGTGATAGGCTATGGCCTTCAGATGTGCGTCGTCGATAGCGTTTGCCTGCTTGCGATCGCTGACCAGTTCCTCCACTCCCATTTCGATGGCGTTGATGCGCTCGGCAATCTCCTCCACGATTTTCTTGTTGCGGACGGAGAGCTTGTTGGCCGTATCGATGGGGAAGACGGCAGCCATGTTGCTGATGTTCTGCAGCAGCTGCGTCTGATAGTGGGTGGCAACAGGGATGATGTGGTTGATGGAGAGGTCGCCCAGCACGCGGGCCTCAATCTGTATCTTCTTGGTGTAGGTCTCCCACTTCACTTCGTTGCGGGCCTCGAGTTCCTTACGGTTCATCACCCCAAGGCTCTCGAACATCTGGATGCTGGAGTCGTCGAGGTAGCGCTCGAAGATCCTCGGGCAGGACTTCTCGACGTCGAGACCACGCTTGGCAGCCTCCTCCACCCACTCGTCGCTATAGCCGTTGCCGTCGAAGCGGATGGGCTTACACGTCTTGATATCCTCGCGCAGCACTTCGATGATAGCGTGGAAGACAGCGTTGTGACCGGTGCCGGCAAGCTTCTTCTCCAGTTCGGGCAGACGGGCGTCGACGCGCTTCTTGAAGTCCATCAATGCTTCTGCTACGGCACTGTTCAGGGCAATCATGGCCGAGGCGCAGTTGGCTTCGCTGCCGACGGCGCGGAACTCAAAGCGGTTGCCCGTGAATGCGAAGGGCGACGTGCGGTTGCGGTCGGTGTTGTCGATGAACAGCTCGGGGATTTCGGGAATGTCCATCTTCAGTCCCTGCTTGCCGGCCATCGCGAGGATGTCGCTGACGTCGGCGCGCTCGATATGGTCGAGCAGCTCGCTCACCTGCTTGCCGAGGAAGCTCGAGATGATGGCTGGCGGTGCCTCGTTGGCACCCAGGCGATGGGCATTGGTGGCCGACATGATGCTGGCCTTCAGCAGACCGTTGTGGCGATAGACGCCCATGAGCGTCTCTACGATGAAGGTGGCGAAGCGCAGGTTCTGCTCGGCGGTTTTTCCCGGGGCGTGCAGCAACACGCCGTTGTCGGTAGAGAGCGACCAGTTGTTGTGTTTACCGCTACCGTTGATGCCTGCGAAGGGCTTTTCGTGAAGAAGCAGGCGGAAGCCGTGCTTGCGTGCAACCCGCTTCATGACCGACATGAGCAACATGTTATGGTCGACGGCCAGATTGGTCTCCTCGAAGATGGGGGCGAGCTCAAACTGGTTGGGGGCCACCTCGTTGTGACGGGTCTTACAGGGGATGCCCAACTCGAGGGCTACAATCTCCAGCTCGCGCATGAACGCTGCCACACGTGCGGGAATGGAACCGAAGTAATGGTCCTCCATCTGCTGGTTCTTCGCGGAGTCGTGACCCATGAGCGTGCGCCCTGTGAGCAGGAGGTCGGGACGTGCGGAGTAGAGGCCTTCGTCGACGAGGAAATACTCCTGTTCCCAGCCGAGGTTGGAGGTGACCTTCTTCACCGTTGGGTCGAAGTAGTGGCAGACATTGGTGGCGGCCACGTTGACGGCATGCAAGGCACGCAGCAGCGGTGCCTTATAGTCGAGGGCCTCGCCTGTGTAAGAAATGAAAATGGTAGGGATGCAGAGCGTGTCGTCGATGATGAACACGGGACTGGTGGGGTCCCATGCCGAATAGCCGCGGGCCTCGAAGGTGCTGCGGATGCCACCCGAGGGGAAGCTCGATGCATCGGGCTCCTGCTGAACGAGCAGCTTACCCGTGAACTCCTCCACCATACCGCCCTTGCCGTCGTGCTCGATGAACGAGTCGTGCTTCTCGGCGGTGCCTTCGGTGAGGGGCTGGAACCAGTGGGTGTAGTGGGTGACGCCATTCTCTGAGGCCCACTGCTTCATGCCTGCAGCAACAACGTCGGCTACGTCGCGGTCGAGCTGTACGCCGTTGTCCATCACGTCGATCATCTTCTCGTACGCCTCCTTGGGCAGGTACTTAAACATTTTCTCGCGCGTAAAAACCTTCTTGCCGAAAAGCTCAGACGGTCTCTCTGCGGGTGCTATTACGTCGAGCGGCTTCTTCTTGAATGCTTCGCCGACAACCTGAAATCTTAATGTCTCCATAATTTTGATTTACAATTGTGACTGTTTACTATTTAAATATGGTTATTGCTCATGATTTCTTTACGTAGCTTAAGTCCTCCCTCCTGCTATGATGACAAGAGGGAGGAACATAGAAAAGATTATGAGTGCAACGTAATTCCAAAAACAAGGTATGCCTTTTGGGCGCAGGGGTTTGCGACGATCTGCCCGAAGATGGGGATGCGGAAGGAATCGGTGATCCTCATGTCTTTCGTCGCCTTCAGCGATAGGTTGGTGACGGCAAATCCGCTCGTGCCGTAGAGGTCGGTAGCGAAGGGAACAACACCCGCTGCGGCTGTCCAATCCACTGAAGCCAACCGGAATGGGACATTTGCTTCGAGGTAGCTGCTGTAAGCGCGTTTACCATCGTTGTTCGTGCCGTCATTGCCCGCGAAGACGGTGTACCACTGGAGAGCAAACGGCCCAAAGTCGTAGCCGGCAGTAGCCTCAAACACGTGGTTTGTAGCGTGGGCATCATATTTGAAATACCGGTTCTCCGGGTCAAGACCAGTGTTAAACCAATAGTCGGTTACACCAATGGTCAGGCCGCCGGTAGTATAGCTGAGCGTCAGATCCATTTCCTTGGTGTCCTGCGGGTCGGCGAATCCATAGCTGCCCCAGGCAGAGAGCGAAAGTCCCTTGTATGCGATGCCGAGTGTGGGCTGCAGGGCAGCACTACCCAGATCCTGGCCTCGCCAGATGTAACTGCTCACGATGTCACCACTGAGCATAAGACCCACCCCCGACCCCTCCCGTGAAGGGAGGGGAGTAGTTACCTGTGCATCAACGGGTGCCGCTGCAGTAAGCAGCAGAGCCGTGAATGCAATCAATCTTATAATTTTTTTCATTGTCATTTCTGTTTGAGGGTTTGTACAATCGTTTTTACGAATCCCGTCTCTTAGTTATAACACGTCTCTCCATGTTCGTAAATATCCAGTCCTTCGTCTTCAATGCGGCTATCAACGCGCAGACCATGCAGCTTCTTGATGCCATAGAACAGGACAAAGCCACAGGCGGCAGCCCAGAGGTCGATGACCAAGATGCCGAAGCACTCAGACCCGAAGAATCCCCATCCATGACCATAGAATGCACCATTCGACGTTGACAGCAGACCCGTCATCAGCGTTCCAAGAATACCGCAAACGCCATGTACTGACGATGCACCCACAGGATCGTCGATGTGCAACACGTGGTCGATGAACTCGATGCTAAAGACCAGCACCACTCCGCATACCAGTCCGACGACAACGGCTCCGAAGGGAGACACCAGGTCGCAACCAGCCGTAATGCCCACCAATCCAGCTAACACTCCGTTGAGAGTAAGCGACAGTGAGGGCTTGCCATACTTCAAATACGTGACAAACATCGTGGCCACGCCGCCTGCTGCTGCCGCAAGGTTCGTCGTGAGGAACACATGCGAAATCGCGATGCGATTCACCTCACCCGAGGCTGCCAGCTGCGAGCCGGGATTGAAGCCAAACCAGCCGAGCCAGAGGATGAAGACGCCCAAAGCCGCCATCGCGAGATTATGACCGGGGATGGCGCGACTCTTACCGTCGCGTGCATATTTGCCCAGACGTGGCCCCAGTGCCATCGCGCCGATGAGTGCCAGCACGCCGCCCACGCTATGAACGATGGCCGAGCCGGCAAAATCGTGGAACACGTCGCCAAACGTACGCATCATAAAACTATTAGCATCGGCATTGCATAGCCAGCCGCCGCCCCACGTCCAATGTCCCTCAACGGGGTAGATGAACAGCGAGATGACTGCACTATAAATAAGGTACATCGAGAATTTCGTGCGTTCAGCCATCGCACCGCTCACAATCGTAGCAGAGGTAGCACAGAACACCGTCTCGAAAATCAAGAAGCCCTCTACGGGCAGGTCGCCCTTGTAGAAACTCAGGTCGCCCCAGTTGGGCATACCAATAAATCCTGCGCCCTCGCTGCCAAACATAAAGCCGAAGCCAAGGAAGAAGAACAAGAGTGAGCCAAACATAAAGTCGACAAAGTTCTTCATCAGAATATTTGCTGTGTTCTTGCCTCGCGTAAAACCTGCCTCACACAGCGCAAATCCCGGCTGCATCCAGAAAACCAACATGGCTGCCAACAGCATCCATACCGTATCGAGTGATAATCCTATTTCGTTCATATCCTGAAAACTTTTTGTGTGTTGTTAATTTACTAATTCTACTTCTTGTCTCTCAACACCGTATCACCATGCTCCCCGGTGCGAATGCTCCACGTATCGATCATTTCGCTTACGAAGATGCGGCCATCCCCCACCTCACCCGTGTGAGCAACTCTGAGGATAACTTTCAACGTAGGGTCCACAAACTGGTCGCGGCAAACAATGGTAAGCTTCACACGCTCTATCACGTCGGTAGAATATTGGACTCCACGATATATTCTTTCTTCTCTACTCTGACCAATACCATGCACGCTGTGGTATTCAAACCAGTCAATATCCGACGACAGCAGTGCTTCTTTGACCTCTTCGAACTTGGTCTTACGGATGATTGCTTCAATTTTCTTCATATCTTTTTACCTTTACAAATGAATACTAAGCCCAATCGATGGGCTGCAATTTGTCAATTGACGATGCAAAGTTACAACATAATGCTACAAAAACAATCAAAACTGTTGCATTTTGATTGTTAAAATAATAACATACTTACATTATGTAAACCAAATGGTGGTATTTGATATCTTTTTGCTTTCTTTTTGTCAGCAAATAGCATCATTTTGTTACAAAGCGTCAAAACGTAAATATGTGTACGCGCACAAACGTATTGATGTAGGGACGCGGCGTGCCGCGTTGCTGGAGTGGGAAATGCTAATTCCAGTCGCTCGGCTTGGCCGCTTTCTTTCTCCATTTCATTACGAAAGCGGCCCGTTGGTTCGATTACAGAGCGAAGTTGGGAAAGAACGCGGCACGCCGCGTCCCTACATTTTCAAGGTCAAATTCTATATTGCATCTGGAATTTATCTGCTCCATCTCGAGATTCTCTCCAAGGCCTCTGCTGTACGCTCATGCGTGCCGAAGGCCGTGAAGCGAACATATCCCTCGCCGCTGGGACCGAAGCCGCAACCGGGCGTGCAGACCACCTGTGCTCCATAGAGCAAAGATTCGAAGAATTGCCACGAACCCATGCCGTCGGGCGTTCGCATCCAGATGTAGGGGGCATTCTCACCACCGTAGCACTCATAGCCCAAAGCCTTGAGGACGGTGAGCATGCGGGCGGCATTCTGCATGTAGTAGTTGATGGTTTCGCGCACCTGTGCCTTGCCTTCGGGCGAATAGGTGGCTTCTGCAGCGCGCTGGGAGATGTAGCTGGTGCCATTGAACTTTGTGCTCTGACGGCGGTACCACAGCTGATGCAGAGAGATGCGCTCGCCTTCGAAGGTGGACACGCTGACCTCCTTCGGTACCACCGTGTATCCACAGCGCACACCCGTGAACCCGGCGGTCTTGGAGAACGAGCGGAACTCAACAGCACATCTTTTCGCCCCACGAATCTCGTAGATGCTATGAGGGATGTCGGGGTCCTGGATGTAGGCTTCGTAGGCGGCGTCGAAGAGGATGAGGGCATCGTTCTTCAGCGCGTAGTTCACCCACTTGCGCAGTTCTTGCTTGGTGATGACGGTACCCGTGGGGTTGTTGGGATAGCAGAGGTAGATGACTTCGACGGGACGTCCCTTGGGGATTTCGGGCACGAAGCCATTCTCCGCCGTGATGGGCATGAAGCGCACATTGGTCCAGTGGCCGTCGCGGTAAGTGCCACAACGTCCGATCATCACGTTGGAGTCGATGTAGACAGGATAGATGGGATCGGTGAGACCAATGAAATCGTCCCAGTGAAACAACTCCTGAAAGTTGGCGGTGTCCGACTTGGCTCCATCGTTGATGAAGATCTCATCCATGCTCAGACGTACACCACGCGGCAGGAAGTCGTTCTTCAGGATGGCTTCACGCAGGAAGTCATAGCCCTGCTCGGGTCCGTAGCCCCGGAAGCTGCCGGCAGTGGCCATCTCGTCGACGGCCTTGTGCATAGCCTCGATGACGGCAGGACAGAGCGGCTGCGTCACATCGCCGATGCCGAGGGAGATGACGTCGGCTTTCGGGTGAATGACCTTGAAGGCATTTACTTTCTTAGCAATGTCGGCGAACAGATAGTTGTTCTGCAGGTTCAGGAAGTGGATGTTTACTAATGCCATATTTCGTGCCCCCTAAGTTAGGGGGTTGGGGGTCTGAACAAGCGTTTATCAGACCGTTTTAATTACTACTATTCGCAGGGGACTGCGCCTGTTCAGCCCCCTTTCGCCCCCTGACTTAGGGGCATTCGATTTCTCCGTCGAAGACAAACTCGGCGGGACCGGTCATATAGACGTGGTTCTTTTGGAAGACGTGTCCTTCGGCCATGCGGTCACTCTCGCACCACTCGATGCCGAGTGTGCCGCCATCCATGACGATTTGCGACTTTCTGCCCGAACGCCCCTGGAGGCAAGCAGCCACGCCCGTTGCGCAGGCACCAGTGCCGCAGGCTTCGGTGATGCCGCTGCCGCGCTCCCACACACGAGTGCGGATGCGATGGTCGGGCAGTACTTGTGCGAACTCAATGTTGCAGCGCTGCGGGAATGCCGGGTGATGTTCAAGAATGCGCCCCGTCTCTCCCACCTGGTCGATGTTATCGGTGAAGATGACATAGTGCGGATTGCCCATAGAGACGAAGACCCCTCCCCGACCCTCCCCGTTAGGGGAGGGAGACTCTCTTTCTTGATCCAACTGGAGGGAGGAGGGGATGGTTTGGCCGATTGCTGGGGTGAAGAGTGTTTCATCTTCGAAGATGGGCTCACCCATATCAACAGTGACAGCCCCTACCCTACCTTCAGCCAGATGCAGGTAGAGGTGCTTGACACCCGAGAGCGTCAGCAGGCGAATCTCCGTCTTCTCGGTGATGCCCTTTTCATAGAGATACTTTCCGATGCATCGCGAGGCATTGCCACACATCATCGCTTCCGACCCGTCGGCGTTGAAGATGCGCATGGAGTAGTCGGCCTCGACAATAGGACTGCGACCAATGAGCACAAGGCCGTCGGAGCCAATGCCTTTGTGGCGGTCGCTCCAGGCGATAGCGCAGGCCTCTGGGTCGGCGATGGGGTGTTGCATGACATCAACATAGATATAGTCGTTGCCGCAACCGTGCATCTTGGTGAATGGAATCTTCATCGTTTACGATTTTTTTTACTGCGGTCTGCCCCTACGGTTGGTCCGCGAGGAAGGAATCTACTTTTCGGGCGGTCTCTATTCCGCTGGCCATTGCCCTTACAACCAATGAGGCGCCGCTTTTGGCATCGCCGCAGACGAACACATGTTCTGGGTATTGAGGATGCTCAGGCTTTAGGAATCCCATCGCGAGAAGGACGAGTTCGGCCTTGATGATTTCCGGCTTTCCCTTCTCCACCATCAGGGGACGTCCGCCATCGGGATTGGGTTTCCAATCGATTTCCTGCACCCGTACGCCTGTGAGCTTCCCGTTCTCGCCGAGAAACTCCAAGGTGTTAATATTCCAACGACGCGTGCATCCCTCTTCATGCGACGAGGTGGTCTTGAGGGTGCGAGGCCAGTTGGGCCAGGGGTTTTGCGGGTCTTCAGGGCCCTCCACGGGCTTGGGCATGATTTCAATCTGCGTCACGCTCTTGCATCCTTGCCGATGGGCTGTTCCGATGCAGTCGCTACCGGTATCGCCGCCACCAATGACCAGCACGTCTTTGCCTTTGGCGCTGACGAGTTCGTCTTTGCTGAACTCAATGCCGGCAAGCACGCGGTTTTGCTGGCTCAGCAGTTCGAGAGCAAGATGAACGCCGTTGAGTTCACGGCCGGGAACTTTCAAATCCCTCGCGGTAGGCGATCCCGTGGCGATGACTACAGCATCGAACCGACTGGAAAAGGCTTCATCGCAAGCAACTGCCTCACCATAGTGAAAAGCGATGCCTTCTTGCTCAAGCAGCGTGATGCGACGGTCGATGACGGCCTTGTTAAGTTTGAAGTTCGGGATGCCGTAGCGGAGCAATCCGCCAGCAGCCTCATTCTTTTCGAAGACGGCAACCATGTAACCCATCTGATTGAGCGCATTGGCTGCAGCAAGTCCGGCAGGACCGGCACCAATCACGGCCACCGTTTTTCCGTTTCTTTCGGGCACGCGCGGCTGGATATACCCCTCGCGGAAGGCAGCCTCCATGATGGCGCACTCGTCCTCGCGATTGGTCGTCGGCTCGTGGTTGAAGCGGTTGAGCACACAGGCCTTCTCACACAGTGCCGGACAGATGCGACCCGTAAACTCGGGGAACGGATTGGTGCTCGTCAGCAACCGGTAAGCCTGTTCCCAGTAGCCTTTATAGAGCGCGTCGTTCCACTCCGGTGCTTTGTTTCCCAACGGACAAGCCCAATGGCAGAAGGGAACGCCACAATCCATGCAACGGCTCGCCTGCAACTTACGTTCCCAGGTGTTGAGCGTTTGCTCCACCTCGCCGAAGTCGTGAATCCGATCGTGAATCGGACGGTATCCTGCCTCTTGGCGGTGTATTTCTAAGAATGCTTTTGGATTTCCCATTTCTATCTTTATTATTTTTTGATCCTCGTACATGTGGAAGGGAGTTTTCAGACCCCCAACCCCCTATCTTAGGGGGCTTTAATAATCACGCTGCATGTCGGCAATCTTTTGGCGCAGCTTGTTCATCTGTTCTTCCTGAAGCACGCGCTTGTACTCAATGGGCACTACCTGCACGAAGTCCTCGCTGTAGCGACTCCAGTCGTCAAGCATGCGACCTGCCAACTGCGAACCTGTATGGAGATAGTGCTGGCGCACAAGTTCCAACAGTTCCTTACGTGAAACACTGTCCTCGACGAGGTCGATTTCCACCATATCCATGTTGCAGAAGTAGTCGAACGTGTGCTTGGGGTCGTAGACGTAAGCCACACCACCACTCATGCCTGCAGCGAAATTGCGGCCGGTCTCGCCAAGCACCACCACGCGTCCTCCTGTCATGTACTCGCAACAGTGATCGCCAGCACCTTCGATGACGGCGATGGCGCCTGAGTTGCGAACACCGAAGCGCTCGCCCACCTTGCCATTAACGTACAACTCGCCGGAGGTGGCTCCATACAAACCCGTGTTGCCGGCGATGATGTTCTCCTCAGCATGGAAGTCTTCACCCGAGCGGGCGGGGGGCAGGATAGAGATTCGGCCGCCACTAAGACCTTTGCCGAAGTAGTCGTTACACTCGCCTTCCAGCCGGATGTTCAAGCCACGAACGGCAAAGGCGCCAAACGACTGTCCTGCCGCTCCCTTGAACTTGATGTTAATAGTGCCTTCAGGCAGGCCTGCCTCACCATATTTCTTGGCTATGACGCCGCTGAGCATTGTCGTCACAGCGCGATCGGTATTCTTAATGGCATAGTCGAGGGTGATTTCCTCTTGGTCCTCAAGAGCCTTCTGACAGGCCTTGATAATCTCCTCGTCCTTCACACCGCTCACCTTCGTAAAGGCGCCGCGGTCCCAATAGAGAGCCTTTTCAGTTTCAGGCTTATGCAGCAGGCGGGCGAAGTCAAGGGTTTTCTGCTTGTCGGAAGCATGGGTGGTGTCAACCTCTATGAGTTCCGTGTGTCCGATGATTTCCTTCAGGCTGTGAACACCGATTTCGCTGAGATATTCGCGAACCTGCTGGGCTAAGAACGTGAAGAAGTTCACGATGTAGTCGGCGCGGCCCTCGAAATGCTTGCGCAACTCGGGATTCTGTGTTGCCACACCCATCGGGCAGGTATTGGTATTACACTTGCGCATCATCACACAACCAAGAACAATCAGCGGCAGCGTGCCAAACGAGAATTCGTCAGCTCCCAGCATCGCCATGATAATGACATCCTTCGCCGTCTTCAGCTGACCGTCGGTCTGCAGACGTACCTGGTTGCGCAGGCCGTTCATCACCAGCGTTTGTTGCGTCTCGGCAAGTCCAATCTCTGGCGAGATACCAGCGAAACGCATCGAGCTGGCAGGACTGGCACCCGTACCTCCCTCGGAGCCGCTGATGACAATGAGGTCGGCTTTTGCTTTCGCCACACCGGCGGCAATCGTTCCTACCCCACTCTCTGCGACGAGTTTCACGCTGACGGCAGCGGTGGGATTAACATTCTTCAGGTCGAAGATGAGCTGTGCCAAGTCCTCAATGCTATAGATGTCGTGATGCGGTGGAGGCGAGATGAGCGAGATGCCGGGGATGGCATTGCGCGTCTTCGCAATGATTTCATTCACCTTGAAGCCGGGCAGCTGTCCGCCCTCACCAGGCTTGGCTCCCTGCGCCACCTTGATTTGTATCTCCTCGGCATTCACCAGATATTCGGCCGTTACTCCGAAACGTCCCGAGGCGACCTGCTTGGTTTTACTCGATAGCGACACGCCATCTACTTCTGAGTGGTATCGGGCGTTGTCCTCACCACCCTCACCCGTGTTGCTGCGTGTGCCGAGTCGGTTCATCGCCAGAGCCAATGCCTCATGGGCCTCTATGCTGAGAGCTCCGAAACTCATGGCTCCCGTCACGAAGTGCTTCACGATGGAGTCGACAGGCTCCACTTCGTCGAGGGGTGTTGGCGTCGCAGCCTTCTTCCACCCCATGAAATCGCGAATGAAGATAGGGCTGTCTTTCTCGTCGACGAGCGATGCCCACTCCTTGAACTTCTCGTAGCTGCCCAACCGGGTGGCCAGCTGCAAACGGGCGATTGTCTCTGGGTTCCAGGCGTGCCGAATGCCGTCCTTGCGCCACGAGAACAGTCCGTGATTGGGAAGCAGAGCATCGGCTGCCGCCATACCCGCCTCATGCAGCCGGATGGCATCACGCGCAATCTCCTTCAATCCGATGCCGCCAATGGTACTCACGTCCGTGCCGAAATATCGTCGCAGCAAGTCCTCGCTGAGTCCGATGCTTTCGAAAATCTTTGCACCCCGATAGCTTCTAATGGTCGAGATGCCCATCTTCGACATAATCTTCTTCAGTCCTTTATCGACGGCTTTGATGTAGTGGCTCTCAGCAGTTACATAGTCCACCTGAATCTTCCCTCGCTTCACAAGATCGTCGAGAATGGCGAAGGTCATATAAGGACACAAGGCACTGGCTCCATAGCCAAGCAGCAGGGCGGCATGCATGGTCTCGCGAATCTCACCGCTCTCCACGATCAGCGCTGTCTGAACGCGCTTGCCAACGCTGATGAGATAGTGATGAACGGCCGAGACGGCTAAGAGAGAGGGAATGAAAGCCCACCCCGTCCCCTCACCAAGTGAGGGGCATTCGGTTTGCTTATCAGTCAAGATAATATAGTTGTAACCATCATCCACTGCCTGCTCTGCATCTTTACACAGTTTATCAAGGGCAATGCGCATGTTCTCACCAGCCTGAGACCAATCAGCCCCCCCTCCCTTGGGGAGGGGTTGGGGGTGGGCTAATGTCAGCTTAATCGTCTTGAATCCCTTATACCTTATATTGCAAAGTATATCGAGCTGGGTGTTGGTCAGCACGGGTTGTGGTAGTCGCACCATCTTGCAGTTCGACTCGTCGGGTGTTAGGATATTGGTTCCAACGGCCCCGATGTATTCCGTCAGCGACATCACCAATTCCTCGCGAATGGGGTCGATGGCGGGGTTTGTCACCTGGGCAAACTGCTGGCGGAAGTAGTTGAACAACAACTGCGGGCGGTCGCTCACCACAGCGAGTGGTGTGTCGTTACCCATCGCTGCAACGGGCTCCTGACCTGTTGTTGCCATCGGCACAATGGTTTTTTCTATATCTTCCTGACCGTAGCCGAAGGTGACGAGTCGCTGTTCAAAATTGCTCACCGAATTTTCTACCTTGCGACCACTCTTCAGCTTTTCCAACTGCACGCGGTTTTCGCTAAGCCACTCACGATAGGGATGCGCACTCGCCAACTGTTGCTTAATCTCGCCATCGTAATAGATTTTGCCTTCCTGTGTGTCGATGAGCAGAATCTTACCGGGCTGCAGGCGACCCTTTGACACCACGTCGCCAGGTTCGAAGTCCATCACACCCACCTCTGAGGCAACGACGATCAGGCCCTGCTTCGTAATCGTATAGCGCGATGGGCGCAGACCGTTTCTGTCGAGCATGCCACCGGCATAGCGTCCGTCGGAGAAAAGCAGGGCAGCAGGACCGTCCCAGGGCTCCATCAGGATTGAGTGGTACTCATAGAAAGCCTTCAAGTCTTCCGAAATCGGGTTCTTGTCGTTGAACGACTCCGGCACAAGTATTGCTATCGCCTGCGGCAACGATAAGCCGCTCATCATCAAGAACTCGAACACGTTGTCGAGACTTGCAGAGTCGCTCATGTCTTCCTGCACAATGGGCGAAATCTCTTTGATGTTGCCCAGTGCCTCGCTGTTGAGCACACTCTCGCGGGCCTTCATCCATCCGCGGTTGCCACGAATGGTGTTAATCTCGCCATTGTGGGCCAACAGGCGGAAGGGCTGGGCCAGCGACCATGTGGGGAATGTGTTGGTGCTGAAGCGCGAGTGCACCAGCGCCAGCCCGCTTGTCAGATAGGGACTCGACAGGTCAGGGAAATAGCGGCGCAGCTGACGGCTGGTCAGCATACCTTTATAGATGATATTTGTGTTGGATAGTGAGCAAAAGTAGAAGTCTGAATGCGTAATACGCCGCTCAATCTTCTTCCTTATGATATATAGCTTCTGCTTAAACGACGTGTCATCGTGTTGGGAGTAGCCAAACTCACCTCCCTTGTGCAGTGGCTGGGGATAGGATATGAACACTTGCTTGATGGCGGGCTCCACCTGTCGGGCAGCCTCACCCAGCACTTCAGGACAAGTAGGCACCGTGCGAAGATGCATCAGCTGCAAGCCTTCGCGCTCTATCTCTTCAATCATCACGCTGAGAATCTTCTGCTGCTCAGCTTCCTCTTTGGGCAGGAACACCAGTCCTGTGCCGTACTTTCCCTTTTCCGGTACGGGAATGCCTTGTAGCAAAATGAACTCATGCGGAATCTGCAACATGATGCCAGCACCATCGCCTGTCTTGTCGCGCGTCTCGGCACCTCGGTGTTCCATATTTTCCAAAACACGCAGGGCCTGATCCACCAGTTCGTGACTCTTGCCTCCGTGTATGTTCACCACCATGCCCACACCGCATGCGTCGTGTTCATATTGTCGTTGATATAGCCCGTTTTGCTTACTTTTTGTCATATTATCCTTACTTAATCTTTCTTTTGTACAGATTTTGGCTGCAAAGTTAATACAAAAAGATAGAAAAACAATCATGTTTACGACATTTTTTTTATTACAATTTGCCACAACTGACATTTTGCTACGAAATCACTCATATTCTTAACAAAACGAAAGGAAAGAACAAGTTTCATCGTTCACCCGTTTACACTTTGTCATTTTGTAAAATTTTATCGGTGTTAATTTTGAAAATTTTGCGGTTATTTTCTCAAAATCAGTGTATCTTTGCCGCCGAATTCAATAATATTATATGTACAAGGGAAAAGGATAATCATTAGTTACTATGCAAACAAAGTACATTTTCGTCACAGGCGGTGTCGTTTCCTCGTTAGGAAAAGGCATTATCTCCGCCAGCATCGGCAAACTGCTGCAGGCACGCGGATACAAGGTAACCATCCAGAAATTCGACCCATACATCAACATCGACCCAGGCACGCTGAACCCTTATGAACACGGAGAATGCTACGTGACGGAGGACGGCTTTGAGACCGACCTCGACCTCGGTCACTACGAGCGGTTCACGGGTATTCATACCACACGCAACAATAGCATCACCACCGGACGCATCTACAAAACAGTCATCGACCGCGAGCGCCGCGGCGACTATCTGGGCAAAACCATCCAGGTGGTGCCGCACATCACGGATGAGATTAAGCGACGGATGTTGCATGAGAGTGAAGAGAGACTTGACTTCGTCATCACCGAGGTGGGCGGCACCATCGGTGACATTGAGAGCGCACCATTCATGGAGGCCATCCGCCAGTTGCGTTGGCAACTGGGCCGCGATGCCGTATGTGTGCATCTGACCTATGTGCCCTATCTGAAAGCTGCCGACGAGTTGAAGACCAAACCCACGCAACACTCTGTGAAGGAATTGCAAAGCATGGGAATTCAGCCCGACATCCTCGTGCTTCGCACCGAACGCCACCTTGATGATGCAATGCGCATGAAGGTGGCATCGTTCTGTAATGTCGACCTGGAGTGCGTCGTTCAGAGTGAGGACATGCCCAGCATCTACGAGGTGCCGGTCAGCATGCAGCGCCAAGGACTCGATGCTGCCATCATGCGCAAGATTGGAATCCCTGTGGGCGAGACGCCAGCAATGACTGCCTGGCATGCGTTCCTTGAAAAGCAGCGCAACGCCACTCGTGAGGTGCACGTCGGGTTGGTGGGCAAGTACGACCTGCAGGATGCCTACAAGAGCATTCGCGAGAGCCTGAATCTGGCTGGCATCTACAACGATGTAAAAACAAAAATTCATTTCATCAACAGCGAGGAGCTGACCGCCGAGAACGTTGCGGAGAAGCTCAGCGGAATGGCTGGCGTGCTCATCTGCCCGGGCTTTGGCCAGCGTGGCATCGAGGGCAAAATCATTGCTGCCGAATATGGTCGCACGAACGACATCCCTACCTTCGGCATTTGTCTCGGCATGCAGATGATGGTCATTGAGTTTGCACGCAATGTCCTAGGCTACAAGGATGCAAACAGCAGCGAGATGTCGGCAGACACGATGCATCCCGTCATCGACCTGATGGAAGAACAGAAGGCCATCACGCAGATGGGAGGCACGATGCGTCTGGGGGCTTACGACTGCGAACTGATCAATGGTAGTCGCGTCTTTGAGGCTTATGGCGGTACGTCGCTCATCCGTGAACGCCATCGACACCGCTATGAGTTCAACAATCTCTACAGAGAGGAATACGAGACAGCAGGCATGAAATGTGTGGGAGTAAACCCCGCTGCCGACCTGGTAGAAATCGTCGAGATTCCCGAAAAGCGCTGGTACATCGGAACGCAATTCCATCCCGAATATTCGTCGACGGTGCTCCATCCGCATCCGCTGTTCATGTCGTTCATTAAAGCGTGCAACACTACATTGTAAACCATACCGAAAGAAACGAGAAAGAGACAATGATGAGAGCAGCAAAACTGATACTCGAAGATGGAACGGAGTTCCCGGGCTGGTCGTTCGGCTACGAAGGAAACGCCGTGGGCGAGGTGGTTTTCAATACCGCGATGATGGGCTATCCGGAGAGCCTGACCGACCCCAGCTATGCCGGTCAGATACTTGTGACGACATTTCCGCTGATTGGCAACTATGGCGTGCCCGACACAGGAATGGGCGCCGACGGCCTGCCTTTGTTCATGGAGAGCGAGAAGATTCATGTCAAGGCATTGGTTGTGGCAGACTATAGCGAGAATTTCTCGCATTGGAATGCACGCGAGAGCCTGGCCTCATGGCTGCAGCGAGAGAAGATTCCAGCCATCACAGGCATCAACACCCGCCAGCTGACGATGGTGCTCCGCGAGCATGGAGTGATGATGGGAAGGATAGAAACCCACCCCCTTCCCCTCTCCAAGGGAGGAGAGTTTAATGACCATCAGAACTATGGAAGCGTGAATTGGGTGGAGAAGGTGAGTTGCAAGGAGGTGATTACCTACAATAAAGGTGCTGGGAAACGGGTGGTTTTAGTGGATTGCGGCGTGAAGGCGAACATCATCCGCTGTCTCGTCAGACGAGGCCTTGAGGTGATTCGCGTGCCGTGGGACTACGACTTCAACCAGTTAGACTTCGACGGATTATTCCTAGCCAATGGTCCTGGCGATCCTGAGCAATGCGAAGTGACGGTGGGGCACATCCGGCAGTTCCTAGCCACAGAGATGGCTAAAGGTAACTACTCCCCTCCCTCGCAGGGAGGGGCAGGGGGTGGGTCTTCTATCCGTCCTTGCATGGGAATCTGTCTTGGCAACCAACTGTTGGCCCGTGCTGTGGGGGCACAGACCTACAAGCTGAAATACGGTCATCGCTCACACAACCAGCCCGTGCAGCGAGTGGGCAGCACACAATGTTTCATCACCTCGCAGAACCACGGCTATGCCGTCGACGACAAGACGCTCCCTGCAGACTGGGAACCGCTCTTCGTGAACATGAACGACGGCTCGAACGAGGGCATCCGCCATAGGTCGAATCCTTGGATGTCGGCACAGTTTCATCCCGAGGCCTGCAGCGGTCCGACCGATACAGAATGGATGTTTGACGAATTTGTAAAGATGTTAGGATGATGGAAAAACGTATGATAAAGAAAGTGCTGCTGTTGGGCAGCGGTGCATTAAAGATTGGACAGGCGGGCGAGTTCGACTATAGCGGCGCGCAGGCGCTGAAAGCCTTGAAGGAAGAGGGCATCCACTCGGTGCTGATCAATCCGAACATCGCTACCGTGCAAACCAGCAAGGATGTGGCCGACACCGTCTATTTCCAACCCGTCACGCCCGAGTTTGTGGAGCGTGTCATCGAAAAAGAACGGCCCGATGGCATTCTGCTTTCGTTTGGTGGACAGACGGCGCTGAACTGCGGCGTGGAACTCTATAAAAGAGGTGTACTCGACCATTACGGCGTACAGGTGTTGGGAACACCCGTGCAGGCCATCATCGACACCGAAGACCGCGACCTCTTTGTTCGACGTCTCGACGAGATTGGCGTGAAGACCATTAAGAGCGAGGCCTGCTCCACCGTGAAGGAGGTGCAGAGGGCGGCTCGCGAACTGGGATTCCCTGTCATCCTCCGAGCTGCCTACGCCCTCGGTGGACTGGGCAGCGGCTTCTGCGACAACGAAGACGAACTCCTCAAGCAGGCTGAAGAGGCCTTCTCGTTCTCGCCGCAGGTGTTAGTGGAGAAATCGCTGAGGGGATGGAAAGAGATAGAATATGAGGTGGTGCGCGACCGTTATGATAACTGCATCACCGTCTGCAACATGGAGAACTTCGACCCGTTGGGCATCCACACGGGAGAGTCAATCGTCGTCGCTCCGTCGCAGACACTCTCCAACAGCGAGTACCACAAGCTGCGTGCGCTGGCCATCAAAATCATCCGACACATCGGCATCGTGGGCGAATGCAACGTGCAATATGCCCTCGACCCGCAGTCGGAAGACTATCGCGTCATCGAGGTAAACGCCCGCCTCAGCCGCTCTTCGGCGCTAGCCTCCAAAGCCACGGGCTATCCACTTGCCTTCGTTGCGGCGAAGCTGGGATTAGGCTATGGTCTCTTCGAACTAAAAAACTCGGTCACCAAGACCACGTCTGCCTTCTTCGAACCGGCACTCGACTACGTAGCCGTGAAGATTCCACGATGGGACCTGACGAAGTTTCGCGGCGTCAAGCGCGAGCTCGGCTCGTCGATGAAAAGCGTCGGTGAGGTGATGGCCATCGGTCGAACCTTCGAGGAAGCTCTGCAGAAAGGCTTGCGCATGATTGGTCAGGGCATGCATGGATTCGTGGAGAATCATGAGATAAAAATCCGAGATATCGCGAAGGCCCTTCACGAACCCACCGACATGCGCATCTTCGTGGTGTCGAAAGCGATGAAACTGGGCTACAGCATCGAACAGATTCACCAACTGACCATGATCGACCGCTGGTTCTTGCAGAAGCTGAAGCACATCATCGACCTCGACCTCCAGCTGCACGAGTACAGTCAACTGGCCGACATGGTGACGTTTATGGAACCACTTGAGCTCATCGAGTATCTTGAAGCCCCAGAGTTTATGCAGCTGCTGCACAAAGCCAAGGTCTACGGCTTCTCCGATTTCCAAATCGGCCGCGCCATAGGACTCGAGAGTTGCATGGACTCCGAGCGTGCCGGCCTCACCATCCGCGAGTGGAGAAAAGAACTGGGCATCGTGCCAACGGTCAACCAAATAGACACGCTCGCAGCAGAGTATCCCGCCCAAACCAATTATCTGTATCTGTCATACTTATAGCCCCCCTTTCGGCCCCGTCGCAAATGGGGGATTTGCTCCCCTTTGTGGGGCCGCAGCCACACCGGTGGCTGCTCTAAAGACCCCAGTCGCCCCCGAGGGGGACACTATAGCATTCGAGGCTGTCATGACCAACTGTAGGGGCAGACCCCCGTGTCTGCCCGAACAATAACGAACTACCAGCATGCCCATACACCCCATATTCACGGGCAGACACGGGGGTCTGCCCCTACAGTTTAATCTTTGAACTTTGAACGCGCGTAGCGCTATGAACCTTTTTTAAAAAAATAATAACTATGTGTGGAATTGTAGGGTATATAGGCACCAAGCAAGCCTATCCCATTTTGGTGAAAGGACTGAAGCGTCTGGAATATCGTGGCTACGATAGTGCCGGCGTAGCCCTGATTTGCGAGAACGGCAACCTGAATGTGTATAAGACTAAAGGTAAGGTCGACAACCTCACGGAGTATTGCAGCGATAAAGATGTGTCGGGCCACGTGGGCATTGCCCACACGCGCTGGGCTACTCACGGCGAACCCTCGGCACGCAACGCCCACCCGCATTACTCCCAGAGTCACAACCTGGCCATCATCCATAACGGCATCATCGAGAACTATGCCGATATCAAGCACCGACTACAGGAGAAAGGCATCAAGTTCGAGAGCGACACCGATACGGAAGTGCTGGTGCAACTGGTGGAGTACATCATGACCAAGAAGCAACTCTCGCTGCTCGAGGCCGTGCAGGTGGCGCTCTATCAGGTCATCGGAGCATACGCCATCGCCATCGTCGACAAGCGCGACCCTCGTCAGATCATCGCCGCCCGCAAGCAGAGTCCGCTGGTGGTGGGCATCGGCGACGACGAGTTCCTCATTGGTTCTGATGCCAGCCCCATCATCGAATACACCGACCGTGTGGTCTATCTGGAGGATGGAAACATCGCCGTCATCCGGCTCGGCGAGGAGCTGAAGGTGATGAGCATCCTCGGCGAAGAACAGGAATTGAAAGTGAAGAAAGTAGACATCGACCTCGGACAAATCGAGAAAGGCGGCCACGAGCACTTCATGCTGAAAGAAATCTTCGAGCAGCCGGAGTGCCTCACCAATTGCATGCGTGGAAGAATCAACGTCGAGGGCACCAATGTCACCCTTTCAGCACTCATCGACTATCGCCAACAGTTGCTCTCGGCACGACGCATCGTCATCGTGGCCTGCGGCACCTCCTGGCACGCCGGCCTCATCGGCAAGCAGCTCTTCGAAAGCCTCTGCCGCATCCCCTGCGAGGTGGAATATGCCTCGGAGTTTCGCTATCGCAATCCCGTAGTGACGAAGGACGATGTGGTCATCGCCATTTCACAAAGTGGTGAGACCGCCGATACGCTGGCCGCCGTCCGACTGGCAAAGGAGCAAGGAGCATTCATCTACGGCATCTGCAACGCCATCGGCTCATCGATTCCTCGCGCCACCGATACAGGCACCTACATCCATGTTGGACCGGAAATCGGTGTGGCCTCCACAAAGGCCTTCACGGGTCAGGTGACGGTGTTGTCGATGTTGGCACTATGTCTTGCCCGCGAGCGCCAGACCATTTCCGACGAGCTTTATCGTGAGATGGTGAAAGAGCTCACGCTCATTCCCGAGAAGATTCGGCAGACGCTGAAGACCAATGAGCAGATTGCACGCCTGGCAATGATTTTCACCTATGCAAAGAACTGCCTCTATCTCGGCCGCGGCTACAACTATCCGCTGGCCCTGGAGGGTGCACTAAAGCTGAAGGAGATATCCTATATTCATGCTGAGGGCTATCCTGCTGCAGAAATGAAACATGGACCCATTGCCCTCATCGACTCTGAGATGCCAGTATTCGTCATCGCCACCCACGACCGACTCTATAAAAAAGTCATCTCGAACATTCAGGAGGTACGGGCACGTGGCGGAAGGGTAACAGCACTCGTCACTGAAGGCGATCAGCTCATCAGTCAGTATGCCGACCACGTAATCGAACTGCCCGACACGCTGGAGTGTTTCCAACCCCTCATCGCTTCCATCCCCTTGCAGCTATTGGCATACCACATCGCCGTTTGCAAGGGCAAGGATGTCGACCGTCCTCGCAATCTCGCCAAGAGTGTGACCGTGGAGTAATCGCAGCTGCGCTGCATTGCGCTCGGCTTTGCCGCTTTCGTAGCATAGCGGAGAAAGAACTTTGAACTTTGAACGCTGCGCAGCAGCTTTTGAACTTTTATATTTTAAAACAACTATGTGTGGAATCGTAGCAATATTAAACGTGAAGGAGCAGTCGCAGGCTCTGCGTGACAAAGCATTGAAGATGAGTCAGAAAATACGTCATCGCGGACCCGACTGGAGTGGCATCTACTGTGGCGGCTCAGCCATCCTCGCTCACGAGCGACTGAGCATCGTCGACCCCGAATCGGGCGGACAGCCCCTCTACTCCCCCGACAAGCAACAAGTCCTCGCCGTGAATGGCGAAATCTATAACCACCAGGAGATACGTCGTCGCTATGTCGGCAAATACGACTTCCAGACGGGCAGCGACTGCGAGGTTATCCTCGCCCTCTATAGAAGCCTCTCCCCCACCCTCTCTCCAGAAAGAGAGGAGAGCGGATGCTCTCATGAGCAGATTTGTGGAATGCTCGAACAACTCAGCGGCATCTTCGCCTTCGTCCTCTACGACGAAGAACACGACGAATTCCTCATCGCTCGCGACCCCATTGGCGTCATACCGCTTTACATCGGCTACGACGACGACGGAACCGTCTATGTAGCCTCTGAGCTGAAAGCCCTCGAAGGACAGTGCCAGCGCTACGAGCCCTTCCTGCCCGGCCATTACTACTGGAGTCGCGAGGGGCGCATGCGCCAATACTACCAGCGTGACTGGATGCAGTTTGATGCCGTGAAGGACAACCCCGCCTCCGTCGAAGCCATCCGCGATGCCCTCACCGCCGCCGTGAAGCGACAGCTCATGTCCGACGTGCCCTACGGAGTGCTCCTCTCCGGAGGCCTCGACAGCAGCGTCATCTCCGCCCTCGCCGAGAAGTTCAGCGAGCATCGCATCGAAGACGACTCGAAGACACGCGCCTACTGGCCGCGCCTGCACAGCTTTGCCGTAGGCCTGAAGGGAGCTCCCGACTTGGCAAAGGCACGCCTCGTGGCGGAACATATTGGCACCGTACATCACGAAATCAACTACACCATTCAGGAAGGACTCGACGCCATTCGCGACGTCATCTACTACATCGAGACCTACGACGTCACCACCGTTCGTGCCTCCACACCGATGTATCTGCTCGCACGCGTCATCAAGTCGATGGGCATTAAGATGGTACTCAGCGGCGAAGGTGCCGACGAGGTCTTCGGAGGCTACCTCTACTTCCACAAAGCGCCGTCGGCCCGCGACTTCCACGAGGAAACAGTGCGCAAACTCTCCAAGCTTCACCTCTACGACTGCCTGCGTGCCAACAAGAGCCTGTGTGCGTGGGGCATTGAAGGACGTGTGCCCTTCCTCGACAAGGAGTTCCTTGATGTCGCTATGCGCACCAATCCCCAGGCCAAGATGTGTGGTCCCACCCCCAGCCCCTCTCCTGAAGGCGAGGAGAACTTTATCATCGAGAAGAAGATTGTCCGCGAAGCATTTGCCCATCTGCTGCCCAGCGAAGTGGCATGGAGACAGAAGGAGCAGTTCTCCGACGGCGTCGGCTACTCGTGGATCGACACTTTGAAACTGCTCACCGCCGAGGCCGTCTCCGACGAGCAGATGGCTCATGCCGCCGAGCGCTTCCCCATCAATCCACCCAAGAACAAGGAAGAGTACTACTATCGCAGCATCTTCGCCGAGCACTTCCCCTCCGACTCCGCTGCCCGCAGCGTGCCCTCGGAGGCCAGCGTCGCATGTTCCACCGCCATCGCCCTCGAATGGGATGCCGCCTTCCGCAACATGAACGACCCCAGCGGCCGTGCCGTCAAAGGCGTACACGAGCAGGCCTATTAATATCTTCAACTTTCGCAAGTCGAAGGAATAAAGGGTATAAAGGGGAAGAAAAGGGAATAAAAGGGACATTTAGACCGGGTGTGTCAAAATGAAATAATGGATGAAAAGATGCAGCCAGTAGTCCCCTCCTCCTGGGAGGAGGGGTTAGGGGGTGGTAGAGAAGAATAATGATATAACCTATTATAAATTAAACATTTAGGAAAGGTCGAACCTTATTTGTCTCTACCACCCCTGACCCCTCCTTCCAGAAGGAGGGGACTACAAATTGACTCCTTTCTTCATTTTGACACACCCCCGGCTATAATGCAGGGTTTTAATCCTTTGCCTCCCCCCCTCTGATTACACAAAGCATTCGTCCCTTTTATTCCCTTTTCTTCCCTTTTCTCCCCTTTCTTTCCCCACTGCGTTCTGAAAGCGGCAAAGCCGAGCGAAGCCCTGTGAAGTGGAGCATGCGAAACTTCAGTTAATTTGTATGCAAAACATCAGCAAATGCATTGCCCTGATGAAACGAGAACATAACTCCCATTCTGCAAATTAACTGATTTTGTTCAGTAAATTAACTTAATTTGATGAGTAAATTAACTTAATTTGCTAAGTAAAATAACTTAATTTACCAAGTAAAATAACTTAATTTACCGCACAAATTAAGTTAATTTACTTTTCTATCTCATTGCTTTCGCATCACTAGGTCATTGAGACAGCTACACGAAAGCAATGACATAGAGAAACGAAAGCATTAACTTGAGCGAATAAAAACTGCGAGTTCAAGGGAAGGAGACAGGCGGCTGACACCGCGTCTGACAACCAATTGTCAGGCAAATGTCAGACTCTTTTTTCGCTCTTACAGGAATCTCTTCATAATTTTGCAAACAAAAAAACGCAAGCTATGAAAAGATTATTATGTATGCTGATGGCAGTCGGTTTTCTGACTGCTGTGGCGCAGGATGAGAAGCAGGTCACACTGGAGGAAGTAACGGTGAAGGGAGCACGCGTTGTTCAGAAAGTCGACGGACAATGGATCTACCCCACCAAACAGCAAATCGCGGCATCGCCCAACGGCTACTCGCTATTGGCAAAACTCACGCTGCCCCATATCCGCGTTGACGAGGCGATGAACAGCATCACGGCATTGACGAATCTGGGCTCCGTACAAGTGCGCATCAACGACATCGTTGCCTCGCGCGAGGACCTGCAGACGCTCGACATGCAAGGCATCGAACGCATTGAGTACGTCGACAATCCCGGTGTGCGCTATGGAGAGGGCATCGCGTACATTATTAATATTAAGGTGAGGAAACCCGTCAGCGGCTATGTTTTGGGCGCGCAACTCACCAATACGCTCACCACCGTCAACGGCAATGAGACGCTCTACGGCAAAGTGAATCGCGGACGAAGCGAGTTTGCCCTCAGCTACGACATCGACTACCATCATTCCAAAGGGCAGACATACGATGAACGCTCTACGTATCTGTTGGAAAACGGCAATGCCGTCATCATGCGTCGGCAGAGCGAGCAGATAACTGACAAGGGCCTCAGCCACAATGCCCAGCTGACCTACAGCCTCAGCGACAGCAGTTATGTGTTGCAGGCCAAGCTGAGCGGAAGTGCGACGCTCCGTCCACAAAGGAGAGATGCCGACATGCTGCTCAACGGAACGCCCTACGATGAGCATTCAGCATCGCGCTCCAGCTCGCCGTCGCTCGATGTCTATTATCATCAAGACTTCAAGCGCCACCAGTCGCTAACTGCCAATGTTGTGGGAACGCACATCCGAACGAAAGGCGATATAGAGAACAACGAAGGCGCTGTCTATCGATACGCCACCGACGGAAAGACCTGGTCGCTGTGGGGCGAGGCTATCCATGAGAACCGGCTGAAGCCGTTCACGCTTTCCACAGGATTACAATATGGTCAGCGGTATAGCCACAACGTGTATCAAGGCGATGCCGAGGCCGTGAACGATATGCATACATCTTCCATCTATCTGTTCTCGCAGTTGAAAGGAAATGTGGGGAAACTCAACTATATGGGCGGTCTTGGCGTGAGTCGGCGCTACTATCGGCAAGGAGACACGCAGAACAACTTCTGGCTCTTCCGCCCGAAAGTCACAGTCAGTTATCCGTTGGCCAGTCGGCTGAAGGTGAAGTACGACTTCGAAATTTCACAACACGTCTCGCAAATTGCACTCGTCAGCGATGTCAGCATCAAGCAGAACTCGATGGAGACCATTCTTGGCAATCCGGAAATACAGCCTAACAGCGTCACTTCTCACTTTCTGACGCTCTCGTATTCCTCGCCTCGCTTCACCTCTGAGCTGCAAGGCTACTATCGCAACAACTCCCACTGCAACTTGGAGAAATACATCCGCCAGGACGGACACTTTTATCAGACGCAGACAAACGGACGGAGCAGCAAGAGCCATCAAGCTGGCTTGAATGGCCGAGTCGTGACGGACGAAGGCGGAGCCAACTTAGACAACGAGTGCAACTTCTTCTATATCAACAGCTATAACCAGTGGGACATCGTCCCCGAAAAGCTGTCGGCAACCCTCTATGGTGGCATCTACCGATTCTTTAACTATGGAGAGAACTACACCCATACCTACACCTCGCTGAATGGAGGCTGTTCGCTGCAAGCCTACCTGGGGCGTTGGACGCTCGGTGCATATGCCGACAACGGATGGAACTTCATGGAGGGTGAGCATCGCGGTCATCAGGCACCAGCGTGGTATCTCACCTGCAACTATCGCGTCAGCGCTGCACTCAGCATCTCCCTCTATGCCCAGCATCCTTTCAGCCAGCACCCCCTGACCAACAAAACGGAAGTTGTGAGCCGTTATGTGCAGAAGGAAGTCACGCAACACAATCGCGACTATGGCAACATGGTGACCCTCAAGCTCTCTTATCGGCTTGATCGCGGACGGCAATATCGCGACATCCAGCGCAGCATGAATCATAGTGACAGCGAAACAGGTATTCTTCAAAGCAAGTAATCATGCGCAGAGCCATCTTCACTTTCATAGCCGTCATCATCGTTGCGGTGTGCATCGACTGGATAGATGCCTGCTCAGAGGAAAGGACCGATGAGGAAATACTGAAGCGGAACCTGACTTTCGCTGAGATGTATGAATACAAGGATTCCACCTACGACTTCGCCATCCGCTATCCTTCATTTTTCAGCCAGCAACCTAACGATGCCTGTCGTGCCCGCTTTTGCTATGCTGACCAATGGGCTACAGTGGTGCTCGAAGGCTACACGTTGAGCAATCAGGGAATGAGCGACAAGGAGGCAAAGGATTCTTTAGCTCATATCCTTCATGCCACCAAGCAAAAGCAAGGCAAGTACTACTTCATTCTCTCCGGGCCGCAATATGAAGACGGGAGCCCGATAGAAGGCTATAGCTATTATGCTAAGTTCATCCGTCATGACAATCGCTGGTTTGTCTATTCAATGGTCTATCCCGACCACTACCATGATGCCCTCACCCGCCTGTTCAAGGAAATCGACGACTGGCTGATTTGGGAGCGTCCCCACCTGCAACTGAAACAAGGAGAGGACCAAACACCCAAAGACAGCTTCTGAACCCTACGAACATCTGAACACAACCCGTCTGTTCCGTGTGTGTGTGTCAAAATGAAATAATGGATGAAAAGATGCAGCCAGTAGTGAGGGTGTGTCAAAATGAAACAATGGATGAAAAGACGCAGCCAGTAGTCCCCTCCTCCTGGGAGGAGGGGTGCGGGGTGGTAGAGAAGAATAATGATATAACCTATTATAAATTAAATATTTAGGAAAGGTCGAACATTATTTATCGCTACCACCCCTAACCCCTCCTTCCCGAAGGAGGGGACAACAAATGAACTCCTTGCTCTATTTTGACACACCCACTGCGGGGTGGTAGAGAAGAATACGGTCCTTACCTATTTAATAGGTCAAACATTGTTTGTTCCGCTACCACCCCTTACCCCTCCTTCCCGAAGGAGGGGACAACAAATGAACTCCTTGTTCTATTTTGACACACCCTCCTACGGTTGGGTGTGTCTTCTTCACACCTGTTCGTCTGTCCCGTATGTCTTCTCCTTATTTGTTCGGGCAGACACAGGGGTCTGCCCCTACGGTTGGGTGTGTCTTCTTCACATCTGTTCGTGTGTCCCGCATGCCTTACAACAAAAAAAAAGAAGACATCGCTTTGCAACAATGTCTTTTCAGGGTGCCCGGTGGGACTCGGACGTTTTTGGTGGTTTTTAATAATTCCATATATGAGCATTATTTATTGAATATCAGTTAGTTATAGAATTTCTCAAATTCGTTAAGATTTACAAAATGTCATAAAAACTCAAAAATGTTCCATCAATGTTCCATCAATTTGAATTTTTATTCCTATCTTTGCACCGTTGATTTTAAACGGAAAGATTATGGCTAAGAAATTCTTTTTGCGGACAAAAGAAACGAAAGGCCGTGCGAGCCTATATATAGAGGTACGCAAGCGTACTCCTAATATACGTGCGTTAGTCTGTACCAATATTCCTGTAGATATTCAGACGTGGACTCGTGTTAACAAATCGCCTAAGGTGTGGGAAACCTTTCGCCAAACTAAAGACGGGAAAGCTCTTTCTGATAAACTTGACCTAATAGAAGCCGCTATCAATGATACAATTGCCAACGGTATTGATATTGATGGGATACATTATGACATCGAGGATGGCAACTCTTCTCTCAACTCAATGGTTCTTAATACTGCCGTTGATAAGATTGTCATGAAGGACATCATTGAAATGAGACAGCAGGAAGAGGCGGAGAGGAAAGAGCGAAAAAAGCGAGCCATGCAATCTATTGTGGGTTTCTATGAGTATTTCTTGGAGGGTATTCGGAACAGGGACATCCTTCATCATAGCGGTGAACACTACGAGAAATCCACAATTGCGATTTGGGTCGGATTTGGAAAGTACCTGAAGGAATACACACCAACCGGTATGACATTCGACGAAATTACCAAACCGTTTGCTGACAGGTTTTATACGTTCTTGGAGAAAAAGGGTATGATGCCTAAGACCATAACAAAAAATATCATTTGCTTCCGAAAGCTCTGCAATCTTGCAGCAGAAGAAGGCATCAATACCAATGCTGTTTCCCTTAAAGTTTGGAAAGAGCGTAGTGTGAAGGCTAACGAGAAACGTGCGGAATTGTACCTTACTGATGAAGAAGTCGATGCCTTATATGAGATGCCCTTGGCAGGAAAGGATGCAGAAGTCCGGGATATCTTCTTGCTTGGCATATTCTCTTGTCAGCGTTTTTCTGATTACGGTTGTTTTACACGCGATAACTTCAAGACGACTGATCGTGGAACACCTATCATAAGTCTGTTCCAGCAAAAGACAGGTACATATATTGAGGTCCCGATACTCGATGACAGGATGTTTAGGATCTGTGACAAATACGATTATCGATTTCCTACTGTCGATAAACGCACCATGAACCACCATTTGAAACAGATATTAAAGCAGTTGTCTGAGGATGTTCCCTCATTGGCTGAGAAATACGTCACCCAGATTGACATGCGCCAAAAGCAGAGTGAAGACAACTTTGTGAAATGGGGAAGGAAAGTTGAAAAGGGCCTGAAATTGAATGATAGTGAACGTAGCCAGTATGGCAAATTGAAAAAGTATGCTCAGGAGCACAACGGTTCTCCATTGTTTGAACGTAATAGTCATGGTGAAGTCATCATGCCAAAGTACGACTTGATATCAACCCACACCGCACGTCGTAGTGGTATCACTAATCTTTATAAGCAAGGGATTTTCAATACTCGTGAGATGATGGCCATGAGCGGGCATCAGAGCGAAAAGGTGTTTGAGAACTATATCAAGGTGGGTGTGAGTGAGCAGGCAGACCGTATAGCAGAGAAAGCCCGTTTAGCAAAAAGCCTAAAATGAATGCATAAAAAAGATGAACAATAAAGGATATATTATTGATTTGTCAAATGTTGACAATGCTAACCAACAAATCACTTTTTCAATACGGGAGAAAGTTCATACTTGGTATAGCAATAACGTGACAGTATATCAGAAGTTCCTTAGGAATTTCAAAAAGATGTCAGGTACAAATATCGTCTTTGCTTCAAAGCTTTACAGATTATTTGCCGATAATATGCCCAAGGAAGCCGAAGAGGTATGGAAATACTTCTTTACGGACGAAGGTGATAAGCAGACTCCGAGTCTGTTGGATAAATACGATACTGTATTGGATAGTTGTCTCGAAGGTGACAATTGTTTTAGTGTCGATATGTCTTCTGGTGATGTGAAGCAGTACCAAACTATTCCATCAAATATGGCTCAAGGAGAAGTCTTGTTTTCCAAAAAGATGTCCGACTTGTTTTTTGATAGTATTCCCCAAAGGGCCAAAATTTACTTTGTTAACATATTCTCTGAAGATGGCATCGATGAAGAAGATTTGCGACTCATCGTTTATACATTATTGTCCGCCTCTTTGATTTCTGTTCCAAAGCTGATAGAGAACTTGATTTATAAACGTAAACAAAGCTATAACCTTGCTTACTCTGCCAGCTATTTCATGATTTTCGACAAAGGGCTATTGAAGATGCAGAAAAAACTAATGGAGATCGTTAGTAGCACTAATATAGGATATAATTATCAGATGATGGCTGACAACCTAACACGGAGTCTTGTAAGTTCTAGTATTTCTCATGGTTACAACTCGAAAGAAGAATGGAAAGAACTGAGCAAAGAAGAAGATGGAGAAACGGCAGAGATTATTGATGGCATACTTGCAAAGACAAAAGGAAAAGGTGGAAGAAAGGCTGATTTCAGAACAATAGATGAACTGTGTGTCGGAAACAAGAAAGCCGTGATTCAACTAATAGAGCAGTTCTTGGAGGAAGAAAAAGAGACTGTTGCATTGGCATACCTGTTTTATGTGTTGAAAACTTCGGGTCATATATCATGCAGAGACTATAAAGCTTTCCATCGCTCATTGGTACAGGCCTATCCTCTGGCTGGCATTAAAGGACTGACAAAACCACAGGCAAGATATTCTGAGCTGTTGGAACATGCCGTTTTTCTGCTGGACGACAATAAGTACAAATTGTACAAGGAGTACAATACGATTAAATGGAAGAAAGCCCGCAAGGTCATTATGAAGTGGCTTCCGCAATTTTCTGCAATTGACCAAGGATAGTGGAAATAACAGAAAACATCATATTTGAACAGGTAAGAGGCTATTTTGATTCTTCTTACCTGTTTTTTGTGTTAACAAGGATTAAGAAAGGGTTGGTTTAATTGCTATTGGTATAAACAAACCCTCATTTATTTTCAGAAAAGTATTTTTGCACTCGCATTAAAGTTCGAACAAGTGCATAAGTGTGTAGATAACGTCACTCGGTGAATCCGTTTGGCAGAACTGAAAATAAATAAGTATACCAATATGTATAAAAAGATTATTTCGAAGAAACAAGGGGCAAATGCTTCTGTTTATGAAGCAGTTGGCAAAATGCTCCTTGGTAACGCTGTTACTGGACGCAACATAAATACCGCAGCCCTTAGTCTCATTACTAAGGCTGTTAGTAAGGAGCAGGACCCGGAGTATGAGGAACTGTTAGAGAAACCTCTTTGGCAGTTCACCGGTAAAGACCATGAGTATATGCTAAAACATGTCCTTATGGAAAGTCTCTCAGTCGATGGCAATAGCCAGCCCTCCAATAAGAAATATGTTCAGGGAATCAATGGTATTGCCAATCTCTTTGGGTGCAGTAAGTCCACAGCCCAACGCATCAAGAATAGTGGTGTTATCAATGATGCCATTACACAGGTGCAACGTAAGATTCTTGTGGATGCAGATCTCGCATTGCAGTTAGTTAAAGAAAGTGGATATAAAGTAAGCGAATGATGGGTATCTATGACTACATGAACCATTTTTGGTTTGAGAATGAGAACGATCCATGCTCATTGAGCGAGACCTCTCTCTATTTCTATCTGCTCTATGAAGCCAACCGTCAGCATTGGGTAATGCCTTTCAAGGTCAGTACCCAGATGCTGGTGGCACGGCTAAACACCTCCAAGCAGAACGTGATGAAGGCTAGGGAAGGACTTAAGAAGAGAGGACTGATTGGTTTGTCCAAAGGGGAAGGCAAAGGCAAGCCTGCTCTTTACACACTCCATTTTTCGGAGGTACAATCGCAATCGTTGTCCCCAATGACGACTCAGCAGTTGCCCGAAACGTTGACATCTAAGTTGTCCCAATCGTTGCCCCTTTCCAATATAAAAGAAGATAATAATAAAAAAGAAGTAAGGGAAGAAAAGAAATCTCCATCGCCTAATTCAAATAATGTGTTGTCTCTTTCTGAACTCAGGGTAAAACTGCTGAATGACAGTTCTTGGCATCATGACTTATCATCACAACTTGCCCAAAATGGAATTAATCTCAATGCAGAAGCAGTGAGAAAGGAGCTCTCTGGTTTCTTTGACATGTTGGAGCAAAAGGGCTGTAAGGGAAAAGAAGAGTCGGATTGCCGTCAATATGCATTCAATTGGATCAACTATAATCATAAAAACAAGAATCATGGAAAAGAATCAAAGTGTTATGGAAAGGCTGGCTCAGCTGAAATCTCAGCTAACCGTCCGGAAGACTACAATGGGATTTGTTAAGTTCCCAATGTCGGTAGATAATGCTGCCCTATATATTGAGGCAGCCTTGCGAGTCGAGGTTGAAAAGCGTGGTAATACTTTTGACGATAGTGAAGAACTTCAAGGCCACATAGCCAAAATTGCCAGACTGTTCACTGAGCCTACGACGAAATTCGGCATTCTGTTGTGTGGCGGTGTGGGCAATGGTAAGAGTTCTATGATGTATGCCTTGCAGAATCTCATAAGGGGCCTTGTAATCCCCCTCAATGGTAATACCACATTTGACACCTGGGGAATGAGAGTTGAGAGTGCTAAGTTCATCTATAACCAAGTTAGAGTTGACTCTCAAGAATATCGACAAATCCAAAATGCCAACATGCTTGGCATAGATGACCTTGGTGAAGAGGAAACTACGTTTATTAACTATGGAAATCGTGTCACTCCAGTAATTGACCTGATTTCATACCGCTATTGCAGAATGCTTTTCACGATGGTGACCACCAATCTGACACCAGCACAGATTAGGGCAACTTATGGCGACAGAATAGCAGACCGTTTCAATGAGATGATGCTTATTCTTCCCTATAAGAATCCATCGTTCAGAACACCACAGCCCAATGGAAGTCTACATCAATAAGGTACTGGCCGTTATGGGGGCTTTGCTGCCCCCTATACCCCCTTCCGACGCAACAGAGTTGCGATTGCCTATCGCGTCGCGAATTTCTACCTTCATTCCGTTTCTACAGTCGTTCTGCGCCTTACACTGTGCGCAGTCCGGCTGTTCCCAACGGAAATCAGGTAGCACACTAAGGGTTATGTCAACCCTTGTGTGCCAGAGTGACCTCTCTGGACTCCGCTCAGGCTCTGCCTAAGAACCGCGAGGGGAGTGGCTTCTCCCCTTCGAGCCCTACCGCTGGAGTGACCCTCCCCAGACCCCCGCTTAAGACTTTCAGCCCTAAGAACCCGACCATGGAGAAACCCTCTCCCTGGACTCTCTTATCTGAAGAACTGCCTAACAAAGCTTCTGATGAATACAATATTTCATAAATACAGAAATTCATAATTTCATAATATTAGAATTGCATAAATACATAAATGTATATTTTCAAAATTATAGAAGAAATATGGCAAAAAAGACATCAATTCATATTTGTGCTGCCAAGTATGGTGCCGAGAAGCACAACAGGCGCGAAAAGGAAATGAAACATGTTCATTCCGAGTATTCACATCTCAACAAGACCTGGGAAGCAGAGGACTTCAAGTCAGTAGCCGATGAGATACGCAAGGCTAAGGAACGCTATTCCTGCCATCACTTCTGCCATAAGGCAAAGCTTGATGAAAATGGAAAACAATTGACAATACCTGCTTACGACAAAAAGACTGGTAACCCAATCGTTGACCCAAGAACTGGACTTCAAAAAGTTGTTCCTGTATGGGAACAGGATTTATCGAAGCCCAAGAAAATGCCGAAGAACGCTGAGCCTATCCGTGAAGGTGTAGCCGTCATCACAGAGGCTACGACAATGGACCAGATGAAAACACTCGCAGAACAAATAGAGCAGCGTTGGGGTATCAAGACCAAAGCCATCTATGCTCACCTTGACGAAGGACATGAGCATCTGGTGACGGATAAGGATCATCAGCAGGGCAAGTATCTCGATTCTGCAGAAGGTTCGACTATCTTTCTTTGGAATCACCATGCTCACTATGTTTTCGATTGGACTGACCATAAGTCAGGACAGTGCATCAATCTAAACCGTCATGATATGTCGGAACTTCAGGATATGTTGGCAAATACCCTCAAAATGGAGCGTGGCAAGAAGAGCGACAAGAAATGGCGCGATGCTCATACTTTTAAGGCTGAGCAGGAAGCTATACGTGCCAAGGAGGTGGCAGAATATACAGAGCGTAAGAAGGCTGAGTCGAAGAAGATTATTGAGACTATCAAGGAGAACAGCAACAAGCTGACCAAGCTCCAGAAGGCTCTTGATGATTTGCTCTCTGCAACCAGTGTCCCCGAAGAGTCTCTCAATGCTGTTCCATTCGCAGAAATGACATTCACGATGAAGGGATCTGATAAGGTTAGGACTGTTCAAGATCTTATTGACGATGCCATCCGTCTTATCAATGAGGATATCAGCACACCAATTCCTCTCTTAAAACGAGATGAATGGCAGAAAGAACGTAATGCCAAAGCCAAGGAGATAGCTACTAATCTTCAACAGCAGCTGCTCAGTGTTTCCATGCTTCACAAAAAGCAGATTAACAACGTGGGTAAGCAGATGTATCTCGATGCCAAGCAGAGGGTTGCTCTTGCTGCTAAGACCGAGGAAGAAAATGTACGGTTGAAGCAGCGTATCTCTCAATTAGATGAAAATGCAATCGCTCGCGAGAAGACAAGGGCTGCTACGGCAGAACGTAAAGCTCAGGAACAGATGGCCCGTGCTGACCGTGAAGAACAACGGGCTAACAATGCCGAGAGTCGACTGTCGATGATGGAACGCTTCATTCATCAGGTTGGAGCATCAGAAACATTTACTCACTGGTCACTTCTTACCAAAATGGTTGACAAGGCTATCAATGCATTCAACGCCTGGGCTCACAACACTGCATCTATTTTCAGTCGCAATGACGAAAGAGTCATTGGACAGGGTATCATAGCAAAGTGTCAGCTTGAAGGACTCAATCCTGTCAGCGATACCGACCGTAAGGCTGCCGCCAGTAGCATTGCTGAGATGGCAGAGAAGAATGTAGGCTCTATCTCTCAGTTCATGTGGGACACAGCAGTGCTTCGTATTGGTCAGCTGGCTTCTGAAATGAGGGTCTCTTTGAGAGATCAGTCTGTTGGCGGCAGCAACGGGAATGCTGATGAATTGACGAACTGGGATGGCACCAAGAAACGTGGATTAGGAGTATAGGACTATACACTCAAACTCTTATAACGAGAAGGTGGATCTGCTTCCAGACCCACCTTCCTTATATTTGTGAATTTCAGTTTGTTAATTGTCTTTCATTTGTTAATCCATCATCTTTCGAACCCCATCTTATCTGCTATTATTGCTGTTTGGGGGTGTGAATAATACTTGTTTGGTTTGTTAATCCGACTTTGCCATTACCCAATATTGCCTATCAATAACCTTAATGATTCCTTTCTTCTTAAGAGAGGACAGGAGATTTGTAATTTTGTCGAACTTCTGTTGCTTGGAAAGAGACTCAGGCAACTTATTTTCCAACAATGTCGTTATCTCTTGACGAGTAGTTTTCCCGAAATTGGTGATATAGTTATAGAAATAATCATCATCGAAGTTCTTGTCCTTAATATAGGACGTCTTTAGTCCCACATGCTTAGACTGCTTAACAACAGAGAAAGACAAATACACATTAGGTTTTCTGCCCTCAACATACTTCTTCTTTCTAAGGTGAGAGAGAGAATCATCCGAAATGTGCTCATGCTTTTGAATCTTATCTAATAATATAATGTCTGCTAAAGTCAAACTTGGATTGTTAACCAAAATCTTAGCAAAATTCTCGTTTATGCCCGTTTTATTCCATCATGAATTGCAAAAATATAGTAAAAACACTCTTTCAAGAAGAAATCTTTTCCAAATCAGACAAATAATTGAGAAATTATCACTATCTTTGCGGATATTATAATTTGAAAACGACAAATGGAAGATATTAATCGTCTAAAATTACTCCTCGTTGAGAAGAAGAAAACAAGCAAATGGCTATCCGAGCAGCTGGGTATTACCCCTTCAACTGTATCGAAGTGGTGTACCAACACCTCTCAACCTGACATGGAAACTCTTGCAAAGATTTCCAAGTTACTTGATGTAGGTGTGGAAGACCTATATAATAAACAGTTTATGGAGTCTGTATAACATTGATTCATACGACAATGGTTATGGAGAGTATCATACAAGAAAACGAAAAACGCAATTCAAAGTTTGCCAACTTTGGAGAATACTTGTTTTGGTCGTATGCTAATCTTCAGATGTTGTGCGCTGCGTTGAATATGGGTAAAGAGAAGTACGCAAGGAGTGGCCACCCCTCAATATCCTCATACATTATCTGAAGAATATCTATCTGTATAGCGTAGAAAACGGATTAATGGATAAACATGCCGAGGAAATGGATGCTATGGAACTTCCTTTCAAGTGGCAATACATTCCTCTCGACTACCCGCAACCAGAAATTTATATGTAATTTGAAACTATTATTATGAACCTAAAAGAATACATCACCACCGTTAATCAGAAATATCGTGCAGGCAATGCCACAGAGCATAGCTACAGGGGCGCTTTGGAGCAGTTGATGCAGACGCTGTTGCCAAAACTGCGCATTGTGAATGAGCCCAAGCGAGTGAAGTGCGGTGCGCCTGACTATATCGCCAGTCGCAAAGACGGTATGCCTGTGTTCTACATCGAGGCAAAGGACATTGGTGATAACGACCTTGATGGACGAAATCCTCATGCCCATAAGGAGCAGTTCTCTCGTTATAAGCAAGCCCTCGACTATATTATCTTCACCGACTATCTGGACTTTCACCTTTACGAGCATGGCGAGTTTGTAGATAGCGTACGTATTGCCGAAGTAAAAGGTGACAAGATTGTGGCCGTCAAAGAGAACGAAGAGAAGTTCCTCAATCTCATTGAACATGTTGGCAATAATGCCATCCAGCGAATTACGTCTGCTTCTCGTCTGGCCAAACTGATGGCAGGTAAAGCACGTCTGTTGGAGAATATCATTGAGCAGGCGATGAACGATGATACAGAGAGTTATGCCAACGACAATCTTCGTGGGCAGTATCAGGCTTTCAAGGATGTACTCATTCAGGAACTGAAACCCTCGGACTTTGCGGATATCTATGCCCAAACTATTGCCTATGGTATGTTTGCAGCCCGATTGCACGATGACACACCCGAGAATTTCAGTCGAGAAGAGGCTGCTCGTCTGATTCCAAAGACTAATCCCTTCTTGCGTCAGATATTCAATAATCTGGCAGGTAACGATCTTGATGAGCGAATTACTTGGGTAGTGGATGACTTGGTGACAGTATTCCTGGCTACTGACTTGCAGAAGATCATGAAAGCATACAGTGAGGACAAGCTCCATCATGATCCCATGATTCATTTCTATGAGGATTTCCTGTCGGAATATAATCCCAAGTTGCGCAAGTCGAAAGGAGTATGGTACACGCCGCAACCTGTCGTTGGCTTTATCGTGAGAGCGGTTGACGAGATTCTGCAAAAGGAATTCAATCTGCCTGAAGGTCTTGCCGACTATTCTATGATAGAACGGGAAGTGACAGTTGAACAAAGTCATGACAAGCGTACTACTGACGGAATGAAGCATGAGAAACGTAAGTTTCATCGTGTTCAGATACTTGACCCTGCAACTGGCACAGGTACTTTCCTCGCAGAAGTAGTCAATCAGATATATGACCGCTATCGTGACCAACAAGGCATTTGGCAGCAGTATGTGGAACAACACTTGTTGCCTCGCCTGAATGGTTTCGAGATTCTGATGGCTTCGTATGCCGTAGCCCATATCAAACTTGACATGCTGCTGGGCAATACCGGTTATCAACACCAAACGGACAAGCGTCTTCATGTTTATCTGACCAACTCGCTCGAAGAGAGCAACAATGAGCCTCGTACCCTCTTTGCCCAATGGCTCAGTCGTGAGGCAACAGAGGCAAATATTATCAAACGTGACTATCCCGTGATGGTGATGATTGGTAATCCGCCCTATAATGGTAGCAGTACAAATAAGGGCAAATGGATTATGTCTTTGATGGATGATTATAAAAAAGAACCAGGTAGCAAACAATCACTCAATGAACGCAATCCAAAATGGTTAAATGATGACTATGTTAAGTTTATACGTTTAGCGCAAGACTATATTGAAAAATGTGGTGAGGGTGTAATTGGCTTTATCAATCCTCATGGTTACCTCGATAATCCTACGTTTAGAGGAATGCGATGGAATCTGCTGAAGACCTTCGACAAGATTTACACAATCGACCTGCACGGCAACAGTAAGAAGAAAGAGACTTGCCCAGATGGAAGCAAAGACGAGAATGTATTCGACATCATGCAAGGTGTTAGCATCAACTTGTTTATTAAGACAGGTAAGAAAGGAAAAGACGAACTTGGAAAAGTGTACCATAAAGATTTATACGGACTAAGACAGCGGAAATATGATTTTCTTGATGGGGCAACCATTGAGAATGTAGGATATGAGGAGATGATACCAAAGGAACCAATGTATTTCTTTGTGCCAAAGAATTTTGAATTACAAGAAGAATATGACAATGGTTTTAAGGTGGATGACCTTTTCCAATTGAGTTCCGTATCTGTTGTTACGGCAAATGATTCAGTTCTTGTCGATATAAATATGAAAGAACTATTTAAAAAGGTCGAGCAAGCCTATGGGGTTGCTGATGAATCTTTCATTAAAAGATATAACTACAGACCATTTGATGATAGGTTTTTATATTATGACATCCAAAAGATTGAACGTCCCCGAGAAACGATAATGCGTCAAATGATGCATCAGAACGTGGCTTTGCTTACATGTAGGCAATTAGCAGGTAATGAATGGCGCCATATTTCGGTTGCAGATGGTATTGTTGATGATTGCCGGGTTTCTTCTAAAACAAAGGAAAGGGGTTACGTATTTCCTCTATATCTCTACCAAGAAAACATGGGCAAGGAAGAACGCGTTGTCAATTTCAAAAAAGAATTATACGACAGTATAGCCAAAGGTCTAAACTACCTTCCCTGCTATGATGATAATGTGTTGGTAGACCCAATAAGCGATTATAATGGCGTACTCTATCCTCAAGCACTTTTTGACTACATCTATGCGGTGCTTCATAGCCCATCGTATCGCGAACGCTACAAGGAATTCCTGAAGATAGATTTCCCGCGTATACCTTATCCTACAGACTGGGAAAAGTTCCGTGATTTGGCGGAAAAGGGAGAAGAACTGCGAGAGTTGCATCTGATGGAAGACCTGCCCTCAAAGACAGGCGTCACCTTCCCCGTTGCTGGCTCGTTGCAAGTGGACTGCTACCGCTGGCAGGATAATCGCGTCTATATCAACTCAGAGCAATATTTCGAGGGCGTGCCAGAATCTGCTTGGCAGTTCTTCATCGGCGGCTATCAGCCTGCCCAGAAATGGTTGAAGGACCGCAAAGGCATGACCCTGAGTTTCGATGACGTAAAGCACTATGGTCACATCATCTACGTCCTCCAGCAGACGGAAAGAATCATGGTGGAAATAGACAATTTAATGACAAATAATGATTTGAAAAATGAGTGATAAGCCAAAGACGAAAAAAGAATGCTTTGCTCAGTTGGACGAAATGCTGAGTGAAGAAGACAAGATGGCTATTATGCAGGCCGAAGATACAATAGAATTTCATTTTAGCCTTGGATTGTGGATTCGTAACAACTGGTTATACGACAGTAGTCCAGAAGATGTAAAGAATCTCTATAAGACATTTGGCTTAGATACCATTATATCTCAACCAGACGAACTGTCTTCTGAAATATTAGAGGCATATCAAAAGTATTTGAGAAGAAAACACAAATAATTCATAAATTAAATAATTATGGAGTATTTAAGACAAACAAAGAATTTGCAGCGTAATGTATTTATATGCGTCTTTGTGGTTTCTGTAATCATTCTCGCATTCTATTTTTTTATGTTTAATGATGGGCTGAGCAAGGATTCTAATTCTTGGAGTAATTTTGGGGACTACGTAAATGGAGTTTTAACGCCAATCTTGACAGCAATAAACATATATGTGTTTATAAAAATGACAATAGCAATTTCAAGTTTAGAAGAAAGACGTACAATAAATGCCAATGCGATTGAAGAAGCTCGGCTTGAAAAAGAAATGCATCATGAGAAAGAAATGCTTATGATGCAACTGAGAAAGCAAGAAATTGATACATTTGTGAAGCAAATGAATAGGATTTTCGATTATAGCTCCATCGAAAATAGAAAACAATCATTGCAACAGGTTATTGATTATCTTTCATCATTTTGTGAAACAGGGTTTAAATGGTTTAACATTGATAACAATAATCACACAAAACACAGAATCGAATATTTGACTGTTAGTTTAAGAACTGTTCTTTTTGATTTGGAAGATAATAAGCAATCATCTGAAGAACTTTTTAACAAGATTTACGATGCAAAAGCAGAAATAACCAATACCTTGGTGGAAGCTGCATTAAAAGAATAAAATAATAGAATAATAGAATACGGATTAGTTTCCCTTTAAAATTGTCAATAACATATGAAAGGAACAGCATCACATCTACTGGAATTCCTTGAAGGAGCAAGGAAGAGATTCATCATACCAGTGTATCAAAGGAATTACGACTGGAAGCGTGAGAACTGCAAACAATTGTTCGACGACCTCGTAAGTGTAATCAAAGAAGGTAAATCCACTCACTTCTTTGGCAGCATAGTTTCGTATGCTCATAGCAGGGACGAAGTGATACTCATTGACGGACAGCAACGTATCACCACTATCTCACTAATTATTATTGCTATGATCAATGCCATGAAAAAGGGTATATATGTTCCTGAAGATTCAAGGTTGCCAGAGATACTGGAGGATACTTATATTATAGATAAGTATAGGAGGGATGAAAGGAAGGTCAGATTAAAGCCCTTCCGTGATGACTGTACGGCTTTTGACCGACTGATTTATAACGATGAGACTGAATATATTCAAGACTCTAAGGTAACCATCAACTACAATTATTTCTACGACAGGATTGTACAGATACGTGAACTGACACCTGACGAACTGTATAGGGCCATTGATAGCCTTGAAATCATTGACATAGAATTGGAACCTCAGCATGGCGATAATCCACAGTTGATATTCGAGAGTCTGAACTCTACCGGACTTGATTTGACGGAGGCCGACAAGATTAGGAACTACGTGTTAATGAACTTAGCCCCCAATATTCAGGAACAATTCTACGACAAGTATTGGAATAAGATAGAAAAATGCAGCGGCAATGAGTTAGATGGTTTCGTTAGGAATTATTTGACTATTAAGCAAGGAACTATTCCTAATCAAAGGAAGATATATTTCGCATTTAAGGAATTTACCAAGCGTTATGACGGCATAGAAGAAGTGCTGCAAGAAATGCTGGTCTATGCCAATACCTATCGTGACATCAAGGCTTTTCAAGTGGGCGATAAAGATACCAATGAGATAGCCAAACGACTGGATTTGCTGGATATGACAGTTGCCTATCCTTTCTTGATGGCATTTCTCGTCTATGCCAAAGAGGTGGAGTTGCCGTTGACAGAAATCTATAAAGTATTCTCGTGCATCGAGACCTTCATCTTCCGTCGCCTGATGTGCGACTTGCCAACCAATGCACTGAATAAGATATTTGCGACACTTCATGATGCTGTTTTGAAGAACAAGAAAGAAACGGACAGCTATTCGTCAGTTCTGATTTATATCCTTGAAAGTAAGAAATTGTCGAGCGCATTCCCTAAGGACGAGGAGTTTATCAACGGCTTCACGACAAAGAAGGTTTATTCTATGCAGGCCAAGAATAAGATGTACATTTTCGAGCGATTGGAGAATGGAAGCAGCAAGGAGAAGAACGATGTGGTTGAGAATATTGAGGAAGGCATATTGACAATAGAACACATCATGCCACAGACGCTAAGTAATGCTTGGAAACAAGAACTTGGTGCTGAATGGGAAACCATACAAGAAAAATGGCTACATACTATATCAAACCTTACCCTGACAGGCTATAACATCAAGTACAGTAACAGACCTTTCGCTGAAAAGCGAGATATGGAGAATGGTTTTAGGCAAAGTGGGCTGAGGATGAACCATTACATCGCTCAGTTTGACAAATGGAGTGAAGAGGAACTGGAACAACGAAAGCAAGAACTGTCACGCATGGCAAAGACAATCTGGAGTTATCCAGAAACAGACTTCGAGCCAGAGGTGCAGGATGATGATGTTGTCAGTCTGTCAGAAGACAACGGTATTTCAACTGGACGCAAGATTCAGTACTACATCTTCCAAGATGAAAGGGAGGATGTGGATGAATGGTCTGAAATGATGTGGGCGGTTATCAACAAACTGTTTGCCATCAATCCTGTCCTGTTGTATGAGGAGGCTAAAAGTAACAGGAATGTCTGGTTCTCCACTACTGAGGCAAGTAAGCACTATAAGAAGATTGCAGAAGGATTGTACTATTGCCCATCAAGAAGTAGCACATGGAACAAAATGGCCATTCTTAAGAACCTCTTCCGCATATATCAGATTGACGAGGATGATTTGCAATTTGGGTTGAAACCTATCAAGCAATAAATAAGCCGCCTTATATTATTAATAAAATTGTTATGATTGAAGATATAAAAGACTTAGCTAAAATGACGTCGCCCTATAAATATTATAGGGAAAGACGTCCTGAGTATTTTTCTGATACTAAGATGGTCTATAAGTCCTCATTAAAAAAAGAGCAGTTCCAATATATTTTAGATAGGCTATCTGTTGACATGAAACAAGACTTGTTTGAAAACTTCTGCAAGAGCCTTATCATGAAATTTGTGACGCCTAATGTCATTCCTCAAACTGGGCCAACAGGTGGTGGTGATGGAAAGACAGATTTAGAAACTCATCCTGTTGCTGATGAAATAGCAGAAAAATGGTATATTGGAGGTGGTGGATGCAAAGGGACTGAGAAATGGGCTATTGCTATAAGTACAAAAGAGGATTGGAAATCAAAGATAAAACATGATATTGCTAATGTTATGGGAACTGGTAGGCAGTTTACTCAATTCCTCTTCTTCACAAATAGACTGATTAGTTCGAAAGACAGCAAGGATTGTGAGGACAACTTGGCAAAAGATAATCGTATAAAAGTAAGGATATTCAGCCAGAATTGGTTTGTTGACAGGGTTTTTGAACAAGGCTGCCTTGAAATTGCTGTAAAAGAACTGAACCTTAGTTCAGAGTATTGTGAGAATACTCAAGAGTTAGGTCCCAATGATAAAGTCAGACAACAAAAACTGCAAGAGATAGAAAACAGTATCTCTGTAAGGCAATCTTCAACAATCCTTGACACAAAACTAGTGGAATTAGCATTAGAAGCCGCTATATTAAGTCGGAATCTTGAATTAGCACCCGAATCAACAAGAGGTAGATTAATGCGTGCAGAGAACTTGGCTAAGAGATATGGCACAATACAACAACTGTGCCAAGTGATCTACCAAACAGGATGGACTGAATTTTACTGGATGGAAAATCCTGATGCAACTTTCGATTGTTATTTGAGATTAAAAAAAATGCTTAAGGAGGAAATTAATGTTACAAGAATAGAATGGATTATTAATCTATATTATCTGCTACTAACAGCTTCAAAATTTAATTTATATAAGATAGAAAGAGATTTGGATGCAGAAACTCGTTATATTAATAATATACATAAGAATCTTAAATCAGATTCTAAGCATCACTCGTGTTACTTGTTCCTTCATCTTCACTGGCTAATGATGAAAATGATGGAAAACCATGCAGAAAATGATCTTTTAGATGACTTGGTTAACGATATGACCAAGACTTTAGAGGAGGCAAATCATCATATAGACATCCCTTTGGAAAGCTATGGGGATATTCTTGAAATGATTGGTATGTTTATTAAGGAAAATGATAGTTTCGAAAACATGATTGACCGACTTTCGGAACTATTGTCGAACAGGCAAAAAGATATAACTGGTGCTGAAATACAATTAAATAGAGGAGAGCAAAATTTAAGCTCTGAGAATTTTGTTCAGGCTATTAGGCATTTGGGACAAAGTGTTTTATTATTTGGAAAGGAACAAACCAAGAGAGAGTATGTGATTGCTTGTTGTATGTTAGGAATGGCATATGAGGAGGAAGACCTGCTTTATGCTGCCAAAGCTATGATGATGAGAGCTGCATCAATGCTACTACATCAGACTGAAATAGAAGGAACCGTTGACCGTCTGCTGATAACCGTCTTAAATGAAATATGCAAGATAGCTTTACGATCTGGTCAGATTATTGATTTTCTAAATTTCTATCACTTGCGGTATATGTTTTCAAATCTTAATCCAGATTTTATTGATGACCAGATGATGAAGATGATTGCTGAGCATCAAAACGCATTTGCTGTAAGGTTATTGACTGGAGATCCTTCTTACTCAGGTTATGGTAGGCTACCAGAAATATTGAAGCGCTTTGAGATGGCGGTTCCTTTGGATGTACTTTTCCTGAAATTAGGGTATCCTGAAAAGATAAGTAAAGAATTCAAAGCTTTAATGTCTGATGAAAAAGATATCATTAAACTCATGCGTGATAAGATCGAAGATGGTTTCTATCTTTTTGACAATCGCTTATCTGAAGAGACTACTGTGATTGAAACGTTGGTAAATGGGTGTAAAATAACAGCTCAATGTAAGAGCAGTTGCTTGTTGTTGCCTTATGCAGAAGTGTTCCTGGCATTTATAGAATCGCTATGTTCTACAATGACCTTCAAAGATTTGGCATTTTCCACTAATCATATACATTTTGATATCTTAAATATAGGACAAGGTAAGACGGAAATAATAACGGGTAATAATACAAGTCATTACATTTTTAAAGTGAACTATAATGAGATAAACGAACATGAGCTTTGGGAAACCATGTGCATGTTTATGGGGCTGTTTTTTACACAAAATGCCATGTCAAAAGATATGATGAATTTGTTTGAGGATAAACAAACAAAAGAAAAATTGCTTCATCGCCTTTCTTGTTTGACGACATATGCATCTGATTTTAACAATGTGGTAGGGGAGAATTATAAGCCTAAACTTAGCGATTGGCAACTAGGGAAGGATGAGTATTATGCTTTTCAAGGAAAAGATGACCTTTCAACCCCATTTGAAAACAGAAGGGGGAAACAAGCAGATAACACCATAACTTCAATTATTGATTTCTCACTGTGGAATAAGGCAAAATGGAAAGGATGTGGTTTCTTTATCGATACTTATATGCTTGATAGACCAATTCTCTTCTTCGCCTATCAGAATATTGTAGAAGGAATTAAGATTTTTGATGGTTGGGAAAAGTCATTTATGAAAAAAGAGCTTAACATTAGAATTTCTTTTCTTTTCCATGTGGATAAAAGTCATCCAGCATGGTATAGAGTGCATGTGTGCCAGGATTTAGAACCATTAAAGAACTCAATAAAGAGTAGGCATGTTACTCAGGCATCTAGAATGCACACTATGCATGCATTTACATCTGAAAATATAGACAATTTCAGATTGTTTTATGAGAGATGTCATGGCTGTCATATCGCGGCTGTTTATATGAATGACCAGAACCAAATGGTACTGGACGATAAAACAAAAAGGTCGAATCATCTTATACCGATTAACAACGTATTTTTCAGAGAAGCCTGGGAAGTAGGGCTCAATGATATTGACAGTGTTGCGGTTTTACCAGACGATGATCCAATTATCCCCGAAAATCATCTCAGTGACGCACCTGTGTTAGAGGTTTTAAGAAAACAAAGAGAAATATTGAATAGGAAAAATTGATTAACTTTGCAGACAAAATAGATTATGGCACTGGCAATAAACATAGAAGACCTGCTGAATAAGCAGAAGATAGAGTCCAACAGGATTGAATTCAAGAAAGGTTGGAATCCCGCAAGTATATACCATAGCGTGTGTGCTTTTGCCAATGATTTCGACGATCTTGGTGGTGGATATATACTGGTTGGAGTGGATAGCGATGATGATACGGGAATGGCTATCCGCCCCGTGGAAGGTGTACCCGTAGAGAAGATTGACGGCATTCTTCAGGAAATGGTAAGCTATAACAACAAGATGTCACCATATTATATGCCCAGGACAAGCGTTGAAGAGGTGGACGGAAGGCAAGTTTTAGTGATTTGGTGTCCTGCTGGCATCAACAGACCATATTTTGTACCTGAGAATGTTACCGCAAAAAATGGTAGTAAGGAATACTTCTATATCCGGAGCGGTACGAGTAGTATCATTGCTAAAGGTGAGGTGCTTGACGAACTTCGCGAATTAGCCAGTCGTGTGCCGTTTGATGAAAGGGGTAATCCTGACATCAAAGTAGAGGATATATCTACGTTGTTGCTTCGTGAATACTTGGTGAAGGTCGGCAGCAAACTGGCTAATGAGTTATACGAAAGACCACTGAGCGAGATTCTGGAGCAGATGGACTTGTACGTGGGGCCATCAGAGAATCGTATGCTGAGGAATGTTGCTGCAATGATGTTCTGCGAGAACCCAAGTAAGTTCTTCAAACGGACACAGGTTGAAGTCGTATTCTTTCCAGAAGGACGGTTGGTGAATCCTAATAATATGTACGAGGCACCTATTATCACTGGCTCCGTCACACAGATTATCGAGCGGACTCTGGAGTATCTGAATCGCATGGTGGTGATGCAGTCCATCATTAAGCCCAAGAACGACAACCACAGTATCAAGTTCTACACCTATCCTTACCAGGCATTGGAAGAAAGTGTGACAAACTCACTTTATCATCGAGATTATCGCGAGTGGGAACCTGTTGTGATAACGGTAGAACCAAAGGGTATTACCATTCAGAACGTAGGTGGCCCAGACCGCAGCATCCCTACAGCAGATATCAGTCGTGGTGAACTGCTTATCTCCAAACGTTACCGCAATCGTCGTTTGGGTGAATATCTGAAGGAATTGGAGTTGACCGAAGGACGAAGCACTGGTATTCCAACCATCCAGAATGTGCTGAAGGCTAACGGTTCACCTCGCGCTGTCGTCGTTACGGACGAAGAGCGTACCTTCTTCCGCATTACCATTCCCTGTCATGAGGCTGCAGGCAACATCATTGCTGACATAGCGACAAGAGAGAAGATAAAGGATAGTTCACAGGAAATGGTCAAGAACATCCCTGATGTCCTGAAGGATGTCCTAAAAGATGTCCAGAAAGATGTCCTAAAAGAACTATCTGAAAGACAGGTAGTTATACTTGAATTGGTATATACGTCACCAGAAGCAACTCTAATAGAAATGTCCAGAAAGCTTAAAGTGTCCGATAAGACTATCCAACGAGAGTTTGCAGCTATTAGGAAATTGGGCATCAATATTGAGCGTCAAGATGGACGCAAGGAAGGTAAATGGGTTATCAAAATTGGGAAATAGGAAATGGAGTTTAGTGAGGAACAGCTTAAAAAACTGTCAGTTCTATTTGAGGAAAAAGTTGAAAAAGAGCTAACAATCGAAGAGGTTCGAAAGTTTGTTCAGTTGGATACAATTGACGATTGCAAACAGTATTTACGGGTGATGCTTGATTTCTACTTCGATGTTATAAAGTCACCAGAGGGACGTAAAGCGAACTCTTATATAGAAGACGACCGGAATATTTGGATGCAAACCATGTTTAGCAAGGGATGCCAATTTATATCTTTGCTCGATGGTGTCGGATATTCTAAAGGTACTATCCGTCTTAAACCCATAATAGACTTTTCTATTCTTTTTACTATTGCAAGGAGTGTATATGAATCTCTTATCGCATTTGAACTATTGTTTGTCCTTCCAAAGACAGATGATCAGCAAACTATTATTTATAATCTATTCATGGCTCAAGGTTTGTCTGAAAGGTTAAAAGACTTAGATGAAGAGATGCGTAGTCATAATCCAACAAGGGTACAGGAAGAACAGAATGATATCGATGATTGTAGAAAGGCGATAGAAGACACAGAGTTGTATAAGACCCTAGACAAGCAAACAAAAGCGACAATTGATAATGCCCTTGGATATGGGAAGAGATTCCGTTATATTTTTAAGGAGGATAATACTATGGAATATATTCAATATGAAAAGGCTTACACATTGCTAAATGTAAAGGAGAATCTTTTTGATAATCTTTATTCTTTCTTCAGCCTTCATGGGCATCCGTCTTATTTATCACTAATCCAATTTCGAGATGCATATAAAGACGAATATCGTGCAGACAAGGAGATGGCTAAACATGCAACACAATGTGTTCTGGCATTTATGAGCATTTTCATCGTAGATTATATGAACCTTGTTCCTGAGATTAAGGTCATGTATGATAAACTTGAAGAACCAAGACGATTTGCAATTGGCATGTACGAAGATGCGATGAGAGGTGAGAAGAAGTTTCAATAAAGAAATGATTCTCTGTGCAAGTTTGTGAATATTTGTGGCAGTATCCACGTTAGGGTTTGATTGTTTACAAATCTTAGTGGCATCTTAATTCCAGCATTGATGGAACAAACATGAAATGTTCCATCAATGTTCCATCAAAATAGAAGATAATCGGAAGTGAAAATCCCTGTAAGCGCTTGACTTACAGGGATTTATCTTGTAGGGTGCCCGGTGGGACTCGAACCCACGACATTCAGAACCACAAGCAGAGTTGCGAATGTCTCATAAACCCTGTATTCATCGGTGTTTCCGCAATTTTCGATTTTTTGTTTGCGGCTATTTTGCGGCTATTTATGCAAGAACCGATTCTGTTTCAATAATTCTCTTAAGATTTGAGATGAATCACTCTTGAACTCATCGGCCATCATCAAATGACAGACCTTTTTCAAATCTGATGCAAAAGTAGATAAAGTAATTAAATAAGAAAAATATTTTGTTATTTTTTTCTTCATTTTACTTGTATATTCAGGGATAATTTGTATCTTTGCAAAATAATAACCGTCATTATTATAATGACCATTATCATTTCGGGTTATGAAGTTCTATGATAGAGAGTCAGAGCAGCAACTGCTCAAAGAGGTTTTGCATCAAAGTAAACGTGAGGCGCGAATGACTGTCCTCATGGGGCGCAGACGTATCGGTAAGACGGAACTATCGCAAAGATGCGGGGATGAAAGCATCCTTTATTTCTTCGTTGGTAAGAAAGCAGAGTCGCTGCTATGTCAGGATTTTGTTGCCGAGATTACCAATAAACTTGGAGTGCCGGTTTTGGGACAGGCAAACTCCTTCGCCGAGATCTTTAAGTTCGTGCTCCAACTTTCAGAGAGCAGGGCGTTCACATTGGTTATTGATGAGTTCCAGAATTTCCAGAAGGTAAACCCGACGGTGTTCAGCGATATGCAGCGTGACTGGGACTTGTGGAAACGGAAGAGTCACTTGAACCTGATTATCAGCGGATCTGTCTTTACACTGATGAAGAAGATCTTCGAGGACTATGAGGAACCGCTTTTCGGACGTGCCGATGAGAAACTGACGCTTCAGCCATTCAAAACTGATGTATTGAAAGACATCCTACACGACTTTAACCCCGAATATACGCCAGAGGACTTGCTGGCATTGTTCAGCATTACGGGTGGTGTTGCTTGGTATGTCACTCTGCTGCTTGACCGTGGAAAGACCCGTAAGAACAAGATGTTGGCTGCATTGACAGAAGAAAATTCTCCCTTCATCAACGAAGGCAAAAGTATTTTGGTTGAGGAGTTTGGAACCGACTATGTTATCTATTTCTCTATCCTGACTTGCATTGCCTGTGGTATGAAGACCAGTGCGGAAATCAAGAACGAACTGGGTATCGAAAATATCAGCAGTTATCTGTCACGCCTGGAGGACTACTATGGACTGATTAGTAAGTACCAGCCAATCTTTGCCAAAGAGAGCAGCAAGAAAGTGCGCTATCAGTTGGATGACTGCTTCCTGATATTTTGGTTCCGCTTCTTTTTCAAGTATCAGGCTTTGGTGGAAAATAAGGCACTGAAAGCTCTTGGCGACATCATCAAGCGCGACTATGATGGTCTGTCAGGGCTGATGATGGAGCGTTACTTTGTCCGTAAGTTCCAGGAGGAAGGACGGTATATCGTCGGCAAATGGTGGGACAGAAAAGGCTTCAATGAGATAGACCTTGTGGTGGTTGACCCCATAGGGAAAGAAGCATGGGTATATGAACTGAAGAAAGACGTGAGCCGTTACGACGAGGCCTCCTTCAAGGAGAAAGTTGACACAATGGTAGCCCAGACCCCGGAACTACGCAAGATGACCATTCACATCGGCTCACTCACTAAGGAGGATATGTAAAAATGATATAACTAAAAACCTAAGATATTAATGACAAAGGGATTATCAAAATCGCGCTACACAGCCTTATGCTAGTGCCCGAAGAACCTCTGGCTGAAGATGTATAAGCCTGATGAGGCTACTGTGGATACTGGTGTGGAGGCCAGCTTTGAGAGTGGTAACGAAGTAGGTGATCTGACAATGGGACTGTTTGGTCCTCCTCCGCTACTGCGAACTCGACACCTGGGCTATGGTAAAAGTCTGGGAGAAACTGAAAGAGGTGGCGGAGTAAATTGAATTAATCGTAAGAATAACTATATTGATGTCAGAGTATTAATAAAAGCAATAATTATGGAAAATAGAAGAAAGTTTTATACAGGTGGATTATGGGCACCTGATACAATGAAACAAAGGTATGACCATATCAAATGGGCGTTGGATAACCATATCAATTTAGACGAAGATGAACTTAAGTTTATTATTAAGAATGGCTTCGTTTCAAAGATTTACATTTCAGATGAAGTCATGAAGAATTATAAGTCTTCAGACTTTGGTGCTCAGGGGGGGGTGTATAAGGAAATTTTAAAAGGGAACAACGCCGTATTGGGTACAAATGTCTTTGATATATGTAAAGCTGTTGAAAGTAGAGGAAAAGCATATAATACTGAAGGAATTATCATTGAGCATGTTGTACCTGCAAAAGTATACCTTGGTGATGTAAAAGAGAAATATGCTCATAATATGTTTACATTTGAATATTTTAAGAAAGTATTTGATGCAGTCAGTATTTGTCTTGTATCTAAAAAACAGGATGCCAGTCTAAATAGATTTAAGTCAACAATGCCACTTGGTTATGAAGATTTTATAAGATATCCTTTTGCCCGATACGATGATAAACTTGGAGGAGTGAAAATTGATGTACATGGTCCTTGGACTATGAAAAATGGGCGTCTCATATAGTAATGATAACGTGAGTTCGACGTAAGAAAAGTGTTAAAAAAGTTGTGGGAATGGAATATTTTTAGTAACTTTATAGGTGATAATCAAAGAGTTACAAACAAATACCCATTCCCATGACGACTGCAAATTTAATAGATATTTTCTGTATTCTCGACGAATTCTGCAAAAAAAAAGACATTGCTTTGCAGCGATGTCTTCTTTGGGTGTGAGGTCTGCTCACAAAAAAAGACATTGCTTTGCAGCGATGTCTTCTTTGGGTGCCCGGACGGACTCGAACCGTCGACATTCAGAACCACAATCTGACGCTCTAACCAACTGAACTACGGGCACCATGTTGGTTTTGGTTGCGCTTCTTTTCAAAAGCGAGTGCAAAGATACGGGATTTATTTGGAATAACCAAACAAATCCCGAACTTTTTTGCTTGTAGATGTGAATCTTTTGCTTTTTATGCCCTTTTTCTAGTCCTGCGGACGGGTAAAGCTGCTTCGCAGCAGTGCAAAGCCTTCGGCAGAGCAGGAAGATTACTGAGCCTTTGCAGGTGCAGCGGGAGCAGCTTCCTTAGCGGCAGCGGGTGCAGCTTCCTTAGCGGCAGCGGGAGCAGCTTCCTTGGCGGCAGCGGGAGCAGCCTCCTTAGCGGCGGCATCCTTAGCAGCGGGAGCGGCCTGCTGACCAGCACCGAATCCCTGCGTGTTGGTGGGATTGGTGGTCTGGGTCTCAGTGGCTACGTTCTCGAGCACGCTCTGCTCTGTGACCGACTTCGGTGCGACGTAAGCGCAGATGACGCTGAAGATCACCATTGCAGCGGCGAGGCTCCATGTGGCCTTCTCGATGACATCGGTGGTCTTGCGGACACCCATAATTTGGTTAGAGGCGGAGAAGTTCGAAGAAAGACCACCGCCCTTAGACTCTTGAATGAGCACGATGCCGATCATCAGCAGTGCTGCGATAACGATAAGAATTACGAATAATGTGTAAACCATTTTTTAATTATTTTTGTTTGTTGTTTTGTTTGTTATTCAATATCAATTTCTCAAGGAATCGAATTTGGTCTGCAAAGTAAGCATTTTTTTTTGGATAATTCAAATTTAAACGCTGAATAATTTCTAAAGCTTTGCTATATCGCCCTTGTTTTATGTAAATTTTGGCTAAAGTCTCGGTAAAATAGCCATCTTCGTCGTCGTTTTCGTCACCATCGGTGAGCATTTGCACTTCTGGTGTGAAGTCGATTTCGTCCTTGAGTTGTATCTTGCCGCCCTCGTTCTCGATGAAGTGGTCGATGAGGTCCTGACCCTTCATCTCGGGTGCTGGCTCGGCGGACGGCTCTTGGTTCAGCTCGTCCTCGATGTCGAGCAGGTAGGCTACATAGTCGACGGCCGCATCGGCAGGGGTGGGCTTGCGCCGCGCCACGGGTTGCTCGTCTTCGTCCTTGGGGATGGAGTCGAGGAAGTTGTCGATGAGGGCAGTGGTGCGGTCGGCGGCGGGCTGTTCCTGGCGCTTTTCCGAAACGGCTGCTTTCTCCTTTGCGGCGGGTGCCAGCTGATAGTGTCCTGCCTCGACAAGTTCGAAGAGCTTGCTGCGGTCGGTGAGATAGATGGCGGCACGTCGCAACTCCTCGTCGAACGATGCATCGTGCAGCAGATAGAGGTTCTTCAGCAAGAGCAACCGTGCGGGCTGGTAGTAAGGATGGAGCGCAAGGAGCGAGCGGAGATCGTAGAGCGTCTCCTTGTCGAACCTTTCGGGGTGCTTGATGAGTGTGGTGAGTTCCATATATTCCTTACTATCTGAAACGGGTTCTACCAATTGGCAACGGTGGCATTGAAAATCTGGTCGGTGATTTCCTTCACCATCTGCGTGACAAGTTCTTCCTGCACGGAATTGAGCGACTGCGTGGACTCATACGCCGAGGTTGCCGTGAAGGAGCGCTCGAAGTCGTCGGAGTGCTTTTTGTTGTTGGTGAACCGCACGTTGACGGTCATCGACAGTTCCACCTGTGCCGAATAGCCTTCGCTCGACACCGACTTGTTGCGCTGCGTGTACTGCGTGATCTCGCCTTCAATCTTCAAGTCACCATTGCGCTTCACCTGTATAAGCTTAGTGTGGTTAGCGTAGATATCCTTCAGCTGGTTGTTGAAGAGCGGTCCCATGGGTCCCCACACATAGCTGGCACGAATGGGGAAGTCAACAATCTCGATGGTCTTCGTCGTGCTGTAGTCGATGCTGGCACCGTTGAAGCTGTAGTGGGGCACGCAGGAGGTCTGCATGAAGCAGCCTAACGGCAGCCATAGCAGCAACAGCCACAAGCGGAGACTCGTGGCGCGACTGGCGATGTGTTGGCGAAAGACTTTCTTCATATTTTGTTTCTTGTTGAATGGGCAATGCGAAGCCTTTTATAGGGGCGAGGCTATTGTTACTTTTCTCTCCGCAATCTTATTTCTCCTTTTCGAGGCCGAACTGCTTCAGACGGCGATAGAGTGTGCGGTCGCTGATGCCCAGCTCCTGCGCAGCACGTTTGCGATTGCCGCCGTTGCGCTCGAGAGCCTTCTCGAGCATCTGTCGGCTGAGGTCGGTGAGGTTCAGGCTCTCCGGCTCTTTGATTTCCTCGGCTTCGGCATCCTCCAGGGGGAGCGACGACGACATGCCACTATTGCCGGCGACGGGTGCCACAGTCATTCCCGAGAGGTCGACAGCCTGGATGGGGTGTTGGAATCCCACAGCGCCGTTGAGCCCGCGGGCCTCGTCGAGTTGCTTGCGCAGACTGTTCATGTCACGACGCAGGTCGCTGACGTTGCCGCGCAGCTCGTAGAGAATCTTATAGAGCAGCTCGCGCTCGCTCTCGTAGGAATGCGAGCCCTTGTCGCCAATGACGGCGAGCTGCATGCTCTCTGGGTCTTTTGGAATGTACTTCAGGAGTGTTTCCACATCGATTTCGCGCTTCTCGCTGAGCACCGACATCTGCTCGGTGATGTTCTTCAGCTGACGCACGTTGCCTGGCCACTTGTATTGCAGCATGAGGCGCTTGGCATCTTCGGAGAGCGTAATCTTCGGCAGGTGGTATTTCTCGGCCATCTGACTGGCGAAGAGGCGGAACAGCATGAGGATATCCTCGCCGCGGTCGCGCAAGGCAGGCATCTGGATGGGGATGGTGTTCAGACGATAGTACAGGTCTTCGCGGAAGCGTCCCTCGCTGATGGCCTTCGTCAGGTTGACATTGGTTGCAGCGACGATGCGGACGTCGGTCTTCATGATCTTCTGTCCGCCCACACGGATGTACTCACCCGTCTCGAGCACTCGCAAAAGTCGTGCCTGAGTGGCGAGCGGCAGTTCGCCAACCTCGTCGAGGAAAATGGTGCCCTTGTTCGCCACACCGAAATAACCTTCGCTCTCACCGATGGCTCCGGTGTAAGATCCCTTCTCATGACCGAACAACTCGCTGTCGATGGTACCTTCAGGAATGGAGCCGCAGTTGATAGCAAAGAACTTCTCGCGCCGACGGGGTGAGTTGTCGTGGATGACGCGTGGGATGATCTCCTTACCTACTCCACTCTCGCCCACGATGAGCACGCTCAAATCGGTGGGTGCCACCTGCAGGGCGACATCCAAAGCATGGTTCAACGCATCGCAATTTCCTACGATGTTGTACCGACTTTTCACCGTTTGTAGTCTACTACTATCCATTTTGGGGTGACAAAATTACACAATTAATTCGAGATATCTGCAATTTTGGCAGTTTTTTTATCATTTCTTGGGATTCTGCTTGTCAATTTTAATAAGCAGAAGCCCAATTCCGGTCCAAATGAGTTCCCTGATGCGCACAATAAGTGCGACGAAGGTTCCGGCGCTGGCCGTCATTCCAAGTCCGTTGACCGACATCAGGAAGCCACCTTCGCGACCACCCAACTGCAGCGGCATGAAGAAGAGCATATTGGCAAACAGCGACGTGAAAGCCAGGATGAGCACACACTGGATGTAGTTCACCGAAGGCATGAGGATGAGCAACACGAAGAACACCTCGAGGGCAGCGCCAAAGCGGCACAGCAGTTCCAACACAACGGCCAGCACGAAACTCTTCGGATTCTGGTTGTGGAGTGCTGCTATCTGCTGGTCGACGGTGTCGAGTTGCTCGCGGTGCACCTCGATGAAGCCGCGTGCCCAGCGCTTCACGAAGGGAACATGTCGGAGGATTTTCATCGCCCTGACTGCCAAGCCCTTCCGATAGCCCACCATAAAGAACCACAGGCCAAGGATGCAGAACGAGCCAACGATGGTTAGGACGGTTCCCATGAAGACGTTCACGGGCCGTGTGAGGATATAGAGGAAGATGGAGATGAACCAGAACCAGAAGTGGCTGAAAATGTGAGTCATCGCATAGAGGATGACCGACGACGAGGCACGCGCGGTGCCTATCTTCGGTGCCAGCTCCATCACTCTGTAAGGCTCGCCGCCCATGAGTCCGCCGGGTGTGGCGTAGTTCAGAGCGAAGCCGCTGACCGTGACCTTATAGAGCCACCAGAAGGAGAACGGCGTTGCCGAGACGGGCTTTCCCGACTCCTTCGACAACCTTGCGAGTTCCTCCTTGGGCACCTGCGCCTTGATGATGACAAACCACGCCGCCGCGTTGAAAACATACAAAACAACCCATAGTGCCACTACTGCAAAGAACCAGTAGCCAGCATGCTTCAGTCCGCTCCAGACTTGAGCGAAGTCGAGCTGGGTGACCATCACGATGAGCACCAGCAGTCCGAAGGCAAAAAAGCCGTTTTGATATTTCTTCTTCATAGATTCACCGCCGAGGCGGGGGTGTTATGCAGCCGGGTTATGAGAACGGGTTAAGAGGCAGGGTTAAGAAACCGGGTTAAGAGCCGGGTTATGCCTCAGCTTTCGGCTCTTTCGGTTGCTCTTGTTGATCGTTCTTCTCGTTCTCGCGTCCCTCGCGCTTCTTGGGAATGGCGAAGCGCACCTTCTCGCTCTCATCGCGCTTCTCGTGATAGAGCTTCGGCAGCGGATTTGCCAACGGCGCGTCGTAGTTCTTGCGGTTGCGAGCTGCATCGATGACGGCGTAGAGAGCCTGACGGAACGGAGCCTCATCAACCTCGTTGTGTCCGGCGAGTTCGAACGACGGACCGTAGCACGAAGCAGCACACGGCACGAGCAGTCCTGCCACATAGACGATGTTGTCGGCAGCAGAGAGTGCCTTCAAGGGTGCCACACCCTGATCGTAGTACATCGCCAACACAGCGTCGAACGAATGATACTTCTCGGTGCCGAAGAAGTCGCTGGCAGCAAACGGACCATAGGTCTGCTTACCCGATGCCACGAGCTTCTGGATGGCAGGCGTGATGATTTCACGCTCCTCCACCCCATCAGCATTGGAGTTGAGGGCGAGAACTGCCACGCGCGGATTGCCCACTCGGAGGTCGCGCTTCAGCATGGCGAAGAGCATTTCGGCCTTGCGGATGATCAGGTCGGTGGAGAGCTGTGCGACAACGTCCTTCATCGACATTCCGCTGGTTGCCACAGCCACACGCAGCGGCTCGGCCATGAGCATCTGCAGGCCTGTAGCCTCCAGGCTGGCATTGGTCTCAAGCGGACCGAGCAGGAGCGCATCGTAGGCGCCGTTCTTCATGTCGGCAACCGCCTTACCCAAGGCTTTGTCGCCTGCCTTGCGGGCTTCGTCGGTGGCGTTACCCAGCTCCACTTTCACTTCCTCATCGAAACAAGTGATGAGGTTGATGCGACCGTCGCGCACCTCGTCGGCAGAGCTGATGATGCTAAACATCGTCTCCGTGCCCAGCGCCTTGCGGTGATAGGTGGCGAGCTTCGGCGAACCATAGATGACGGGCGTGCAGAGTTCCAGCATCTCCGGCTCGGCAAAGGTTTTAAAAATCAGTTCATATCCGATACCATTGGTATTGCCATGCGTAATGGCGACGCGGATTTTTCTTTCTTCCATTATCTTTATTTTTTGTATAACATTTTTCCTACATAGGCAATCAGCACGACTCACCCTGCTGACGGGCGGTGCTGAGAAGGCCGCAGGCGGCATAGATGTCCTGACCACGCGAAGCACGGATGGTGGTGAAGACGCCATGAGCCGTGAGGTAGTCGCGGAAGCGCAGCATCGTCTGCTCGTCGGCACCGTGGAGAGGCACACCAGGAATCTGGTGGAAGCGTATCAGGTTGATACGGCAGTCGAGACCGCGAAGCAGGTCGACGATAGCTTTGGCGTGCGCCATGGAATCGTTGAGTCCGCCGAACACAATATACTCGAACGACAGACGGCGCTGGTGGGCGAAGTCATAGCCTCGCAGCAGCTCCACGACCTCGTTGATGCTCATCGCCTTCTCGGAAGGCATGAGCTGTGCGCGCTGCTCGTGAAGCGGCGAATGAAGACTGATGGCAACGTGGCAAGGACTCTCGTCGAGGAATCGCTTGAGCTTCCCGCGCACGCCCACGGAGCTCACCGTGATGCGCTTCGGGCTCCACGCCCATCCCCAGTCGGCGGTGAGGACCTCGGTGGCTCGCAACACGGCATCGAGGTTGTCCATCGGCTCGCCCTGTCCCATGAACACGATGTTCGTGAGCTGTTCACACTCGGGAATGGCATAGATCTGATTCAGAATGTCGGCAGCGGTGAGGTTACCGTGCCACCCTTGCTTACCAGTCTGGCAGAACAGGCAGTTCATCTTGCAGCCAACTTGGCACGACACACACAACGTGGCACGCTCGCCGTCGGGAATGAACACGGTCTCGACGAACCGTTCTTCCTCGCCGTGAGCATCGTCGGCGCAACGAACTGGCAATAAATATTTCACTGTGCCGTCAACACTGTGCTGACTGTCGGCAGGCGGCATGCAGCCCACTTCGTAGGCTTCCTTCAGACGCTCGCGGTTCTGCTTGGAGAGATTGGTCATCTCGTCGATGCTCTTCACATGCTTCACATAGAGCCACTGAGCCATCTGCCCACCCGTAAAGGCAGGCATGCCCAGCGATTTTGCCACATCTTTCAGTTCGGCCAATGTCATGCCTAAAAGGCGCTGTTTTGTGGAATCCATGATGCATTTAGCCACTTTCAACCTGCAAAGTTACAATTTTTTCCCTTCATTTGAGCATTCTTCGACTTTTTTTTGTATATTTGCACCTAATATTTCATAAAAACCAAAATAAAAATGAGAGAACGCATAGATTGTTTCCTGCCTTGCAACGATCTCGAAGCCGTCGGCCCAATGGTCGAAGCATTGCGGCAGAACAAAGATGTGAGAAAGATATTCCTACTCGTAGAACCTGATTTTGAAAAACATGCCGTAGCCGCAGAAGGCTGCCAGACGCTCGTCGTCGGCGACCTACTCTCTACGGAGACCATGAGGCTCGTCAGCACGACAGCTGCCGCCGACTACATCCTGCTCAACCTGAAGACGCCGCCCGTGATGCCGGGAGCCAATGCGCTCGCTCGCATGACAAGGGCTGCCGACGAGACACAGGCGGCAATGGTCTATAGCGACTATCTGGAAGAACAGTCGGTGGGCGGCGAGAAGCGAGTGGTCAAGCATCCCGTCATCGATTATCAGGAAGGTTCGCTGCGCGACGACTTCGACTTCGGACCATTGGTATTGCTGCGCACCTCGCTGGCGAAAGCTTGGGCAAAGGCCACCGATGCGCAAGAGCAGAATGGCGACACACGCCACGTATACCGCTTTGCCGGTTGGTACGACCTGCGCCTCTTCCTCAGTCGCCAGCAACAGCTGTTCCATCTGAACGAGGTGCTCTACACCACCATAGAACTCGACACGCGCAAGAGCGGCGAGCGACAGTTCGACTATGTGAACCCACGCAACCGCGATGTGCAAATCGAGATGGAAACGGCGTGCACGCAGCATCTGGAAGCAGTACATGCGCTGGTTGACACCACCTCGTATGCCGACATTGACTTCGACGAGCAGGATTTTGCCGTTGAGGCATCGGTGGTGATTCCCGTCTTCAATCGTGCAAAGACCATTCGCGACGCCGTAGAGAGTGCGCTGGCGCAACGGACACAATTTGCGTTCAACGTGATTGTGGTCGACAACCACTCCACCGACGGAACTGGCGAGATTCTTGCCAAGTTCAAGGCGGACTCAGAGGAAGCCCGAGAGCGACTCATCGTCATCACTCCCGAGCGCAACGACCTGGGCATCGGAGGCTGCTGGAACGTAGCCATCAACGACGAGCGCTGCGGACGTTTTGCCATACAACTCGACAGCGACGACCTCTATTCGTCGCCACAGACGCTGCAGCAAATCGTCGACGCGTTCTACGAGCAGCGGGCAGCGATGATTGTGGGCTCATACCGCATGTGTAACTTCCAACTGGAGACACTCCCGCCAGGACTCATCGACCACCGCGAGTGGACCGATGGCAACGGCCCGAACAATGCGCTGCGCATCAACGGACTTGGAGCGCCGCGCGCCTTCTTCACGCCGCTGGTCCGACAGCTGCAGTTCCCCAATACCAGCTATGGCGAAGACTATGCGATGGGACTGGCCTTCAGCCGCCAGTGGCGCATCGGCCGCATCTACGACGAGCTGTATCTCTGTCGTCGCTGGGAGGGAAACAGCGATGCCGCCCTCTCCATCGAGAAGCAAAATGCCAACAACCTCTATAAAGACCGTCTGCGCACGATGGAACTCCACGCACGCCAGATGGAGGAGAACCCGAACCGCGAGACGCCGCTCACTCGCTTCTTCGACCGACAGCTGGAAAAATGGGGCGATGCCAACCGACGCTATCGCGATCTGTCGAATGTGCAGACGCGTGAGCTTTCGGCAAGCGATACCACATTGCGCATCCAGTGGAATCCAGCACGCATGGTGTCGACGGGTGCGAAGATCGACCAGAAGACCATCGGCGAGCGCCCTTGCTTCCTCTGTGCAAAGAACCGACCCGCCGAACAATTCTCACGGACGATGACGAGCAGCGACGGCAAGCATAGCTATGAGCTGCTCGTGAACCCCTACCCCATCTTGCCAATGCATTTCACGATTCCGCTGACGAGTCATGAGCCCCAGCGCATCAGTGGCCACTATCCGATGATGCACCAACTAACGAATCGTTATCCAGATATGATGGTGTTCTACAACGGTCCACGTTGCGGCGCCTCTGCCCCCGACCACATGCATCTGCAGGCAGGCACCAATGGTGTCATCCCGTTGCAGCAGAGCTGGCCCCGACTGAGCCGAAACCTCGAAGAGGTGTTCAGCCTGAACGACGATGCTGGCATCTCACTCCTGCGCGACTTCGTGTGTCCGGCATTCGTGCTGCGCAGCAAAGACCAAACCGATGATGCACGGCTGTTCGAGATACTCTATCATATGCTTAATGCGGAAGAGAATGAGGATAGCGCTGAACCTATGATGAACATCGTGGCTTGGCGGCAGGAAGAAACGCTTGTCTCGGTGGTGTTCCCACGCCGGAAGCATCGCCCTGACTGCTATTTCGCCAACGACGCCTCGCAACGGCTTGTCAGTCCTGGGGCACTCGATATGTCGGGACTCATCATCACCCCGCGACAAGACGACTTCGAACGTCTCACAGCCGAAGAGGCCACAGCCATTCTGCGCGAATGCAGCCTCGACGACGATGCCATGCTGCGTCTCGCCGACCAACTGCGGCAGACGGGCACCGAGCTCCTCAAGGCCAAGAACCAGGAACAGGAGGAGCATGGCGAGGAACCGAATGTCACCGTGGGCATCGTGAGTGCACAGCAGATACGGTTCACGCTGAACAAACCATACACCGCCAAGGGTGTCGACATCACAGGCACACAGGTGGTGGAGTTTGCCGAGGGTGGCATCCTCTGGAACGGCAACCAATATCGCGAGTTGCACTTCCTGCCGAAGCGCACCGATGCATCGTTCTCGCTCGAAGATGTGGTCATTGGCGTAGGTTTCCATTGGGAGCGCAAGGAGACGCAGACCTTCCGCGGCTCGCTGCATCTGGTGGTGGAGGCCGACCAGATTTGCGCCATCAACGAGTTGCCCGTCGAGCAATATCTTGAGAGCGTCATCTCCAGCGAGATGAGCGGCACCTCGTCGCTCGAGTTGCTGAAGGCGCATGCGGTCGTGTCGCGCTCGTGGCTGCTGGCACAGATGAAGAAGCGCGAGGAGAACAGCGACCGCCGCGACAACTTTTTCTCGTTCATCAAGAAGGATGATGAACTCATCCGTTGGTACGACCGCGAGGAGCATACCATCTTCGACGTCTGCGCCGACGACCATTGTCAGCGCTATCAGGGCATCACACGTGCCGCCAACCCGCATGTGGCAGAAGCCATCAGGGCGACGAAGGGTCAGGTGCTGATGTCTGATGGTCAGGTGTGCGACACCCGTTTCTCGAAGTGCTGTGGCGGCCGAACCGAGGAATATCAGTATTGCTGGGAGAACATCACAAAGCCGTATCTGCAGTCGGTGGATTGTCCGTGGTGCAACACGCACGACGAGCACATCATCCGACAGGTGCTCAACGACTACGACCAAGAAACCGTCGACTTCTACGAGTGGACGGAGGCCATCAGCGCGAAGCAGATTGGCGAGTGGCTGCAGAGCAAGCTCGGCATCGACCTGGGTGCCATTCAAGACCTCGTCCCCGTGGAGCGCGGCAAGAGCGGTCGCATCTGGAAACTGAAGTTCGTGGGCACACAGGGCACCTACACCATCGGCAAGGAGCTTGAGATACGCCGTGTGCTCTCGCCCACTCATCTGAAGAGCAGCTGCTTCGATGTAGAAAAACTGGTCGACAAGCTGCCGCCGTCGGTGGAGGCTGCCGCCGAGGAACACGATGCCGACGACATCACCTTTGTGCTGCATGGTCGCGGCTGGGGTCACGGCGTTGGTCTATGCCAGATTGGAGCCGCCGTCATGGGTGAATCAGGAAAAGACTATCACGAAATCTTAACACATTATTATAAAAATGCAGACATCAGAAAGACCTACTAAGCCTGCGGGAGCTTCTCCCTGGGCATGGGTTCCCTCGCTCTATTTCGCCGAGGGCCTGCCCTATGTGGCGGTGATGACCATCTCCATCGTACTCTACAAACAGCTCGGATTGTCGAATGCCGAAATCACATTCTACACCTCGTGGCTCTATCTGCCGTGGGTCATCAAGCCGTTGTGGAGTCCGTTCATCGACCTTATCAAGACCAAGCGCTGGTGGATAACGGCCATGCAGCTGCTAATCAGTGCTGCCTTCGGCGGTGTGGCATTCACATTGCCCACCCATTTCTGGCTGCAGGGGTCGCTGTTCTTCTTCTGGGTGATGGCGTTCTCGAGTGCCACGCACGACATTGCCGCCGACGGCTTCTACATGCTCGGCCTCGACGAACACAACCAAGCGTGGTTTGTAGGCATTCGCTCTACGTTCTACCGACTTGCCACCATCTTCGGACAAGGCATCCTCGTAATGATTGCCGGCAACCTGCAGGTCATCTATCGCAACAGCATCGCATTCTCGTGGAGTCTGATGTTCTATGGTGTCACGGGATTGTTCATCGGCCTATGGCTCTGGCATAGCTACATCCTGCCTCGCCCGAAAGACGACCAGCCACGCAAGGACATCAACGCCAGCACCATCTGGAGCGAGTTCGTGCATACCATCATCACGTTCTTTCAGAAGAAGCAGGTGCTGGTGGGCATTCTGTTCATGCTGCTCTATCGCATGCCGGAAGGTCTGCTGGCCAAGGTATCGGCCTTGTTCCTGATTGATGCCGGCCACAACGGCGGCTTGGGACTCTCACCGCAAGAGTACGGACTCGTACAAGGCACCGTGGGCGTCATCGGTCTTACCCTTGGCGGCATCCTCGGTGGCATCTGTGCCGGTCGCGACGGCCTGAAGCGTTGGCTGTGGCCGATGGTGTGTGCCATCACCCTACCCGACCTGGTCTATGTCTACCTCTCCTATGCCCTTCCCGACAGTCTGTTCGTCATCAACGTCTGCGTGTTTATTGAGCAGTTTGGCTACGGCTTCGGCTTCACCGCCTACATGCTATACCTTATTTTATATAGCCAGGGCGAGTTCAAGACCAGTCACTATGCACTCTGCACAGCCTTCATGGCACTCTCGATGATGATTCCCGGTCTTTTCGCCGGAGCCTTGCAGGAAGCCGTCGGCTACCGCTCGTTCTTCATCATCGTCATGATCTGCTGCGCCGTGACATTCCTCGTCACCAGCTTCCTCAAGATTGACCCGGAGTTCGGAAAGAAGAAAGAAGAATAAGAGTTTTTTCAAGAATTAATTTATTATTTAATCAAGAATTAGAGAATTTGAGAATTTATTACTTTTAAACAATGATTATTGTATACTGAATGAATTCTCTAATTCTCTAATTCTTGAAAATAAAAAACTTGATTGCTACTTGTCCAATAGCAAATTGACGAGCGGTTCTATATCTTCCGTAGTCACTTTGCCATCAGCATTCATGTCGGCAGCATCGCGGTCGTAGCCCGAAGCGTCCTGCGCATCCTTGTCCAAAATCAGGTTTACTTGTGCTGTAAGGTCGGCAATCGTGATGGAGCCATCGCGGTTGACATCGCCAATCTTAGTAGTCACCTTTTTATAACGCATGCACGAGAAATCAACTGCCAACGGCCGATGGTCGCCTAGTTGAGTTCCGTTGTCCGTGCCTTCAACAGTCCCATACGTGTAGTCCTGCTCCAAGCGGAATCCTCTAGGCACGAGTTGCAAGGTGTTCTCGGCTGTGGGGTTCAAGTAAAGTATCTTATCAACCACCTCGTAGGTTCCAAGACTATTGACAAACGTCTGATCGGCCAAGTCGTTCATGGCTGTTGTCGGATAGACACCCTCACGACGCATTTCCACCCAAGCATCCTTCGCCGTCATAGTTGTGAGCCGGTCTGTGAAATTGCCCTTAATCTCCTCGCGTGTCCAACGACTGTTGGTGTCGCCGATGATGAGTTTCGGGCGGTTCGGATCGGCTGCGTTGACGACATCTGCCATCTGGCTCCATTGCTGCTCGCGCGACTGAGGAACATCGCCGGCGTCCATGTGCAACACGTAGACATCAATCACCTGACCGCCCTCCAGCGTCATGTCGTAATGGCGGAAGCCCTTCTTGATATATTGGTTACCATCCCCCGATTCTGAATGACTCCATTGCGTCCAACTCTCGTTAGTTACACTGACCGTATTCGTATTCCATGCTAACTCCAGTCCGTCTGTATTTGCAGGGCTCAACAAGTTCAAAACATTCACTGAACCACGATATGTTCCCCAACTATAGCCTGTCATATTTGATTTCAGTTCGTCATGGTATTCGAAATCCTCGCTAAAACCGATGACATCATAGCCTTTGTTCTTTAAATAGGTGCTAATCAGTTTTGTTCCTTTGGAGCCAGGGCCGTCACTATTAATAAGAGAAGGCAACCCATCCACATTCAGGGCTGCAGCCGTGAAGTCGCTCTGTTCACTCACGTCGAGCAACCCTTTGCATGCAAGTCTGACATCATCGAGTTTCAGAAATCCCTGAGTCGCATACGGGTCGGTGCGTCCTTCAGCCCACCAGTTGATGTCGGTGCGGTCAGCTCGAATCGAGAGCCGTCCGTCGTTGCCAACAATTACTGTTGTAGTAAGTCGGATGCCCGTACAATCGCCTTGTCCTGCTGCAGAAACCATATGGTCGTTCGCATAGAAATTCACGGTGTAGCCTTCCCAAGTAGCCACCAATGCAGACACCTCATATATGCCCGCCGGCACTTCGCCAACAACTTGCTCAATGGCCACTCCCGACCACCAAGTATAAAGGTTGGCAATCCAATTACCATCATGTCCTGTTAGTGGATATGCTCTATCAGTTTCCACCATTTCAACTTCTCTCGCACCCATATCAGAGCCTTCACTGGGTGTCATCGTCCACCCCGTCAGATCTCCCATTTCGAACGACGGATTTGTGATGAGCCACGTGGCATCCACGGGGTTTTCGTCGCTGGCGCCAAGCAGTCGGCGGCGGTTTTCATTGGTGTTGCCAGCCAGCATTGGCAGGGCTGTCATCATGCAGAGCATGGTTAGTAGTCGAATCATTTTGTTCATGGTCGTTGGTAAAGATTGCTGCAAAGATAATGAATTCGCATCACATCGCCAAGAAATTCCTCGCAAAACTGCCCGTCATTCACCATTTTTGGCTTTCATCAAAACGATACATCCCCTTCACTTTCACCGACCAACTCAAAAAACACAACATAACGGAACATAATAGGGAAAAAAAGTGTAACTTTGTAGCCGTTATCCAACCATTCATCTATCATAGAGGTTATGAAGAAAACAATTCTCGCCCTTACGGCGCTTCTGTTCCTAACCATACAAACGTTGAGCGCACAGCAACCAGCCTTCCCAGGTGCAGAGGGCTTCGCAGCCAATGCCACCGGAGGTCGTGGAGGCAAAGTCGTGCATGTCACCAATCTCAACGCTTCGGGTGCAGGATCGCTGGCCGACGCCGTGAGCCAACCCAACCGCATCGTGGTCTTCGACGTAGGCGGCGTCATCGACATCACCAATGCCAGCATCACCATCAAGAGCAATATCACCATTGCCGGACAGACAGCTCCCGGACAGGGCATCACCATCTATGGCGGCCGCGTCATCGCCTCGGGCAGCAAAAACGTCATCATCCGCTACATTCGCATGCGCGGCGGAAAGAGCGTCAACCAGAAGAAGTGCACGCTCACCCTCGACGACTGCGAGAACGTCATCCTCGACCACTGCAGCATCTCGTGGGGACCGTGGGACAACGTCCACATAGCCAATGCCAACAACATCACTTGGCAACATTGCATCATCTCCGAAGGCATAGAGCCTCAGCGCTTCGGCGCCATCACCGACGGCACCCGCAACTGGACCGTCCACCACTGCTTATGGGCCGACAACAAAAGCCGCAACCCGAAGATGAAGTGCTACATTCAGTATTATAATAATGTGGTCTACAACTATGCGATGGGCATCATCGGTGGACACTCGGCAGCCGATAACTATCAGGACGTGATGAACAACTACTTCATTGCGGGTCCCAACGGGTCGTATAAGTATTTCGACGACTGGACGTCCACCGACCACCTCTACAGCACAGGCAACTATTATGATGGCAACACCGATGGAAGTCTTAACGGCACCCTCATCACAGACTACAACAGCGCCACAGCCATGCAGAAGCCTTATTTCCAAAGCTCTGCTTCCGTGAACCTCGAAACGGCGGCCGAGGCCTATCAGACCATTGCCGACCAATGTGGTGCCTCGCGTGTTCGCGACAGCCACGACCTCCGCATCATCGACCACCTCACCTCGCTCGGAAAGCGTGGTGCGTTCATCGCCAACGAGAACGACGTGGGCGGCATCGGCACTCTAGCGGATGGCACACCTCCGGCCGACACCGATCGCGACGGCATGCCCGACGACTGGGAAAAACAGAACGGCCTCGACCCCTCCGTTAACGATGCAGCCGCCTACACCCTCGGCGAAGGCTACACCAACATCGAACACTACATCAACAGCCTCGCCACGAAGAGCTACTACATCTTCGCGCCGCAGGCTCCCAAAGCAACCCTGACGAATGCCACCACCGCTCGCCTCACATGGACCAACGCGCAGAAGGACGCTACAGCCATCGTTGTCGAGCAGAGCGAAGATGGTGAGCAGTTCACCGAGATACAGCGCCTCGCCGGCAAAGCCACCAACACCCTTGTCCGCGACCTCACCGCCGGACAACTCTACTTCTTCCGCCTGAAGACCGTCACCGCCGACGGCGAGTCCGACTACTCCACCGTTGTTGCCGTCAACGACGAGTTCATGCGGCCCGGAGGCGGCACACCAGCAGGCACGGAGTCTTTCACGCCCGTCGAGGGCCAGCTTTATCGCATCATCAACTATGCCACCGTGCCCTACAACTCCAGCACCAATCTGAACGGCACGCCGAAATATCTCTGCTGCAACTCGAACGGCAGCCTCGGCACCACCGAACAATACGCGTGGAACGACCATGGTTTGCTTTGGGAGATACTGCCTGTTGAGGGTGGTTTCCACATCCGCAACTACGGCACAGGCCTCTACTTCACATCAACGAACGGCACCACTGGAGCAGGCTCCGACCGCATCGGAACCACCAAAGAGGCTTCCGTCTACACCATCAACTACACTGGTGACCAGTCGCCCTCGCAGAGCGGCCTCTCAACGCCCGTGTCGATGTATCGCATCAACTGTCCGTCGAACAACAATTATCAGATTCGTGCCCGCCATTTCGAGAATGACTGGATATGGGGCAGCGGCACCTTCGACCGTGCCGATATGGTATTCACTTTTTCCTCCGCTGACCGGCAGCTCGTCGACCCTGACGTTGAAGGCATCATTCCTGCCCTCGACAACTCCCGCGAAGGCACGAAGCAGGTTCACGCCGTGTATGACCTCAGCGGCCGCAAACTCCCTTCACTTCAGGGGAGCATGAAGAAAGGCATCTACATCCTGCGTACCACCGATGCCGCTGGCAACCAGCAGGCCAAGAAGGTAATCATCCCTTAAGTTGAAGGGTACTCAGAGCTAACCAACTATGGGTTTTCCTTAGGAAACAAAATTCTTGAGTCCACTTGAAACAGAGTAAATACTGACTTTTTCAAGTGGACTCAGTAATAGTTAAAGGAACAATTCAGGATGTCACTGCACTTTGAAGCAAGTAGTTATCAATGGCTTGTGGGAAGTTTTTTAGCGGATTATTTCACTTTACTTCCATAAAAGTTGTTTGATGTGAAAACTTTTTGTATCTTTGCCCAATAAAACTCGAGGATATGACAGAAACAATTCCACAGACTCAATTTGCGACACTGGCCATAGGTGCAACAGCACAGCGTATGGGCATTACGGCAACAGAGTTGTTCAACCGACTGAAGCACCACGATTTGGTACGCCGGCTGCTTTTCGATTGTTACGACACGTTGCATGCTGAGAGCATTGATGGCGTAGTGTGGAACGTGCAAGAAGCCTTGAAGAATTGGGATGCTAAAGAGAAAGGAGGGCAACAATGATGACTCTTTATCATGGCTCCTACGTTAGTGTGCCTTCACCCCTTACTGGAGTTGGTCGCCGTGAACTGGACTTCGGCCCAGGCTTCTATGTCACCAACCTACGCGAGCAGGCTGAGCGTTGGGCGCGCCGAGTCTGTGTTATTCGTGCTTTGGACACGCCGACACTTTCCCTATATGAGTTTGACGAGGCCAATCTGCCTAAAGACGTACGCCGCCTCCGTCTGGAGCACTACGACCAAGAGTGGCTCGACTTCATAGTTAGCAGTCGCCGCGGTGAGGAGCCATGGAAATATTATGACATCATAGAGGGTGGCGTGGCCAACGACCAAGTTATCGACACCGTAGAAGACTACTACTCAGGACGCATCACTGCCGAGCAGGCCATCGGTCAATTGCGTTTCGCCAAACCTACCCACCAAATGTGCATTAGCAGTCAAGCCATTGTCGACCGTTATCTGCGTTTTGTCTCATCTGAATCATTACAAGAGAAAGGAGGTCAACAATGAGAGACCAAGTACTTTGGCGAAAGACCGGACGTATTGCCGTTTTGCTAGCAGAACGCCTTAACATTGACATCGAGCGTGCCCTCGACCTTCTCTACAACTCGCGAACATACGACCTGCTTGCCAACCCCGACAGTGGACTACAACTCCAAAGCGACGCCTACATACTTAACGACCTACTGCGAGAATTGGATGTGTAGTGCCTCTCTATTAATAATGAAAAAGAGTAACACTAAAACAGATATGTCAATGGTATAATATAACAGGACACTCTTTATTGCCCAGTATCTTCTGGTGGCATGATATAATAATCAAGGATTGAGATTTGCACCTGTCCGTCCTCCAACTGAAATCCATAAATCTCAGCCAATGCCACATCATCATAATAGTCATTCCATCTTTCAAAAGCTTCTTGTGGTGAAACCCTTCCGATGAAGGGCATCTCACAAAAAGACTTAAGCACCTCGTCAAATCCTATGCCATAACCATTGCTCATAGCAACATAGTCATCATCGGCTGCACTATACAGAATCATCACAACCACCTGATTTCTCCTTACGGCAGCTCGTACCTCAAGAAGGAAATCGTCTCTTTGTTCTTCTAATTGCTCTGACATTATCTTCACAAAAACTAATTAACGTAGCAAAAATACAAATAATCATCCACTTTTCGGCATATTGAGAACAAAAAATACAATTTCTTTCAAACAATTCTGGCAAATAATGCCTTGAAGTCGAGATAATTATATAAATTTGTAGAGTCAAACCCATATAATACATCGTACATCATGTCGCAAGAGACTCATAATAAAGCTGAATATATCGTCATTTTCATCAGCGAGTTCGCTCGCCGCTACGGTCTGTCTGCAGTACAGGCTTATCGCTATCTGAACCGCTATAAAGCTATTGACTTTCTGGATGAGCAATATAACATAGCTCATACACAGAGTTTCGAGGATATGGTGCAAAACATGGCGGGTTACTGCCAACGCTACGGAGGGGCGCTTGTATAACACATGAAAGGCATCACTTTTCAGTATTTCTTTGGAAGCGAGAAAGCCATTCAAACACTGAGGCGCCTATGAGCACAATAGACTATATGAACGAATGCACTGTACGAGACCTCGTACTTATGCTGATGGAAGAACGTGGATTGTCGCTTCACGAAGCGCTGGACTCGGTTTATAACTCTGAGACATACGCCAAATTGACGGATCCCGCAACGGGACTCTATTTCCAAAGTCCTGTTTACATCTACAGCTATCTTGACAAAGAACTTGCCACAGGAAAGATGTAGAATACCGCCATCTTCTGAGAAATATAATATATTAGTACTTAGAACGGTATATTATGTTCCTTACAATACCTCTCCTGTTCCTCGTCAGACTCAAATATCTTGTCGCAAATGGATTCAAAAGAGTCTTTCGCTTCTTTGATATACTTCTCTGGCGCATTAAGGACCTTCGAAATCTTATCAATGAAAGTACAGAAATCACGATTAAGATTATTCAGTTTCTCAATCGTATTGTAGTCAAGAGCCTTTTCCCTTGCAGGATAGAGAATCGTCCAATTGCCATCTTGCATTTGTATGATGCCAATACCATACGCATTGTTCAACCGCTCCATTTCCTCGTCAAGCCCATCACTTATTTCAAAGGCTACCAGATAACCGAAGTTTGCCCAATTGGAATTAGACAGGGCTTGGAAATAGTATTGCTTCAACTGATAATCTGATTCTATTTTCCTTTTCAGTTCATAGGAATACAGGTGAACAGTTTCTTTGGGCTCAGTGGCTTTAAGTAATGACAATGTTGCATCGTTCTTGAATTCTTCAAACTGTACTCCTACAATGTCGGGATGCACCCACTTCTGTGCAGAATCTACTCTTGACGATGATTTCTCGTGGAAGATAGTTTTTGCATATATGCTACGTGTGCGAAGATAGCTACAGAACAACTTATGAAGTGACCGCTCTTCAAAACTTTTTATTGGCTCTGGTTCCTGTTTCTTTTCATTTGTTACTACTGATACAGAGCCTATAATGAGCGATTCTATTTCTTCTTCGTAGCGAGTAATGTCGCAACAAGTACCTATTGAACCTGTTGAGTTTTGCAGTTTCTGCGACATACTCTTGCGTGGAATGACCTTTTCTTTCCATTCCACTTTGCGACGATGTGGAAGGTCTGTATTTGGGACATAGTAATAATCGCCTGCTATTGTGCCAACATAGTATGTGCCTTCGCCAGACGGGCACAGAACAACGTCACCAATCTGCAACCCTTTTGCTATCGTCCACAAAAAGCCACAGGCCACGCCAGCAGCCGTTTTGCTTTTGCCTGGATTGCTTTCAAGCCAAAGCGGAATAGTTTCTTCGTTAAACATTCGCCAGTTTTCAGGAAGTGAACTCGAAAGGTCTTTCTTTATATCAAAGTTCGCTCCTATATATCCTTCTTCACGACACATCTTGGCGAAACGACCAGCACGGCCTAACATGATGCGATTATACTTCTTCATAACCTCGTTATTTGTTACGTTTCATAAACCTTGAAAACATCACTGGCCTTTCTCATAAATTCTCTATCAAACTCTGATATGCTATTATCATAGTCATCTATTTCTATCGATGAAAAAGGGGTTTCTTTAATATAGATTTGTTTATTTTCTGGAAGATTATTAAAACTATCTTTCAGCTCTTCGGCGACAAATTCCTTTGTCATGTCATGCCCAATAAGCATATATACATCAGGCCTTTCATTAGGAACTGTTTCTATAAGATAACACCAAGAAAGATTATGTTCATTTAAAGATTCTTCCAAGATATTACTATTTACACAGAACCAGTCAACAAGATCTTTTTCTTTATCAACCGATTCAATGTATGCATATTGATCATTAACAAATCTAATGGCAATTCTATCAGGAGTTTGTACTCTGGTAAATAATGATGCAAAAAAATCTCTATTCATAAATAGTATTATTCCTTTATGTTTTATCTATTTCCTTTCGCCCTGTTATGTGTCTTGCACAGCATTTGGCAGTTTTCAATATCTGTTGAGCCACCCTTGCTCCATGCAGTTACATGGTCGGCATCCATTTCTTCCAGTTTCCAGATGCGACGGGCATTCTGGTCGTGACCAATGGCGCAGTAAGGACAATTGCTAACGCCTTCTGCCTTTGCTTTGTCGGTTTGCTGTTGATAAACTTTGCGCATGGTGGGTTTGTCGAACAAACGGACATTCAAGAGCTTTGTATCTTGACAGCCACCAAGCACATACTCAAACACGCCTCGACGATTCCCAACGAAATCGTCATGCATCAACTCACGCACTTTTTGCGACAGTTCTGTATGGTTCAATGGCAACGAGTGGAAACGCTCATAAAGTTCACCCCAGTTCAAGCCTTGCATTTCGTCATAGACATCATCAAACTTGCTATCCACCCAATCTATCACGGTGTTGAAATAGGTCTTTATTTCGCTGATGTCCTCGTCACGACGATGGGCAGACATATAGGCACTTACTTTATCCTTTGCGTCCATATTCCGACTTACCCATTCCAATGCTGTAGCCAAAAACTGCTGACGATTGGCAGGTCCTTTTACGTAACTGCTCCAACGTTGAATCCTCTTGTCATCAGAATTAGAGAATTCCTCCTTACATTTTGTTACGAATGGCCCACTGAACACGGCGTTCAATTCCTCTTGATGGTTAAGCGGAATACCCGCAATGTTAATTGTCTTAAACCATTCTTTGATTTCTTCCTCGGCATGTTCGCCCTCGCCTTCGCAAATATAGACCAGCAACTTCGTTTGAAGAATCTTCTGTTGCAGTCCTTCATTCAGACCGTCAAAAATCTGCTCTAAGTCATTAATCTTAACAGCAAACTTATTCTTAATGAAACGGCCAAGCGAAGTAATGCGCTGCTGACCGTCGAGCACTTCCAATTCAGTTTGAGGGGACTTGAAGTCTTTGTTGCGGTTGAAGTATATCAGTCCGAGCGGATAGCCTTTCAGTACAGACTCAATCACAGCCACATCACGTTTTCCATCGGCATAAATGTAGTTACGCTGATATTCTGGCTGAATAGTCAACTGACCAGCCAAGCCATAAAGACCTTTGCCCTCCAGTTCGTTATACTCAAAGCCGTCGCAAATCTGCTCTACGGTATAGATTTTCAATTCTGTCTTCATACTGATTGCTTTTTGCGGATTAATATTCTACGATATGGAAGTTCTGGCTTACCATCCTTCATATAATAGAGGTCGCCGTCACGAAGTCCTTTGTTTAGCTCTTTCAATTCACGGGGATATGGTTTTAAGCCTAACTCAAGTCCATAATCTCCATGTGGATGACCTATAATTTCAAATTGCTCTGGGCAATACTTGTCAAGGAAAGTAATGGGTACTCCCATTGTTCCTTCGTAATCAGAGGGGATTGCATCAGTGAATGGAATGTCTATCGCGTTATAATTTTCATAATGAACGTAGTCTTTCTGACCTCTAATCTCTTTGTGCTTACTATGCTTAAAATTTTCAGCCATCGTCATTAAACGCAAAGGTTCATGGCGTCGCCCATGGTCGATGTTTGTAAACCAACGCACGCCCTTTACACGTATATATTTATTACCGTTCTCATCTATTCGCCAACCTGATGCTTCAAGTGGATATGTGTCTGGTACTCCAAATTCACGGTCACCGCTATGGATACTAACACCCATCCACATCTTGTTATCTTTAATTAAGGGAAAAACTTCTTTATAGGAAATTGCATTAACGTTGCCAATGATTGCAAATTTCTTTTCAGATTCAACGAGCCAAACAACAAACTCCCTAAAAAGAGAGAAAGGTGGATTGGTTACAATGATGTCTGCCTCGTCACGCAGTTTGCGTATCTCCTTACTACGGAAATCACCATCGCCCTCCAGATACTGCCATTGCAAATCTTCGATGTTGATGCGATTATCGCCCGTTACATCACGTTCAAGCACGAATATCTTACCATGTGTCTTACTTTTGTCTGCGTCGAAATGAGGCTGTTCACTTTCAAAGAGTGTCGGCTGATAAGGCAACTTGTACTTTTTACTTTCAGGGGCATAGCTTGTGGAAATCAACTTCTTCAAGCCAAGCAGTTCAAAGTTTTGAGCAAAAAACTTTGTGAAGTTGCTCCACTCTGGATCGTCGCAAGGCAAGAGCACCGTCTTGCCACGAAATACATTCGGATCATAGTCCAGATAGGCGTTTATCTCCTTCTGAATATCGGGATATTGCGTATAGAACTCATCGTTCTTTGCTGTCTTTGCATTTGCAAGATTGGTATTAGCCATTTGTCTGATTGATAGTTTTTAAGCAGCACTTGACTATCAATCGCCAGCGCATAAAAAAGGCATGATGCCATCCTTATGCGTTAAGCTGGGGCATGCCCAGGAATAGGAACACCATCCAGTCCAATAAGAATGTATCACGCCTATTGGCGCGAATACATTGCTATACATGGACTGGATCGGAGATGCCATAGCCTGACACCCCGCAATCTCTATTACTTCAGAGCGTTTCTTATTCCAAACTGTTTCCTGGGCATTTTGGCTTAACGCGAAATAATAGCAAATGCTTCGTTAATATGTCTGTCCGGAGTTTTCCCGAACTGATGGCAAAGTTACAAAAAAGTTTTTGAATCAAAAACAAAAGTAGGAAAAAAGTGTTTTCCTTGCTGAAAAAGTATTGTGTTTTACGGTTCATCCGACATTTCGAGTGATACGGCAGTCGTGTAGAGCGTAGAGCCTCAGGCATTGGTGGCTTCAATCCATCGAGTAGGCGAAAGGGTAAAAGCATTTAAGCCTGCCTCCTTCCTAACCCCCTCGAATTCGAGGGGGTTAAAATAGGGTTGTGAAGAGTCTCCCATATACCAAGAAACTCAATAGTATTCGTAAGCCTCCTTCATCGTTTTGAACAGGACTTCTCTACCTGTAGTTTTTAATTTTTGCTGCAATTGCTGCCACTCTGCAAGACTCATTGATAATGAACGGTTTATGAATGACAGCAAAGTGGCAGAGTGGCAGCAAACTGGAGGACGGGGGGGAGAGGCTCTTGTTTCTGGCCGTAACTCAATGCTTTTCACCCCAAAACTCAATGCTTTTCACCCCAAAACCCATAGCTTTTCACCCCAGAACTCAATGCTTTTCACCCCAAAACCCATAGCTTTCCAAATTGCAACCCTATGAGTGGTGATCTGCGGTGCAACTTTGGAACAGAAAAAACAAAAAAACAAGAACCATGATAGCTTTTTCTTTAAACATGAATTGCCATTAATTGAACATGAATTTTTCATGAATTATGGCAACCATATAGAATTTGACCTGACGATGTAGGGATGCGACGTGTCGCGTTCTTGAGGCGGAAAGGCTAATCCAGAAACGCGACACATCGCGTCCCTACATCAAATGGGACCAAGAGGTATATAGCTCCATGAATTGCAGGTGTGATATTAAATTCAGGAGCAATGCTTTGGAGGAACTGGAGCTATGCTTTGGAGGAACTGGAGCTATGCTTTGGAGGGACAGAAGTTATGCTTTAGAGGGACAAAAGCAATACTTTAGAAGAATTTCACCATAGTAAAAAGATATTTTGACCAAAGTAAAAAGATCGTTTGACTATAGTAAAAAGATCGTTTGACTATAGTAAAGTATCGATGGAGTGCGCCGCATAGCGGTGCAACAGGTGCAACAGGTGCAACTCCTCTGGGATTACATAGTGTCCAAATATAATGGGCAATCCTGACATTTGTGCAGAATTGTCCATTTTCCGGGGGTTAACAGAGGTTAATGTCATACTCTGTTTTCATCGAGCTCACGCCAGAGCATACTACGCTTGGGTGACGCGAGCATGCCATACATACCACAAAAGCATTGCTCTCGTGTGATTGGAGTAATGCTTTGAGGGATGTAAAGACTAGGCGTCGGCGAAGAGCTTGCCGTCGTCGAGGGTGATCTGCAGCTTGGTGTACTCGCAATGGAAGTCGTGCTGCAGGCGGTCGAGGTAGCGGGCGCTCTCCCACTTGCACATGGGCAGGTCGTGGAGCAGATAGTTGCCGCAGGCTTCGGGACGGGTGGCAGGCACCTCGGTCTGAGTGAGAATCCACTGGAGCCTACGATCTCACTCTGGGAACTCATAAACCAGATACTGCGCGTTGGGCTCGGTAGGATAGTTTGTGAGTCGGCCGGAGCGTGTAACAAACGACAAGATGCCATTATAAACGCCATTGCCAAAGGTGTACTGGCCACCGTAGATGTTGATATAATGAATGCGGCGTGCATCATAGTTCAGGAGTCGCTCAATGTCGTAGACCGGCATCCCATCGATGAGCACCAGCGTCGGCCACGAACTATCGTCGGAAAACTGCTTGCTGTAGACAAACAGGTGAGGTACACCATTCGTTTTCTTGTTCGTGACGCACTTCACATATTCAATCAGCACCTCCCTGACCGTGAGGAACTGACGGTACTCATCAAGATTATAGGTCAGATAAGGTTGTGTGCCAAGCACGGTATCGTCATAGTCTAATGGCACAACTTCCTCTGCTGCATCATCAGCATAAGTGCCCGATTGCGATGGGCTCTTGGCGGGCGCCAGTTGCCTCTGGTGCCGCTGCATAGCTATCGAGCGGGCTTCCACCTCGCTGCGCTTGTAATGGAAGACGAGATGCGGAAGGTCCGTCGGGAGCAAGCTGACGAACGGACTCATCATCTCGATGGGCAGACTCTCGTCGGTCGACGACAAGGCCGAGAGCACCAACGGCTGCTTGCCATGAATGCCATAGGTGTAGAAGACGGCTGTGGAGTCATCAACCATCTTTCCCTCGAAATAATGAATCTGCTTCCCCACGATGCTGAGTGAAGGACAAATCTCGCTGGCCTTGAACGCATAGCCGTTTTTGTGATTCCTCACTCGTGCCTTGATGATGTGACCTTCCGCTTCGCGCACATCGGCAGGTTTCATAGCCCTGAACTCCGCCTGAGCGTTTCCCCAATCGGCAGTTCCGGCCGTCGCTGCCCAGCAGCTGTCGCTCGGCACCCACTGGATCTCGTCGTTCTTACTCTTGTGGAGAGCATTCACCACAGCCACAAGGCGTTGCGTAGCCTGGGAGTCGTCACGCGTGTAGACCGACAACACATAGTATCCGCTATGCAGGTGTGACGGAAGTTCGACGACGGCCTCTCCCTCGCCACCTTTCAGACCAACCACAACGCCGGCCGCCAAGCCATTTGCATCGCTCAGTTCAGCGTATGCAATCAACGCGTTGTCGGCCCTTACGCTAATCTTCATCGCCTCACCGGCAAGATACCATGTGCGGTCGGTCTCAACGTTTGTGGCAAAGCTGCTCAGGGCTAGCACCGTCGCAGCTGCGAGTGATAGTATTTTTCTCTTCATCATAAAACTTTCATTTTCCATCCAACGACCAAAAATCAGGTTCTTCGATATATGCACCTTTGTATCTCACATCGAGCTGATACTGATAGGCCCATGCCGTTTGCAACTTACCGCCAGGCATCATTCTGTCATCATTCCATTCGCACAGGAACAAACCTTCGTTCACCAGTTGCAAGCAATCGGCCATACTGGTGTCGTCGAACCACCTGCGGGCGTCTTTTCGCTGAGGACGATAGATGGAGAAGTCGGCAGCATGGAGGAAGAACCTGTAATCGCTCGTGTTCAGCGAGCAGCCCACAAAGCCAATCACACGCTTGCCTGACGTGAGACAGCGGATATTCGTAGGCAGGGCCGACGGCTGCGGCGTGAACAAGCCACCCATCTCCGAACCTGCCTGGCGACGTGCAAGCTCATACTCATACTCTGCCTTCGAGATGGCACGCTGATGCACCAGTCCGCTATACTTATAATACATGCGCTCGCTAGCATTGCCGATGTCGTACATCTTGATTTGCCGGATGTGCTGCCCTTCGTAATTTGAGCTGGCGCCAACCATGATGGCCGGGCCCGTAGCATCCTTCCATCCACGCGATGGGAACAGTTCATCCACGTCGACAGGCTCCATCTTTTCAACGTCGAAGAACAAGAAGGTCGTGTAGTCAGAATGCACTTCCCACGTCTCGTCGTATGTCCACGAATAGTAGTTCTCCCGTCCTGCCTCAAACGGGGCAGCAGGAGTGACAAGCACGTCGATGTCGCTTAACGGAGTGTTCTGCACCCCTCTCACATCGGCTATCGGCTCGGTGGGAAGAGGTTTCTGAGGCTCCGACTCATAGACGTCGCCATCCATCTCAATGTGCAGATAGTATTCCACATCGGCCGACAGGGCACCAATCTGGCAGGAGTATATCCCATCTGTTTCCTCCGTCATGAAGATAGAGCCGTTGCTTCCGCGCACAGAGACTTTTGCGCCCCTCACCATCGGCGGAGTATAGAAATCATTGATGCCCTGCGTGCGCGAGAGGATGAATACGTTCCGTTGGTTAGCACATATCGAACCCTCCACAACGAGCAAGCCCGTATCGTCGGTTGAGATGTCGGCTTCATACTCCTCTATACAGCCCGAAAGCATGCATACGCCAACCAGAAGGCATAGCACTGCATATATCGTTTTTCTCCGTTTCATCATATCTTAGTTGAATCGTATGTTAAGTGAAACATAAGGAATGGCCGTGCCAAATACCGATAGCTTATAGCCCTTCACTTCCTCCTCTTCCGAGACATAATAGATGTTATAGGCATTCTTGCGAGCAAGGGCATTATAAACACCTATGGAGAACGACGTGTGCAGGAAACTCGTCAGCTTATGCGTCGGTTCTATGTTGAACGCAAGGTCCAGGCGCATATAGTCGGGAATGCGGTAAGTGTTGCGGTCGGTATAGTATGGCATGTATCTCTGATGATATGAGTCGTAGTAAGTGCCGGCAGGAAGCGTCGTCGGACGGCCTGTAGCATAGTTGAAGTTGCTCGAGAAGCTGTATCGCTCGGTAATCTTGTAGTTGAGCACTGCCTTTACGTCATGTGGGCGGTCATATTCCGCCGGATACCACTCCCCGTTGTTCAGGGGCAAGGCCACCCTTGCGTCATCCTGACGGAGCAGCGTGCGCGAGAAGGTGTAGCTCACCCATCCATTCAACTTTCCGATAGGCTTCTTCGCCTGGAGCTCAATGCCGTAGGCCTGACCCTTCGTCGAGATGACGTCGGTCTCCAAATGGGGGTTCATCAGCAAAACTGCCGAGCTGCGATAGTTCAGATAGTCGTTGATGTGCTTGTAGTACACCTCTGCCGAGAACTCATATCGTTTGCCGGCAGTCTCGTGATAGACGCCTGCCGCCAGCTGCCAGCCGTTCTGGGGTTTGATGTTCAAGTCGGAAAGTTTCCAGATGTCGGTAGGCGACATGATAGAAGTATTCGACACCTTATGAATATACTGGTGCATCGTGTTGAAACCTACCTTCAGCGAAAGGTTCTCTTGCAGGGCATAGCGGGCCGACAATCGCAGCTCGGGAGCCTGATAGGTCTTGATGATGCCTGTCTCGCGACGTGTTTCCAGCAAGGTGCTCTCTGCAGGGAGGTCGCCTTCTACATAATGGTTTACGTCACGCGGCCCCAGCGCGTTGAATATGGAATAACGCAAACCGACAGTCACCGACAGCTTTTCCGTGAGCGAACGCTCGTAGTCAATGTAGGCTGCGCTCTCCAACGCCTTTTCCCGCTGCAGCTCTTCTGTCTTGATGAACGACTCCTCACCCACAGGCTCATACCTGCCTGCCTGCACATCGTAGTGTTGCAGGGAGAGTCCATAGTTGAGCGTTTGCTTCTCCGACAACCGCTGACGAATGTGCAGCTTTCCCCATAGCTGGTCGATGCCGAAACTCAGTCGGGCAGCCATCGTTGGCACGTTTCTGTCCTCGTTGAAGTAGTCGTAGTGGTCGAGGCCGGCAGTGACCGTTGCCGTCATCTTTTCATTCAGGATGGAGCGCCATTCGGCAGAGAAGTTCCGATTCTGATAGCCATATCTGTCCTTCGAGCTGAACGAGAACCGGTCGTTGCTCCAATAGCCATACAGCTTGAGGCGATGCATCGTGTTGAGCCTCCACGTCAGCACACCGCCAAGGTCGGCGAAGTTTGCATTTCCGTCTTTGTAGCCGCTCTTCTCAGGCAGATGCTTGAGAATCCAGTCGCTGTAGGTCGTACGACCATTCAACAACAACGACACATGGTCTTTCACGATGGGAATCTCCACATTCGCCTTACTCGTCAGCGCACCAATACTCGCCGAACCGGTAAGTTTCTGCATGTTTGCCTCCTTGGAGGTCACCTTCAACACACTGCTAATCCTGCCGCCATATTCCACGGGAATGCTTGCCTTGAACAGCTCCACATCCTCCACCGCATCCGAATTGAATGCCGTGAACAAGCCGAACAGATGCGATGGGTTATACACCGTGCCTCCATTGAAGAGGATGAGGTTCTGGTCGGTAGCGCCTCCTCGCACATTATATCCGCTGGAAGCCTCGCCAACGGTGGTCACTCCAGGCAGCGTGAGCACAATCTTCATGATGTCCGACTCGCCAAACGCCGACGGGATGTTCTTCAGCAACTGGGGTTTGAACTTCTCCGAACCCATGGTTGTACTCTTCACTGCCGACTGGCGACCGCCAACAACCACAATCTCGGCCAGCTCATGGTCGTCGGCAACACTTGCCTTTGCCTTCTTCGCACCCGGCACCACATACACCTTCGTCCTCGACGCAGCTTCCGCCATCGCAATCGAATCACTGTCGAGAACGGGAATGCCGAGGAGATACCCACACCCATCCCCTCCCAAGGGGAGGGGGGCTTGATTAGCCTCAGAGGTAGCGATGCCAGCCTTAGATGTAGCTTTATCAGCAGAAAAAGTATTCAGGCCACCCTCCCCTCGGGCGACTGGGGTCTTCAGAGCAGCCACCGATGTGGCTGCGGCCCCACCAAGGGGGGCAATCCCCTCTACCACCCTCACCAAACTCTTCTCTCGCTCCCGCTTTGAGAAGGACAGGCGGTTCTTTCTCGCAAACTGCCTGATCTGCTTGCTTTGTTCAGGAAAGAGCTTTGCCACATCCGACGCACGCTTTACATAATGTGTTCCTCCGTCTGGGGTAACAAGCACGAAACGCTCTCTCGTGTAAAGAGTCATCAGATATTTCTTTCCTTCAACAGGCTTGTCGCCACCATATTCCTTCCAAACACTATGATAGAGACGAACGCCGTTTCCACTCCCGTCGCAAAGCAGAGTCGCATATCGCGTGCTGTCCTCGGGGTCATGTACATACCGGTAGCCGTCCATCTCAAACCAGTCTACGAACTCCTTCTCAGGCAGGCACATCACTCTCCCACCAGGCGGAAGGACAGCAACACATTGCTTGAATTGGTCGAAACGCAACTGCACATCGTCATAAACCACACCATGATAGCTCACACGACCTTTATACAGATTCGCATTGCCTTTATAATAAGGTATGTCGCGCCACAACGACAGCTGATAAGGTGTTTCCACCGCCCCCACATACAGGCGCGCAAAATCAGAAGCCGAGGAAAAATACTCCTGAGCCCCGACCTTCTGAGCCACTACCAGCAAAAAGGCAAATATCAACCAGTGTTTTTTCAAGTCTTTATATCTGCTTCTATACATATTGTTCGCAAAGATAGTACTTCTATTATAGAAATAATGTGGCATGCACTAAAACCTTGCATGGATAAATGTTAAAAAACTCCAAACACCTCCTTCTGCATCATCTCAGGTCTCTTATGCAATCCACGATGCAAAGATACTGCTTTATTTTGAATAATAAGGATTGGGCGATAAAAAATGTGGGAATGATTGAGCTCGGGGAGTTATGCTTTCAGACGCTGGGAGCTATGCTTTCGGACGCTGGGAGCTATGCTTTCGGACTCTCAGAGCATTGCTTTCAGACTCTCAAAGCATTGCTTTCAGAACGCCAGAGCATTGCTCTTGGACGCGGGGAGCAATGCTTTTGACTACACGGAGCATGTCTCTGGACCATACGGAGCAATACTCCCGATGCTACGGAGCATGCTTCTATATACATACAGAGCACTGCTCCCGATGATACGGAACAGTGCTCTGATGAGTACAAAGATATGTGCTCGTGCTATTATTCCACGATGACGAGGCCACCCATGGGCTGGAGGGTGACGCGGGCTTGGCCGTTCTGGTCAACCTTCAGGGTCTTCTTCACGGGTGTGGGCCAATAGGGAGCCTTGGCTTTCGGGTCTTTCTTCAGGGCTGCTTGCTGGGCTTTCAGTGCCTTCTTGTCGGCCTCATCCACATAGAACGTAACGGTCTTGCCAGCGAGCATCGGCAGGCTGAGCGTGAGCGTCATAGGTTCCTTGGTGCCGTTGATGCCACCTACATACCACTTGCCATTCGTGGCCTTGCGGGCGATGACGGCATAGCGTGTGGGATATCCGTCGATGAAGCGGGTCTCGTCCCACGTGGTAGGAACCTGGCGCAGGTAGTCGAGTTCGAACTCGGGCAGATCCTGCAGGTTGTTGGGATACATCGCCACGCAGTTCACCGAGGTCTGATTGGTGATGGATGTGGCGAGCTCGAAGATGTCGCCCGTGAAGCGCTGGTGGCGGCTCTTGTTGTCACGGCTCATGTAGCGGTTCATCATCATACCACCCCAGTCGAACGAGCCTACGGCATTGCGTGAGAAAGGATGCATCGACATCTCGAAGCCTTCCTGACGTGCGTGGTAGTCGCCAAAGAACACGTTCTCGCTGGCGAGAGCAGCCTCGGAAGCGACGTAGTTCGGGTACATGCGCTCCCAGCCGCGAGGCATCGTGCAGCCGTGGAAGATGCATTGGATGCCGTAGTCGTTGGCATCGCTGAGGATGTCCTCATAGAGGCGCATGGTCTCCTGCTTGTCGCCGCCGAAGAAGTCCACCTTGATGGCCTTCACGCCGATGCGCTTCATCCATGCCATGTCCT